>Ga0307516_10006728_pt1 | contig 13433 bp, 15 predicted proteins | sample 19_EM_MG_FD_203310 | JGI IMG/M metagenome (GOLD analysis project Ga0307516, IMG submission 203310) | Populus trichocarpa ectomycorrhiza microbial communities from riparian zone in the Pacific Northwest, United States - 19_EM | ecosystem: Host-associated > Plants > Roots > Unclassified | place... | reverse complement strand
GTAGCATATCGTAGTATACAGTGCTAATTGTTTTCGTTGCGACCACTTATCCTGGCTGATGCTAAACCCGTGTCACAGTCTGTCACATCACGTGACGTTGGTCGGGTTTGCATGAGCCCTATCTTAGCGAAGGTGGGTTGAAGAGCGTAGAGAGATTCAATATATGGTGCTTATTAGGCTGCAGAGCCCCACCCAACGTCATCAAACATCAATGGAGTCTTGCTATCAACATAGTAGGCAAACAAGTGGAACATGGCTTTCGGAAATTTCATTCGGGTGTGTTCCGCCCACGATCATCCGCGTTGGTCACCCGCGCTCAACTTCACGCATTCACGGATCGTATCATGGGGATGGAGCTAAAACGTAAGTGCACCAACAACCTATATAACTATGGGATGGGGGCTGGGGCCATGATACCCGAGCAGCGCAGACTTCATACTTAGCCCTCTCGAGGAGAAAGCTAGACAGATTTGCAGAAGTGTCAGTAGGTAACGGGCAACTTGATGTTCACGTGGAAAACTAACCTGGACCCATGTTGCAGGTCCTGGGTCATAAGCTTTCTACGACGTTGACCTACGGGGACACGATGACGGTCGTGGATGAACTCACACAAGTACGAGCTGAGCTGAAACAACTAGATGAGAAGGAGCGAACAGCTTTCTAGCGTTTGCGTGGCGATCAACACACAAGTCCAGGATCGAGGGTCTCATATAAACTAAGCCAGCTCCCATCACACCCTTCCGAGTCGCGCACTTGGATGGACGTTATTCTTTCCTCTCCGACCTTCTGGACTAATATCGACATCACCCCTGGTCGTGCAAATGTCCCTCGTGAAGGCACACACGGCAAGGAGTCGCTAGTGTCCACTGGACATCACCATTCAATCTTGGCAGAATTCACGTCCTCAGCTTTCTGCCTTACTCGATGTCATCATACCTCATGCGCATCGTTGGCGTACGCTCGATATCCGCTCAAATAGTCACCATTGCTTGCAACTCGTACTAGACAAATTCAATGACCTGAAGTTTCCCTCTCTCATACGCACTTCTATCATAGCAACAGCATATATCCAGTATCCCACTTTCTTAAGGCCGGAAAGCTCTCCCGTTTTGCAAAGCCTGGAGCTCTGTCCCCTCATTCCTGTGGACGACTTCCCCTCTGGCCAACCAATCACAGATCTCTCTTTGCAATTTTCTCCTCAATGCCTCGGACTATGGACACTCCCGTCTCTGTTGTTATCTCAGAAATTGACCACGCTCGAACTCGTGTATTCTGATAGTCCGTCCCTTCAACCAGACAGCATCTCTCTGCCATTCCTGACGTCGCTTACACTCAAGGCGACGCAACCGAGAGAACTAATCAAGGCGGTCGTAGCCCCCAACCTCTCGTATTTATACTTTACCGTCGTTGTTCCTTGTCACCAGCTATCCGCTGTTTTCCACGAATTCGAATCCAAGTTTCGCAATATCCGACATCTTGTGTTGGATGCGCCGTCTTCTACCTTGGAAGTTGAGTGTGCCGAGGTTGTATCCTCAGTGTTCTCAAACGTGCGTCATGTGGAAATGCACACTGTAGAAACGGATGCTTTTTTCAGGATGAACCTGGATGGGTCATGCGCTGCAGACCACTGGGAGTCACTGGAATCCCTGACGTTCCGTGGGATGGTCGCGTACTGCGAGTCATCTACCGAGCACCTTGTACGGTGGGTAGACTAATGTTGCGCATCAGGCTGGCTGAGTGTATATTTGGGTCTGACCATGATGACGAATACAGCTCGAAGTCCTATTCATTTTCAGACCTCTATGACTCATTGCGGGAGATTTGCATTCTGGATATCGTAGGCGTCTCGATCAAGACGGAAGTGGTTCTGTCGCTATCATCTTCTTCCCCACCGCAGTTGGTACGTCATTACTGCTATTATGAAATTGATGACTTTCCTTACCTCCCGCGGTCTAGGTTCTACCAGATTTATCGCGTCTTCTTTCTGATCAAACCTATCAAGCAAGCAAGTTCAGTACTGCGTGCATCCCGAGAGGGCACCTACAATACGATGACGGACCTCCCCACTGCTTCTGAACCTCAAGTCAACTGTATTTTTTTCTGTAACGCTAGTCCCAATGCTCATGCTTCCTGTGTAGTCAAAACTTATTGTGCGCTATCCTATCTACATTTGTACACTATACCTCCAGCTAGCGTCAGTTCATCATACACCTGAAAGCGCTCAGACCGGAAAGATTCGCTAATTGGAATGGCCCAGATGCTATCAGCTATCCCATGGATAGTCTAGAATCGAGGGGTCCTGTGCCTGTGCCTGGGCGAAAATGGAGTGTTATGTCCGTGGGGGAGGTGGCATGCTCAAACTGAGGCACTGCGCTCGGTCTTGGCTCGGTCCTATCCTGTTATAACCTGTGTCTGCTCAGCGCCAATCGTGGCCCCAACGTTCCCAAATCGCAAGCAGGAGCAACGACTCGACAATCTTGCGATGTTAGACCATCCCCACCATGCTCTGTGGCCTCGCAGCTCTGGACAATGGGATCCGCAATCCCAAGACGACCCGGGCCACATGAACTCCTTGAGCTCCCGCGTCCCCACAGTGGGATTTAAGGATGCTGGAAATTGTGGATGGCCCCAACCATGGGATCATCTGTACGGCCAGTCTAGTCATACTGAACCATTACATCCGTCATTGACAAGTGATCCATACGCTGAAGCTCTTGGGGCAGGTTTGTTGTCAGCGGAATCACATTCGACGAGCGAACCAAACCTTGGTAATGCTGGCAGGTAAGCATCATAAGCATTCCTGTACGTCCATGGCGCTGAAGCCAGAGTGTTGTGGACCACGAACCCTGGCAAAGCAGCAATATTTTGACCGACGACATCACTTGTGTCGAACTTTCCATAGATGATCTTGCCCTTCGAGGGGATTTTCGGATCGCGGTCATCCTTATCGCCATTCTAAGAGGGACATGGTACCGGTGGTTACACCCCGAAGCACGGGAACTGTGGATCCGAATGATTGAGGGGAATGACCTCACAGACGATGTGTGGCTTTGGATAGACGGAGACGAAGAGTGGCTTCGAGAGCACCTTGGCCGCGGCTTTCTCGAGGATTGGTTGCCTGAAATTAAAATTCCTAAAGGCGATTGGGTGGATGCACAGTTGGCGCTACGTCGCCGTCTCAACCAGTCGCGACACCCGCGCAACAATGCTGGAAATCTTCGAAGTGAACGGATCCGCAATGCCACTGCCGAGCAACGCTTTGCAGCCATTCACTGGCTTACTTTCAGCTCTAATTACGTAAAGGACCTGGCCATCGAACTGGGACGCACTCCACAAGGGATGTTTGAACTGGACGATATGATGTCAGGTATAAATCATGTCATTCCCCATTCATGGGATGTATTTCCTCAGGACTCAGCTGCATGGGAAGTGGCGGCGACGAAACTTGAAGAGAATGGGTGTACATGCCTACAGCAGGTAAAACGGTTAGCACGACTCCTACGATCCTGGTTCAACATGTTGAGTTGGATGGATGGAAAGCCCCCGACAATGGAGGTTATTGGGTCGTACTGGGCCTGCGTGCGTTGTGAATCTTGGTGTGTCCAGCGTTTTATTTCGAGTCCTGTGCTAATGAAGGATTCCCCAAGGGCCAAGTCACGTTACGACAGGTTTCGAGTCGATGTTCAGGGCACACATCTGAAAGTCCCACTGTGGGATGTCTTATGCTTGCGTGCTACTTGGAATGAAGACGACGATGATTGTCCATCCTTTGCAGGGGCTGCATTCTTTTCTAGACTGGTGGGCCCAGGAGCAAGGCAACAGGTAGAACAGCAACTGCGGTCTCGACTCGTGATGTCCGACGAACAAGATGTTTCATATATCCCCTATATAAATGATCATCCACATCGATTACGAAAATGTGCTGCATGGTTGTCTTGTACCGCTGGACTCCCTCCATGCACAGAGCATCTGACCCAAGATGCCTCAATAGACATACCTGATGGTGTCCTCGATGATGCACCTCTCGCAGTCATCTTGGGTGCAACTGCATGGGTCGCTGCTTGTCTTCGGTCACCTCTTGTTGAGAATGACGGCGATAGGCATGATAGAGGATGGCATTTCCGGTTTTGGTCGACGTTATACTTGTGGTTCGAAAGCCTTACTGAATACCCACCCCTGAAGTTTTCTCTTGAAGGTCTCGCATTTTGCGCAGAGCTTTATTTTGATTGCCACGAGCACTGGGAAGTATTTGGTAAAGGGCCGAAGCATACCCTCAAAACCTTTGTGGCCGTGGCAATATTTTTGAGGAACAAAAATCTCCTGCTTCACTGTTGTCGAAGGTGCCAAGTTCTATTTGCACGCTTCTTCTCGGACACAGCACTCTCTGCGAGTCTAGGTGATTTGTCTCTGGACTCTGATGATTCTGGTATGTCTTTTTAATTCACGTCAGATATAGAAGATCTTGTTACTGAAGATATTGATCAAGGATTGGATGAGTCCGATGGTGTCCCTGACTCTTCTTTGGATCACGCCGCCACTAGGAAGGGGAATCCCCTTATATCTGAGGATCTAGTGGGGATGGAAGCCCTCACAGATGTTGTGATCGACAAGAAACTTACCAAGGAGGAGTTGCAGTCACAGTTGGCTACGAAGTTCAATTTGTTGGTCTGTACTTTGGACGTTGATTTCCCTTCTTTTTATAATGCTTTCATTCAGACCCGATATGCGGAGTTGATTGGTTTGTCTGCTTGCCTTCCCCCAAGTTGCTCATCCAGTGCTTCCTCCATCTCGCGTCCCAGGTGAGCGCATTTTTTCATTTGACTCAGACAAGATCTCACTGGCATCAAAAGGCATGGTGACTCGCGAAAGTTCCGAATGCAAAACTCCAATAAGCAGTTCACTGGCCTGTCCAAACCCGACAAGATCGAGCAGATCAAAGAAAGGCTCCTCGAGATGCTCAGTAAGTCGTGATTGTGAATTATTATACTACCTTCGTACAATACCTCTGGGTTTAACAGGGTCATCCAAGGTTTTCATATCCCATGGCCGCCTTCCTTGGTCTACCCTAGAAAGTGATTTAGAGAAACAGGGACTCGGATTGGTGAATTGGCCTGCTGGGGTTCCTCGGAAGCGCAATAGAGGGATCTACGACCTGAGTGCAGAACATGCGGACAAACTGTATCATGCGATAATGCACCATGACGAAGAGCATCGTCTTGGTCTTCGTTCCCTGGATCCGGCTGCAGGTATGTGTCGATCTCACTGTTTCGTATTGTCATCTAAACATTATATAATCCACCAGTAGATCATGCAGCCGGTACTACACACGATGCCAACGTTGCTTCGAGTTCGAAACGTACTCTGGATGGTGATGGTGATGACAACAGACCGCCGAAGCGAATCAAGTTCAAGGAGCCCATGACACGAACCAACTTTTCTCGTGCACAGTCGTGATTGTACCCTCGGCAGATATACCAATGCTGGATGCCCATGATATTAATTGAATGTATGATATGTATGTACAAGTAAACACGGAAAACGAAATTCATGGATGCGTTCAAAAGCCTGCAACAATTGACGCATCGACGATGACCACCGGTGGTCCGGTCTCAACTTCTGCGCAATGAGACCGAGTTGGGTAAGTTCAGGCGGGCCAAGTGCGATGGGTGAAGACTAGTGCACGGGCTAGTAGTGCTGGTGCAGAGACAAGGACGTTGATTTGGGCTCTGGTGGTTGTGCGCACCTGCACCGCCAAGATTGCAGCAAGAAGCAGAAACAGTGAACGATGCAAGCAACGATGTGGGACGGCTGACCGTACAGCTGCACGTGGGGGTGGTGCAGGTGGTGCACCTGAGAACCGACCCGAACGCTAAGACTTGAAATATTGGCTAGCTGGTATGTAAATTTCGAATGTAACAGCTAGCCATTGGCCCATGGATGGTCCTTGAATTGGGGATCATTTGCTTGTGTTTGGGCGAGATAGCGGCGCTGCCGCGTCAGCAGGGAAGGCAGCGTAAGCTCGGACTGACACACCACATACCCGGGATAGAGCAACACCAATCACAGGCACACCGGTTCGCGCAGAGCCCATCGACTCGGAACTACATATACGATTGCAACATCCTCTGGTCCACTGTTTGCTGTGATTCAGGAGCAGGTCTAGCCTTCCCTCCTGCGTTGAGTGTGTCATCAGTTATTTCATACACAAACTTGATCCGCTCCCTCGCGCAAATGACGAGTTCGTTGATAGCTTCGTGGTTCTCATTATCGGCCCGTCGCTGGCCAAACTCGTAAGGCATCTCACGCTGAGCGAGGATGAGTGCATTATACGCTTTCTCGCTAGCTTGGTGATCATTGGCTATGATTCACAAGGAAATCAGTCACTAACACTTGGGTACGGCAGGGTAACCTACGGGTGGCATAGGGGCCCGTGCCGACCTAAGACCCATCAGAAGTTGTCCCGAGACAAAGGGGATGAGTGGACTAACCGCAGCAGAAAGCCGTACGTCCATACGTCCATATATCCCAACGCCTAGTGTCGGACTCCCGTGGGCATTGGACGTGTCTTGAACGTGTGCAGGATCCTTATCGATGCTCGATAAACGACGGGGTATACTATGCGCTCTTCACGGAATTGGGAACACTCCCAATGATGGTCTGGAAAAGTAAACCCCATGAATGTGCATCAACGCTGGGCAGCAACATCAAACAGTAAACCACACCAGACAGATTCATTCCGACTCACTGACTCCCATGCATGTAGCAAAACCGTGCGGTGATTCGGCGACACTTTTGGACACGGCACCAGAAGTAGAAGCAGCGATGCTCTGCCATCATTGTGTTGTTGAGTCCCTTTTTGTTCTCAGTCACCAGCGGCCATGTCGAGACGTACTGCTCTGTCTGCAGCTTGCTACCTCAGTCCTCAGCATGACACTCAAAGACTCGTATTTATACTTCCCACTCATCAATTTCTGAGACGGGCTATCCAACACCTTCCTGTATTCGAATCCCAGTTTCGCAATGTCCGACATCCATGTTGGATGCGCCAACTTCTACCTTAGAAGTCAAGTGCGCCATTGAAGAGTGTACCATCCGTGTTCGCAAACGTGCGTTACGTGGGGTGGAAATGCATGCATTCTTCAGGACGAATCTCGACAGAACATGTCCTGCAGACCACTGGGAGTCGCTAGAGTCCCTGATGTTCCGTGCAATTGGTGTTTACAATGAGTCCTCTACCGAACATCTTGTACAATGGCTTTAGCAGCGTAAGTTGGCGGGTTGACTGATGCTTGTGCGTCAGATTGGTTGTGGATATTTCGGTTTTACCATGATGTCGATGACGTAGGTGGTTCTGTTGTTATCATCGTCTCCCTCTCCGCAGTTAGTATGGCATTACTCTCGTTGTGGAATACATATCTTTATTTACCTTTTACGATCTAGGTTTTACTGGATTTATAGCATCTTGTCTTTGACCCTGTCCATCAAACATGCAAGTCAAGTAAGGTACGCTCTTGAGATGCCAATGAATGTATCTAATGATAGTGGAGCTTCCTGTAATGCCCCGATGTTCGCGCTTCCTGTGTGCAGTCAAAACGCCGCTTTAAGGTGTCCTATCCTATGTACTTACATCTGCACACTAAATCTCCAGCTGGCTTATTACAATTTCATTAATGGCGTCTCCTGCCATCTAAGAGCGAATGTCATCGAACTATTAGAGTATAGAGCCCTTGTTGCGGGTCGGTGGATTTTCTGGGTGGGCATTCTACTTCCTGTCAATTTCACAAAGAACGACGGCAGCATGTAACCTCACCGCAGGTATCGTTTGTTTAGTAGCACATTCTGGGATCCAACTCAAAGGTCGCCTATCACGTTGGAGGTTGACCTTAGAAAGTGCTTACCAGGTGGCAGGTCGTGCATGTCCTTTTGGCGACAGATGGAAGTCTCACGAGCGATCACTTGGGTTCGGTGTGCAAGGCCAACTTACATAGATGGAGAAATAGATGGATGATTGAAATTACACACATCACACCTGTCATTCCTGTTCCCGATGCCGACTATAGTGGTGGCCGCACAATGCAGGATTTACCATATATCAGACATGGCACTGACGACGTGTCTATGAGGCACGTATCTATGAAACAACCGTGGCCATCTCTGTGCACATAGATATGGGGTCTACACGGGTGTGGTCATTAGTACAGAGAAAAAAAGAAGACATACCTCCGTGGTGGACCAAATCAGGCCCGCACAGCACTACAGTCATCTTCGTCCGTCCGACCAGTTGCACATCCCGAAAGGTGAAGACGCGCCTGGGAAGAAACTCATACATGCCTGGTACCGCAATGGGCCCCATCCTCATCCTCGACTCACCAAACGTGCCTTCTCTAAACCATCTCTCACCACCACAACCGCACCTTCGGGTGCTTTGTCTTCGATGCACTCGGTATGTGCGGCTCACATCGCCTGCACAACATGCTGGCGAAATGCCGTGTGGTCGAGGAAGTGCACGGCTTTGAGAGTTGACAAGCGCCGAGAAGTGTAGCCGGATCATGGGCTGTGACCGCTAGAACAACGTACTAGGATCGCAAAGCTGCTCGGTGAGCATCTCCGCATTGGTGCCTCCCACACAAGCTCTCGTCTTTTTTTTTTTGACTTTCGCCTTTGTTTCTTTGGTATCATCTTGTGCGCTCCTATTGATCCTCGATACGACAACATCATCCCGGTTTCCTGTGCCAGGTTCATCGTCATCCCTGACCCGATTCCCATCCCCAGGGGAAGATTCACCCCCGAAGCCAACTACATCGCTCTCGCTCTCTCATAAGAGTGTATCTGAGAACCTCATGTCCCAAATCCCCGTCACCTGTGATCACCAATGCACCAGATGGTGGGTCACACTAGGTTAATGCAAAATGCGAATCATACATGATCACGCTTGATGCAGGTGAAGTAGACCATGTCCAAATTGCAGGTGGAATGCTTTCAAGTATGTTATGGTACCTCGGAGGTCACTAGTGTTGGATTGGACCCACCGTTCTCAGATGCCAGCAGAATGGGAGTTGTGGGAGTAGGTATTGTTGGAGTGGTAGGTCCTACGGATCTAGAAAGGTCAGTTCTCTGTTTTGGGGGGAGAAGAAAAGAGGCGATGAAGGAACGGAATGAATGAAAGAGGAAGAAACTGATACCGATGATGCGAATCAGTAGAGAAGACGATGAGACCGCAGAGAGAGGCGGGGAGTTGGGGGAAGAGAGGTATACCAGTGGCGTGGGCTCCTCACTTGCTGGCTTGCGACTACAGTGCACGCCCTTCAATGAATCCAAGCTCTCGGCCAGCTGGCAACCAAAGAACCACCAAGCGGAAAGCGAGTGATGGGGTGCACGGGGGTGGAGGGCATGGGAACAAGGCCTAGGGTTTCCTGGTACTTTGGGACGTAGGCTTGGTGAATGATGAAAGCTGTGGTGGTGGGAAAAAGGTCCCAGCAGGCTGCATGCAGGAGAAACGACTCGACAAATCTTGCGATGACGGACAATCCCGACCATGATCTGTGGAATGGCTCTAGACAATTGGATCCACAACCCGAAGATGACCTGGGCCACATCAACTCCTTGAGCTCCCAGGTCTCCACAGTGGCATTTAGGGATGTTGCAGATCCGGGGTGGTCCCCACCATGGGATCATCTGACCGAATCACGATCGCATTTCAATCCGTCATTGACACACGATCCCTATACCGAGGCTCTTGGGACAGATTCACTCTCTGCGGGACCACATTCGACAAGAGACCCAAGCCTTGGTATCCCTAAAAATGGTGGCAGGTAGGCGTCATAAGCATTCTCGTAGTCCATGGCGCTGAAGCTAGAACGTTGTAAACCACGAACCTTGGAAAAGCAGCAATATTTTGACCGACGACATTGCTTGTATTGAACTTTCTGCAGATGACCTTGCCTCTCGAGGAAATTTTCGGATCGCAGTCATCCTCAGAGCCATTGTTAGAGGGACACGACATTGGCGGTTACACCCCATACACCCCAAAGGACGGGAGCTGTGGATCCGAATGATTGAGGGGAATGACCTCACAGACGATGTGTGGCTTTGGATGGACAGAGATGAAGAGTGGCTTCGAGAGCACCTTGGCCCCAATTTCCTCACGTATTGGTTGCCCGAAATTGAAATTCCTACAGGCGATTGGGTGGATGCACAGTCGGCGCTACGTCGGCGAATCAATCACCCGCACAACACTACTGGAAATCTTCCGAATGAACAGATCCGCAATGCCACTCCCAAACAGCGCCTTGCAGCCATTTACTGGCTTACTTTCAACTCGAATCACGTAAAGGATCTGGCTATCGAACTGGGACGCACTCCAATGGGGATGTTTAAGCTGTCCGATATGGTGTCAGGTATAGATTTCGCCGTTTGCGGTTCATGGAATGCGTTTCCTCAGGACTCTGCTGCGTGGGAAGTGGCAGCGACGAAACTTGAAAAGGATGGGTGTACATGCCTAAAGCAAAAATGGAGAGAACAACCCCTACGATGCTGGTTCAACATGTTGAATTGGTTAGATGGAAAGCCGCCGACAGTGGAAGTTATTGGGTACTACTGCACGTGTTGTAAATCCTGGTGTGTCCAGCATTTTACTTCGAGTCCCTATTCTGATGAAGGATTTCCCAAGGGCCAACTCACGTTACGACAGGTTTCGACTCGATGTTCAAGGCGCACATCCGAAAGTCCCACTGTGGGATGTCCTATGCTTGCGTGCTACCTTGTATGACGAAGATGACAATAGCTTGGCCGTCGCAAAGGCTGCACTCCTTTCTAGATTAGTGGGTCCAGGAGCAAGGCAACGGGTGGAACAGCAACTGCTGTCTCGACTCGTGATGTCCGACGAACAAGGTGTTACATATATGCCCTATATAAATAACCATTTTCCAGATGAATTACGAGAATGTGCTGCATGGTTGTCTTGCACTGCTGGACTTCCGCCATGCACAAAGCTTCTGACCAATGCCTCAATAGACATCCCTGATGGCCTCCTCGATGGTGCACCTCCCGCACTCATCTTGGGTACAATTGCATGGTTCGCTGCTTGTCTTCAGTCACCTCCTGTTCAGAGTGACAACGATAAGCATGATGGAGGATGGCATCGCGAGTTTCACTGTACTTTACAACTGTGGTTCGAAACCTTTACTGAATGCGCACTCCCGAAGCTTTCTCTTAAAGATGTCGCATTTTACGCAGACCTTGCCTTTGATTGCGAGCGCTGGATATTTGGTCACGAAAAGCCAGAACATAACCTCAAAACCTTCGTGGTCGTGGCAATATTCCTAAGGAAGAAAGATGTCCCGCTTCACTGTTGTCGACGGTGCCAAGCTCTTTTTGCACGCTCCTTCTCGGACACAGTACTCTCTGCGAGTCCAGGTGCCTTGTCTCTGGACTCTGATGATCCTGGTATGTCTTTCTAATTTATGTCAGATACCGAAGATTCTGTTACTGAGCATACTGTTGATCAAGAATTGGGCGAGTCCGATAGTGTCCCCGATTCGTCTTTGGTTCATATCACCACTGGGAAGATGAATCCCCTTATATCTGAGCACATAGTGGGGATGGAAGCCTTCACAGACATTATGATTAACAAGAATCTTACCCAGGAAGAGTTGCAGTCACAGTTGGCTAGGAAGTTCAATTCATTGGTCTGTATTTCGGACATTAATTTGCTTTCTTTTTATAACACTTTCACCCAGACTCGATACGCGGACTCGATTGGTTTGAACTTGTCTGTTGGCCTTCTCCCAAGTTGCTCGTCCAGTGTTCCCTCCATCTCGGGTCCCATGTGAGTCCATATGTCATTTGACTCAAACAAGATCATCTCATTGGCATCGAAAGGGATGGTGACTTGCGAAAATTCCCCACGCAACACTCCAGTAAGCAGCTCACTGGCCTGTCCAAACCGGACAAGATCGAGCAGATCAAAGAAAGGCTCCTCGAGATGCTCAGTAAGTCGTGATTGTGAACTATTATACTACCTTCGTACAATACCTCTGGGTTTAACAGGGTCATCCAAGGTTTTCATATCCCATGGCCGCCTTCCTTGGTCTACCCTAGAAAGTGATTTAGAAAAGCAGGGACTCGGCTTAGTGAATTGGCCTTATGGGGTTCCTCGGAAGCGCAATAGAGGGATCTACGACCTGAGTGCAGAGCATGCGGACAAACTGTATCATGCGATAATGCACCCTGACGAAGAGCATCGTCTTGGTCTTCGTTCTTTGGATCCGGTCACAGGTATGTATTGATCTCACTGTTTCGTATTGTCATCTAAATATTATATGAACCATCAGTAAACCATACAACTGGTAATACACACGATGCCAACCTTGCTTCGAGTTCGAAGCGTACTTTGGAAGATGATCGAGAAGGCAGACCACTGAAGCGAGTCAAGTTCAAGGAGCCCATGACACGAACCAGCTTTTCTGGTGCACAGTCGTGATTGTACCCTCATCAAATGTACCGACACTGAATGCCCGCGTTATTGGTATAATGTATGATATGTACAAATAAATCAAACGGAAAACAAAATTCGTGGATGTGTTCAAAAACCTGCAATACACCCGCATTGAATAAACGATGACGACCTGTAGACCAGTATCAACACCTGCACGACGAGACCGAATTGGGCAAGTTTGGCAGACGAAGCAAGTGCGATAGGTGAAGGCTAGTTCATGAACTGGTGGTACAGTCCAGAGACAGGGGCGTTGATATAGGCCCTGGCGGTGGTGCACATGAGTCTGCACTGCCAAGATTGTCGTAAGACAGGAACAGTGGATGATACAAGCAGCAGATGTGGGACGCCTGATCGTACAGCTGCACGTCGGGGAGGTCACCTGCGAATGGCCCGAGCGCTCAGACCAGAAAGATTAGCTAGCTAATACAATTCGAATGTAACAACTAGCCATTGGTCCATGAGTCCTCGAATCAGGGAGTCTTTTGCTTGCATCAGCGAGAACGCAGTGCTGCGTCAGCGGGAAAGGCAGCGTAAGCTTGGGCTGACACGCCACATACAGGTAAGATAGGGCTCAAGCACTTACCACTATATGTGACGTGATGGAGCGTGACTTTCATGTATTTTTTTAATGGCAATCACAAAGACCTGTTTCCGAGAAAATGAGTCCCACAGAGTTCTGCGTACTGCAGCTCTTGACAACTCTGTGTGGCCAGAATTTTGAATAAGTTTGATGTAAAAGTGCTATTAAGAATCTACGTGAATATGGGGGGTGGCTATCATACACAACAGGGGTGTGAACAAAAATATGCATGACGGAAACGGAATGGAGCGGAGGAAGTGGCGTGACACAGCACAAAGGCTGCCAACAGAATGCCCAAGAGGGCTCTTGGGAATCTGCAAAACCTCGGAGCTTATGCTCCCAAAGCAATGAAGAAGC
>Ga0307516_10006727_pt1 | contig 13434 bp, 14 predicted proteins | sample 19_EM_MG_FD_203310 | JGI IMG/M metagenome (GOLD analysis project Ga0307516, IMG submission 203310) | Populus trichocarpa ectomycorrhiza microbial communities from riparian zone in the Pacific Northwest, United States - 19_EM | ecosystem: Host-associated > Plants > Roots > Unclassified | place... | reverse complement strand
AAAACGGTTACAACCGGGTTAACCCCCCCCCCCCCCCCCCCCCCCCCAGCGGAAACAGTAGCAACAAGCACCAAATAGTTACATACACGGCCCTCCAACAAAAACGAAACGTGTCGGGCCATGGACACTCCATTGCCGTCGCTGGAATCCCCCCTACAAGCTATCCGTCCACTGGCAGATGCCTAAAATGCGGGGGATGAGGGGCACAGGTATCTCCTCCTCGGCTACTGCTAGTCGGCAGAACCGCTCTGATAGCCGGCGTCCGGCCTCGCGCATCTCCTCCATGCCGTTCTCCCTATTGTCACAAATCGACTTCATCGCCAGCGCCACCTGGTGGCCCACAAAATTGATAAATTCAGAAACTCTGCTAGCCCTACACTGCAGAGGAATGGTATCGTGCACTGCGGCCGTGGCGAAAGTCCATTGGAAAATGTCCGCAACGTCGCCTGGATACCGCAAAAACATGGCTACGTATTCGGCTCTCCACTGGTAGGGTACGTATTGCGCGAAGATTGCCCGAGCTGCCTCAGGAACGGCATCCGGAAGGGGGACATGGGGGATATCCAGGACGATAGAATATAGCGAACTACAACCACTCTGAATTGCCATCTCTCGTACCGTGGTCGTCGGCCCTGGGTACAAGAGGTTGTGCGTGCTACGAAGCCGCAGGACGAAAGGTGCGCAATCGAGGCCCGTTTCGCCCACGAGCCAGCTGAGTAGAAATGCCACAGCCGGTTTGTCGAGATCGCTGGAAAATAGCAGGAATTGTTGTGCGGTGAGATCGGAACTAGGGAGGGGTTGGTGATCTAAGCGGCAGCCGTGGATTTTGAGCGTAATCAAGGGGTTGTGCGTAACATCCCAGTACCCCTCCCCAAACGACGGAACCTTCGAGAGAAATTCCTTGACGGTCGCGTCCTTCACAACTTGAGGGGCCCGTTGCAATGCGGCCTTGAAATTGATCCAATCCTGATCGAAGAGTTTGTAGGTCCTGAATTTCGTCATAAGGTGCGAGAGAAGAATCGATTTACCACTTGGCTCTGCGTCTAGCAGAGCGCCGAAGACGGCAGGCCGGACGCGGCGCTGCATATAGCCCCAGTGATCACGGTACGCTTCACGCCCACCGGGGACAGAGAGGAGCGCCTCAATTAGCGCCACCCCTGGATTTGCTGACTGCAAAACCAGGAACAAGGGTGACGGGGCCTCGTACTGTATGTCGTCTGGGAGTAGTCCAGCCACCGCCTTGATTAACTTGAGAGTCTCTCTCATTCGCCGTGTACTTCCTGGGTGACGAAGATAATACACCGCGCAATGCAGCAGACTAGTCGTACTGTTGGAGCGAAAAATCCTGAGCAGACTTTCAGGACGATTCTTCCGAAACCAAGCTACCAGGATAGCAAACGTTTCATGTTGTCCATAGAGAGCGGCCCAATGTAGTGGTCCGTAAATATCCAGCTGTCGCGCCCACTCGCCGTTGCTCCTGAACAAACCGCAGCGCCCACGGACTTCGGACCTTATACGGGGATTAGACCACACAAAGGGATCAGACCATACATAAGTATGTGTGCTTTGTTGACTGAATCCAAAGTTTGGTGAGTCGGTCCAGGCAGCCGGCCCGCCCAGCCTGTCGAGCATCATTTGAAGTGCGTCAACATCTCCTGAGGATTGCGTTAGTTATAATTATTCCTTCAAGACCAAAGAAGTAGAATTTCTTTTGCGTCTCGGGCGAACCTCCCAAACGCGGGGTAGTTTCCGCGGGGATCAACGGCTGAGCAGCACGGGCTGGTACAAGACACGTCGCACGGATTGACGGGATGCGAACACTCACCAACTGCCGCTGCCATATTGATTGGATTCGAGAAGATCTCCGGTGACTCGTGCGGAAACAGCGGTGCGAGTTCCAGCGTTGGGCAATGTGCGCGAAACACCCCAACCAACCACCGTGCGTTGTTCAACGAAAAAGGGACTCCATCCTTAGCGCCCTTATCTGGCATACCGAGTGGCCAGCATGCATCATCACTCCGGTTCGCCAACTCCGCCTTCGGACAGACGTTCGCTACCAAGCGGAACGCGTGGAGGGGGTACTCCGGAAGTGCGAGCATCCGCATGAGCATTTTCCCACACTTGCCTAGCTTGGCAGCCTTCCAGACGTAGACGGCGAGGGTCCTCCCGGTTGTGGACATGCGCTGTATTATCGGGCGGGATAGCATCAATATCATCGCATGTATGGACTTGCGCGAGAGGTACTGGACGATGATAAGGTGAATCTCAGGAGGAAGACGCAGGATGCTGCTGGTGGGAACTGTCCGCTGCGACATGTGGCCGCCTTTGTCGGAGTGGCTTGTGCGGCTACCAGGGGTGGTGGGATGGGGAACGTCTGAGCGCCCAGGTGCATCGGTTGCGGGAACACATCCCCTACCAGCAGGAGAGTGAAGCCTGGAAGATGACATGACACTTGACGGATGGCGAAGTCAGATGCTATCCTCAGCCTCTTTGAGGGGGCAAAATTTTTTTTGCAGAACACGTACAGATCGCTTGTGTCGTGTAGAGGTTAGGTACGTATGCGCTGCTTTAAGATCCGCGTGTAGCTGAAGAGAGAGTTTAGGGACCGTTCGTTCTGGACGGTAATGGGGTGAAGTGGTGGTTGATGTGTCCGTTTCACCTACTTCGGTAGTGTTGCGAGCGGAGTGATGTGAAGATGTGATGGTTGTCTTGTGACGATGTGACGCCACTGCCCATATATAGTAGTGGTAACCACGAGGGCTGACTAAGCATACAGAAGACATGCTACAACAAACGGACGGGAGAGGCAAGTTCATATGCGCATTACGTAAGTACTAGCTATCAAGAGCACAAGAGGCTCGACAACGCTAAGCTACCTCTTTTGTACTAGCCACTCACGTGTTCCGCTACCTTTTTTTTGGTGATCGTTTGGTAAGTAATTGCTTCGATGTTCGCGATATGCTCATCCTGTTTCCCGTCCATTATCCAGCCCTAACATCGATAAGTCTTCAGGCAGCTCGTCACACTCTCTTCGCCCTCCGCGCCGGCCGATATAACCTCCCTATGCTGCACCTCTCGTCTGCGAAGGGGTGCCGAATTTCGACACGATCCTCGTCTCTCCCCGTCTCTTTCCGCACCTCCGCCCGCAGGATCGTCTGCAGACGCTTCGGTTGAGGGCGATCCCTTGCAACGACGCTCCCGCGCCTGTGTCATTTAGTGGCACTGCCAGCACACGGTAGTGGGCAGCCTCTTCGTCCGGTAGAGTGAAGCTGCGTCCCGCCTTCTCGAGGCGAGCCGCTTGTTCGCCGTGGCCCGGGTGGAGCCCGGCTTCTGCGTCTTCGGTCGACTGTACCGGTATTTCTCGTGGGAGACCATTGAATCCGACTACTCCTTCGATTGGCCTCCGTTATCTAGCGCTGTAGGAGGGTGACATCTTCTCTCGTACCGGTCGACGTACCCGTGGAATCCCACTGAGCTCGCCCGCGGCCAGCTTAGCCAACTCTTCCGCCTTCTCATTCCCTGCTCCCCCCTTGTGGCCAATCATCAGATCTTGGTTGTTGTCGTCTCCTCGCAGCTCCGATGTGCACTGTGGTGTTGACCGTTTCGCAGATTTCCCGTCGCGCACCGGTGCGCCCAACAGGCCCGCACTCCAGCCGCCGAAGCTTACGAGGAACTCGATTGGATATGGTGCGAAGAAGCACCAGTGGGGGTGGCATCGCTCGGAGTTCTTGGGCTTCTTCCTTTCTTTTCAATTCTCATTCTTTACGGAAACACGAACGACTGTTTGCCTGCACAGAATTGAGACCTCTACCGAATACAACCGAACCCGCTTCTTCCCTCGAACCCAAGTTGCTAACTCGGTTTGCTTTCAGCAGGCTTTCCTTCAACACCGGCCGACATATACAACGAGTTCCTTCTGACTGAGAATGCTAGTGGCAAACAGCTTCTCGGCGTCGGGGGCGCAGACTCCCCGGGCAGGGTTCGTCCGCTGCCGCCCACGCCGAGCCCGCTCCTCGTACCTCCACTGTATCCTCTGATGCAGCTGCCACTACATACCAGCAAGACGGATAAGTAGGCCACCGAGCCGCACAAGAAGGCGAGTACCAAGAAAGCCGTTGCGCCGTCGCTGCCACTGCCACTGCGGAGACTGCCGTAGCCCTGCCAGCGCCCGCAGCTGCCATTGTCGCCCAGGTCCTGCTCTCCCTGCTCCCGCCACCACAAAGAGGAAGACCGTAGCGCCGCCACGCCATGCGGCCCCTTCCGCCGCGCGCATTCGTGAGCGCAGGGAAGTCGCGGCGTCCGTTTCAGAGGCTCCAACCGTCGTTCCCGCTAGTTAATGAAGTTCCCCCCTAGAGCGCTGGCTGGGGGGACCAGGATGACGAATGCAGCAGCGTCGACAGCCCACAACTTCCAAGCGAGAGCCGAAGTGGGTCGAGCGAGTCTGGTCGACTGCTGCTGAGTCAGCAAGCATTGCCGTTGCCGCCGCTCCGAATCCGGTGGCGCACCCCTGCACCACGGACGAAGAGCCGCAGTAGCGAAGGCCACCAACAGGCTCAAGGCGGGTTAGCTCCGTGACACCTGCCGCCCCTGCCAAGGACGCTGCTCCCTGTCATGCTGCGCCCTCGCTGCCGCCTCCGTCCAGGGCTGTCAATCGTCCGTCTCATCTGGATGATTGACTATCATAACAGGTGTACGGTCCAGCCCCGCTCCGGGCGGGGTTATTATATATAAGACTAGTCCAGAAAGTGAAAGCCCCGATACATGGGTCCTTATTGGTAGCTGATGACATTAGCGTGCTCGGCTTGTCTATAACAAGTTGTCATGGCGGACATGAGTTGGAACCGGGAATGAGCACAATGCAGAGGGGAATGATGTGGGCCGGAAAGGTATATCAGAATGAAGGCAAGGGATAATCGGAATGGAGGGTTCCGGGGTTTTGGGCATCCCTACAGTATTTTCCCATCGCTATTTCATAGGCTCCGTCCTTGTGGACGATTCCTTTATATAGGACTCTGCCTGACCGGTGGATTGTTCGTACGCCACAACCCGCTTAACCTACACGCCGTTACCTCTTGCCTCACCTCACGATCGCTGACTACGACCGAACCACCTGCCTTGTCCTGCTCTGTTCTACACCCCCGTCCGCCGCACCCTGGCTAGCTCCGCCTCGCTGGCCGTATCCATCCTATCGATCATGTCTACTTTATCCACCGCCGTTGAGTGACCACTACATATAAGTCAACTTCGGATGGGAATCAGGCCCTTTCTTTCCACACAGCAATTACAGAGACCGAGTATGAATATTTACCCAACCGCTCGTTCCAGTGCGACCATCTCTAACCGGACGATGACAACATCACTCCGTTTCGCCAATAGACCTGATCAGACGAATTACAAGGCGTCGCTACCGAGCGGCGCTAGTAAGAACTTCAACAAGAAGTGACAACCCAACTCTGATACCACGCGGGAGCGTGCGTATCACATAGTACCTGCCGCACCGCAGCTCTCATCTGCCTGCGTGAGGGCAGTCCAATGAAGCGTAAAAGCGAACACAGTCTCTCAAGGCGCACACACACAACCGCTGGCACCCGCCTTTTTGTGCGCAAAGGTGGAGCGCCCGGCACGGCGCCGTCGGCATTAGCATCTCACCTCCCCTTTTCCTTGACATTATATTATGCCGATTCGGATTCGGCAGTGGAATTGCACTCTGCTTGGAATGGCCTCTTGTTGATTGAGTCGCATTTCGCCAACGCCCGGTCTGAAGTAAAGCACACCATCGCCTGAACCGATGACCTTACAAAATCTCCCCCAAATCCTCCCCTCTGAGCCCGCCGCTCATAGGAAATATCTGCCTCCATGACCTAGACAGGATGTGGCCAACCATTTCCTACACTACCCTTGCTGGACTCCACCGAAAACTAGTACCGTACCAAGAAAAGTGACAGTCCCCTCCCAAAGCAAATGAAACCCGAAACCCTGAAGGCGAACGCCGTTTAAATCCCTAGGTATCGCCCTCCGGAATATCACCTAAGCAAAGTCAGATAACCCATGATCACTTCGCTTCAGAAGAGCTCACCCGATGGAACATTGTCTGGATTAAATTCAATGAACGAAACCCTTCCTGACTTATGCCCGAGGGCAATGACATTGCCTTGGACAGCAAAGCGAACCGGTCGGTGGTTGAGGGGAAGCCAAAATAATTTACGTGTCCCTGAAATTATCCAGTCCTTACGGACACTCAGGCCGAAAGTTTGAGTCTTACGAGAACGGATTTTCTTTCTGTTCGCTTCCAAAATTTCATCAACATTCCAATGACGGACAGTGGTATCGCCCAAGGTCGATGAAAGGAGCTTTCCATCAGGTGAGAAAGCTACTGCGTTGATGGCGCCAATACGGCTTTCGAGTGTGCGATGACAGGTCCCTGTTGCCGGATTCCAGATCCGGATATTGTCACGGCGCGATGCCGATGCAAGGAGCTTGCCGTCAGGCGAGAATGCTAATGCTGCTACCGGACGAGAATGGCCCTCGAGAGTGCAGCTGTGGGTTCCCGTTTTCGGATCCCAGAGCCGGACGGTTTTGTCGTTCGACGCCGATGCGAGGAGGGTGCTATCGGACGAGAATGCCACGCTGTTAACCCCGCTTGAGTGCCCCTGGAGAGTGCCTCGACAAGTCCCCGTTGTCAGATCCCAGAGCCGGACGGTTTTGTCGTCCGACGCCGATGCGAGAAGGGAGCTATCGGACGAGAATGTCATGCTATTAACCTTGCTTGAGTGCCCCTCGAGAGTGCTGCAACAGGTCCTCGTTGGAAGATCCCAGAGCACAACGGTTCTGTCGTTCGACGCCGACGCGAGGAGCTTGCTATCAGAAGAGAATACGACGCTATTAACCGGCATTGAGTGTCCCTCGAGAGCGCCGCGACAGGTTCCCGTTACTGGATCCCAGAGACGCACTGTTCCGCTGCTCGATGCCGAAGCAAGGTGCTTGCCATCAGGCGAGAATGCTAGGTCCTCGGGCGAATCTGAACAGCCGTCGAGAGCGCTGCGACCGGTCGCCTCGGTTGGATCCCAGAACCGGACAGTACTGTCGTAAGATCCCGATGCGAGGAGCTTACCATCAGGCGAGAATACTACTGCTGCGACCGAGGCTGAGTGGCCCTTGAAAGTGCCGCGACATGTCCCAGTTATCAGATCCCAGAGCCGGACGGTTTTGTCGGCCGACGCCGATGCGAGGAGCTTGCTATCGGACGAGAATGCTACGCTATTAATGCGGCTTGAGTGGCCCTCGAGAGTGCCGCGACCGTCCCCCGTTGCAGGATCCCAGAGCCGGACTATCCCATTGACCGATGACGCAAGGAGACGACCATCGGGCGAGAATGCTACCTCGGACCAACCATTCCAATCAGAATCGCCTCGTAGAGTGCAGCGACAGGTCCTTGTTATTGGATCCCAGAGCCGGACGGTTTTATCGTCAGATGCCGATGCGAAGACCTTGCCATCGGGCGAGAGTGCAGCTGCCCTGACCCCGCCCAGATGGCCCTCGAGAGTGCTGCAACAGGTTCCCGCTATCGGATCCCAGAGCCGGATGGTTTTGTCGGCCGATGCTGACATAAGGAGATTACCATCAGGCGAAAATGCTACTGCGTTGACCCACCCCAGATGGCCCACGAGAGTATGGCGACAGGTTCCCAGTATCGGATCCCAGAGCCGGATGGTTCCATCATTCGATGCTGATGCGATGAGCTTGCCGTCAGGAGAGAATGCTACATCCTTAATCCAGTCAGAATGGCCCTTGAGAATGCCGCGACAAATTCCCATCGTAAGATCCCAGAGCCGGACGGTTTTATCAGACGATGCCGATGCGAAGACCTTGCCATCGGGCGAGAATGCTAGTGAAAAGATCCAGTGCGAATGGCCCTCGAGAGTGCCACGACAAGTCCCTGTCATCGCATCCCAGAGCCGAACGGTATTGTCTGCCGATGCCGATACAAGGAGCTTTCCATCAAGCGAGAACGCCACCACTTCGACCAGTCCCGAGTGCCCCTCGAGGACCTGTAAATTCGGGTCCCAATGCTCGTCAACCGCTGGTGCGTTCTTGATCCATTTCGAGACACTATGCCAGAGTTGTTCTCGTAGTGTGCTCGTCTTCGGACTCAGTGCCAAAGCAGAGCAATATATTTGTAGAGGTGCAATCTCGATAATCGATCTGAACCCGAGTACGAATCTTACTGCGTCGCGTGCCATCGCGAGTAAGTGGTGATTGGCATCGGACTGACGATCAAAGTCAGCAAGATTCTATGTGGTTGTAGAGGGAAGCCGTCGTTATTGGACAATGAAAATGTGCCACAACGAATTGCCATATTCCGGGCTCTGCGGTGCAAGGCTGTTCCAGTGACACGTCCTTGACGGCGAACCTCCAGAACCAAGGATGCTCAACATATGTCGGGTCACTCACGGAAAGCATAGAGTCGGAGGTCTTGACCATGAGAACGCCGTCGGACAGTTTCTTCATTAGGCTGAGCGCTTCTAGCCAGTGGAGGAAATGTTCCTTGAAAAAAGTGTGGACTCGATCGTGTAGTGATTCGCCGTCGCAGAGTTTGGCGTTGCTTCGCTGAAGATGGTCGACCCAATTCAGACACGCGTACTGAACCTCCTGCGGAAGACGGTCGTTCACCACACCACGATCCACATCGCTTGCGAGACTACCCGCCAGCTTCAAAGAGCATATATCCTGCTTTAGATGTTTCGACAACAGCTGGAGGCAGTTCATCGCAAGATCTCCGTGTGCGTCGCCCCCATCAATTCTTAATTGCAGATCGTCGCATCTCCGTTCGTCCAACAGAAAGTCGCGGAAAGACGGGTGCAGGAGTCTGATGCGAAGGTCCTCACTTTCGGAATAGTAACTCAACACAGAACTCAGCGACTCCAATATTTGCTCCACCTTCCACTGGTTAAGATCTAAGAGTGTTGCGAGAGCAGTAGGGGTCAAAGCTTCAAATAATATCACGATGGACCCAACGATTTGCCTGAATCGTTGCAAGAGTCTCTGGTGCTCCCGAGGCTCATCTCCTTCACCCTTCAGTGCGTATTGTAAGATCTTGGTGTACATCAAGTCGAGATGTTTCGTGGGCGATCCGTCCTCCATGCTGTCTTCCAACACGAAAGTGAGGCGTTCCTGTGGAGAACTGTTCTTTGACCCGATAAACCGGCATACTGTGGCGGCGAAGATGAACAGTCCATCTGCTTTCCGAACGAGACTAGATAGGCTTATTTCGGCGGGCCACTCTCGGGATATGTAGCGGCAGCGGCGACGAATTCTGTCAAATTCATGTCGGAGGAATGCGGTTATATCGTGATCGAGGATCTGGCTGGAGATTTCGTGAAGAATAAAATCCCGGTGGGCAGTTTCCGGTATACTGCTAAATCCATAGCGGATTGGGGTTTCCGGCCTGCTGGTTACAAAAATCTGCAACTGTACAGAGCTGAGCGTTTTAGCCTCGGAAAGAAGTTGAAGGATCAGTGCAATATCCCTTTCGTCATCGCATTCGTCCAACGCATCGATAACGAGCATCAGTGACTGCTGTTGACATGCTGCCGCGCTGAGCTGAGAAAGAGGTTCGAATATGAGATGTTTCCACTGCTCACGTAGACCAAGCGAGGTGATACTGGGGTTGTCGCGTATGGCCTTCCGTACGCCGGCGGCGAGGCTGGGCTGCGCCGCATACGCCAGCTGGTAGGCTAGGGTAGCGAAAAATTTCGAAGCCCGAGCTAGATCTCCCTGACCTCTGGAAAAGAAGAAACTTGCTGCAAGACGTTTGTGATCTGCCCACCGGCGGGCGACCGTGCGGGCTATTGTCGACTTTCCAGTGCCGGCCATGCCCTTCAACCAAAAGATACATGGGTTGCTGGGAACACCCGACCAGTACATAATGCACTCAAGGAGGTCGACTCGGGTATCTTCCAAGCATAAAGGCTCGTGGTCCAACCGCCGCGAGTTGAAGGCGGCGCCATCAGCACAGTGGGTTTCGGCTTTTTCGCGCGGCAAGAATCAGCTATGCAACAATGAAATTGGAGCTCCATCTAACCTACCAAACTTTCCCAAATCTTCATGTTTTAGGGGACGGTTGGTTGCAACATTTCCTACAGAGACGAGGTGTATCAGCCAGAGTGTTGTCCCCTTGTAGCACAGAACCAGTGTGCGAACCGAATGCTGTATTCCCATTGAAGTTTGCGTTCTGGATTTCGTAGTGCGTCGAGCTTTTGTAGGCGCGAGAGCCGCCCGCGACACCGTCGCCGGTCGCTGCCGCCCCGCCCGCGCTGCTTCTCGTGCTGTTCTTGGCGAGGATGTTACGGAGTTCCGTTGGGCTCGTAAAGCCTCTGCCTCCGGAGACATCTTGGGAGTAGCACATCTCGACATCGAAGTCATCCCGTTGTAATGCCGGCTGTATATATAGACCACCGTTAGCCACAGCCTAGATCTCAGTAGTGATACTGACCATCTCATTTGGTCCACATTCCCCGCCAGCGCTTGAGTCCCCCTCATCAGACAGATTCGGTCGCTGATCTCGTGACCGTCCCGCCCGCCCGTTCGGTGACCAGTGCGTCTGCTTGCACTTCTCGCTTGGTTGTCTTGAAGGCGGCATTTTGAGCAACACTGAAGGGCGATGGATAGAGTCGGGCGCAAATGCGAAGTCGTGGTTGTGATTGCGGAAACGGTGGAATGGAGGTATGGAGGGTTAGTATGGGCTGGTTGCGAGGCGATTGCCTGGGCAAGGTGGCCGGTCGTTCAAAACACGTGGATTTCGCCTATTGGACATTATTTTCGCAGCTGACGCGGAGTGAGGGGGTCAGGATCGTCAACCAATGGGCGGCGGCAAATAGATTGACAACCCAGGTACCTTGGTTTTTCGAGTGACTAAGCAGCGAGGATCTCGGGGCAGAGGTGCATCATAGCAAGCCGAACTCCACTACCGATTCACTGTGCTTGTACATAGATTGCATGGTGCCGGACACTTGTACGGGGTAGCGCCTTGAGGTTTTCAACATCCCCACAACAAACCGTAACTCCAACACACAACAAAAGAAAGAGATAAATTTTAATCCGTAGAATGAAAGAGAATTCTCGAAATAACAATCCTACGGATAGCATTTTCTTTTTGCTGGTCGGGTGCGGTCGCTATAAAGGGGCAAAGTTCATGATTTTTTGGTTAATTTTTACCGGTCTTGGCGCATCTAGGAGCACTTGGCGCGGCTCAACTGCCCAATTAGGAAAGCATGCGAATGATATCCCATGTCTACACGTAAGTTCTAGCTACCCAAAAGGATCGCCCGTCAACGAAACTCATTCTTCTTTTCTGCAAGCCCTTGTTGTTCCATATAGTGTGGCCATTGGTATGTACCTATATGCCTTCATCTCTTACCTCTATTTGATGGTTTTCAACTCCCACGAATTCGTCGCTGCAATTACCATCTTCTCCAACTCCGCAAATGGATTCTGTCAGTTGGTATGTGTATCTCGTTGTAAGGAACCCAATGATTGTTCGATATAATTGGGGTCGCGGTGGGATTTCGGGTGGATAGTGACTTCGTCTCCCACCCACCTTATCAACGGTCCTCCTTCTTTTCGCTATAGCAGCCTGTTCACTGCCAGCAAACGTTCTTTTGTTCGGATGGGGGATTGTGAGTATACGGAAGCTAGCGCTTTGGAGTGGCGCGGCGGCGACGGTGACGGCGGATGACGCTTGTTTGGGGCCGGTTCAGCCAATTACAAGGTATCATAGACAGTCACTCATGATGAGTCACCATACACCTCGTTTTGTACTTTGCCAAGACGCGAGCCCGTACAAGTGTCCGGCAATAACTGCCATATCGCTACGTTGGTAGCCCAGTAGGTGTGGCCTGAGAGCTGCTGATGCGCACCACTGCAATCGAACAAGCCTGCCTCACCCGCTGCTTGGTCATTTTATTTTGGTTCATTAATGAGCACTCGTATTAACTAAAACAGCTTTGCCTCACTCCAGAAATGGCTAGTACATCTATTAGTGTCGGCGCTCGGGGTGAACTACAAAAACTACACATTTTTGACCGCCACAATCTCATTAACCACGCCCCCTATTTTTTAGGGCCGAGGTCCGACCTCCTCTCGATGCTGGTCTATCGCGGACGGATCTTCTTTTTAATTTATGTAGATATTGTGGTGAAGGAGGTTGAAGTAGTGTCGCCTATTGGTGTGCCCAACCAGCGTATGTAACCGACGGATCGCAGGGCCTCCACCTTCTTCTTTCCTTCTCCGAGAGTCCGAGGCCCAGGGCTGTACTTAATTCCTTCCAGAACATAGCGAAAGCGCCAAGACCGAACGCCGGCGCCTTCTCCGACCACCAACCTGCCCGCTGTTGGAACACACAACTCCCCTCGATGCCGGGCTGACTTTGCCCATGTGCCGTCGTGCGGTCTGGCCGGTGGCTGCATATGTACTCTCTGGAGATGCCGCAGGAGCAGAGCAACGATTATCTGCAATACATACACACGCAACTGCCTCGGGGTGTATCTAGTCTAGGCGGGGACTCCGCATAGATCTCCGTGGTGAAGGAATGCCCGATCCGGAAAACACAGTCCTGGCTTTTGTTTAATCGGTAGTTGCATGCGACCTTACGCAACTCCGATTCGCGGACGGGATAAAAATTGCGCCGCCATACATATCTAGTCTACATATGTAGGCTTCATGCGAGTACGAACTAAGTAGCGCCTTGGCATTCTTGGCAGATTACCAAATTGCCGGTGCCAAGAAATCGAGTGCTAGGTAATCACAAGGCTCCGGCTCTGCGGCAGCCACTTTTGCCTGTTCGCTCTCTACTGCCGGCATTTTCTTAAAGAGGAAGAGGAGGAAATATCGGTAGGCGTTGTGACATCCGAAGCGAGCAGGATTTCGTCAGTCTGTACGCGGTGTTGAAGTTTGAGCTAACTGCGGAAGTGGGGTCGTTTGGAAACTAGAAGATTCGATGCGGGGATTGGACACGTGACTGAGCTAGCGATTGCTTGAAGACTTTTTTGCTTGACCGTACATCAGAATAAAGAAATGTGCTAGGCTACATATACCCATCTGAGAGAGCGACAAAAATAGTACAAAGGAGACAGTCGGTGTAATTATTCCTCCCAGGTTGCGCCGGTGCGGCACTGTTGTGGGTTGCGCCGGCGGCACTGTTGTGGGTTCCGCAGCGCCCCCACCATGAATTCCTCCGCGCCACCACATATCCAATCTATCTATCCCACTGAACATAGGAAATAGGTGTGACAGCGCTACTTTTAACAGGTGTCAGGGATTTGGCATCAAAAACGCGATCTGACAGGAACCGCCGGTCTTCGACGAATGGACAGAAGTCTCTTCCAACGCCATCCCGAGGTGGAAATAGTGCATAATAGTAGTGTATAGTTAAGGGGT
>Ga0307516_10006726_pt1 | contig 13435 bp, 9 predicted proteins | sample 19_EM_MG_FD_203310 | JGI IMG/M metagenome (GOLD analysis project Ga0307516, IMG submission 203310) | Populus trichocarpa ectomycorrhiza microbial communities from riparian zone in the Pacific Northwest, United States - 19_EM | ecosystem: Host-associated > Plants > Roots > Unclassified | place... | reverse complement strand
CTCCAAGGCCTTGATGGCGCCCGGGTACACGGCCCCCTTGGCGCCGCCGCCGGTGAGCACCAGGCGACGCAGCTTCAGGTCCTGCTGCAGCGTGACTTGGCCGTCATCCTGATGACGGTGAATGGAGAACGGCAGGTCCGCATGCTGCGCGAGCACGTGGGGTTGGCGCGGCGGTATCGCGCCCGCGGCCGAAGTGCCGGGCTGAGGGGGCCGCAGTGACAATCCTTCCGGCCGCTGTGCCTGCAAGGGAGTCCCGGCGCGCCCGGCGGCTTTGCCGTCCTTGCCCGGGTCGAGAGACGTTGCAATCCCCATCGGTTCGGTGCGGTGCTTGACCGCCGCGGTAAACCGGTTTTGCATCGTGTGTCCATGGCATGCGAGTGGCTGAAGCGCGATTCTTCAAGGCTGGATCGCCAGGGCCGGTGTGAATGCGAAGCACCGATGGAAAAAGCGACAACCGCAGCTTGAAGTCTCCTGAGGTAGCCGACCGCGCACGCCTCAGCGATCCAACGCCGCCAGCACTTCGTAACACGCCCCCATCGTGTGGTAGTCGGTCTTCCCGGCGGGGCTCTTGAGGTCGTCGATCTTGTGGTTGTCGTTGCGCAGCACGCGGAACCAGGCGCCGTGTTCGTGGTCCACGAAGTGCTGCCAGCAATAGGCCCAGATGCGGTCGTACCAGTCCCAGTAGCCGCCTTCGCCGGTGCGTTCGCCCAGCACGGCCGCGGCGGCCAGGGACTCGGCCTGGACCCAGAAGTACTTGTCGCCGTCGCACACCGCATGGTCGCCCGGTGCCAGGCCGTAGACCATGCCGTCGTGCTTCTTGTCCCAGGCGCGCGGCAGCGCCGCGGCAAACAAGGCGCGGGCGCGGTGCACCAGCTGGTCGTCATGGGTCATGGCGGCCAGGCCGGCGGCATCGGGCTGGGCCACGATCAGGCGGTCCAGCGTCAACAGCAGCTTGGCCCATTCGGTCAGGTGCCCGGGCTGAAAGCCCCAGGGCCGGAAGATGTTGCTCTTGTCATGCTGGTTGTACTCCCAGTCAGGCGTCCAGCGGCCTTGTTCGTCCAGGCGGTAGTGTTCCCAGATCAGGCCCTCGGCGTGCGCCGCCAGGCCTTGCGTCACCGACTCGGCCACCCGCGAGGCGCGTTGCAGGTAAGGCAGCTCGCCGGTGGCCTCGAAGGCGGCCAGCAAGGCCTCGCAGGCGTGCATGTTGGCGTTCTGGCCGCGGTAGGGCGAGAGTCGCCAGGTGGCATCGGCCTCGTCGGCATACAGGCCCGGCCCGCTTTCCCAGAAGCGCTGCTCCATCAGATCGAAGGTTTCGCGCACGCCGGGCCGGGCGGCCTCGATACCGGCCTGCAATGCATGCGCATGCGCCAGCAGCACGAACGCCAGGCCGTAGCAATGGTTGGTGGGGTCCAGGATGGCCTTGCGGCCGTTTTGCCAGCTCAGTTGCCAGGCATATCCGCCGGTGCCCGGGTCGCGGTGCACCTCGCGCAGGAAGCGCAGGCCGTGGGCGGCGCCCTCGCGCCATGCCGGTGCCCGCTCGTGCGTGGGGAAGTGGCGCGCTGCCATGGCATGCGTGAACACGAAGCGCGCGCTGCTCACCAGGTGGCGCGTGCGGGTGTCGTAGACGCTGCCGTCGTCCTTGAAGAAGTGGAAGAACCCGCCGGAGGGATCGAGGCACCGGCCGTCGTAGAAAGCCATGGTGCGCAGCACGTGCTCGTTCAGGAACGTGGCGCTGCGGAAATTCGGGATTGCCTTCATGACCCAGGTCTCAGCGACTGCGGGGCTTTGATGGTACGCGCCTTGAGCGCATTGCAGCACGCCTCCGGGTTTCTGTTTCAGGGTCAGGCATGAGGCCGCAAGAACGGCATGGAAGCCGCCACGTGTCCGGCGGGCACTGCGCGCGCTGTGCAGGTTTGTATTCAAGAGGCCGCGGCCCCTGGGCGCGGCGGTGCCGCTGGTGCGGGCGGGCTGGGCTCTCCTCAGCCTTCCCGCGGGATCTTGCGGGCGGCGGAAGCGGCCCGGGAGCGCTCCGACTCCGCGAGGATCCTGGCCACCTCGTCGGCAGGGGTCTGAGGAGAAGAGGATTTCAACACCAGCGACTCCAGGACGTCGAGGTCGGTGCGGTCGGCTTCCACCATGTACAGCGCCACCTGGGTGCGCAGCTCGACGGGCAGCGTCTTCACGGCAGCATGGAGGAAGTGCCGGGTGTAGGTGCCCGTGTGCGCCCCCAGGTCATTCAGCCGGGTCAGCAGCATGCGCCAGGCCTCGAGTTGTGCGTCCGGATGCAAACCTTTGATCTGCTGCGGAACAAGCAGGCACGCTTGCCTTTTTTCCATCGGTGCCATGGCCCCCAGGCCACGCAATGCCGCGGTGCAGGCGCTCAGCTGCACTTCGGTCGGCAAGGCGGCGGCCCATTGCAGCTGGTCCGCCACGGCCTGCGCCGTCGTAGGGGTGGGGCGGCTGGCCAGCTCGGCTTGCAACTCGTCGATCCTTTTGTCTTCAGCCAGGAGTTGCGCCAATGTCACTTTGGGTTGCGGGCCATTGACGTTGATCTTTTGCAACGGCCCACCCGGGCCGGCTTGCGTCCGGCGGGCTTGCAGGTTGGGCAAGGCAGTGCGGCGAGGCAAGCGCTGTGGCGCTGTGCCGGAAGGTCCGGCCTCCACGCCGGGGTCCCGGTTCACCGGTGCGTGGCGGCGTGGCTGCAGTCCCTGCAGGGCGCCGGCCGGCGGCAACCGGGGAGGGGCCAGACTACCGGTGGGTGTGGCCGTTGCACCGGGGGCCCCGGTAGACCCACCGGTGAGCGCCCGCAAGGCCCTGCCAAGCTTCGAGAATGCCACGAACTGCTCCGAGTGGTGCGGCGCATGACCTTGGCAGCCATGGCAAGGTCAGCGAGCCGCTCCATGATGGCCCGGGGCCGGGGAGGCAGCCGGAGGGCCGCGAAGTCCTGGGGCACCGCGCGAAGGCCCAGAGCCTCAGCCGTCGGTATCCCGGCGCCGGGTGCCCACAACTCAGCCGACGCCGGGCCGCCCCAAGGCGGCTGAGCACCCGCTCGGCGGGTAGCGTCGGTATCCCGGCGCCGGGTGCCCACAACTCAGCCGACGCCGGGCCGCCCCAAGGCGGCTGAGCACCCGCTCGGCGGGTGGCGGCGGTATCCCGGCGCCGGGTGCCCACAACTCAGCCGACGCCGGGCCGCCCCAAGGCGGCTGAGCACCCGCTCGGCGGGTGGCGTCGGTACCCCGGCGCCGGGTGCCCACATTCAACACTCGATGATGTTCACCGCCAGCCCGCCGCGGGCGGTTTCCTTGTACTTGGTCATCATGTCCGCGCCGGTCTCGCGCATGGTCTTGATCACCTGGTCCAGGCTCACGTGGTGGGTGCCATCACCGCGCAAGGCCATGCGTGACGCGTTGATGGCCTTCACCGCGGCGATGGCATTGCGCTCGATGCAGGGGATCTGCACCAACCCGCCTACCGGGTCGCAGGTGAGGCCCAGGTGGTGCTCCATGCCGATCTCGGCGGCGTTCTCCACCTGCTCGGGCGTGCCGCCCATCACCGCGGCCAGGGCGCCGGCGGCCATGGAGCAGGCCACGCCCACCTCGCCCTGGCAACCCACCTCGGCGCCGGAGATCGAGGCGTTCTCCTTGTAGAGAATGCCGATGGCCGCGGCCGTGAGCAGGAAGTCGGTCACGCCGGCCTCGCTGGCGGTGGGCACGAAGCGCGTGTAGTAGTGCAGCACCGCCGGCACGATGCCGGCCGCGCCGTTGGTGGGGGCCGTGACCACGCGGCCACCGGCGGCGTTTTCCTCGTTCACGGCCAGGGCGTAGAGGTTGACCCAGTCCATCACCTGCAGCGGGTCACGCAGGGCCGCCTCGGGGTTGGCGGTGAGTGAGCGGTACAAGGCCGCGGCCCGCCGCTTGACCTTGAAGCCGCCGGGCAGCACGCCCTCGGTGCGGCAGCCGCGCGTCACGCAGTCTTGCATCGTGCGCCACAGGAGCTGCAGGCCGGTGTCGATCTCGGCATCGCTGCGCCAGTGCCGCTCGTTGCGTCGCATGATCTGCGCGATGCTGCACTGCTGCTGCCGGGCCAGTACCAGCAACTCGGCGCCGGAGTGGAAGGGGTGCGGCAGCACAGTGGTGTCGGGGGCGATGGCCTTTTGCCTGGAGCCGTCGGCGGCCACCTCTTCGCTGACCACGAAACCGCCGCCGACCGAGTAGTAGGTCTTGCTGGCAAGTTCGGCGCCGGCCGCGTCGAAGGCGGTGAAGCGCATGCCGTTGGCGTGGAAGGGCAGGGTTTCGCGGCGGTGGAACACCAGGTCGGTGGCTTCGTCGAAGCCGATCACCTGCTGGCCCAGCAGCACCATGCGCCGGCTCTGGCGCATGGCATCCAGCAGCAGGGGAATGGCCTCGGGGTCCACCCGGTCCGGCTCGTGGCCGGCCAGGCCCAGCAACACGGCCTTGTCGCTGCCATGGCCCTTGCCGGTGGCGCCCAGTGAGCCGTAGAGCTGGCTGTGCACGCGGGCGGTGGAGGGCAAGAGGCCGTCGTGCGCCAGCCGCAGCGCAAACAGGCGTGCGGCGCGCATGGGCCCCACGGTGTGCGAGCTGCTGGGGCCGATGCCGATCTTGAAGAGGTCGAAAACCGAAACTGCCATGGCGACTCCGAGGTGGCGCGGGGGCTCGCCCGCCTGGCCAGGGACAGGTCAGGGCGTGCCGGGGGTGGAGGGATGCGGGGCGACGCCGGCATTGGCCGGCGGGTCCAGCGCCTGCTCCATGGCTTGCAGTATGCGTGCCCGCAGCTCGGGCCGTGTCAAAGCCTCGATGTGCTGGCCGTTGGACACGTGGATGAGCGTGCGCGGTTCATGGGCGGCGTCGTACAGGCGCTGTGCATGCGCCACGGGCACGGTGCGGTCCTGCTCGCCATGCAGGATGAGTATGGGTACCTGCAGGGTGGCCATGGCCGTGCGCGGGTCGCTGGCAGCATCGGGCAGGCTGGCACCGGCCAGGCGTGCCACGGCGCCCAGCAGGGTGCTGCCGCGCACGGCGTCGTGCGCGATGCCGCGGTAGCTGTCGAACGCGGAGTCCACGATCAGCAGCTTCACGCCGGTGCTGTCTTGCGCCACGGCGCGGATGGCAGTGGCGCCGCCCAGGCTCTGGCCCAGCACCACCAGCCGCAGCGCATCCACGCCGGGCTGGCGGCGGGCGGCGGCCATGGCGGCGCGGGTGTCGGCCACCACGCCGTCCAGTGATGGCGATCCCTTGGAGAGGCCGAAGCCGCGGTAGTCGAAGGTCAGCAGGTTGTAGCCGGCGGCCGGCAGCCAGGCCACCTGCGGCAGGTGATTGCTGATGTTGGCTGCATTGCCATGGGCGTGGATCACGGTGCCCTTGGCGGTGCCGCCGGGTGGCACCTGGGCGGGGAACCACCAGCCGTTGAGCTTGCTGCCGTCTTCGGCGTCGAACCACAGGTCCTGGGCGGTGAGGCCGAAGCGGCCGGGGGTGGTGTAGAGCTGCTGATCGGGGTGGAAGAAGAGGGTGCTGATGCAGCCGGTGAGGGTGGCGGCACAGGCCAGGGCGGCCAGCAGCCGTGTGGGGCGGGGGCGGGTCATGCGGTGCCGCTATTCGCGTGCTGTTCTCTTTTACTTTGGTAGAGCCCGCCGGAGTTCGCCCGGCCGGCTCTCCCGCAGGGGAAGAAAACCTTCCGCGCGAATAGCGGCACAGCCAGGCCTACGCCGTGTACTCACTCATCGGCACGCAAGAACAAAACAGGTTCCGATCCCCATGCACGTTGTCCACCCGCCCCACCGGCGGCCAGTACTTCTGCCGCCGCAGCGCCGCCACCGGAAACGCCGCTTCCTCGCGCGAATACGCATGCCCCCATTCGGCCGCCAGCAACGCCGGTGCCGTATGAGGCGCATGCTTCAGCGGGTTGTCCTCGCGCGGCCAGGCCCCCGTCTCCACCCGCCGGATCTCCTCGCGGATGGCGATCATGGCGTCGCAGAAGCGGTCCAGTTCCACCAGCGGCTCGCTCTCGGTGGGTTCCACCATCAGCGTGCCGGGCACCGGGAAGCTCAGCGTGGGCGCGTGGAAGCCATAGTCGATGAGCCGCTTGGCGACATCCTCGGCCGTGATGCCGGAGCTGTCCTTCAGCGGCCGCAGGTCCAGGATGCACTCGTGCGCCACGCCGCCGCCGGCGATGCCGGGGATGTTGCCGCTGTAGTGGATGTCGTAGTGCCCGGCCAGCCGCGCCGCCACGTAGTTGGCGCTCAGGATGGCCGTCTCGGTGGCCTGCTTCAGGCCCTCGGCGCCCATCATGCGCATGTACATCCAGGAGATGGGCAGCACGCCCGCATTGCCCAGCGGCGCAGCCGACACCGCGCCCACCGGCGACGCAGACTCGTCACCGGCACTGCGGTGTGCCGGCAGGAACGGCACCAGGTCTTGCACCACGCACACCGGCCCCACGCCCGGCCCGCCACCACCGTGCGGGATGCAGAAGGTCTTGTGCAGGTTGAGGTGGCTCACGTCGCCGCCAAATTCGCCCGGCGCGGCAATGCCCACCAGTGCGTTCATGTTGGCGCCGTCCACGTAGACACGGCCGCCGTGCTGGTGCACCAGCGCACACAGCTCCTTCACGCGCGGCTCGAACACGCCGTAGGTGGAGGGGTAGGTGATCATCACCGCGGACAGGTTCGCACTGTGCTGCTCGCAGCGCGCCTGCAGATCGGCCAGGGCCACGTTGCCGTTGCTGTCGCACTTCACGCCCACCACCTGCATGCCCACCATCTGCGCGCTGGCCGGGTTGGTGCCGTGGGCGGATTCGGGGATCAGGCAGATGTGCCGGTGGCCCTGGCCGCGCGACTCGTGCCAGGCGCGGATCACCAGCAGCCCGGCGTATTCGCCCTGCGAGCCGGCGTTGGGCTGCAGGCTGATGCCAGCATAGCCCGTGGCCTGGCACAGCCAGGCGGTGAGCTGCTCGTTGAGTTCCCAATACCCGGCCAGCTGCGCGCGCGGCGCGAACGGGTGCACCTGCGCGAACTCGGGCCAGGTCACCGGGATCATTTCGCTGGTGGCGTTGAGCTTCATCGTGCACGAGCCCAGCGGGATCATCGAGCGGTCCAGCGCCAGGTCTTTGTCCGACAGGCTGCGGATGTAGCGCAGCATCTCGGTCTCGCTGTGGTGCGTGTTGAAAACCGGGTGCGTGAGGTAGGCGCTGGTGCGGCGCAGGGCCGGCGGGATGAGTGAGTCGATGCCGGCCTCGAAGGCCGCCACGCTCGGCAGGGCCTGGCCCGGCGCAGCGAACCAGGACCACAGGCGCGCAATGTCGTCGCGCGTGGTGGTTTCGTCCAGGCTGATGCCCAGGTGCCGGCCGGACAGGCGACGCAGGTTGGCCCCGGCCGCCACGGCCCGTGCCGCGATGGCCTCGGTGGCCGTGCCGGTTTCCACCGTGAGGGTGTCGAAGGCCCCGGCATTGACAACCTTGTGGCCCAGCTCGGCCAGCCCGCGCGCCAGGATGGCGGTGTAGGCCGCCACGCGCTGCGCAATGCGCCGCAGCCCCTGCGGCCCGTGGTAGACCGCGTACATGCTGGCGATCACCGCCAGCAGCACCTGCGCCGTGCAGATGTTGGAAGTGGCCTTTTCGCGGCGGATGTGCTGCTCGCGCGTCTGCAAGGCCAGGCGGTAGGCGGGCTGGCCGCGCGAGTCGATGCTCACGCCCACCAGCCGGCCCGGCAGCGAACGCTTGAACTCATCGCGGCAGGCCATGAACGCCGCATGCGGCCCGCCGCCGCCCATGGGCACGCCGAAGCGCTGCGTGTTGCCGATGGCGATGTCCGCGCCCCATTCGCCAGGGGGCGCCAGCAGCGTGAGGGCCAGCAGGTCGGCCGCCACGATGAAGGCCGCTTGCTTGGCATGCGCGGCCGTCACGAAGGGCCGCAGGTCGTGCACCGCGCCGGTGGTGGCCGGGTACTGCGCCAGCACGGCAAAGTAGTCCTGCGCCTGCATCAGCTCGGCCACGGGGCCCACCAGCACCTGCAGGCCCAGCGGCTCGGCGCGGGTGCGGATCACCTCAATGGTCTGCGGGTGGCAATCGTCGGCCACGATGAAGTTGCGGCTGGTGGACTTGACGCTGCGCCGGGCCAAGGTCATGGCCTCGGCCGCCGCGGTGGCTTCGTCCAGCATGGAGGCATTGGCGATGGCCATGCCGGTGAGGTCGCACACCAGGGTCTGGAAGTTGACCAGCGCCTCCATGCGGCCTTGCGAGATCTCGGCCTGGTAAGGCGTGTAGGCCGTGTACCAGGCCGGGTTCTCCAGGATGTTGCGCAGGATGACGCCTGGCGTGTGCGTGCCGTGGTAACCCTGGCCGATGAACGACTTGAGCACCTGGTTCCTGCCTGCCAGCGCCTTGAGTTCCGCCAGCGCCTGCTCCTCCGTCAGGGGGGCCGGCAGCGCCATGGGCGTGGGGCGCACGATGGAAGCCGGCACGATGGCCTCGATCAGCGCGCGCCGCGAGGCGGCACCGATGACCGACAGCATGTGCGGCTCGTCTTCGGCCGAGGGACCCAGGTGGCGGGCGGCAAAGGCAGAAGCGTTTTCGAGTTCAGCGAGGGGCGGGTGGGCAGACATCAGCATGGGCGGCAGGGCAGTGGCGGGCAGGGCGGGGGATCAGAGCGTCTTCAGCAGCGCGTCGTAGCCGGGACCGTCCATGAGCTGGTCGAACTCTTCCATGGCGGTCACGTGGACCTTGAAGAACCAGCCGTTGCCCATGGGGTCGGAGTTGGCCAGCGAGGGGTCGGCGCGCAGGGCTTCGTTGACCTCGACCACCTCGCCGGTCACGGGCATGAGGATGTCGGCCGCGGCCTTGACCGACTCCACCACGCCGGCGATTTCGCCCTTCTTGTAGGTCTTGCCCACTTGCGGCAGGTCGACGAACACCACGTCGCCGAGTGCATCCTGCGCGTGCAAGGTGATGCCGACCACGGCGGCTTCGTGGTCCTCGATGTTGATCCACTCGTGGTCGGGGGTGAACATGGTCGTCATCGGTGTGCTCCTTGGGTGGTTTCGGTGTGTGGGGAATCGGCGGGTTCGGGTCGGTCAATTCAGCCGCGGAAGTAACGGTGCGGCACAAAAGGCATGGGCGTCACGCGCATGGGCACGCGCTTGCCGCGCACCTCGGCCAGCACCTCGTGATGGACCTGCGTGTGGTTGATGGCCAGGTAGGCCATCGCAATGGGCTGGTTCACGCTGGGGGCCAGCGTGCCGCTGGTCACGTGGCCCAGCTTGTGGCCGTGGGCGTCGACGATGGTGGTGCCTTCGCGCACCGGCACGCGCTCCAGGCCCAGCAGGCCCACGCGCTTGTGCGTGGGGCCCGTGGTGAGCTGCCGCTCGATCACCGCGGCGCCGGGGTAGTGCCCGGCGCGTGCGCCGCCGGGGCGCCGCACTTTCTGGATCGCCCAGCTCAGGCCGGCTTCCACCGGCGTGGTCTTGGTGTCGATGTCGTGGCCGTACAAGCACATGCCGGCTTCCAGCCGCAGCGTGTCGCGTGCGCCCAGTCCGGCGGGCTTGACCTGCGGCAGCGCCAGCAGGATGCGCGCCAGTCGCTCGGCGGCATCAGCGGGCACCGAGATCTCGTAGCCGTCTTCGCCGGTGTAGCCGCTGCGGCTGACGAAACACTCGATGCCGGCCAGGCTGAGCGAGCGCGCGGTCATGAACGGCAGCGTGGCGGCCTCGGCATTGAGCGCGCCCAGTGCCTGTGCCGCCAGCGGGCCTTGCAGCGCCAGCAGCGCGCGCTCGGGCAGGGGTTGCACGTGGCAGCGGTGGCCGATGTGGGTGATGAGGTGCCGGATGTCGGCCTCTTTGCAGCCGGCGTTGACCACCAGCAGCAGGTCGTTCTCGCGCCGCGTGACCATCAGGTCGTCGAGCAGGCCGCCGGATTCATTGGTGAACACGGCGTAGCGCTGCTTGCCCACCGGCAGGTCCACCACATCCACCGGCACCAGCGATTCAAGCGCCTTGGCCGCGTCGCTGCCGCGGCCGTCATCGGCCAGGCGCACCTGGCCCATGTGTGAGACGTCGAAGAGGGCGGCCGATTCGCGGCAGTGCTTGTGTTCGGCCATCAGCCCGGCGGGATAGGTCACCGGCATCTCGTAGCCGGCGAACTCCACCATGCGGGCGCCGAGTTCCAGGTGCAGGGCGTGCAGCGGGGTGCGCAGGGCAGGGGCGGGTGTTGACGGGTCGGCGGACGACATGGAGATTCTCCGAGGGCAATCACACAGCCACCGTTGCCGGTGGGGATGCCCTCCCTGTCCGCTTTACCTGAGAGATTGGCGGCCCGTCCGTGAAGACCTGCCGCTTGCCCCTTCGGTGGGCTGCATCGGGTGCAGCCTCTCTCCAGTGAGGATCACCCCGTTGCCGGGGTGTTGCCAGTCCTTTTGCCTGAGCGTTACGGGGACCAGCCCCTGCGCCTTCGGCGGTGCGGGCCTGGGCGGCCCGCACGCTCTCCTGACGGCCGGCAGTGTAGCCCACGGGCGCGGCCGGCCGGCAACGCCCCATGGCGAGGTCCGGGCTTGTTTTCTGCCGGGCGCCTCCCACATGAGCCCCACGAACTTCCCGCGCATGGCACGGGCTTGCAGAAGACAGACCCAAGGATCCCCATGAAATTTTCGATTCCAAGTGCTGCATGGCCGCCCGGGTCGCCGCATCCGCCCTCCTGGCGCGGTGTGAGTGGCGTGACCCAGACCATCGAACGGGCACTCGCCCAGGCCGGCCTGCATGCCCCGCCTGGCTTGGCGCAAGGCGTGACGCAAACCATCCAGCGGGCGTTTGCATCGGCGGGCCTGGAAGGACACGCTTCGGTGCCCCCGGCCCATGCCACGGAGGACGTGGTCGACGTCATCGCGCGCGAAATCCTCACGCCGCGGCCCGGCGCGCCAGATGCCGGGGCCCGTGCCCCCGTGGACGACACCGTGCAGCCGGGGCAGTTCGTGAGCCGCAGCCATGCCGGCCCCGCCGGCACGCGGGCCTACAAGCTGTACGTCCCGGCCAGCCGTGCGGCCGGCGAACCCATGCCGCTGGTGGTGATGCTGCACGGTTGCAAGCAGACGCCCGACGACTTTGCCGCCGGCACGCGCATGAACGAACTGGCCGAGCGGCTGGGGTTCCTGGTGGCGTACCCGGCGCAGGCGGGCCATGCCAATTCGTCGGGCTGCTGGAACTGGTTCAAGCCGCAGGACCAGGGCCGCGACCAGGGCGAGCCGGCCGTGATTGCGGGCATCACCCACGAGGTGGCAGCCAGTCACGCGGTGGACCGGCGGCGCATCTTCGTGGCCGGCTTGTCCGCGGGGGCGGCCATGGCGGTGGTGCTGGGTGAAACCTACCCGGACCTGTATGCCGCGGTGGGGGCGCACTCCGGCCTGCCCTATGCCGCTGCGCACGACCTGCCCTCTGCGTTTGCCGCCATGAAGGGCGGCACCGGCCCGCTGGCCGGCACGCCACGGCGCGCCGCCTCGTCGAACGCGGTCCCCACCATCGTGTTCCACGGTGACCGCGATCCCACCGTGGATCCCTGCAACGGCGCTCAGATCGTGGCGCAGGCGAACACGCTGGCGGCGGCCAACGACCCCGTGGACGCCACGCTGCAGGCCCGCACCGAGCAGGGCAAGGCACCGGGCGGGCGCACCTTCAGCCGCACCACCTACACCGATGCCCGCGGCCAGGTCCGCGTCGAACAATGGCTGCTGCATGGCGCGGGCCACGCATGGTCGGGCGGCAGCGCCCGCGGTTCGTACACCGACCCGGCGGGGCCGGATGCGTCGGCTGAGATGCTGCGGTTCTTCCTGTCGCAGGAGCGGGCGGGCACGGCCTGACCTGGGTGGGCTGGCGGTCGCGCAGGCCCTTCGCTTCAGGACGGGGCGCGTGGGGGACCTTGCCCCATAGAATCCGCCGCCTTCCCACCACGCCCCGCCGATGAACCACTCCCTCGCCGATCTGCCGGATGCCTGTGACGTGCTGGTGGTGGGGGCCGGCCCGGCCGGCAGTGCCGCGGCCCTGATGCTGGCGCGCGCCGGGGTGGACGTGCGGCTGATCGACCAGCACGCTTTCCCGCGCGACAAGACCTGCGGTGATGCGCTCATTGCCGATTCGCATGCCGCCTTTGTGCGCCTGGGCGTGCACGAGCAGGTGATGGCGGCGGCGCACCCGGTCAGCCACCTGGGCTTCATCGGCCCGCGCGGCGGGTGCCTGGAGATTGCCTCCACGCTGGCCGTGCTGCCCCGCTTGCAACTGGACCACATCCTGTGCCGTGCCGCCGTGGCGGCGGGGGCCGGCATGCATGCACCAGTGCGCTTTGAACTTCCGCTTGCCGATGCGGCCGGCCAGGTCTGCGGCGCGCGGCTGCGGCAGGGCGACGCGCAGCGCGAGATCCGCGCCCGCACCGTGATCCTGGCCACCGGCGCCATGCCGCAGGCGCTGATCGCTGCCGGCCTGTGCACCCGCCGCGCCCCCAGCGGCGTGGCACTGCGCGCCTACGTGAGCCATCCCGAGATGGCCCGCCGCATGCAGCGCATCGAGGTCATCTGGCACCCGCGCCTGCGCCATGGCTACGGCTGGGTGTTCCCCGCACCCGGTGGCCTGTTCAACATCGGCGTGGGTGTGTTCCACGCGCATGGCGAAGGCACCCGCAACAAGGTGAACCTGCACGAACGCTTCGAGGCCTTGCGCGAGGTGCATGCCGGAGCGCAGGAACTGCTGGCCGACGGCGTGATGCAGGGCGACCTCAAAGGCGCCCCCTTGCGCTGCACGCTGGACGGGGCCCAGCACGCACGCCCCGGCCTGCTGGTGGCCGGCGAGGCGGCCGGCAGCACCTACCTGCTCACCGGCGAAGGCATCGGCAAGGCCATGGAGACCGGCATGCTGGCCGCGCAGGCGGTGCTGGCCGAGCGCTCGGGCACCCTGGGCCGCACCCCGCTGCACGAGGACTACACGCGCCGGCTGGCCGAACTCAAGCCGCGCTTCACGGTGTACGAGCAGGCCAACCGCGTGAACGCGCACCCCTGGCTGGCCGACCTGGTGATCTGGCGCGGCAACCGCAGTGCGCGGCTGCGCGAGCGCGTGGGCCGGGTGCTGAACGAGACCGGCCGGCCGGGCAACCTGCTGTCGTGGAAGGGTGCGAGGCGCCTGCTGCTCGGCTGACGATCATTGGGTTCGTCCCCGTGCCTGGCCTGGAGTGGACGCTATGCGAGACGGATCGGGTCTGAGGGTAGCTGTGCCGGGGATTGCCGGCGATCGGCACGGTGGGCCAGATAGTCCTGGACCCGCTTGATTTCCTGCAGGCGGAAACCCTCGATGGACGTGCTGTGGTCGTGTAGGGGTCGGTTTGCCCTGTAAGCGTGAATTCGCTGCGTCAGGGTTTCCGCAGCGTCACCGGTTTGCGCCTTGGTCACGATGGT
>Ga0307516_10006725_pt1 | contig 13435 bp, 13 predicted proteins | sample 19_EM_MG_FD_203310 | JGI IMG/M metagenome (GOLD analysis project Ga0307516, IMG submission 203310) | Populus trichocarpa ectomycorrhiza microbial communities from riparian zone in the Pacific Northwest, United States - 19_EM | ecosystem: Host-associated > Plants > Roots > Unclassified | place... | reverse complement strand
AATCTCCGCCACCTGTCTCAGGACTCTCAGTTTTGATTATGCCACGAAATGGTCACGTACATCTCCCCGTACTTGGCGAAAACGACCATAAGCCCGCGGCTGAATATCTCGGATGCAACTAGACGATAAAAACTCGTTCACGGTGTTTCGCGGAATGCTACAATGACTTACCGATCAAACGAGGACGGTCGCTATAGATGCGGCCTCGTTTGTCCAACAAATCACTTGCAGCTTGAAGCGTGTTGAGGACGAGCATCCCTTTTCCCCCAACGGTTATGTACACGACTGAGCCTGAGACGAAAAGAGTGAGAGTGCTGCTGCGACACTAGAGTTTCATGATAGACGTACCGTACCGCTCCTTCCAAACCTCGAACTCTTTCCATGGCATAGTCGATAGCTGGAAAAAATTACCGAACAAGGGGATACCCTTAGGACCAGGCGGCAACGGGTGTGTTCCATTCCATCTGATGACTCGAAATACGTAGAGGGAGGCAAGGGTCAGCGCGACGAGAATGGCAACGGGGCGGGCATCCAATTCGAACGACATCAGTGATGGAATGATGGGGGGATCAATGGCGTCACACCACCACATCTGAAATTTGAAACGATCCACATTGATTAAATTGATCATCATATTCCCACACGGCTTGAATATATACGACGCTCAGGACACTCACCCACACCTATTTGAGTGTTTAAATTTTGGGGCTTTCTCTTCCTGTACTCGCCGTAAGTAAGTTATCTATCAAACATCGAGAAATTTATCCTCCTTCCCTAGCGCAGAACAAGAGAGAAATATAATCGTCCCAAGTTTGAAATTTGAGGACCAGAGTACCGATTGCGACTTCTCGCCCGCCTCGTGGTGTCCTCATGACATGACATTCATAGTACATTATAAGGGCTAGTCAACGACCTCCACGACACGGGACCCGTGGCCACTACCCATGTCGTCTAGCGAGAAGAAACCGCCGAATGTCCCATTCAAGCACTTCTTCCCAAACATCTCTTTCGTCACCTCCGTCCTCACGGGCGTCTCCATCTCTGCGTCATTATCACTAAGCACTCAAACGACATCCCTCGGGCACTCAGACGCCGAAACGCTGCACCGGCTCCACTCGAGTGCCATTCTCTTTACCTGGGCAGCATGCACCAACGGCGTCGCGCTGATGCTCTCCATGCTAATGCAACTCCTGTTCACCAGTCCGCACTTTGAGGAATTTTCGGTGTCTGCGCCGCACAAGAGGAGGATTAGATGGGTGGTGGGGTCGGCGGGATGGATCTCTCTTGCCTTCGCTGCGAGCGGTATAGCGCTTTCTGCTGAAGGTCTCAAGGTGATCGATGCACGTGCGGCGGCAATGTTGCAGTGGTCCTTACTTGGCTTTGGGCTGCCCGTACTGCTTCTTTTCCTAGCGGTGAGAATTCCACAAAAGTGTACGTGCTGAACTTTTGTGTTTCGATCGTTTTCGTGACTGATGTTGATCCAGCGAGCAGGAACGCTAGGCACGTCGGCTTGTCTCCGGAATCGCCACCGGACGACGTCGAGAACAAGACCGAAAGCCTGGGACAGAACGAAAACAAAACGAAAACGTCTGACTGAAAGATTACTGAGGGATACTTGATGGGATGTGATCGATTCTGGTCGCAGTGGATGATCCGGACGTGGTTCTGACTCAAGCTCATATTAATTAGGGTCGATCGACTGTATGTAACGTATGTATGCTATACCATCACGAACAACGGCCTTGAAACTCTTCGGTACTGACAAACTGTGGGACGATGCAAAAATTCGTCATTCTGCACGTACAAAACCATAAGAACCGTGACCATGACGAGGCTATCAGACCACATATACACCAAATATACACTAATGAATAGCACCAAATCGACTTCAAATCTGCAATAATTGCTGGCTCGCTGCTTCCATCCTCTCCAGCTTCTTTGTCAATTCTTCCCGGCGGCTCGCCACACTCGGGTTCTCCTGTGCCAATTCCTTACAGTTCCGTGCACCATCAGGGCCCGTGATCCCCAGCCCGGTATACAACGCTGGAAGGACATCCTGCTCGACGCCACGAACGAGTTCGTAATCGATCGCCAACGGAATGTTGTCCGCGAAGCGCTTGTACGCGACTATATCAGACAAAAACAGAAGCGTGATGGGGTTGTTTCAACGTTGTCGAGAAAAACTTGAAGACATGCGCTATAAAACCGTTTTACATACCTTGGAAATAGGCACGAACGTCGGCCATGATACTGAGTGCGGGTTCCATACCGTCCACCGGGATAAGCTTCGGCAGATCCTCTGGTTTGATTCCGAGCAAGCCGACGTCGACGAGACCAGAGAGGACTTTTGAGATGCCGGATGGAGAAGCCGGGTATGCCACACCGGAGCGGGATGGGCTGCTCTGTGTACTTGTCGGGGGAGCATAGTCGCGGATGGCGTTCAGGAACGTCGTGTTGCGATCTTTCTCGCGGGCACCTTTGTAGTACGCCAAGAACTTCTCCTTGTAGTCGGACAAGTAATGTGTATTGAGAGTAAAAGGAAGGTCCTCGAGCTCAAGGAGCCAGTCGATACGCTGTTCCGCTCGTTCCATGCACTTTTTCAAGTGGTCTTGGAGGAGAACTCTGTGTCGTGAAAGTGGATGTTAGCCGCGGTTGAGGATAGTGAGTGGAACCACGGAACTTAACGCGTTGCTCCAGCCCCCCTTGCCCGAAGGTACCAAAGTGTTCCTGGGCGAGTTTTGACACTTGATCATTCAAGGTCGTGTAAACGGCGCGACGGAGGATGTGTGCGGGGGCTTTCCATCTCTTGGTGAAGGCCTTGATGTAAGTTTGTTGAACAACGAAGGGATAGTTCCCAGGTAATTCCCGCGTCCGTGCACTGTTGAAGGACGATCATCGTTAGTCGACGAGATGGGGTTGAAGCAGGCTAAGTGAACCCACTCGTATGCCCTCTGTAAAACCTCGTCAACACATATCATTCCATCCAGAGACCCCGGCCGGGAGCCGAATGAGCCGAATGTAACTTCTTCTTCACATTCCGGAGGTGTCTCAGGCTCTTCCAAAATCTCTCCGATAGCTTCTTCAGAGGACAAAAACTCGGGGGTCGAAATCTTTTTTGTCCCAGCGTAACGCCTTTCGAAGGGTACAAAGTCAGGCGCGGTCTGCCTCACCTTGCGCCTAAACCGTTCTTGATGTGGGCGGATCATCTGGAGAAGTCCGTTCTCGTCCGGGACCCCCCCAACATGCCTCGCAAGGTCGCGTACAAACCTAAATAGCAAGTTGGCGATCTCATTGGATGGATCGCTTGAAGGCGCTTTGGGGAGCTTGTTGATTGAGTCTCGCGTCTTCACCATCGCTACTTCGAGTTCATACTGGATCTGAGGCAGCCTAGGAAAAGTATGAGTTCGTTCAGTTGATAGAACCCTTATTTGAAAATAAAGATCACCGTTTCGAAATCAGGTCTGAAAGGATCGAGCTCAGCCTTTCTACGAGGTTTCCGGTTCTGAGGTACTTTTGGTACGTCGAATCCAACTCTGCCCAGGTGGAGGTGAGGGAGAAGAAAGCGTCCTCGCGCTGCCTCGCCTCTTCCCAAGTTATACCCGCTTTGAGGTCCTGAGATGCGGGCTGCTTGACGCAGAACCAACCATTCTCGAGCGATTCCTTCTCGTTCTTGATGAAACCGATCCAGTTTTGTTCTTCACCTGCTGGGATGCGGTCAGGTTTCGTCAATACACCTAAACGGAAAGTATTATCAGCTAGAACTGTTGGCGCATGGATGAAATTGTGAACCGATTGTTCGTTTGCCCTGCGGATCGTGGATCTTTGCTAGTTCTTGGGCGCCTTGGTTCTGGAAATCGGCTGAGGGTCGAAGTATGGGTCATCGAAAATCAAACGAAGGAGAGGACATCATACTCTCGCAGGCAACGGTCAAGAGAATGATGGTGCTTGGCCTTTTGATGTAAGAAGAAACCAAGTTCCTCACGAGTTCGATATCTTTGGCGTTTCCGGTCATACCGACACCCGCTATCAACCCTACGTTTATGCACATTTCCGTTAGTCTTCAATACAAGACTTGGTATTACGACGGTGAACGTACCTGGCAAATCGCAAAACGAGAGATCCGCGACGTCCGGGCCGCTAATCTGTAAGGAGACACAGTCGGTGGAGAAACTAAGCTCCATTGTTTCGTCGTCATCATTGAGGTAGTACTTCAAGCCTTTATCCTTTCGAATTTTGGGGTTGAGAATGGCGCGTTGTGCTCGTCTAATGCGTTCTTCGACCAGAGACTTGTCCGTGATGACATCGCCGAAGGGTTCGTTCCGGACTTTCCCGTTTTCGAAAACATGGAGGGAAACCTTGCACTTCCAGCCTTCAGTAGAGCGTGATAGTCGACACTCCGTGGGGCAGCTATGTATCGAGTTAGTTGACGAAATAGAAGCGGTGATGGGAAGGGACATACCGCGTGCAGGTACCGGCCGCGCGCGGCAAAGTGATTCCTGAAATAGATTCAATGAGCGATGACTTGCCCGCGCTCTGCGAGCCTATCACAGCAATTTGAGGGAGATCAATGTCCACTTGCACTCTGTCATATCAGTAGTGAACTCGGTCAGAGAGGTGATATAAGAGCTTGAGGAAGGGCAAATGCCTACCCGGTGCTATGGAGTCTGTTGACGAGATCCAGCATGCGCCGGCGTCCTTGAGAAAGGTGCGGGTTCGACAAACCGACGCCTTGATTATCCAACCCCGGAGTACTGGGAGGAGAGGTTGTCAAAGAGTCGAGATCGGCGATGCTACTGGGAGTAGTTCGAGACATTGCTGCAGTCGGTTTTCAAAGTAGGGGATGGATGAAGACTGGAGGAAACGATTGGTGGATTCACAAGTTTATACTTACTATATGCTGCTGCGGAAACCGAACACCTGGAAGAAGCATGTCTCGATGCCATTCTTGGATTCAGGCGTGTTGGCCAGTTATGCGATGGGACCCACGAAACCGCCACGGATATCATACTGATTGGCGCTGAAAATCCCGATAAAGCAAAGGAACATCCATCGATAGGTGAGTCTTTACGTAGCAAGTGCAGGGCAACGGGGATCGAGACCGGAAGCCAGACTGGGAAGGTTTGGTAACCATGGTGCATGTCCTCATGTCGGCCTCAATGACAGGACGCCGCATCATACGTACCAGAGTTTCAACATTGATTCTGGTCTGTGGGATTTCTCGAGTCATCGGAACTTTCATGAGGGCAGAACATAATACTAGTACTGCTATGATCAAGACCAGCGAAGTTGTAATTGTTTCTAACGTTTCTTGAGTGGACAACTGCGTCGGTGAACGGTTGACACCATTTGAGTCTTCCAGAGTAGAGTGTTGGTTGGACATTCAGAAGATGGTAAGGCTGCTGCCAATTGCAACAAGTTACGACATTGTGTAGGGAAAGGGCAATTTTATTTTTTGTCACATCACGCGTACTACATTGTCAACGAACGACCCGCCAGACAGTGTCGTCCAGCTCTTAATCGCCTGACTACCGAATAATTCCTATGTGAGGGACTGAAGGCTGGTACAGGAGATCTAGTTTTCGGTGGATGTCTAGGCGCGCTGTAAAGGTGTGACGAAGTCTTTAATTTTTCAATTACAGGGCGGTCGTGATCCTTCTCCTGAATTTCTAGATAGACAACCGACCGGGAACGACTTCGGGCATCCCTAGTATCAAGCATCAGCAAAGTTTTGTCTCTAGTCGTGTCAGAGTGGGGTTGCATAATGTGATTCACTTTTAGGGGTAGGTGGGACGTTATAATGACGAACGCAGAGGATTCAATGTCTCCCCGTTTCATTCAGGTTCCCCTATCATGCTTGAACGTGTACCCTATGCCGGCCACCAACGCAAGTTGGTGCTATCGGAACGACATTCAGTGGTATCTCCTACTGGTGCGTAATAACTTAATTGGCAACCGATATTCGCTGACACTGGAGTGTTGAAGCATCCTTGACCCTGGGAAGGTCCCACAAATCAATCGCGTTACGAGGTGAGCTGTGCAGCTTGTGTCACTTTCTCGACGACTCAGACAGGCCTAAATGGCAGATTTCCTGCTCAAGAACAAGTCGGGGGAGATTCGAAAATACCGACCATTATTATCTATGACAGCAAGGGCAGAGTCCGTGCAGTCGGAGCTGAAGCCCTTGCAGAAGAATTCGACCATAACGCCGAAACAGGACTGATCAAGGCAGAGTGGTAAGTTCAATAGTTCTCGAATTCTCGCTTTGACCCTTCCTCAATAACGTCGTGCAGGTTCAAACTACATCTTCGTCCACCCTCCTCATCGACCATTTACACGACTGACCATATTCCTCCTCTTCCGACAAATAAGACTGCAATCGACCTCTTTGCGGATTTCATGAATTACATGTACGAATGTGCGCGAGCCTACATACAAGAAGCTCATGCCAATGGTCCATACGTATGGGGAACCATGGAACAAGATATCCAGTTCGTCTTGACACATCCCAATGGCTGGGGAGGTTCCCGACAAGCCCAGTTGCGCCTAGCCGCCGTTCGTGCTGGTTTGGTGCCGGATACGAAAATAGGGCGAACGCGCGTCCAGTTTGTGTCGGAAGGAGAGCGAGTTTGCACTTCTGCATTCACAAAGGACTGGTGGCGACGATGTCTATGCAGGTATGAATCTTCATCATGTACTTCAGGGCTTTGATCGCTCAAACATTGGATTCTTTTAGAAAGGAGAAGGAATCTTGGTCATGGATGCTGGAGGTGGAACTGTTGATCTGAGTGCATATACACGAGACTCAGCTGGGAAGGGGTCATTCTTTCAAGAATGCGCTCCTCCGCAATGTAAGACGCGCCAGATTATTTATGACGTGTCCACGACTTCATCCTCCTACGTCTAGGTCACTTCCAAGGCTCAGTATTCGTCACGAAGCGTGCCCGTTCCCATGTTGACTGTGCGCTTTGCAACACCCATATTAAAATTACTTTTTGACTGCCATTTCATAGATCACCTGCGCGATTCTCGGTTTCATGACGATCTCGATGATATCGCGAGAAGTTTCGACCGGACTACGAAGCTCCGATTCCGGAATAAGGACGAGCCTCAATATGTCAGTTTCGGCAATGGGCGCGATACGGACCTCGAGGTCGGCATTCGCTCGGGATTACTCAAGTTATCGGGGTTGGTACTCCATGGATTGGGAGACATGTCTTCCGCTAATGGGGCGTTCCTTAGGGCGGACGTTGCGTCATTTTCCCAACCTTCCGTCACTTGCCCGACAGAGGCCATTCTCGAAGTGCACAAAGTCACCTCAGATGTAAAAATTTCGGTTTGTTCGGATCATCTCACTTATTAATGGTATTTTAACCGCCATATATTGTAGACTGTCTTTCTCGTTGGTGGCTTCGCGGCTAGCGACTGGGTTTTCTCTCAAATTAAGAAACTACTCGACCCTCTGGGGATCATCCTTTGTCGGCCTGATAGTTCTACGTACGTTTTTAGATCTTCAAGGGAAGTGCATTGATCCGGCCTCTCTGTGATAGCAACAAACCTGTCGCAGATGGTGGCGTTTCTTACTATATCGATCATCAGGTAACAGGGAGGGTCGCAAAACATACATATGGAATGCGATGCTACACTCCGTATGACTCAAATGATCCTGAACATCTACAGCATTCGTCATCCATCTTTACGAATGCCAAGGGCGTCGTCTGCATTGGAGGACAGTTCAGCACAATTTTACCCAAGGTATGTGTAGTACCCAGACTTTTCCAAGATCTAACATGCCATCGGAGGTGCAGAACACCCAAGTGAGAGAGACCAAGGTGTTCAAGCAGCAATACTATCGTTCATACGAAAGCCAAGATGACTTTCCCGACGTAATTTCGTATCCCGTGCTGTGTTATAGTGGCCAGGCAACACACCCTCGCTGGATTGACAAAGAGGGTGAGTGTGATCATCTTGAATTTGATTTATTCTTGGTATTGACGTCCCATCAGGTGGCTATACTCCACTGTGCACCATTTCAACGGTCGGGAGTTTGCTAAAGCATCTTTTAAGGCGGGGAGTGATACTTGGCGGGCGGGTTTATTATGAACTGGAATTCTCGATCATCTTGTCGTTTGGCCTAACGGAGTTGACGGCCCATGTCAGCTATCCGGTCAATGTATGTGTTTTTTTCTTGCCTTGACTTGATAGACTTCTGAGCATATATATACTGAATTAAACAGGGACAAAAAAAGCGGTTTCCACCAATTTTGTTCTTCGCCTTTCATGTTTGTTCTGAGATGAAGCGCTAGTTTTCCAGCAGAAATCACGTATACTGACAATATCAAGGAATAGGGAATCACAATCGACGCAACGGACTTTTTTCATGACGGAGACGCTGTTCGCGATCGGCTCGCCGAGAGTTCACGAGGTGGCGAGTCGAAAAAGGATTATTCTTTTTTGCTCTGTAAAAGTGATACATTCATGTGTACAGCCATTTGCATGACCTTCTGATCAGAGTGAATCATTGATCAGTGTACGGAGACCGCGTTTAAACGCAGGAATCACGTCTCAATATTCACTCCCTCTTTCGTTTAAAGGTACTGGAGATACAGGGGTAAATACTGGCATAGAGTGGGGTAACTTGGAAGCATAGAAATACAACTCAGGACAAGGAGGTGGCAGAACAGCAATCCCACACCCGACATATAGGGGGAATTCGAGGGATGAAAAAAAAAGTCAGACATGTGGATCAATGATGGAATAACACCAAAAATGGCAGTCAGACCACAGCCACTAGGCCATCAGCAAATCCTGTGTGAGTCTGAAGACACTATATACTAGCTCTGCAGACCTTCACAGACCTTCACAGACCTCCACAGACCTCCATTCAAGACCAAAGAATGGAGGTCTGTGGAGGTCTGTGAAGGTCTGTGAAGGTCTGCAGAGCTAGTATACAGTGACTCAAAAAACTGTTTCAATGTTTGACTAATTTGAACTATCCAGTGAATTGTAAATCAGGTAAAATAGTAGAAATCTCCAGAATATTATGTCAGATAGCCCTCTATCTCAGCTTCAAACCCAGCTCCTGATTATGTAATTTGGTCCACATAGTCCTGAGATATTTAGAGTTTAATCCAGTGATAGCATTGAAACAGTTTTTTTGCTTTTGAAATTCATATACATTAATACTTAGTATAGCCTCCCTTGGCCTTAATAACAGGTTCCATCCTTCTGGAGATACTCTCTATAAGGTTTTGACACACCTCCTTTTCTATTTTCTTCTATTCTGCCTCTGCTCTGTCCCACAATTCCATGCAAAGTTCATATTATTTGTTCAATGCTCTACAGTCATTTCTCTTGCTAAAGAAGGGTATTATTTGCATCAAATTCAGTCCAAGACTGGTCTAGAAAGGTCTACTGTTGTTAGAATCGAGCAGGAGGTGAATTGAAACAAGCAGAATAGCAAAGATGGCCATTCTTCCAAGTTCTTCTCTTGTGACACAAAATCAATCATCTATCAAATCACTGGTGGAAGGCTGGATCATGCTGTTCAAGCTATTTGTTTTGTCAAAAACATATTCTCCTCTCCTGGCACACCTCAAACCCACTCATGTACAATAAATCTGGCTGCTATCATGCAGAAATGATAGCTGCTCAAAATGATCTATTGATAGAATCATCTTAAATTCACCTTGTGTAGTAAAAGCTGGACCATATATGGTTATAAATAAGTCTTGTGATATGAAAACCCATTGTATATTGACCCGGACGTGTATCTGATGCTCTCTGTCAATGAGTTCCCCTCTTCTGCCTCCGGCTCTTCCTGGCCTTGCTATGACTCTGGCCCCTTATACTCCCCCATCTCTTGTGATGGCTGGCAATAATTCTGTGTTGAATGTCTCTTGGTTGCATGGCATTTTGGGTCTTTGAGGCCTGTCAGGCCTGATAAGAACAAGATAGGATGCAACGGAACAGGTAGTACATGAGGCATAGAAAAAATGGAGCTTGAGGGATGGTCAATAAGAATCAAGAATAGGCATTGAGTAGTGCAGTGTGAGATTAGTATCAATACATGGCAGCAATGAGGATCCCCTCCTTCAACTGACATCAATATATGGCTATAGAATCATGGTGGTAGATGGAGGAGGCCAGTGGTAAGTGAGATGTAAGGCCCTTCTGAAACTCCAATGTTTGGGGCTTAGTGCTGAAAGCAGTAGTGTCATTGGCAAAAGTGTAGCCAAGGAGCAGAGAGGTTGTGGTGATTTTGAGGGCTTGAGAAATGGGGAATCTTGAGGGGCAGATTTCCACAAGTTGTGAAAGACCAGAGGGCACAAATCTTGAGGAGTGGAAGGTTAGACCTTGCCACAAGTTGCGGAAGACCAGAGAGGCATGAATCTTGAGGAGTGGAAGGTTTGATCTTGCTACTTGAAGTTGCAGAAGTCTAGAAAGGAGCACTTACTAATCTGGAAATTACATGATTTGCTAATCAACTCATGTGGCCCTGACAAATGCAAAATGTGACTGTCACACATTGACAGTTACATTTCACATTGACAGTCATGTTTTGTGTTTGTCACACTAAATAGAGCCACATGACTTGATTAGCAAATCAGTTGCCACCACTAATTTCTAGTAAGTGCACCTTTCTAGTCTTCTGCAACTTCAAGTGGCAAGGTCAAACCTTCCACTCCTCAAGATTCATGCCTCTCTGGTCTTCCACAACTTGTGGCAAGATCTAACCTTCCATGTCTCAAGATTTACATTCCCTGGTCTTCCACAACTTGTGGAAATCTGCCCCTCAAGGCTCCTCATTTCTTGAGTCCTCAAGATTACTACCACTTCTCTGGCCCAAAGCCACACTTTCTGCAGCTGTCACACCCTTTACTACAACTACCAGTGAGCCCTCTGCCTTTTCTATTGCTTTCATTTGTGAAACCTCTGTATACATGTTGGATGATGAAGGTGAACTACAGAAGGGTGTGACTACCTTACCTGATTATAGAGGGTCTGAGTAGTAGACTACAGGGGATAACTCACAGGAAAGCAAACTGTATTATAGAGGTGAAGCATGCACTCTTATATACACCCAAGGTATCTATGGTAATGATAGTAATCTATTTATAGTGTTATCGGTATGTAATACAATACTGGGATCATGTGTTTCACAACATGCATGTTTCAGACATATGTCCTTCAACACACCCCCTTGCTAAATAGGGCGGTAAGTGCCTTGTTAAGCATTCTTAGTAGGTCCGAGGGTTAGACCTAGTTGCTCTCGGAATTTGACAAATTTGAGGTGATCTAAGTTCTTTGTGAACATATCAGCCGGATTGTTGTTTCCAGAGACAAAGACAACAGAGACTTTGTTGTCTTCAATGCATTCATGTATATAGTGATAGTGGATGTCGATATGTTTAGTCCGCTTCTTTTGAACAGGATTGGAGCCAATGAATATGCTGCCCTGATTATCACCACAGATCGTGATCAGTGATACATGAAAGCCAATTTCTCCAAAGAGATTGGTCATCCACATGGCTTGACAACAGCAATCTGAGATTGTCATGTACTCAGCCTTGGTAGATGATAAGGCAACAGTTTTTTGGGCTCTAGAGAGCCAGGATACCAAAGATCCAGCTAACTTAAAGAAGTAGCCTGTAACTGAGTGGCAGTTATTTACATCTGCAGCCCAATTGCTATCTGAATGCGCAATCCAGCCTTCATTAGTTTTGCCATCAAAGACCATTGTATAGTTTTTGATACCTGCCACATTGACATTTATCATAGCAACGATAATATCCCCATTCTTGGCTTTGTGAATAAAGATCCCAGCATCAGATTGAGAGTGCTCAAAGCCTATTTTACACATAGAGGCAAGCAGCTCTTTTCACCAAGCTAGGGCTGCCTATTTGAGATCATAGATGGCTCGGTGTAAACAGAGGACTTTCCATTCCTGGACATGGACCTTAAACCCTTCGGGTTGGTCCATATATATCTCTTCATCAAGTTGCCCATAAAGAAAGGCAGACTTGACGTCAAGTCCCTCAATGTGCCAATTTTCTAAGGCAGGGACCACTAATAATAAGTGTATGGACTCATACCAGACTACTGGTGAGAAGATGTGATCAAAGTCAATGCCTTTGATCTGAGAGAAGCCTTTGGCTACAAGCCTGGCTTTCTTACGACCATTGCTTTTAGTTATGAATACCCAGTGATTCTTTATGGCCTTACAGTCTTTAGGTAAATTGGCTAGTTCAAAGACTTTGCATTTATGGAGGGCCTCTAATTCTTTCTGGCATGCCTTTTTCCACTGTTCCCATAGCTGAGATGGTAATCTAGCTATGTCTTTGTAAAAGACTGACTGATCTGATGCCATTGGTACCACTTTATTCAGCAGAAAGACAAGGAATTCAACTCCCCCTTCCTGGACTAGGTGGTTTAAATGCACTTGGCCCAAGGTGTCCACAGGGTCTTCCCCTGTGTTGTCATCAGCATCAGTAGTAGTCTGATGCAGAGGAGGCAGTGCATGACTAGATCCAGGAATAGGATTCTGTGTTGGCTGTTTAGATGGAGCATAAGAGCTACCTGGCTGATTGTCAGCTTTCCTGCATAAGTTGTCTCTTTGTAGATTGACTGGCGTTCTATTGCCATAGACGCTGTCAGAATGACTTTTTACCATTCGCTGTCTTGTATCATGCCTTTGCAGTTTCTCATCACACCATCAAGGTGGAGGTGCAGGTGGGTTTTTCTGAGTTTGTGAAGGGTGTTCTGAGTTCAAATCAGGGACTTCAGGAACTTCAGGGTCAGAGGGAGCAGATGATGGTATTAGGGCAACCACTTAACTATCTTCTCAAAGCATAATCTAAAGACTGCCGAGAATCAAGTATTGTGGGATCACACATAGATAAGCTTAGAGAGAGAGAGGATGATGGAGGAAAGTGCCAGTTTATATTGGCTTTAGATATCACCACAGTCAAGTGGGAATCCTAAGTATATTTGAAAGTAAAGATATAATAATGCTAGTACTCTATACTAGCTGATTGAGCCCTTCTAATCATAAAACAAAGACACGTACTCTCAACATCCATGATGCCATTGCTTCGTACTCACAATGTATCTGACACCGGAGCCATACTCAGTCAGACTTGTCACAACCCTTGTCCTAGAGCCACTGCTACACAATCAAGTGGAGGGCAAGAGGGGAGAAGCTAGAGCTTAAGAGAATAAGACTAGAGTTACAGGCTTTGTGCTACTCTATATATACTATACTAGTACAGGCTTATCATCCAATAGAATATCCTCCAGATATCCTCCAACGGGATATGATCCTGCTATCAGATGAGTCAGAGATACAAGCAGATAAGAAGATAAGTAGATAAGTAGTCTTATCAGCCAATAGAAACAGAGATGGATATCATCCAATCAGAGTAAGGGATAAGGTGTG
>Ga0307516_10006724_pt1 | contig 13436 bp, 20 predicted proteins | sample 19_EM_MG_FD_203310 | JGI IMG/M metagenome (GOLD analysis project Ga0307516, IMG submission 203310) | Populus trichocarpa ectomycorrhiza microbial communities from riparian zone in the Pacific Northwest, United States - 19_EM | ecosystem: Host-associated > Plants > Roots > Unclassified | place... | reverse complement strand
CCAAACAATGATGGGATGGAAAAGAATAGATAGTTTGTTTAATAAGATGAGAGAGGCATAGTTGATAAGATCAAAGAGATAAGATAAGGGGCTGAGGGGCTATTCCATAACACAACCAAACTGAAGTGTTGATAAGATGAGAAGAGATAAGACAAGAGGCTGTTCCATAACAACCAGGGCATGTTCAAGTTCCCCAATGGCGAATGTGTACCACATTGAGAGAAAGGGATCAAGGAAGCAGTCGACGAATGTGCAAAGCAGCAGGAGTCAGCAAACATGAGACCTACTGCAGCTGGCAACTACATTTGGTGCATCCCAGTCCCGGAAGTTAAGTTGTGTGCTGCGATTGTCGAGGTAGAAGACAAGGAAATTGAAAGGGAGGTAATGGGGACAGGGACAACTGCTATAGTGGGGGGGACATCCCAGGATGAAGTAGAGGAGGAGGTCATACTGGCAGGGTTCAAGGAGATGGAATGATGGTTGGCAGAGGGTTTGGCATACATGACGAGGTCGAAGAAAACACCCAAGAAGGCGATGAAGATGGATGAAGAACAGGGCAGTCACGATGAGGTAGAAAGAAAAAGAACGTCATCTTGGGAGAACAGCCAAAGAAGTCTTCTGACAAGATTCTCGAGGAACCAATGGGCAAAGGAGTTGAGGTTGAAAAAGAAAAGACCATCAATGGAGAGGTGAGAAGTGATAAAACAAATACCGTCAGATATACTGTCACAGGAAAATCGGAGAGGGCCGAGGCAAGAGATGAAACAAAGGATTTTTTAGGTAGACCCACGCCACCACCACCCACATTCACATATGAATCCAAGGCTGCAAATCCCAATGCACACTGCCAAATGTATGACTGCATTACCAGCGCCATTGTACCAAATATCACTGTGGCTGATCTCCTCTCACTTAGTGGCGAACTGTGAAGAGAAGTTGTCGACAATCCACGCACCCAGTGGCCCAGACGAAATCCGGAGCGGCGACCATGCTTTTTGCAGAGACAGCACGTGACAATATTCTACTTGAGTACAGCATCCCACTATGAGAAATTCGAGTCCAGGTAGCAGAGAAGGATGAAGATGCATTGTTGGATGAGGGGTCGGAGATTGTAGTGGTGAGGAAGGATCTGTGGGAGGAGTTATTTGTGGGACCGATGAACAAGAAGCAGATGATGATGATGGAGATGGCGAACGGAGCAAAGGAAGTAATGGAGGGATGCACAGAATTTTTGGAGATCAAGGTTGATGGCATGAAAACTTGGGCCTATGCATACGTCACCCCCATGCACCGTTCCGACTTCTCTTGGGGCGACCATGGCAGAAGAGTGTATTGCTGAGGAAGGTGGAGGATGAAAATGGGGTGTACATGAAGATGCATGACCCAAAGGACAAGGAAAATGTAAGGGTGATCAGGACAAAGGAAAGGCAATGAGCAGGAAGGAGTGTGATGATGTACCGTTGTGTGGAGGATGTAGAGGGAGCATGGAAATGAGAGCAGGTACAGTCTCCCCTCTCGATTGAGAAAGACCTTGTGCTTCCAGGACACACGGCCATCATGGATTTTCTCCTGGTGTCAACCTTTGATTTCAACCTGACAAATCATGTCCTCGTATACAAGAAGGTGGTGAACAAAATTCATCCTGTCTCCACCACTATGCCAGAGTATGCCAAGATTCGACGCCAATTCTCTGAGGACCCCTTGAAGACCCTACCTGATGTCCCACTTCACTCACTGGATTTCACACCAGAGACACATTTGATGAAGGAGAGGTTGGATAAGTTAAGGGTGATGGAGGATGATTTTTTATGGCCGGAGGAGAGGAAGATAGCGGCGGTGGTGTTGAAGAACAATGAGATGGGGTTAGCATGAAATGAGTCGGAGAAGAGGAGGTTCCGTGACGATTATTTTACCCCAGTCATCATGGCAGTTGTTGACCACATACCTTGGGTGAAACAGAGCCTCCCAATCTCACCTGGCATCCATGACAAGGTCATAGCCCTAATCAAACAGAAGATCGCACCCAGTGTCTATGAACCATCAAACAGCTCTTACCACCATCAATGGTTTTGTGTCATGAAGAAAAATAGTGACATTCGCATTGTTCACAACCTCAGCCTGCTCAATGCAATTATGATCAAGGATGCTGCCCAACCACCCCTTGTTGAGCACTATGCTAAACAGTGCTCCGCCTGCTCCATCTACACTGGCCTTGACCTATTTGTTGGATACGACCACTGTACCCTAGCACCTGAATCCTACAATCTCACAGCTTTTGACACACCGCTTGGGACTCACTGGCTGACTGTCTTGCCTCAGGGCTGGCATGGAAGCTTGGTGGTGTTCCATCTGGATGTTGCCTTCATCTTACAGCACGAGACCAGTATTGCACCGAATTTCTCTGACAATATTTCGGTGTTGGAACCTAGGACACATTACGAAACAGTGGACAGAAACTACAAGGTCATGGAGGGGAACCCAGGGGTGCGACAGTTTGTGTGGGAGCATCTGGTAGAGTGAATCGGGTGTTACATTGATTGAAGCATGCAGAAGCAACAGTTTAGGCGAAGGGGTTATTTTTGTGCAAGCCAGAGTTGGTGGTCGTGGGGCAGCTGTTGACATATGAGGGAAGGGTACTGGACAGGGTGAAATTGGTGAAGATTGAGACATGGCCAGAGTGCAAGACAGTGAGCGACGTGCAAGGATTTTTGGGGATGGCTGGAACAGTATGGTTGTGGATCAAAGACTTTGCCCACATTGCATGGCCACTGGTTGAGCTAACGAAGAAAGACATACTCTTCCAGTGGACACCCACTCACCAGGAAGCGATGAACCAGCTCAAAGCCACCATCATTTTGTGTTCCACGATATGCCCCATCGATTACAAGATGGACTACATTGTCTACTTGTCTGTCGACTCCTCCAACCATGCCTGTGGCTACATTCTTGGCCAGTTTGACCCTCAGGATCGCCGCCACCCTGCACATTTTGGCTCCATTGCATGGAACAACTGAGAGTCTCAATATTCACAAGCAAAACTCGAGCTCTATGGCCTGTTCTGAGCTCTCAATGCAGTCAAAATTTTCATTGTGAGTGTCAAGCACTTACATGTTGAGGTGGATGCGAAGTACATTAAGGGTATGTTAAATAACCCTGATGCACACCCAAACGTGGCAATGAACTGGTGGATTGCTGCCATCTTGCTGTTCAACTTCGAGCTGGTCCATGTTCCAGGGGAAAAGTTTGCGGGGCCAGATGGTTTGTCAAGGTAGGATTGTTCTTTGCAGGACTGGTAAGGAGAAGGATGGAGGAAAAAGAGATGGTGTTGAGTCTGAGGAAGGAAACGGCGAAGGAAAAGGAAGAGAGAGGGGGAGTAGAAGTTGTGGAGGAATTACCAGAGACAGAAGAAGGAAAGAGATGGGATGAGGAACTCACCCAGATCAAGGGATTCCTCAAGACCCTAGCGCGACCAGCCAACCTCAACAAGAAGTTATACCAGGCATTTGTCTGACATGTGTCGAAGTTTTTCATCTGTGGCGGTCGACTCTGGCACAAAGAAACAGACAGTCGACACCAACTCATCATTTTCCGGCCTGACCGTTATCGTCTCCTCAACCAAGCCCACGACCAGCTTGGACATCGCGGTTTCTACGCTACATGCCAGAATATCACTGACCACTTCTGGTGGTTGACTCTTGATGACGACTTGAAGTGGTATTTGAAAACCTGCCACAAGTGTCAGATCCGGTCAATGGAGAAGGTCGTCTTACCACCTACAGTCCACATGCCTGCAACCCCATTCTCAAAGGTCTACCTCGACACAATGATCTTACCAAAGTCCATTGATAGGCACTGGTATCTGGTTCAAGAGCGGGATAGTGCGTTGCTGTGGGCAGAGCATCAGTGCTTGAAGAAAGAGAATGAGAGGACTCTGAGAGTGCATCTATTCGAAGACTACATGTGTTGGTGGAGACCTCTGGCTGAAATCGTAACAGATAACGGAATGCCGTGGGTCGCAGCAGTGGAATGGCTAGTGAAAACATATAATATTCATCACATCTGGATCTCGGCCTACAACTCCCAGTCCAATGGCATCATTGAAAATGCCCACTGCCCTTGTGAAGATCTGCAAGGGTGACATGCAGTTTTGGAACTGCCACATGTCGTACCTCTTCTGGGCTGATCATGTCACCACACGCCGCATTCTCAGCATGTCTCCATTCCAGGCTGCCACCAGAATCCAACCTCTTCTCCCTTTCAACATCACTGAAGCCACCTTTCTTTTCCCCACCTTCAACTCCAAATTATCAGATGCCCAACTTATCTAGTACCACACCACGCAGCTTGAGTGTCGTGAGGAAGAGGTCACCACGATTGAGGAGCATGTCATCCGTGCGCATTTCAGATCCATCGCAGACTTCAAAAAATGCCATCAACATGTCATCCATGACTACAACTTTGACACTGTATTGTTGGACAGATACATGATTGTGACCATTGGGCTATTATAGACCATAGATGGTCTGGATTGCACCTCACCTTGTGACAACAATTTCACACAGAGAAGAAAACAGGACTAGGCCAGGGTGGGGGTGCAGATATGGATGGTGGACTGGCTCATGGCAAGTATGCCACTGCCAACTATTTTGAAAGAACTGTTGACTCGGAGGTGGAGATGGAAAGAGATGTGTGGTATGGCTGTGATATTACTCGGTATTGGAGAGAACAAACATGAGATGAGTGCATCCAGTCAATCAACATGTCCTCAGCCTAGATACAATTTGTGGTTTGTCCGATGCCATCGTTCACCTCTCCACAACCTCTTTGGACTACTCAACATAGACCCTCACATTGTTGAGTCCATCTCACCAGTCCATTGCCGACCCAACTACACCCTGACCTTCATCACCTCTATTCCCCCGGACAAGCCCACCGCACTTGCCCAAGCCATCAACAACCACAACATTAAGGTCTCCATATACTGCAATGGCTCCAGATACAAGGGCGGTATAGGCGCTTCCACTGTCCTCTACATCAATTCCATGGAGAAGTGCTCACTCCAATATCATCTTGATCCAGACACCGAGCATACAGTATATGAAGCAGAGATAACAGGTTTGCTTCTAGCCCTCCATCTCCTCTCCTCATTGAGATCTAGCCCCCACTCCCCGGTTGTTATTGGCTCAGACAGCCAAGCCACTATACATGTGCTCATGAACCAGAGACCCCATCCGGCGCATCATCTACTTGACCATGTACACACCTCGGCTGAGCATCTCCATGCCACGCATTACAAGCTCAGGCATCCCAGCACCCCTCTCTCAGCCAAACAACTCCATGCTGACTATCAGTGTGACATACTTGACCTCCAGATCCACTGGACCTCAGGCCATGTTGACTTCCCTTCTAACAAACATGCTGATGTAATCACCAAGTCACTGCCTCTGGTACGTCCAGTCCTTCTCACCTTCTCCCTCCTCTCCTCCGCAAGAAACCCCTCCTGCATAGCATCCTGGCACTCCGCCATACTAACCTCACTCAGCTCCGTCTCGAATGGAAAAGAAGATGGAAGAGATCCCCACACTTTAGGTTTGCTTCTCACATAGACAGCTCCCTGCCTTCGAACACTTATCTCAAACTAATTAACGGCCTCAACTGCAGTCAATCTGCCATACTAACACAGCTTTGTACAGCCCACTCCCCACTCAATCAACACCTCTTTTGTATATGCTGCTCCGAAATGCTGGTCTGCCCTCACTGCGGTGGAATCGTCCCCGAGACAGTTACCCATTACCTCCTCCAATGTCCCCACTATCAATATGAGTGCCACATACTTCGTCACAAACTTAAATGCAAAGCCGACTTACTCCCTTTCCTCCTCTCAGATTCCATCGCCACTCTACCACTCCTCAAGTTCATCTGCACATCAAAACGCTTTGCACCTGCTCCTCCACCCACCTCCTAACACCTCTTCCCCCTCCCTTCCAACACCCCACACCCTCTTGGCCCTCAACTTCCTGCTGCCTATCTACTAACCCTTCTAGTCATTACAGGCACACTCCATTGAGTTGCTCAACTCTTAACCCCACACGTCACTCTGCAGATGCCTATTGCATCATACACCAAACTCATGTCCACACCATCATCAAGTAACTCTCAATTTGGGCTGTAATAGGGGAGTGCGGTCTAAAACGGCTTGGGAAGGTTGCCTTGCCTCGTCCACTAGGAACTCCTACCTGCGGTTCCACGGGCGGAGTGGAGTATTCCGTGACTCTTGTAGTTGCTAGGTAGACTCTGATTTGTACCGTACCTGCTGCCCTCCCTGTTGCTCTCCCGTACATATGGCATGTGCATCATAAGAGCTCAGCTCTTCAGCACAATAAAATTGACCCAAAAAAAAAATACAATTTGTCTAATAAGAAAGACATCTCACTGCTTTCTGATGTTTTTAAGCTTGATGAAATTTGATTTCTAATGGCCGAAAATGCAACCAATGAAGTTTATATCTCAAGCTTGATGAAAATCACATGTACTTGAATTGATGGATGAAATTCACCCTTGCTTGAAAATCATCTCGAAAATTAAGACAATGAATGTTTGAATTATTTGATATCATAAATACAGGGAAATTTTTTATCTGTTCAAAGTAGGAATTGATTGGTGACAAAATTCATTATTTTTTCACCTGCAGTTCAATCAATAGTTAAATGTATGAAATGGACCATTAATACACATCTATGTATGAATTTCATCTGCTTTTGGGTTTACAGTGTTCGTAATCATGAAGCACTCTCACTAACCATGTCTTCTGGACGACCTGAAGTTTCTAGTGTAGCTGTACCTTCGGAAATTCTTTTTTGGAATTCGGCTTCAAAGTCCAGCGCTTGTCGTAAAGTCGCCGAATTTGTCGCTGATGGGGAAAATTCCCAGATCTTTTTTATTTCTGGGAGGGCTTCACGTATCTGCTTGGCCATGGGTAAGGTGATGCTGAGCGGGCTGTTAAGCCACCAATGTGCTTCGAGTGCGACTTTTAGGAAGTAAGCGTAGTTTTCGTCGTCCTTCAGAAATGTTTCCGCAGCCATAGTGTAATACACCGCGGCCTCTATAAAGAATTTCATGCTTGTGTCGTCGCTTTCCGTTTCGAACGCAGATTGAATGGAACACCACCCCAAGATCCTGCACATATATGTTTTTCAAGCAGCACAGTAAAAACCAGATAAAAATCATCAACGTACGATAGTGCATCAGCTTTGACATACGTCCAGAAGGAATTCCAGAATCCGAAATCAATGGATGCAGCATCCTCTGGGGCGGCCGGGTGAGCTAGTGTTTCTGCAATGAGGGCGCGTGTATAGTCGGCGATATCGGTCAGGCTATATCCACAATCAGAACCCTTTTTTGCGTGTGCCTAGGTGCTGATTAACGAAAAGGCGATAATGCTTCATGAGTACACGTACCTTCACTTGTGACTTGAGATAAAGTCGTTTTACACCCCGAATGAAAGTGGGCTCGAAAATGGCACCGCGGTCGCTTTGGGCACGTCCTTCCATATACGGACTCCCCATTCAAGGACCTCGACGGCATTGCGATAAAATTCGGGGGAGCCTTCCTCTATCGAATCCTGATTCCTGCATGAACGCACGTATAATCCACCCTCTGTTAAACACGAAAGTTCACAACTGGACAGGGAATTGGAAGGGGCTAGATACCTCACAGTCGTGGATAAAGCCGGTCGTACCATATCCAAACCTGACGTCTTAAGTCTTTTGAGAGCCTCTTCTTGGACTGACTTTGGACCACCATGATCCCACGCTTTGGTCATTGTGATCTCCAGGCGAACTAACCGTGTCAAATCAGAGCTTGACTGGGATGCGAATAACAATGATACCTTGGCACTGTATTTCTCAAAGAAGTCTGGCATGTTGTCGACATGGAATACGCGTTCATCACACAGCAAGCCGTTGCTAATGTTAACCAGCACCTGAGGAATTTGTCAATGAGGTTATGCTCGTCCTGCATGGGCAATTTGGACTTCGCAGTCCGCACTGCCCTTCCGCTCTGAGTTGATTCCCAACCATCGTCCGCTTCAACTTTCTCAAAGTTTCCATCCCACCATTGAATTCCTGGAAATGATGTTGTCCTATTGCGTCATCGAAAAAGGGAGCACTATACCTTATACGCATTCAGAATTACCCAAGCCTAGATGGAACAAACTCATTATGAGATGTCAAGACACGATTTGGCACTGACATACGCTGGACATACGCTGTCCTGCCATGAGCTCCTGCTCCATGGCAAGGGCTCTCTTCCAAGGCAGGTTGTTGGCTTCCCGAAATCCACTAGGCATCGAGTGTGCCGTTGTAGGAGGTCTATTCATAGCCTCTTGAGCCGTTTTGAGACCTGCGTCGAATTGGGCTTTGAGGGACTCTTGTTCGGGTGTTAGTTGGACGCCCGATGGTAAGCAATTCAACGCAGCGTTCCAGGACTGAATGCTGGTCTGGAATGAAGAAAGATCCTCCGAGGTTAGAGCACATCGATGAGGTTCGAAGCAACACATATGTGCGATGCTGTGGCATGTCGTGCCCAAGCCTTCGCATATTTCGGGTCAAGCTCAAACGCCTGTTGGGATGGCACGTTTCAGGACATGCAATCCTGCGGGTTTCAATAATCATGACCTTTTCAGCATCTGCAGCTGCGTCCATATATCTGCTGGGAAGTGAAGACCTCAGAAGGCTACAGCAATGGGGCTTACTCTTTCATGGACAAAGAGCTTGCTGCACGGTTTGCCCACAAGATCGCGTTCGTGGGATCCAAAGCTATGGCCTCCGAATACTTCTGATACGCTAACTTGTACTTCCCAGCGACATGTAAAGCATTACCCTGAGCTTTCAGACGTTCTGCCGGTGTTAAGGCCTTTGGCGTTGACATTGGTGGTATTGAGATGGCAAAGCCAGAAAAAAAACGCGTTCAAAACACGAGGACTCCATCCTTTGTGTTATTCAATTTAATTACGAAACGCGTTCACATTTTAAGTTGGTCGCCGTGACGTAAGGCAGAAACAATCCTCCGTCAATGGTCATATAATGTACTTTCTAAGTATCGCACCAATAATGCCACCGTTAGCGTCTGATCGGCAAAGTCCCGTAAAATTTCCACCGAACATGTCCGTTCGCGCCCAACTCGTCAATAGGCCTCGTGGTCGGTAGAGAGTGCGGAAAGGCCAGAAAAGGCCGTAAGCATCCATGTTTACGAACGACAAAAAGTGAATTGCTACACTGTCCTCCAAGTCAAACCAGACGCGTAAGGGGAACGAGGCCATTAGGGAAGAGTGGCGAATCTTGATGAATTTACGAGAATAAGTCTCACTTGAACGTCGTACTCACGAGGTGCACGGCAATGCTGAGCTTTTAACGAAGCGGGATTCATAGATCGCAGTAGAATACACACCCTGTTCATTGTCAGCTCCCTACACCCTCCCATTCTGCCACCGCCTTCCTGAGTGGGTCACACCCATCCTCGTCGGTATCCCCTAGAGATGCGATGTCCATCCCATATACACCTTCCACCAATGCGCGCCGCAAAAACGGTACAAGCACCTTGAAATATGCATCACCAACCGCCCGCGCAATTCTTTCGTCCTTACGCGTTCCTTGTTCCCCTAGGAACTTCTTTAGATACCTAATCAATTCGCTTCCACCTTTCCCTAACACTTTATCCAGTTCTGCCGCCAGTACTTGCATGATCCCCACAGGCGCGAGGAGTCGCAATGCATTGAAAACGCCGAGAAATGCGTTGGTATGCCTCGCAAGAGGGGGATATGATGCAAGGATCTGTGGGGGTATATGAACAGGCGTGGGGACCTCCGTCGTGTCAAGAAATGATGAAGGTGGGGAGTCGACGAGGTTAGGCAGAATAAGCCATTCCGAAGGTCTTTTGCTCGCCGCGGCACCCTTTCCTTCGTTAATAATGCTCCCAACGTCGTTTAAATCTCGGCATACAATGGTGGCGACAGCTTTCGATACAATATTGCCTATGATGGCGCGGAAATCCATGCCAATGCGGGTGAATGCGGTTGCACAGTACGTGAGTTGGGTCAGAAGGGAGGGGAGTAGTGTCAGTGAGAGGAATGAAAGAGATTCCTGGAGGGGAGTGACGAGGTATGAAAGGAGATGTGGGCAGAGAACAGGAAGGAGGGACCGCCCGGAGGCAAGGGCTCGAGATGATGTTGGTTGACTCTGTAAGTTTGAATGCTGGGGGGGCTTTGGAATAGTCTTTGACGGTGTAGGAGATATGGGTTGAGGATGTGATTGGTATTCGAGGAAGATGGTAGAAAACTGTGTGACAATGTCATATGCACCTTCTCTCCAGGTGTCGATGTATTTTTTCAGGTGACGTGCAACGTCTTCCTTGGCGTGTTCCGTCATCCTGGTTCCATTGGCCGTTGGATGCACATCAATGAGACGATGTATATCACGGTATATTGGATCCAAAGTGGCAGTCATGCAAGCCAAACGCCCCGTAAGGAAAGCCAAGATCAGCAAATCTTCACTTGACACAGGTTTTTCGCCGTCCACAGTTCCTAAACCACCAAGAGCATCTCCCTCTTCATCCTCTGAAAAGGCGTCCATCTTTCTGAGAAAGTTGACTGCTTTCCATAGAGCAGGTAGCTTCCTACCCGGTTCATGCAGTGTGCCGAGGAGAGCTACTAGCATCTGCGCGACCGCTAATCTGACTTCCGTATGTATCGATCCCATGAGCGCTGGTGCGTCAGGTCGGGAAGCCAAGGAAGTAATGTGATTTGAAATCGAGAGTGCTTCTTGATAGTGGCCGTTACGCACGCACGAGTCGATAAACAGTGAAACGTCGAGGAGATCTTTCAACTTGTCATGTTGATCAAGAACCAGCCTAGCTTTGGAGCGCTCGTGGAGAACAGCAGTTGTGCGCGTGTGCCATGCTGCTGCTGCGTCCTGAAGGGCTGGCAACGCGGTCGTGACCAGGGACGAAAGAGAGCCAGACAGTTGTGTAAGTGAAGCCGATAAGGCATCGGTGGACTGGTGGACGGAGAGGAAAGTGGGATAAGAGGTGTGGGTGAGGGATGTAAGGCTGGAGGTCAGGTGATGAGCTTGAGTCTGGAGGCTATTGGGTTCCGCCAGAAGGGCCTCAAGTGATAGCGAGGTCAAATGAGCTTCATACGCTGTTGCCGACGACGTTGACGACGAGGGCTCCACAGACATGGCGGCAATTCACGAAAGTGACGGCAAAGCACAGACAAATACCTCATTGCTTGGCCATAAACTATTTGCAGTTAATTCCCGAACGATATATATTGGCATCGACACAGACCAGTCCAACTTGAAGATAGGTTTCAAAAGTGTGCTTATAGCCACAGACATATCAGTTATTTTTCTCTGTTAGCACAGGACACCTGGACGTCGGTCGCACCCGTCATGCGGATGCAATTCAGGACCTTGCGATGACCTGAACATAGAAAGCGGCCTAGGCCAGGCGCGCTCCTGGGGATGTATCAAAAACCATATCATTCGTATTGATTATCATTCGCTCAGAGGTGATGATGGGCGAAATGGTAAGGTATCCCCGCCTACTTAGCAGTGGCGCAAACGGACTCGAAGATGATTCTTTAAACGCAACGAACTATAATATAAAATTCCTACCATCTCCGAATTTATGGTGTTAGAACGGCTCATCGGGAAAGAGCTATGCTCACGTATATTTCAAAGAGGTTAGCGTATCCTGGCATGAGAAATTGGTGGAGATTTAAATGACCCTCGGGTGATACGTACGGGGTGATGGATGGAACGGAAATGGCAAAGCCTAGAGGTGTTAAACTGTGCTTCATGGAAGGCTGGAAGTTGGCCAAATCTAAAGGTATTGCCAGTGACTAAAGAAATCTGGATGTGTCTTGTTGCCCCTGGGGAAACGAGCGTCGGGAGTTGCCAAAGCATGACGACAGGGTTCATCGTCCGACTCGTCCGACTCCCAACTGGCACGCCCGGATGTTCATTTATATCGACGCCAAGAGTCTCCAAGAGTCCTTAACTTGGAATGAACACCTGATTGTCTCCATATGTAGAATATTGACCCTGGGCTGCACACACCAGTGCGCAACTCTTCAACATTACTGCATGCGTAGCCTATGATAAGAACTTGCATTATATGTATAGTACGAAGTAGTCTCGCAATTTGTTGCGATCGATGTGCTGCGAACCGAAAGCCTGGCCAGGGTTGGAAGAGCCAGGACTTAGGGTTGCAGAAATTGCGCCACGATGCAACCTAAAAAAGATTAGGACAACCGGAAAAACATATGGGCCGCCCATCCCATGTGCATGAGAGACCACGACTTGGATTCGGGTCCGTGGTGGGAACACCACACACTACCCGAGTGAGCCAACCACGTGGCCCTGCCACCTTTGACGATGGAACATTCTGCCTGGATGACTTTTGACCCTTGTATAAATCTTGCCTTCTACTACTAACTCTCTAACACCCTCTTCCTCCTATTCTGGCCGTTCGCTTACTGGATGGCAAAATTCAAGCATGAACCCGGCGACCGACGCACCAGATCTCTCTCTGACCCTCTCTCTGCTGCCCTGGCTCCCCCACCCAACGAATCCCCATCTCAGCGGGAGTTGCGGTTAAAGGCAGAGCATGACGCCAGAAGGGTCAGTGAAGGCATCGACGATATGCTTAGGCGCGAACAAAACGACAAGAAGAAAGCCGGCCGACATGAGGTCAATGTCCTCTTACTCGGTCAATCGGAATCGGGCAAGAGTACGACTCTCAAACGTGAGTATCCCAGCTTTGTCATTGGATCTCCTTCATGGCGTCTGAGTTCATGGACGCGTCGACGGTGATATCGTCTCGATCGAGGAACACACTCTCGGAACGACGTCTCTGGCCCACCTCGACGTCGCTTCAAGCATGAAATGCAGTTTTATTTTCCCTCCTACAGTTGTGGGATTTCATCAGCTCCTATTATCTTGACAACGTGACTTGGGCGACTCCGACTTTTTTCATTCTGAATCCCCACTCACTACCTCTATTCCGTATGTCACAGAATTCCAGCTACTACACACCCCCGCTGCCTTCCATGCCGAGAGAATTGCCTGGCGGACTGTAATATATCTCAACCTGGTTAGATCTATCATGAGGTGCGTTTCTTTGAACTACTGTTCTTCCTCGCGAGTCAACTAGCCGATGAAGAATACTAGATGCCCTGTCCCCAGAGGTTGAGCCGGAGGACCACGAAGATAACGACTCTCTTGAACCTGCATCCGTCATAATTTCTCCCCTCGGCCAGCCCACTTCCGCGCTCAGGGGTCCCGCTGTCCCAAATTATGAGGTTTACCGCATGCGCCTCGCACCCCTCATCCAACTAGAGGATCGTTTGACCCGACTACTTTCCTCCCCAGGCGAAG
>Ga0307516_10006723_pt1 | contig 13439 bp, 19 predicted proteins | sample 19_EM_MG_FD_203310 | JGI IMG/M metagenome (GOLD analysis project Ga0307516, IMG submission 203310) | Populus trichocarpa ectomycorrhiza microbial communities from riparian zone in the Pacific Northwest, United States - 19_EM | ecosystem: Host-associated > Plants > Roots > Unclassified | place... | reverse complement strand
TGCCATTACGTGTATAAAATCATAGTTAAACGTTAACGACTAGGAAAGACAGAGGTTGAAAGGGTGAGGTCAATTCTGACGTGGGGAGAGGTGGCGCGGAAAAGGAAACAAAAGTGCAAGTATGAGAGGTGATGTTTCAAAACGACAAAGCGAAGCTGAGACACAGCTCTTATGAGAGGACAACGAAATCGAAACGACAGGGAAAGCGAGGGGTACCACCAGTTTATGTGCAACGAGGAGAGAAGGTGAAGAGAGTTGGGAAAACGGATAATTGCTAGGTACTATGTATATGAACAACATATGGGGAGAGGAAGAAAATTGGCGCACAAGCCCAGGAAGGGTATTAGGAAGCTAGAGTTAGTCAAGAAGAAACGAGGAGAGTACTGGGAAACTGCAGACTGGATGGTGGCCGTATATACCAAGGTCCGGTATGGAGGAACACGGAATGAAATCACAGGAGACGAAGAGGAGAGGTAGTGCGAGTGGGCAGAACAGCCAGGGTTGAATTATCGGAGGGATCAGAGAGATAGCCTATGACAACACAGTTGACGGGCCGGGCAACATGAACCTCTCTATACACAGAGGAGCTATAACCCACCATCCAAAACAGCTCTGACGTCGTCCGCATTTCTCAGATCAGCCAAAAATGGACAAAGGTCTGTGAGTTCTGTATCGTGAGGGTCGTTGAACCAGGAGGCGACTGGCACAGAGTTGTTGGGATGGAAGAAGTACGAAGCCGGGGAGTTATCGACGATAATTGTGTCCGACATTGGGCGACCAAGTTGTGACAAGTCCTGGAGAGCAAGGGGTCTGAGATTCGTAGATAGGATAGTCACGAAACCAAAACGGAACTGACCTTGACATAATTTCCTTTGTGGTTGTAGCAGCTTTCCCGGAATAACCGATGGGATATAACCCGGTGCACGTCGAGCTTATCGAGAATGGGATCGGCGTACTGTTGCCAGGTTAACACCTGACAAAGCATGACTTCGGAACAGAAGGGATGGTACCTCGCTCGATTTCTCGGTGAAGACTACAATCTCATACAGCTCCCCCATCTTCTTGAGGAAATTGTCGACACCAGGACGTTTGAGCATGTAAACATTTTGCCAGTGGTACTCAATCTCTACCGGGACGATGCAGTCCGCATGTTGGATAGACTGCGTGGAATGTGAGCTTGTTGGAGAAAGGGGGGAGGTGGAAACAAACCTTGAAACTACCGTGGATTAATGTCTCATCGAGATCAAGAACGAGACATTTGCGGCCAGCATGTTGAAGGGCGATGGGAGGTAACAGGGGACGTGGGACACCATCCTGGGGTTGCTCGGTGAGACAAAAAGATGCGAGAAAGAAGAACATCACTCACAGGTCCAATAGGGATACCCACTCCGCCATTCACGATTAACCGCTCTTCTTCGTCCTCCAAGTCGCCGATAACTTTCTTGTCATCATCTTCCTCTGAAAGTCGTCGTTCAGACCCATCACCAGAGTCTTGTGAGTGCGTACGGGTGTGCACAGTATCGCCCCCTTCGGGCCCCGGCGGCTGGATAAACTGCGTGGAATGTGAACTCGTTGGAGAGTGGGGGAGGTGGAAACAAACCTCAAAACTACAGTGGAGTGGAGTCTCATCGAGATCAAAAACGGGGCATTTGCGGCCTGCATGTTGAAGGGCAAGGGGAGGTGACAGGGGACGTGGGACACCATCCTTGGGTTACTCGATGGGACAAAAGGATGGGAGAAGGAAGAACATCACTCACAGGTCCAATAGGGATACCCACTCCGCAGTTCATGATCCGCCACCCCCCTTCGCCCCCCAAGTCGTCAATAAAGTTCTCGCCATCACCTCCCTCTGTGAAAGTCGTGTAGCATCAGACTCATCACCGGGGTCTTGTGAGTGCGTACGGGTGTGCACAATATCATCCCCTTCAAACCACGGCAGCTGGATAGACTGCGTGGAACGTGAGCTTCTAGGGGAGAAGGGGGAGGTGGAAACAAACCTCGAAATTACTGTGGAGTAATGTCTCATCGGGATAAAAAACGGGACATTTGTCACCAGCATGTTGAAGGGCGAGGGGAGGTAACAGGGGACGTGGGACACCATCCTGTGGTTGCTCGATGGGACAAAAAGATGTGAGAAGGAAGGACATCACTCACAGGTCTAATAGGGATGCCCACTCCGCCATCCATGATTGGTTGCTCTTCTTCGTCCTCCAAGCCATCGATAACGTTCTTGTCATCACCGTCCTCTGTGAAAGCATACATCAGACTCATCACCAGAGTCTTGTGAGTGCGTACGGGTGTGCACATTATCATCCCCTTTTGACCCCGGCGGCGCACCGGGCGACAAAGTCTTAGAAGGTGTCGAGGTGATGGTGAGGTCGTTGGCAGTCACGAGGTCAACCGAAGTCGCGTCCTTGGGCGCTGCCGTTGACGAGGCCGAGGGGTCACTGGTTTGGTTGGAGGACCGTGCGGGTTCAGGAGTATGGCCGTTCCGGACCGAGGACGAGGGCTCTCCAACCGTGCCCACGGAGGCGTGCTTCCCCTTGACAGCTGGAGAGGTTGACGTCGGTTGGGCATCATCGGGAAGTTCGATGTCATGAGCACGTTTCGAAGGAGAAACGCAGGGAAAGAGGACCCGAACAAGTTTGTTCAGGAACGACTGCTTGGTCTGGGGTTTTGGAGGGGTTTCGTGCTTGATAGGAGAGGTGGCGGTGGCGTCTGAAGCGGACGGGGCGGCCTCAGAGGAAGATTTGTTACCCTTGAGGGCAGAATGAGTCCGCGTTCCGGCGGAGGTGGAGAGAGAGCCCTTCCCATCCGCTGCGTGTTTCTCCCCAGCAGGTACGTCCGTTGAAGCAGTCGGTTTGGGTGTGGCATTAGTCGTCGTCGTGGTAGTTGGTTGCTGAACAGGGTCCAGCCCTGGCTGTTGTTGGGTGGAAGGCTGGCTGGGCGGAGAAGGGTCGGAGGGGTCTGGAACAGACTGCTCAGGCCCGGAACGGGGGGTGACCTCGACGTTTGTCACGGGTTGTTCGGCTTGCTTGCCCTTCTGGATCAAGATGAGTGAAAACTGGTATCAAAGAGTGGGGAAAAGAGGACGGACGGGGTTTGTAGACTTTTTGGACTCCGAGGCCATTTGTTTACATGTACAGCAGCGGATGGGACGGCCACCGAAACGACTGGGAACAGGTGGGGGAGCAAGAGTAGCCTGGTGACAATCCCCGAGTACGATCACTTTGCTCGTGCATGTTTTGGTGCGGCGTGGGCGCCCCTTCGAGGGCGTACTTTTCCCACGCCCACCAGTCGGGTACTGACAAAAAGTACCCCAGCAACATTCGTGTGTCGGAAAAATAACTGATAAAATAATCATTTCCACAACGTCGTGGAACATGTTGTCCACGCCACACCACATTGTACTTCGCCACGATCAAGAGCGCATACTCAGCTGGCCGGAAGGCTTAAACGACACAACCCAACCATCATGATTCCCTGAGGGGCCTCACTTCCCACAGTGTGCGAAAGGTGCTAACGGGCGAAGCCTGAACGAACGGCATCTGACCATCTCCCACCCTCCTTCCGTTGTTGTCTCCTCTCGCGCGACCTAGACTTCTCAACCTTACAGCCATCAACTTCCATCCTCGTACACGCTCTTCGGGCGATCCCCCGTGTTTTCTGAAGCAAAGCATCGCAGTCTCCTTTCAACCTTAGTCTTCTCCCTCTTAGCTGTTACTTCAGGCAACATTCTCACTCGACATCACCCTGACATCGTATCTGATTGGCCGTGTAGTTCCCCGATGGATTTTTCCACCGGGTCCGGCCACTTCCATCAGGCCAGATCGATATCGGAGTTCACACGTTTTGCTGATGTAGGAATACATATAGGTCATCCGCTTCAGTCACGCAGATCGTCATCCTCCTCATTCAGAGTCGTCCAGATCAAACGCCGCAGGTTAGCCATCCCCATGTAGTACTGCGTCATCTCCCTCCTGAGTTCTTCTCGGCACTCTTTCTCCGAGCGCACCTGTTTGTATGAGGAAACGGAAACCGTCGGTGAGAAAGGTGTTGCACGGGGAGCCAAACAAGAACTGAGTACCTTGGGTCTCTTCGGCATCAGGGGTACCAAGACGTAGGCCCTGTTTGGCCTCGGCGGTCGATGGACACGTGGCGCCTCTGTCGTGAACGCGGGTTCATCGACGTCCATCGGCACCTCGTAGTCCTCATTGCACAAGGATGCCTCCAGTTGTGGGCATGGGTCATTCATTTGCATGGTGACAGTCTTGAACGCAGGCTAGCGAGGAGCCCAGGGTCAGCCGTACGTCGATTGGAGGAACAAAGTTTAAAGCTCATACGGTGATCTTTTCGATGAGGAGAGGAGAGGAGTAGGCTCAAAACCCAGGCTCTTCCTGAGGACAAGGAACCTCAGTTGGGCATAGAATTCCCGGTCCAGGCCCTCAACTGCTCGAAACCACACCTCGATTGGTTCCTCGTCCAACACGGTCACTGGGACTGGGACAGGTATCACGTCCCGTTGAAACTCGTCACGACAGACGAGGACCTCAGATGCCAGCCAAGTGTCCATCCAAATAGACTTTGCCCTCCCCAGTCACGAAGCTGAGCATACGTTTTCTGGGGTGGGTATGCGCTCGGCTCAGCTGACCCAAGTACATTGGAAACCAAGAACTCACCAGGAATGCTTGGACAGGAACGTACCGAGTTGGAGTATGCCCCGCGTAGTGATTGAAAACTACATATTGGAGTTCTTGGGCGATGGTTGGGTGGTGCCGTTCGGCGGCTCTAAGCCACATCAATACCGTTCTCGAGGAATTCCTCCGCGGTCGGCACGCTCGGTGTAGGCGGTACGCACGGAAGAGACGGTTCGGTGGGCATAGTGGTTGTGTCGTTTAACGCCTTCCAGCCAGCTGAGTATGCGCGATCTTGATTGTGGCGGAGTGCAACACGGTGTGGCGGAGTGCAACGCGGTATGGCGGAGTGGACAAAATTCCCAGGACGTTCACGTCCACTGGGGTCTTACTAGTGACTTTTATAATAAGTCATAACAATGTTACACCCCGACGACGCGCATCCCATCATCACACGCAGCGGTGGACCAAGGACCGAAAATGGCGAGAGTACTCTGATCCCGAAGGTCGAGAAGAGAATCAGTACGGCATGTAAAATGAAGAGGAAGATTGGCAAGACGACGAAACCGGAAGCACATTTGCTCAGGGATTCAAGCGACCACTGAGTTCAAGTGTTTTTTTCGACATTAATTATATAGGACGACCGGGTCCAAGTGTTTTTCCTTGTGAGATCATATGTTCATAGGGTTGACTCTCCCGACAAGGGCTGATAAAGTTCACCCGCCTCGGGGAACTGCACACGATACGACATGTATACGAGGCTGCGCGACGAGTTTTGCACCTATCGCTCTCAGTCCACACTAACGAACCTCGTGGAACATCCCGTCGGGGTCAAAACATCGGAAGAGCGTCCTTTGTGTGCTTGGGGCGATATCAGAGGCACCAAGTTCAATTTGCCTCATTGACTGTACCCCATATAGAACAGCCAGCTGTGTGATGGGGGAGAAAGTGGTACTCGTGGCAATAACTATCGTATATCGAAAGTAGGTTGAAGGAAAAACAGCACGAACGTGAGATCCCGAGGACAGAGAATGCTTGCGCCGGAGAACTGCTAAAACCTTATTGAAATCGGTTTACGAATTACGAATCACTGGATGGTCAGTCACTTGTGTCGTTTGAGCAGGTTCGCACACTTACAGGGTGATGACGAGGTTGCGGAAGGAGAGATGAAGGTCTAAACATGAGATACTCATACATGAAGGAATGGTGAACGAGAGATCCAGAGTGTTGGCGATGACGAAAGGAACGAAGGCCAGAGGAGTACGAGAGAAAAACAGCGATTGAACCCGACACACCCCGGACGTCACGGTAACCAGATTTTGATCGTCTGGTCCACACTCCCCGTCGCTACCACGTTGACAAACTTGGGTGCAGAATCCGCAGTGTTTGCGGTGGTTGAACCGTTAGTGTTTGGTTCCGGAGCCGTAACAGTCCGCCGTCCCCATGCTAACGTCGTGACAAAATGTCCATGAGCCTGAACCACCTTCATACATCTGCCTGTGGATAGCTCCCACACACGTATAGTGTAATCGTCACCAGCAGAAAGCAGGAATTTGCCTGACGGATGGAAGACGAGAGCTCGGACCCAGTTATCGTGGCCCGCCTGTAAGGAGAAATGCGCTCGAGCCTAGAAGGGTGAAGTGACGAACAAGACAAACCAGATTTCTCAGCATTTGTCCTGTCTGGCAATCCCAGAGTTTGATTGTCTTGTCTCGTGAAGCGGTCGCGATGTATGAGGCGGGCTTATTCGACCTATCGCTTGCCTGCAGAATAATCAGTAGGTTGCCTCGCATCATCACAAGGTGGGCACGCACAGGGAGGCCGGCGAGCTCACGGATTGCAGGATATGCCACCGCGGGAACAAACACAGCGATCTCAATGATATGGTCGTGGCCACGGAATTCCATCTTCATTTCCCCCGTTAATGGGTCCCACAGCCGTGCTGTCTGTGCGGTTTCAGCACATCGACTGCAAGGGAGGGGGCGAAACAAACCTGATCGTTTGAGCCACTGATCAGGAACTTGCCGTCGATTGAGGGCTCGGCGTATCGAACCCAATCTGAATGCCCAGGTATCGTCCGGACCAGGTGCCTAACCGCCAGGGGATTCAGAATCAGTCGTGGATACTGAACGAATGACGAACGTTGATGAAACATCGAACACTCGTATGGTCCTATCCCGGCTCGCGCTGACGATAAATTGATCACCTGGCATAAAGCGCGCGGACGACACAGTGTGGTCATGCCCTGCCATCGTCTTGATGTTCTTCCAGTCGTTTTGAGTGTCCCATACTTTGATGAACAGATCCGACGAGCAAGTGACTTGATCACTCCGTGAGTACGGGGTGGGAGGACAGCCCGGCAGGCAGGACTCACCCAAGAGGTTACCCTTGCTATCGAAGTCGACGTCATTTACAGAACGCGTGTGGCCCTTGAGCGTCCTCTCAAACTCTCCCGTTTCCCAGTCCCAGATCTTGACGGTGGAGTCGTCGCTTGCGGAGACGATGATATTGTACGAAGGGTGGAAAGCAACGCGTAGAACCTGGTCCCGATGACCCGTCAATGTGTATGCTGCAGGAGCCCTTGGTACCCAGTCTGTTTGCAGGGCAGCGCGTTTTGCGGGTGACATCGAGACTTCTTCTTGTAGACTGGCGTTGCGATTCTCCAGGTCCATGATCTGCGAAAAACCGACTCCGTTGAGCACCGTACGGCATAAAGTGACGGAGAAGGTACCTTCTTCTGCAGACGGATTACACTGGTCCATTTTTTCTCCAGCAGGCCGTTGTACTTGGATTTGGGGTCGGGGGTGTGGTTGATGCCGGCTTCCGAGGAGAGGGATTTGAATGATTCTGCAAAGCCATTAGAATGGAGATATTCCAGGATAGATCTATGGCTGGAAGCAGCGTGTTCAGAGGCGAAAAGAGACGAGCAACGGTCGATTTGGCGTACAGATCTTCTCTTTGTCTGTCCGAGAGGAGGGACATTATCGGTGATGATTAAAGAAAGGGGAGGCGTCGTCTTTGCCTCGGTCGTCGCCGCCGTCGCCGTCGTTGGCTGCCTCAATTGTCGTTTGTCGTTTGTCGTTGGTCGTCGGTCGTCGTCGTAGTTCGTTTCACTCTCAACGTCAGGCAGTGGTCCGCCCACACGTGTATCAAGACTGACTGGATCTCGGTCAACCACCATATTGTTCTCATATCTCTCTTTCTTCCACCATCTCCCATCTCTCAAAACCCGGCCAAATGGAGTCCAGTAACAGCACGGTCTCCCCTCAGCCAGACGCAGCTACCACCCGATCCTCTGGAGTAGGAGTTGAGCGGCGTCGCACAATCGCCGCCTCTTCCAGAAAACTTCGCACCGGCCCCAAGCCCATCGGCGGCAGCCAGACTTCTTGGAACGGCGGGGATGAGGCCGTAGACCCCGACTGGGTGGGCGGTGTGGGCGTTGTCGGCGAAAAATCATCACTTCATAGGCAGTCTTCTCTGCCAACGAAGCACCACCCACGCCGTAAGTCGCTCCTTTTCTGCATAAGAATACCCATGTGCCATTTCTCCGACGATCTCGCTGATCATTCTGACAGCCTTAGGAACCCAGACAGGCGGAACCTTGACCCCGCGTACACTCAACAGTCTCTCCACCATCGCGGGCCACGAAGGAGAGGAAGAAGATTGGGATCGTTTGGAACGAGAGGTACGCGACCTCAACAGAGAGGACGATGATGTAAGTGCAGCCACTTGATTTCGTTATGATTCCCCCTTCCCCCCTCTTCCGCTTCGGCAAAAACCCATCCGGCGTCTTCCACCCAACCAAACCACCTTCAATCCTCGCCCGGATCATTGGTCCTTTTGGCTTGCGCGTCGCGTATCCCCGCGCGAGAGTCGCGAGTGAAGTACAACAGTGCTTATATACATGGTGGAGACAACGCCCTCCCTTCCGCACCCTTCACTATCTACTCTCATCTCTGCGATGGATTCATAGTTCGGATGCACTGACGATCCCTAAAGCATTCCCTAAGCTCTAGCCAAGAAGCAATGGAATCGACCTCCCAATTCAATCCTACCGGTCCTTCTCCACCTCCAGCGTCCCCCGTACGCAGGCACCACAGTGTCAATTACCCCAATGGTCCGAAACGGGTGGATGCTCTCAGACGCTCCGAGACGCTAAAGACCCCTCCCATAAAAACATACCAACCCAAAGGGTACCCCTCCGGCCAGAGCCCTAGTCCGACCGGGGCCGAGGAAGACGAGCACGAACAAGAGGAAGACCCACGCCTTCCCGTGAATCAAGGGAGTCACTCGCCTTCGATTGGGACTCCTTGGGAGAACGACGAGTGGAGGGGTGCCATGGATGACGTCTCGGTTGCTCTGAACGTGCTCGAACTCAGCGCTTACCAATCCTCTGGGAACCACCAACAGTTACCTGGCCCGCCTAGGTTCAACATCAACCACCAGTCCGCTCAGCAGCAAAACTTGAGGGGAGGGAACCAAACTGGGACTACAACGCCCGGGTTGCCCAACAACGGCGGCAAAAGACTCGGGACATATCCTAACGAGGGATGGGGCGGTCAAGTGTTGTCGCATGGTGCTGGCGGCCCCACCAATACTTCGGCGTACATTCAGGCTATCGGTCACGGTGTCCCACAGCGGGATTCTGACTTTCGCGGCCAAGGCGGAGAACGGCCTCAACGGGATCGCGCCGCGAGCGCTGGCCAGTGGGACCAGAAGGACAGGGTAGTTGTTGGACGTTCTTCAAACCCCAACCTTAGCGGATCCTACAGGAGCGGGGGCGGCAACGGAGGAAATAATGGCATTCCGAACGTTCCCCCGATTCCCCCACAGTTCCTCAATAACCCGGGACAGCCTCCTCGCCTGGGTCAGAATCAAAACCATTTTGGAGTCGTTGGTGGGGGGAGTGGCAACGGACAACATGGCCAGAACCAGGGTGGGGGTGTAAACGGTAACGGGACTGGAATGAACCCCTCTGCGACCCAATTCCCGATCAGATCCGACAACCTGATCACCTCACCCGTGGATATCCCAACGCTTTTGGCCACGAAGGGCTACAACCCCGTCGACTTCGACCTCAAACCACCTTCTGTAGGTCGCCAGTGGGTTCTTCAAGACAGCCGCTGACCGTTTTTACCAGGCGAGATACTTCGTTATCAAGTCGTATACGGAAGACGATGTACACAAGTCGTTGAAGTACGAGATATGGAGTTCCACGGATCCTGGCAACAAGAGATTGGACAAGGCGTTCAAGGAGACAAACGGGAGGGGCCCCATTTACCTATTCTTCAGTGTCAACGCGAGGTCAGTGTCGGCAGATATGTGCATCCCCCCTCTCTGACCGGATTGTCTCGACAGTGGTCACTTCTGCGGGATGGCGGAGATGTTAACGCCGGTGGGTACACACCTCGGCACCCCGTGACTCCTTCATGACAATTCCTACCATCTAGGTTGACTATACACGAAGCAGCACCGTGTGGGCGTCCGATAAGTGGAAGGGGGTCTTCAAGGTCAGGTGGATCTTTGTCAGAGACATCCCGAACACCAATCTTCGCCACATTCGCCTCAAGTAAGTCAAGGCAAACCCGAGTTGTTGTTAGCATGAAGTGACGTTTTCCATTTAAGCAACACCCAGGAACGCAAGCCTGTTACCAATTCCCGAGATACTCAGGAACTGTTACCGGAAGCCGGCCAAGAAATGATAAGGATCTTCCATACCCACCCCGCCAGGACGTCGTTATTACAAGACTTTGCTTTCTACGAGGTTTGTTGCTTCTATTCCCTTCTCCGTTAATCTCATGTTCTGCGTTCTCAGCTCCAAGCATTGCAAAAGAACCAGGTGCAAGGCAACGTGTCCCCACAACCCACCGGCCTATCGAGTCCCGTGCAACCAGGTAGCCAGCTAGCGAACAACCAGAGCAACCAACAGCAGCAGCACCCATTTGCCATGTCCAACCCTAGTGCGCTCGCTTTTGCCAGCCAGCAGCAGGTGGGAATGAACGGCATGGCTGGGATGCAAAGCATGGGCGGGGTCAACGGGTTGGGAAGCCTGGGTATGAACATGATCAATCCCATGTTGCAGATGCAGATGGGTATGGCCAGTCAGTTCAACAATCCGACAGCGATGCAGAGCGTGATGAGGAACCCGAGCCCCGGACCGGCAGGCATCCATGGCCAGGGCAGCGGGTTTATGAATATGGGTGGGCAGCTCCAATCCAACATTTGACGATGGTGCGTTGGCGACACCCACAACGGTCTTCTTTATTTAACCCCGAATTGTCCTGAGGTAGGGCTTTTGAATGGACTTCCCCCCGATTGCTCCTCGTGGTCACCATCCCTACGTTGTAAACCTCCGACCACGCCTCCTCCGAGCTTTGTACTACCACCCCCGCTATGCTGGTTACCGGGCGACAGGTCGCACGCTCCCGCCCTCCTCATGCGATTTTCATTTCTCCTCTGCATCAGTTCAACCAGCGCGTTTTACTCTTGGTGCGCCTCCTTAATAATCTCTCCAGGAATACTCTTATCTCCCCGCCTTGGTGCTTGCTTACGATCCCACTCCAATTCTCCTCCCCCGTCTCACATCCCCTCTTAACGTTTGCTATTTCCTTTCGTATGACCAGGCTAGTTTTCGCGTACGGACAGACAAGGACAGTGAACGGACGCACTCGGACCTTCGCTTGTTCGCATGTTATCTTGTATACGAATCCACACTCGCTCTAGTATGTTATACTTTACTCTGATGTGTACAATTCGCTGGTACTCCCTTCCCGTGCGCTCGGTCCCTGAACCTTGTGGATAGAATGGCAGGAACGGCCGCCTTTCCTGCCATCCTATGGTCGATCCTGAGCTTTTCAGAACCTTGATGAGTTTCGCTACGTCAGGTGACGGGGCGTGCCTTGGGGCACGAGTACAACCCTCGCTCTTCGACGTACAACTCTACCCCGAGGTTAGCGGTTGATAACGATGATTTTGTGCAACCTCCCGGGTACCGTCTCAACATATGCGAGGCAATGGATCATCCATCCAGCGGGAGCAGCACAGAAACAGAAGTCGCTTTAGAGGACCCGGACGGCCCCTCCTCACATGGGATCACGACGCATTATATTCTGGCTGTAATCTTACAGCGTCTGGTGTGACCTGCAATCGGGTTTTAGCCGAATTATTTGACCGTGTGCCCGCGCGGTGGGATCTTAAGGGAGGACGATTACGGACCCAACTGTCTGCCGGAAACCCGTGCCCGGCTTCAGTCCAGGGTGTACGCTCCTGGCAAGCGGTCTGACGTACGGGCCTCAGCCATTCCCCGACTACAGCTCAAACTGGATTTTTGTTGCTATATAATCCGTACGGCGATGAGGACACAGGGCACCCATCACAAAAGAGCCCTCTGTGGATAGCAGGTCACCAATGGCTCGGAAAGAAACCCATCAAACCCGCCATTTGCTTTTTCCTCCGCTACAGCCTCTTTCAATATCCCCATCGAATACTCCCCCACGGGGTCCCAAACGGTGGCACGCAACTCCAGCCGAAAGTCCCGGATTTTTTGGACCCCGCGGAATGCTTCAAACAATCGACGATGCCGTGAGACTTCCCTCGCTCTCTCAGCTCCAAATATCTCGCGCAAGAGGTGCCGGTGTGGGGGCCGCCAGGGTTGCACACCAACGAAGTCAGACTACAAATAGACAGCCGTGACCTGGACGAATCCGGGGGATGTGACCGTCGAGAGCGTGTAGTTGAGGAAACTTGAGGTGATATCTGGCGGCCCATGCGAACCGACGGGCGACACTGGGATCTGGGGTGTCCGAAGTAATTTGTTCTGCGATAGATCAAAGTCCAGGAGAGAGCAGCTGACTTGAGAGCCGTTGGTTGAAGGTAGACATACTTTGGAGAAAGCCGCTTACCACGAGGGTCAGTTGGGCACAACTGCAAGGTTTCCTATGTTTTCGCACAAGCGTTCAGCAGGAGCGGCATCCCGTCCACATCGAAAAGATCCATCCAGCGAAATCGGAGTCCCCCAAATAGGTCAATCATGTCCTTCAGGAGGTCCACCCTCCTGAGAGACGCCAGCTGCAACAATCCCCGCAGCGGAGGGGTGAAGGGTGGGATGAGCGTCAAGTCATCCACCGGTTCCGCCTGAGAGCTAAACCCATCGTAGATGATACCGAGATCTTCCAGGTGTTCAAACAACCCGATGAAGAATACAATCTGTCGGCGGGACCCACAGGGGTCTCTCAGGCAGAGTTCTTGGACCGTTGGCAAAAAGTGTGCAAAGTACAGTCGAATCTGTGGCACGAAGCTTGAGATGTCAAGGCGATCTATTATACCTAAGCCGCTGTACGTGGTTTAATGCGGAAAATTGATGTAGGATATGACCGTCGAACCACTTCGGGGTAAACGCGGGGGTGCCGCCGACATCGCGGATCCAGAAGATCTTGACCAAGGGAAGGAGACCAAGCGCGTGCTTCTGCTGGAGATGATTGGGCCAACAAAAGTTTATGTCCCAGGAGTTGCCGATGAAAAGGCAGTAATGGAGGTGAGGGACTGCGGCGATATACCATGAGTAACAGGTTAGGGCGCATGCGCGGAGACTACGCGTGTTATAGGTGAGATGGGCGATGATCATTTCAACAATCTCCTGGGGAAGTTTGGTGGCAGCGGACGTAGGGGGTTCAGGGGAAGTACCCCTGTGGTACACCTTCTGGAGTCTAGCAAGAGTTCGATACCAAACCCGCTTGACAAGCTCAATCGCTGCAGCGGTCGGTGGTCATGACGAGGTGGGGTGACGAGGAGTGGACGGCGGGATTA
>Ga0307516_10006721_pt1 | contig 13442 bp, 13 predicted proteins | sample 19_EM_MG_FD_203310 | JGI IMG/M metagenome (GOLD analysis project Ga0307516, IMG submission 203310) | Populus trichocarpa ectomycorrhiza microbial communities from riparian zone in the Pacific Northwest, United States - 19_EM | ecosystem: Host-associated > Plants > Roots > Unclassified | place... | reverse complement strand
GCAGCATCAAATTCGGCTGGCGACGAATGTGAAGACACCGAGCTCGAGCAGCGTGTGCGTTTCGTCGTGCTGAACGGCGTTTTCGGCTGCGTCAGAACACAGCAGAATTTCGGGAACGTAAGGCAGCTTGCGCTGTTCGCCGACGCAGCAGCTCATATAAGCAAACTCGCCGCGCGGCGCGCGCTGCCAACGGCGCAGCAGCGTCGACTCTTCGATCTGAAACCCTGCTTCAGCGCTGAACCAGCCGCGCAAGCGCTGCTCGAAGTGACGCGCCGACGAGATCGGACGTCCCTGAAAGCTGGCAAGCCTACGGCGGAGCTCGGGGTCGGCCGCCGCGAAGGCAGCCTGAAAGGCGCTCTTCAGCGCGCTACGCAACGCCGAGTCATCTTGCAACTGAATCAGCTCGGCCGCGGCGGTCCCCACTGCCAAGGGTGATGCGGTAAACAGCGCCAAATATTGCCCGAGCGGCTTCGCGAACGGGTGGCCGCTTTCGCGCAAAATCGCCACTATGATGGCCAATTGCTGTTGGGGCAGGAGAAACAAGTCCTCAGGCCATTCCCCCTCTGCTGGATCAGCGAACACGTTAGGAATGAGTAGCAGGTCGGTGCCCGCGACCGAGGCAACGATCGGCGTCAGCACCGTGGACATGTCGAGCCAATGGATGAAGCGTCCGCCCGGACGCAGCGCGCGCGCCAGCTCTCGGACGACCGCCGCCGGGTCGGGCACCACATCCATCACACACAGACCCACCACCGCCGCGGCGTCCCCCGCCTCGAGGGGCAGACGCTCGGCCGGCGCTTGAACGACCACCAGCTCTGGGTGCTGTTTGCGAAAGCTGCGACTCGATGCCGCCTGCGGCTCGGTGTGCAGCACGCGCGGAAGCAGCGCCTCGGGTAGCCGGTCGTACAGCTGACCGTCCCCCATCCCGATCTCGACGACGCGGCCCGCCTCGGGCAAGTGCTGGGCGAGCGTGTCGGCGATCAAGAGTCGGCTCAGTTGCTGGAACGGCTCGCGTTGAGCACGCACGTTCGAAAGACGAGCGAGCGACGCGCGTTCGGCGGCAGAGAGCTTGTTTTTGGAGCTTGAAGAGGTCCAGGCCAACGCGGAAGCTATACCCCAAGCCCTACAGCAGCTGAAGGGTTGCCCGCCACGGGCCACACGATCCCGAGCGGCTGCTTTGAGCGCAGATTTGTGGGCCGCCTTTGCCACGCCGCCCAAATCGCGGAACATGCCGCGATGGTGAGCTCGTCTCCGTGGGTGTGGCTCAGCTTGGGTGCCGCGGTCGTCGCGGCGGCGTGCTCGGGTGCGAGCACCAAGCAGGCCACACGCGACGTAGCAGGCGCGGGCGGAGTCGATCAGGCCGGCGCCCCTTCGAGCCAGGCTGGCACGGCTGCGGGCGCCAATGCGGGCGGCGACCCGGGGCAACCTGAACCTGCTAGCGCGGGTGCAAGCGGGGCCAGTGCCGGGGCGGGCGGGGACGCGGCGACCACGACGACCGACGGCTGGCTCAGCGGCACCCGCTTGCGTGCGGTGCTCGACGTGTCGGGCGGCGCGAAGCTGTTCAAGACCTGGCATGACGCCACGCTCGATATCGACTGCGCTTTCGCCATCGACGCCCACGACGTGGAGCGCTGCCTGCCCACCCCTGACGCCAGCGCCTACTACGCCGACGACAAGTGCACGAAGCCGATCGTCATTCTGAACCCCGGCCAGGCTGTTCCCCCGTAACGTTGCGGGCCCATTGCAACCATTCGAATGCGGGCACGGCACCAGCTATTTCACGGTCGGCGCGGACACGACCGCGACGACCGCGTACAGTCGTCTGAGCGGCACTTGCGAAGCGAACGGCGCGATCGAAGCCACGCAAGTCGTCAAGACCCTCGGCGCCGCGGTACCCGAAACGACGTTCGTCGCCGCCGTGGAAACCGCGCGAGAACCGCGAGACGAGCGGCTCTTGGCCGAGGTCCGGGTCGCTGCCGATGGCTCTCGTCAGGTGACGAGTCATTTCGATCGCGCGAACGGTCTCGATTGTCAGGAAGCGGGCGCGCCAGGTCCGCAAGACTACTACTCGACGACGCTGCTGCCAGCGACCCAGCTGGCGCTCGCTACGCTAGAAGTGGAGTGAGATCCCGATGCTTGAAGATCAGCAACTGATGGCGTTTTTGGCGACCGCACGGGCCGACGAGGCCTTGGTGTTCTATCGCGACGTGCTCGGCTTGCGCTTCGTGGCAGACGAATACGTGGCGCTGGTGTTCGAATCGAGCGGTGTGATGCTGCGGATTCAGAAGGTCGAGCAGCACACGCCCTTCCCGTACACGGCGCTGGGCTGGAAGGTCAGCGACCTCAGCGCAAAAGTGACGGAGCTGGCGCGGAACGGCGCGCGCTTCGAGCGCTTCGCCGGCATGGCTCAAGACGACCTGGGGATCTGGACGTCTCCGTCGGGTGCGCGCGTAGCGTGGTTCAAAGATCCCGACGGGAACGTGCTGTCCCTGACCGAATTTTGAGGAGTTACGGGCGTCAGAATCGCTCACGAAAGAAAGAAGAACGAAAAGGAGCCGGCTCGGTCATTCACGGATCGAGGGACGCCCCGTGAAGAAGCTCGCCTTCGGATTTGGCCTTTTCGTCGCCCTGATTGGCGCTCACGCCCACGCCGACGTGCCGGCTGGCTACATGGGCAAACCTCACAAGGGCACGCCGCTCACCATCCCCGGCCGCATCGAGTTCGAAGACTTCGACGACGGCGGAGAGAACGTGGCCTGGCGCGTCGATGATCACACCGGCAACTTCGGCGTCGGCGGTTGCGGCGCCAACACCTACCGCACGGACATGCCGCACCCCCAGCTGTGCCTGACCAACGATCCGGGCGAGGTCGACACCTACAGCATGGGCCCGCTGATGGGACAATTGTACCCAACGACGGCAATGCCGCAGTCAATCTACATCGGCTACACGCACGGCGCCGATTGGGTGAAGCTGACCGTCAACGTCGCCAAAGCCGGCATGTACACGCTGAGCTCCACGTGGGCGTCGGATCCGGCCGGGCCCGACCAAATCAAATTCCAAATCCTGTTCAACGACGTGCTCAAAGCGGACGTGAAATTGCCGGGCACCGGCGGCTATCACAACTGGGTCGCGGCTCCGGACTTCGCGATGGTGAGCCTCGATGCGGGCGTGCAGGTGCTGCAATTTGCGCCCAAATCGATGCACCTCAACTACGACTACTTGCAACTCTCGCTGATGCTGCCGGGTGGCGGCGTCGACGACGGCAGCATGGGCGCAGGTGGCGCGGGCACAGGCGGCGGGGGTGGGGCAGCGGGCAATGCGGGCGCCAGCGGAGCAGCGGGCAGCGCGGGCACGGGCGGCACAAGCGGCGCGAGCGGCGCGGGCGGCGCCGCAACATCGGGCGCTGCGGGCACGCTCGGCACTGCGGGCACGAGCGGCACCGGCACGAGCGGCAGCGCCGGCACGAGCGGCGCCGACAATCCCATCGGAGTGGATCCCTCGCCCCAGGGCGGTTTCGGCACCGCCGGCAGCAGCGGGCTCGGCAGCGCCGGTACGCCGCCCAGCGCCGGCACGGGCGCGACCGGCCCGCTCGCCCCTAGTGGCAGCAGCGCGAATCAAGCTTCCGGCTGCAACCTGGCGCCAGAGCGGCACTCCAGCACGCCGGTGGGGTTGGCGTTCGCCGCCGTAGGCCTGCTCGGCGGCGCCCTCCGCCGACGTTCGCGTCGCTTCAGAGCTCGCCGTTAGCGGCCGCAATGCCGCGGCGACGCTTGATGCGGCTGTAGCCGCCGATTTGCGGCTCGGTCACGAAGCGCCAAAGCGTCAGCGCCCACGAGCTGTGCGAGTGCAAGCTGTCGTAAAACTCCGGCGCCTGGGCGCGTAGTCGCGCGAGGCGCGAGCCCGGAATGTACGGAAAATCGTGGTGCTCGTTGTGGTACCCGACGTTGAACGCCAGCCGATTGAGCGGCCCGTAATACGAGTACGTCTCTTGCCCATCGCGAAACACGTAGTGCTCGGAAATGTAGTGCCCCGCGATTGGGTGCAGCCCCATGACGATCAGCGAGCTGATGGGCAAGTACGCGAGCGCCTTACCGCCCCAGAGATAGAAGACGGCGACGTTGAAGCCGAGCTGCAGGGCAAAGTTGAACAGCTCGGCGGCGCTCGGTTTTTTCGGATGCACGAACAGCGGCCGCAGCGCATACGCAAAACCTTGCCCAGCCAGCCACATCAGCTTCGTAATTGGGCGCTTTAGCATGCGCCCTTCTAGCTCGGTCGGCAGATCGGTATCGAGCCGTTCATCACCCTGATGGGTGTGATGCAGCAGGTGATAGTAGCGAAATGTTTCCGCCACCGGAGCGCCCACCGGCAAGTTGACGAACAGCGCGAACGCGCGATTGGCTAACGGCTTCTTGAACGCCAGGTTGTGGCTCAGCTCGTGAATGGCCAGCAGCAAAGCCTGATTGATCACGCCGCCCACGCCGTACGCCACCGCCACGATCAGCCACCAGGGCGCGGCACGCAGCTCGAAAGCTAGCCACAATTGCGCCGCTACCAGCGCGCTGCACACGTATTTGGTGCGCCAGCACGGGCCGTACAGCTGCTTGAGCTGCGGGTACTTTTGCAGCATGCGCCGGCGCCTTTCGGCGTGAGGCTCACGCGCTTCGGACCAGCTGAAACCAGGGCGCATCGGCCGCATGCTGGACCGAGCGCCGCGCCCTGTCGAGCGACCACGGTGCTGGCCGAGCAGGGTGTCGAAAAAGGGCTGCCACGTTGCAGCTCGCATCGCAGAAACTCACGTGTCGTCTCCAGGCAAAGCCGTACGGGCGCCAGCTGAACGCGCTTCGGGCTATGCGCTTTCTGGTCGCTCGTCTCAAGTCCCTTGAGATTTCACAGGGAGGACGGGAGGTCCGCGAGGTTTTCATTGTTCGCGCGCCTTCGGCGCCACGATCGAGTCGAGGCGTGCAGCGTCACAGGCGGCAGCGCAAACCCCAAGATTGTCGCCTCGCGGACCTCCCGTCCTCCCCTACTCCCTGTGGATCTCGCAGGCCCTCGCCGCGAGGGGTCAAGACAGAGGCAGCCCGAGACTTCGCTCGGCACGACCGAGGGACGATACGTGAGTTTCTGCAAACAAGCTGCAGTTGGGCAGCCCACTTTTTCGAGCACCCTACTAAGGCAAACGCCGGAGCCGCTGGGCGGGTCCTCACCTAGGCGCCGAGACGCGCCGCGACGAGCGCCGCGGAGGCGACGGCCGCGTCGATGCCGGCGCCGTGGAAGGCCGAACCGGTCAGGTGAATGCCCAGCCGCTGCAGCGCTTGATCGGCGGCGGCGGCTTGCGCCTGGTGCGCCGGCGTGAACACCGGCAGCGCGTCGGCCCAGCGCGACACCCACGTGCGTTCAGGCTCGCCGGTAACGGTCAGCACGCGAGCCACGGCCTTGGCTGCCTCCCACGCGAAGCGCTCGTCGCTCCAGGCGTTGAGCGTGTCGGCCACGGGTCGAAAGAAGACCCGCAGCAGCGAACATTCGGCGGGCACACGGCCCGCAAACTTATGATCTACCAGGCTCAGTGCCCGCAGCCCCACGTCGGCGAAGCTATCTGGAAAGATCAGGCCGCTGCCCGCTGGGTAATCGGCAAACTGCGCGCGCCGGTAGAGCAGGTTACAGCTGACGTTCGACAATAGCGGCGCCGCCCCGAGCGCTGCGCTTTCGGGCGGCGCCAAGGCGGCGAGCAGCTCGGCGGCTTGGCGGGCCGGCGCCGCCAGCACCACGGCTACCGCGCTTTCGCAGCTGCCGTCGCTCAGCTCGATGACCAGCGCCTGCCCCTCTCGCGCCAGCGCTCGTGCGCCACATTCGAAACGAATTCGCTCGCTGCCGACGCGAGCTAGCAGCGCGTCGGTCAGCTCGCCCATGCCGAGTGCCAGCGAGCGAATGCCGCGACCGAGCTCCTCGACCGGGACTTGAAAGCCGAGGCGACGCGCGGCTTCGCCGGGCGGCAAGAGCTCTAGGCTGCCTGCTTCGACGGCGTAGGTGTCGGTCGTGAGCTGCTCGACGAGCGAGCCTTCGATACCGAGCAAGCGGCAGAGCGCCGGCACGGCCTGGCTGCGTGCAACGAAGCCCTCGGCGCCCAGCTCGACCAGCAGGCCCGCCTCGCGCAGGGTATGAATTTGGCCGCCGGCGCGCGACGAGGCCTCGAGCAGCAGCACCTCGCGGCCGGCGGAAATGAGCCGCGCCGCGACGGCCAGGCCGGCGAGACCGGCTCCGATGACGACGACGCGCGAAGGGCTCACGATGACTCGAGCATCGTGCGTGATCCCCAGCCGACGCGCAAGCGTGGTACGGGCGAGCATCGCGCGCCATTCGTCGAACCGGTCCGAGCCGCTCGCGCTTTTGCAGCGGCTTCAGCGTGCCGCCCTGGCGGAGTCGGTCACGCTATGCGAGCGCGTGCAATCGCTGTGGGGCGGTTACGGCGAGCTGTGGCGGGCGGAGCTACGGACGCGCGACGCGGTGACGAGCGTCGTCGTCAAGCACGTGCGGCCGCCGACCGACGACGGCAGCCGCTCGCATCGGCGCAAACTGCGCTCGTACGCGGTAGAGGCGTGTTTCTATCGGGACTACGCGGGGCGCTCGGCCGACGCGCCGCGCTGCCGCGTGCCGCGCCTGCTCTACGCCGCGAGCGAAGAAGGCGGCGCTCTGCTCGTGCTCGAAGATCTCGACCGGGCGGGGTTTTCGCAGCGACGCACACAGGCCAGCCCCACCGACATTCAAGCAACGCTGCGCTGGCTCGCTCGATTTCACGCGCGCTTTTTGGGCACGACACCGGACGGCTTGTGGAAGGTCGGCACGTATTGGCAGCTCGCCACGCGGCCCGAAGAGCTGGCCGCGATGCAGCAGCCGGCGCTACGCAAGGCGGCGCCCGCGCTCGACGCGGCCCTGAACGCGGCGCGCTTCAAAACCTTCGTGCACGGCGACGCCAAGCTGGAAAATGTTTGCTTCTCTACGGCGGCGGACGAAGTGGCGCTGGTCGATTTTCAGTACGTGGGCGGAGGCGTGGGCGTGAAAGACGTGGCGTATTTCTTGAGCAGTTGCCTGGCTCCGTCCGCCTGCGCAGCGAGCGTGCCGGGGTATCTGGACGACTACTTCAGCGAGCTTGCCGGCGCGGTTCGGGCCGGCGAAAGCGGCGTGGACCCGCGCGAGCTGGAGCGCGAATGGCGCGAGCTGTTCCCGCTGGCTTGGGTCGATTTTTACCGGTTCTTGCTGGGCTGGGCGCCAGGGCAATACGACCGGGATCCGTACAGCGAGCAGCTGCTGCGCGGCGTGCTCGCGCGCTTCACGTCCGCGTGAGCAGCGCGGCGTCGGTTTCGCGCAAAAGCTCGCGGTCAGGATAGACCCAATGCAGCACCGGCGTGGTGGCAAAGGTCGTGACCAGCGCCATCAAGACCAACATCGTGAACATGGTGGGCGTGATGACGCCCAGATCCATGCCGATGTTGAGCACGATGAGCTCCATCAAGCCGCGCGTGTTCATCAGCACGCCGATCGCGCTGGCTTCGCGCCAGCGTAGGCCAGTGAGGCGCGCCGCGATGGCGCTGCCCCCAAACTTACCGAGCGTGGCGAGGGCGATGATGCCGGCCACGACCAGCCAATCTGCCGTGCCGCTGACCAGCCCCAGGCGCGTGCGAATGCCGCTGTAAGCGAAGAACAACGGCAAGAGCAGCAGCACCGCTACCGACTCGAGCTTGGCGGCCAGCGCCTTGGCCAGGCCGGTGCCCTTGGGCATCACGGCACCCAAGAGGAAGCCGCCAAACAGCGCGTGGATGCCGATCACCTCGGTGATCCCGCTCGAAACCAGCAGCAAGAACAGGACGCCGGCGACGACCGTGGGCGTCAGCCCAACGCCTTTTTCTACGCGCTCGCCCCAGCGCCGCAGCAGCGGACGCGCGACCAGCAGCATGAAAGCGCAGAACAGCGCCGACAACCCGGCCGTCCACAAGGCGTCCGTCAGCGCGTGGGCGTGAGCTATCGCCACGACGAACGCGAGCAGGCACCAGGCGGTGACGTCATCGACGGCGGCGCACGCTATCGCGATCGCGCCGACTCGCGACTGCAGCAGCCCGCGCTCGGTCAAGATGCGCGCCAGCACCGGAAACGCCGTCACGCTCATGGCGGTGCCCAAGAACAGCGCGAACGAAAGAAATGAAACCTCGCGCGGCGCGTAGGACCCGCGCAGCCACCAAGCGGCACCGACGCCCAGCGCGAAAGGCAACGCAATGCTGGTGTGACTGATGGCGATGGAAGCGGCGCGGCGGCCGCGTAGCAGCGACGGGTCCAGCTCCAGCCCGACCAGGAACATGAACAGCACGAGCCCCAGCTGGCTGAGCGTTTTGAGGACCCCCAGCGAAGCCGTCGGGAACAGCGTCTCGAAGGCGTGCGGGAACACCAAGCCGAGCAGCGACGGGCCGAGCGCGATGCCGGCCAGCATCTCGGCGATGACCAGCGGTTGGCCCAGCCAGCGCGTCAAAAACCCGAGCGCACGCGAGACCAAGAGGATAGCGGCGATCTGCGCCAGCAGCAGGGCCAGGGTCGTGAGCTCCACGGCCCCTTCATACCAAATCAGCCGCTGCTAGCTAGGCACCAGCAAGATTTTACCGATTCCGCCGCCTTCTGCGATGTGTTGGGCGACGCGCGCTCGCGACAATGGAAAGCGCCGCTCGACGGGTATCACCAGCTCACCCTTCACGACGGCCTCGCCCAGCTCGGCCAGTCGCTCCGCGTCGGGATGCGCGAGAATCGCGTGCACCCGAAGCCCCTGCTCCTTGGCGCCGAGCGGCGGGGCGAGCACGGTGCCGACCACCCCACCCGGCTTGACCTTGTCGAGCAGCGAAGCCACCACCTTGCCGTTGACGGTATCGGCGATCGCGTCGATCGGCTTCAGCCGCTTGACCTCGTCCGGCACGTCGAGGGCTACGATCTCGTCGACGTCGAGCTTCTCGGCCAGCTCGCGCTGGTTGCGGCGCACACCGGCGATGACCTGAGCTCCGCGCTGCAGGGCCGTAAACACCGCGACGCGCCCGACGCTGCCGACTGCACCCGTGACCAGCACGCGCTCGCCGGCGCGCGGATCGACACCCTCTTCGATCAACTGCGAGCCTGTCAGGCCGACGAGCGGCAAGGCTGCCGCACGCTGGAGCTCGATTTCGCGCGGCAGCCTAGCGAAGGCGTCGACCGTTGCGACGACCAGCTCGGCGTAACCGTGCTCGACCAAGCCCATCACGCGATCCCCGACTTCGAATTCGGTCACTTCCGCGCCGACGGCTACGACTTGGCCCGAGACGTCGCGGCCCAAGATGGTGGGCAAATGCAGCGGCAACATCGCGCGCATTTCACCGCGACGAATTTTCCAATCGACGGGATTGATGCTGGCGCCGGCGACTTTGACCTTGATTTGGCGCGGGCCGGGCTCCGGGTCCTCGACGTCTTGCAGCTCCAACTTCTCCACGTCTCCGTAGCCGGTAAGTACGACAGCTTTCATGGCGCGCTCCAATGCGAATGGGATCGACAAAAAGACCGCGGCGAGGCTTGTCGCCCCGTCAGACGGCCGCGAGGCGCCCCGGTGCGCCTGCTCCCGGGCCCTCCAGCAATGCGCGTGCCCACGCGCCGAACGCGCGGCGCTGCCTGTTCGAAGCCGGGCACGCGCGTTGCAGCCCCGGCAGCATGGCGCTCCCTCTCAGCCGTGCAGACTTCTGTCGCCTGTCGCTATCTGGCTTACTCGGCGCCGCCGCCTGCAAGCCGAACGCGGAAGCCCGACCCAATCCCGCAGCGCCGCCCCAACCGGCCACGGCCGCTGCCACGCCCGCCGCCGCGAGCAGCTCGGCGCAGCGCCAACCCGAGGGCGTCCCGAAGCGCAAGCTCGGCTCGACGGGCGAAGAAGTCTCGATGCTCGGGCTCGGCGGCGCCCACATCGGCGACGCAGACAAGGTCACGGACGACGAAGCGACCTGGCTCATGCACGCAGCCATCGACGGCGGCATCACTTTTTTCGACAATTGCTGGGACTACAACGGCGGCAAGAGCGAAGAGCGCATGGGCAAGGCGCTGCAGGGCGGCCATCGCCACCGCGTCTTTTTGATGACGAAGCTCGACGGGCGCACCGCCAAGGCCGCTACGGCACAGCTCGAGCAATCACTGAAGCGTTTGCAGACCGATGTGATCGATCTGGTCCAGGTGCACGAGGTCATTCGCATGACCGATCCGGCGCGCAGCTTTGCGCCTGACGGCATCATCGGCGCGCTGCAGGCGGCCAAAAAGGCGGGCAAGCTGCGCTTCATTGGCTTCACGGGCCACAAGGATCCAGCGATTCATCTGGCCATGCTGGAAGCGGCGCGCAAGGCCGGCTTTGCGTTCGACACGGTCCAGATGCCGCTCAACGTGATGGACGCCCACTACAAGAGCTTCGAGGTCAACGTGCTGCCCGTTCTGCAAGACCAAGGCATCGGCGTGCTCGGTATGAAGTCGATGGGCTCGGGCGACATCTTGAAGAGTGGTCTGGTGAAGCCCGAGGAGTGTTTACGCTACGCGCTCAGCTTGCCGACCTCGGTCGTCATCACCGGCATCGACAGCCGCGCCGTTTTGGAGCAGGACCTGAAGCTTGCCAGAAGCTTCGTCCCGCTCTCGGGTGAGGAGCGAGCCCGGCTGCTGGCGCGCACCGCCGACGCGGCCGCCAACGGCCAGCACGAGCTGTTCAAGACGGCGAACAAGTACGACGGCACCGCCAAGCACCCGAAATGGCTCGAAGGTGCCGAAATCTGAACGCCCGGCTTGGCGCACGGCTGCGCCAATTATTTACTAAAATCCTATAGTTAGCCCTGCGACCAGCGAAAACGTAGCGGCGCTTTCGTTTTCCTCAAACGCCGGCTGATCGAGCGGTGTTAGCCCGGCGATGGGATCGAGAGGATCGGAAGCCGTGCGCCAAGCGCCCCTGCCCCTGCCCGCGGACGCGCGCGCGGACGACGAGCTCATGCAGCTCGCCGCGGCGGGCGAGCGTGCGGCGTTCGAGGTCCTGGTGCGCCGCCACCAAGCTCGCGTGCGCGCTTACTGCGCTCGCTGGTGCGGGAGCAGCGCTCACGGCGACGACCTGGCGCAGGAATGCTTCGTCGAGCTGTGGCGACGGCGGAGCCGCTACGTGCCCGAGGGTAAGCTCAAAGCATATCTGTTTCATATCGCGGCCAATCGTTGCAAAAACCAGCAGCGGGCCGAAGGTCGAAGGCTAGCCCTGGTCGACGCCGAACCGGTCCCTGCCGGCGAGCGTGCCCCCATTTCCGAGCGCTTCGCGCTGCGCGAGCGTCATGAGCATGTACAGACAGGTCTGGCCAAGCTGCCCGAGCCGCAGCGCGAGGCGGTGCTGCTGCGCTACAGCGCCGAGCTCGACTACGCCGAAATCGCGAGCCTGCTCGGCGCGCCCGAAGCCACCGTGCGTTCGCGCGTCTTTTTGGGCCTGATCAAGCTGCGCAGGCTGCTGCGCCGGGAGAACGAAGCATGACCAGATTCGCCGATGAGCTGCGTGAGCTGCGCGTCAGCCCCAGCACTGCACTGTCAGACGACGACTTCGTGGCCAGCGTGATGGCGGCGTGCACGACCGAGGCCGACGCCCCGCACGCAGCCAAACCCGGGGCGGTACGCGCGGCCATTTTCGGCCTCGGTGCCGCATTGGCGCTGGCCGCCGCACTGGCGCTACGGCTCGGCGCCTGGCCGAGCCCGACGCCGACCGAAGGCCGAGCCGCTGGCAGCGGCAGCTTCGCGGCGCGCGGCGCTGAAGGCGGGTTGGCCGCCACCGTGCAAGCGTTCGTCGGCCATGCGGCTCCCGGCAAGGCCCCGCCGCTGCTCGAAGGCGCGACGCTGCGGCCGGGCGACGGCATCTTGGTTCGCTATTCGAACCCGCTGGCGCGCGACGTGTACTTGATGGTGTTCGCGCTCGACGAGCAGCGCGCCGTGCATTGGCTGCACCCCGCGTACGTCGACGAAAACACGAACCCGACGTCGCTGAAGCTGGCGCGCGAGGTCACCGAGCGCGTCTTGCCCGAGGTGGCAGAGCCAGAGAACCCGGCACCGGGGGCGCTGCGCGTGTATGCGCTCTTGAGTCGCGTCCCCTTCGACGTCAAGGGCGTCGAGCACAAGCTGGCTTTTGACACGGCGAGCGTGCCCGAGCTTTTCCCAGATGCCGAGGTCGAAGAATGGAGATGCACATGGCACGCTCGCTGACAAAACTGCTGATTTTGCTGGGCGCGCTGCTGGCGCTCGTGGCTGCTCGTCCGGCGCAGGCCGAGCCAGTCACGCGCACGTTCGCGCTGGTGGTCGCCAACAATCGCAGCTTGAGCCTTGCGCTACCTGACTTGCAATACGCGGACGACGACGCCGCGCGCTACTACCGACTGTTTCGCGCGGCGGGCGTCGGGGCCAACGTCGAGCTGCTCACGACCTTCGACCGTATGAGCGCACGCCTGTATCCGGGCCTGAAAGACGTCGCGCGACCCGCTACCTCAGCGGAGCTGCTGCGTGCGGCCGCCAAGCTGCAGAAGGCCGTGCTGGCAGCGCACGCGCTGGGCGAGCGCACGCAGCTGTATTTCGTGTTCGCCGGTCACGGCGAGGTCGCGGGTGGACGCGGCTACTTGCACCTCGAAGACGCGCGCATCGACGGCGGCTTCATCGAACGCGAAATCATCGAGAAAATTCCGGCCGACACCAAGCACGTGCTGCTCGACAGCTGCAACTCGTTCTTCGTGATCAATCCGCGTAAGCCGGGCGGACGACGCTGGGCGACGCCGCAGGACATGGCGCTCGGGTTTTCGGCCAGGCACCCCGAGGTCGGCCTGTTTTTGTCGACGAACAGCGACGAAGAGGTGTTCGAGTGGTCGGAGCTCGAGTCGGGCGTGTTCAGCCACGAAGTGCGCTCGGGCCTGACCGGTGCCGCCGACGTGAACCGCGACGGCACCGTCACCTACGCCGAGCTGGCGGGCTTCGTGACCGAGGCCAACCACGGCATTCCACGCGAAAGCTTGCGACCGCAAATCTACGTCAGCGGGCCGCGTGGCAATCAGCAGGCAAGCCTGTTTTCGGCGCGCTCGCTGCAGGGTAGGCACGTAGCGCTCGGCACCGAGCAGGCCAGAATTTGGGTACGCGACGCCAGCGGCGAGAGGCTGGTCGATTTGAACAAGGAGCGAGGTGAGCTGAGCGTCACGTTGCCCGAAAGCGACCAAGAGCTTTCGCTGTTCGTGCAGACGGCCGCCGTCACGTCGGGCGTGCCGCCGACAGTGGTCGAGCGCCGCTTCCCGAGCGGCATGGCGCCGATCGCGATCAATGACTCGCCCGCCGAATCACCGCGCCTGGCCGCGCGCGGCGACCAGCTGTTCGGCAGCTTGTTCGCGTCACCCTACGGACCAGCCGCCTACGCC
>Ga0307516_10006720_pt1 | contig 13444 bp, 18 predicted proteins | sample 19_EM_MG_FD_203310 | JGI IMG/M metagenome (GOLD analysis project Ga0307516, IMG submission 203310) | Populus trichocarpa ectomycorrhiza microbial communities from riparian zone in the Pacific Northwest, United States - 19_EM | ecosystem: Host-associated > Plants > Roots > Unclassified | place... | reverse complement strand
TGGCGCCCGCCCAAGTCAGGCCCCGCCTCCACACCACCGAGTACCCGGTAGCCCCATCATCGAGTCGTGAGCCGTCCGTGAACATGGTCAGCCCAGGACGGGTCCTCTCTGCTTCTGCTTTTGCCTCAGTCGCTCTCCTGTGTGTTTACGATTTTCTATCTGCTGCCGCAGCGGCGACCTGGCCGTAGTCCAATAACCGGAAAATCACTCACCGCCGCAGATATGTATACTATTGGAGGATGGGGCAGCCGGCTATGCTGTAGTCTGGAAGCGGGGGGTCTCCTGGGCAGGCATCAAAACGCACATGGGGTACAGCCATGAGGCTTACGATGCGGAGTGCGCCGCGCTTGCCCGCGTGCTGGAGGAGGCAGCGAGGACAAACTCAACCCCAGAGCGAGTCACCATCTTCTCAGACGCTCAAGCTGTCATCGAAATTCGATGGTGCCGGGCGCACAAGGGGGTCGCCGGCAACGAGATGGCGGATGAGTGGGCAAAGATCGCAGCAGAAGAGCCTGACACCCACGGGGTAGAATGGCTGAACTACTCGGATCGAACGGAGGTACAGGAGATGCCTCTCCCACGGCCCCTCGCCAACCTAAAGCGGGAGATTTCGGAGAAGAAGTGAGTGGAGGCACGCCAGTGGGCCGGAGGTCGAACCTCGAAGAAGAAGTACCGGCTGCCTGAGAGCCAGCGGCCAGATGGAACGGTAGCCGGGAGCACCAAGAGGCTCGCCTCACGGTTCTACCAGCTCAAGACGGGGCACTGCCTGACCGGGCAGTACCTCACTGGACGAAGAATCGAACCACCCCGCATGCTGGTGGTGCCGATACCGGACGCAGACCAGGGATCACCTCTTCAAGGAGTGCCCCGAGTGGAAGCCGTAGCAGAAGATCCTGTGGGCGGAGGTGAAGGAGGAGACTAGGAAGTGGAAGGGCCAGTGGAAGGTGCTGGACCTTCTGGCCGACAGGCGGTGCAGCCAGGCGGTCCTTGGCTTCCTATCCTCGACAGATGTGGGAAGGCGGGTGCCGGCTGAGGAGGACGACGCGGTGAGCGCGGTGTCGGAGCTGGAGGTGCGGGAGTGGATGGAAGAGCAGGGAGTGGGAGCGGGGGAGGTGGGAGCGGGGGAGGTGGGCGCTGGGGGGACTCCACTATTCCTACCCACGCCTGACTTCATGGCGTCCGCAGGAACGGCTTAGGCGCGGGGCGGTGCTCTTTTCTTCGTTCTTTCCTTGGTCCTACACACTCGCTCTTCTCTCTTTTCCCTTTGTAATTTCCTTGTTGCGCACCACACATTCTCGGGACAGGCCTGGGTGGAGGGCAAAAGGGGTGCTTGCAACGAGCCGCCACTGCGCGGACAGCGGACAGGAAGCGGACTGTACATAATCTCGCCATGATCTCATAAGGTCGCATGCGAGTAATGAATAAAAATATAAAAAAAAAAGATATGTATACGAGCACGCGAAGAGAACATAGTGTCTCACTCGTTTGGCCCGCCCGTTGGCAGACCTAGTTAAGACTAGCAGGGCTCTAAGAAAGTACTTTGGCCCGCCGTCCATGGACCAGCGTGAACTGCCTCTCGCAGACCAGTCCGGTCCAGTGCCAGGACAGGTACCACGGCTCTTCCTCCCCACACCCTCCTTCATAATAACATGTTCTCTACAGATGAAGAGTAGGAGCTTGCGAACAGCATTCCTTAGTCTTTCCCTATTGTCTTTCTTTTTCTATTATTCCCTTTTCAGTTTCCCTGGCGCGCTTTATCATTCTTGGGAGAGGTCTGGGCGGATGTCAAAGTGGAGCTTGCAACTCGCCGCCATCGTGCGGACAGCGGACAAAATGTGCGCCGATGTTGTCTGCGCGGACTGGGTCCGAGTGTGATCGAACAAAAAATAATGTACACGGAGGAGTATTCACTCTTGTTCCTCCGTCATAGTAAGTTGTTGTGCTGCTTTCTGTCAGATTTCCTGCGGTCGCCGAAGTGTATAGTAACTGCTAGCAAAAGGGCTACCTATGCGCATTGCGATAGCGGTAGGCCTCCACCAGAACCAGCAATCAAGGGCAGAATTCCTCTTAGAAGAGGCCGGTTGAAATCGTAACGGTTGGCTGTGGTTGCCGGGTGTGAGTTGCCACAACTGGTAGTGGTGGCGATTACTCATCACGATTAAGCCACACCCAGCCGCAGCTGCAGGGGTGATCCACAACCCTTGCAGCTCCGACAACGGGACACGATACTCAAATGGGCCGGCTGGGCCCAACACCAAGCCGCCTAGTGGAGGCACGAGAGTGGGCTGGGGCCCGGACCTCTACAAAGAAGTACAAAATGCCAAAAAGCCAGAGGCCGGATGGTGTGGTTGCTGGGAGCACCAAGAGGCTTGCCTCGAGGTTCTACCAGCTGAAGACAGGGCACTGCCGTACAGGACAATACCTGCACTGGACGAAATCCCGTTTGACAGCCCAGTGCTGGTGGTGCAAGTGCCCAAGGCAAACGAGGGACCACCTTTTAAAGAGGTGCCCACGATGGAAGAGTGAGCAGAAGACCCTGTGGAAGGAGGTATGGAAGGAAGCAGGGAGAGGAAGGTGGCAGTGGAAAGCTCACGAGCTGTTTGCTGAGCAGAGTTGCAGCCAGGCGATACTAGATTTCCTTTCCGTGACGGAGGTAGGGAAGATAGTGCTGGCTGAGGAGAGGGAAGAGGATGTGGAGAGTGAGGCGTCGGAGTTAGAGCTTCGGGAAAGAGCGGAGCGGGAGGAGGAGAAGAAGGCGGAGGAGCTCGGTGCTGAGGACGTAGGGGACGGGGGGAAACAACGGCTGTTCTTGCCCACCCCGTCGTTCATGGCATCGGCAGAAATGGAGTAGGGGGGGATGCCACTTGCTTTTTGTTGTCTTTTCCTTTGTTATTTGTGGGACAGGCCTGGGCGGAGGGCAAAAGGGAGCTTGCACCGTGCCGTTACACGCGGACTGCAGCGGGGACCCGGACTGTACATATCCTTCGTCATGATCTACCTAGGTCGCATACGAGTAATGAATAAACAAAAAAAAAAACCAAGCCGCCTAGTCTCGCGCTGAAAGGCGGCATTGTATCGGCGGATATCCTATGATGGCCTCTCACCTTGGCAGCAAGTGGATTCCGTCCGGGCCGAACCCCGAAGAATGAAGCGCGGCGTTCGCCAGATGCAGGACAGGGCGGACGGTGAGGCCACAGAGTGTAGGGAACGCGAAGAGTTCCTGGCACTGGCAGTGAAGGACGAGGAAAGGATTGAGTGGCGAGTAGACATTTTCAACGGAAGCGAGAGTGGCCACGGCCTCACTCGATTGCGGCCCGTTACGGCTCAGGCCGCCCGTGGTGGCGGAGAACCCGTACCTGTGTATAGGCTATGGTACAGATAGGTTGAGCGCTGAGATCACGAACGAACGGGCGATGGCGGAAGCCTCGCCGCCTCCACCGCCTTGTCATACCGCGGCGGATCCGTCCCGTGGAGTCCACTACTGGGCTCCCACTTAAAATATAGCAATGCGATGGCCAGAAAATAGCAGTGACGCAATGTGATTACTGCCACCTCCGCCGAGTTCCTATGATATCCGTACAGCAACAGCCCCAGCAGCAGGGGTCTCGATAATCCGGCCGGCCCGCGGGCTGTCCGCGGGCTTTTGGGACGGTCTAGTCCGAGCCGGGATTTCGGATGACTCAGTTCGGCAGGATGTCTCCATCGGCCGGACTTCCTTGGCCCGGGTCGGTTGGTGGGACCCTGCGGGCCAAACGCTAGTACTAGTGCTTAAAAAAAAAGTATTGTCACACATGACAGCCCCACCATCTCTTCTCCAATTCACAAATTTTTTAGATACTCCTGTTCGTCTTATCTTCCCTGTGCTCTTCCGGGCATGTACGATCTTCTGTCTGCTGTTGTGGTGGTGGCCGAAAGCTCCCAGTAAAAGGTTAGGTATAGCCCAAAACCCAAAAACTCATACACAACCCAAGAATTGCGGACCGGATTTCTCTTGCAACTCCACCATCTCTTCTCCTATTAACAGAATTTTGAATAATCTCCATCGCCTTATCTCTCCGGCGCTCTTCGGGGTATATACGATTTTATATGCGTTGTTGTGGTGGTGGCCGAAGGCTCCCAGTAACAGGAAACCCAACCACGGCACAAGAAATGCCCACCGGATTTCGCTTACAGTTCCACCATTTCTTCTCCGATTAACAGAATTTTTGTATAATGTTGTCCGCCTTATATTTCCAGTGCTCTTCAGGGTATATACGATTTGATATATGTTGTTGTGGTTGTGTCCGAGAGCTCCCAGTAATGGTCTAGTTGTAGTCCAAAGCCTGGAGACCCACTCGCCCGCCAAGGTGTGGTAAGACGCCAGTGGCTCATGAAATCTCCCTCGTTTCCCGGCCCGCCGGCCGATCTGGTCCAGACCAGACGGGCGCCAAAAAAGCCGGCGAGCCCGGGGGCCGTCGACTAGCGTGGACTGCCTCTCGCAGACCAGGCCAGGCCGAGGCCAGGTCTGGCCCGGCCGGATTGTTGAGACCTGCCCAGCAGTCCCCTCGCTGCGACCCTCGGGGCAACTCTCCACTCATGACCGGCGCCCATCGGTACGACACAGTGAACGCCTCGGTGGCAAACGGATCGGATAGTGTCGGGGATATTTGATAGGTGGATAGAAACTCCCGCTGCTTAATCTTCGACCAAGACTGGAGGTCTTCTCCTTTCACTTATGGGCATATCCAATTCGTCATCCACCACCACCTCTGGGTCTAGAGGTCGATGGCGGCCATTTGCCACCTACCCAACTTCACGCCTTCGGGGCGCATCCGCCGGAGGCTTCTCAGGCGATAAGTCTTTGCATACAGTCGGGGTAAATGCGACACCATCCTTTCCAGGGCAGAGCGAGTCCTGCGAGTGGTTGGATGTGTCTTGTCTGGACGATAGCAACTGATACGGGCAGCGGCTCACCGGTAATAAGTAGAGGGCTCCAAGGGATAAACGGAGGGAATAACAAAGGGAAATTACGAAGGAAAGATGAAAGAAAGTAACTCGCCGCCCGAGACTCTCTCCTCTCCCGCAGATGTCATGAAGGAGGGCGCGGCGAAAACAGCAGCTGTTCCTCACCCACGATGCCCAGCCCCTCGGCCCGTTGCGTCCACTGTATGAAATACACCTTTTTGTCATTCTTTATGTATCGCCACGTGACCCAGCTTGGGCTGAGCGAGTGCGTTGTAGTGAGCGAATCACTCCGCGGAGGTCAAACACTCCAACACCGCCGCCGTGGGGACGGCGGGCACTCGCAAAAAAAGGTGGAGCTGATCCCCCCGCCCCACCCTGCCCGCACTGGAGATGTATAGTGAGCGCAGATCAGCCGGCGGACATACAGTACGTAACACGATGTGTGGACCGGACAGAAGTCCGGCCTCGCCCCTCCCAACTGAGACATTTTTCCCCACGGAACGCACCCATGCGTCCAGCCTGCAAATGCGTGATCGTCGACAGCAAGCGTACATACATATATAGCGCGTAATTATATGCAGTCCGCAAGGGGCATGTGCACCGTGTAGCAGAGTATATGTAGATACCTATCTGCGAGAAAACCGGCGGGGGTGAGCGGTGGCAAACCTTAGGTGGACCCCACGGCTGGGCGCGGGCCAGACGGCTGCTCATTAGGTAATTGCTCCCGCTGTTGACGGCCGGCGGTTACGCTCCGGAAACCGGTCCAACCAAGACGGGCAGTGAGTATGCGCCCAGCGGATGTCACCAATCATGCGATAGTATTCGGTCACGGGGCCACGGAACAAGGTGAAGTACGGCCGTTACCTAAGTGCGTCCAGAATCGAGCACTAACTGGTGCGATCGAAGGAATCTACCACACGACAGAAAAAGAAATGACAAGCACAAATGGGAATCCCACAAAATGAGCCTGCCAACCGAACCGCATCCAGCCTCAGTCGCGGTCCCTGCCTGGCGGGACGGGAGCCGGCTCATTCGCGACGTGCGCGAGCCGCTCGCCGACGAGCCTGCCGTGCGGGAAAGTGGAGTCGAGCCACTGGATCTCCAGGCAGACGACGCCGCCGATGGGATCGAGCACGCCGAGGCAGCCAGGCATGCCATGCAGGTGTTCGGGCATGACGACGGTAAAGACGTTCCTGCTGCCGCACCACTCACTTTAGCGTGTATATTGCGGGTGCCGCCTCGCGGGCCGAGTTCCGTGAGTAGGAGGCGCCGTCAGCGCGGGCGTCGGGTGCTCGAGTGCGTCCGCAGCTCGAGGAGACGGCCGGGGAAGCGGCTAGTGTGCGTGATGCTTACGAAGTGGCTCAGCAGCTAGAAATGGAGATGGAGTTTGCAGTTTGCAGTCGCCAAACAAAGGGCAGTTTACTGCGGGTCACTCGCCAGGCCGTCGGCACGACAGGTACGTACCTGCGGCTGGGCCCCTTGCCTTGACGGCACAGTCTACAGGCTGAATGCGAATGCGGTTAAACAAAAAAGACGGGCCCCGCGCCGGGAGTCCGAATATCGCGGACAAAGCGGATGGAAGAAGGAGCTGCCGAAGATCGCCACGTTCCGTCTCGCCGGTCGCCCACATGGATCGATACTTTACACGGCATCTGACACACGCCCCCACGCAACAGGCAAGAAATACGAAGCGACGGGCATATACGAACACAACGGCCCTCCGCCGCTCCTTCCTCGCAGGCGCATCGCACAGCCAGTGCAGGCTGGGCAGTATCGGGAACGCTTTTCGGAGCAGACAAAGCAAAAACAGAAACACTCACCGCCTGGCCACGGCAACTTATTCCTGCCACCGACAGGTTAGGTGAGATCGAGCCAACCACGGATTCGGACGCACGCTGCTGGATAGCGCTAGGTGGGGCCATGTGCTGCCCCCATCTCGCTCCTTTTTGCCCCATTTGTCTCCAACACAACATGCCACAGATAAACTGGATGTTTCCTAATTGCCGGCGTCACGATATCGGACCGCGGGGTTCTCCGCCGTCGTTGGGATCCCTGCAATGGGCCCCTTGCCCGTCGGAATCTCCACGACAGCCCTTCGCCGCGCCCCACCGCGCTGTCTCCAACCTGTCGCTAGCCAGGACATGACATGCAACGACAAGAAACAAAAGCAGAACGGGATGCATTGGAATGCATCCCCGTGGCAGGGTGACCGTTGCTCGTTGGCCAGCACGAAACCGGAGGCCACGAGCTCCCGGTTCCCCCATCGCCATAGTTAACATCTTGTGGAGCCGGACGTGGGGAGCGAAAAAGAGGGGGGGAAAAGAAAAATCAGCAGGCAAGGCTGTTCACCACGGTAAGCGCGAGAAAACCCTTGAATCTTAATCCCTTCCTACGAGCGATCCACGGAGGAAGTTGCGATTTGTACTGATCATGAGCACATGGACGTCGCGATAAGCTGATTGCCTGCTGTTGGTGGGGCCGAGACATCCAAGCCTCGCGATCGGAGGAATGGAGGATGTGGTGGTGGCGGTGATTGGTTGGTTGGCTTGCCAGCCGTCGACAGGCCGGATTCAGGGTCTCAAAGTTGTCAGCTGGGTGTACTGGCTGCCGAACTGCCTGGCCAGGTATGTGAGCTTGGCCGCCCAAGCAGCGAAGTGAGCTCGTTCGAATTCGCCCGTGGATCGACGGCCGGCTGCGTCGAATGATTTCGAAGGGCGAGATGTCGGAGTTGCGCCTGTCAGGGAGCGACGAACCTGAGGAGGAGGAGTCTTTCGTACTCGCCTCCCGCGATCGTAGCTTCATGCAGCCAGTAGGGCGCGGGCAGCTCAGGGGTGGTGACATCCCCCACACAAAGAGACAGCTATCGCCAAGGCGCCGCCGAGCTTTCAGGGAGGAAGGAAGGGAGGAAGCCAGGGAGGCAGGGAGGGGCGCGAATGTTGGTCTGGCAGTCCGTCCACCGACCCCGCTCGACACTGACAGTCCTGTCGTGCTCATGGAGAGCTGTAGTGGTATCCAAGGATATAAAGGCCCCCCTCTTCCTCCCATCAGTTTGTCCTTTCCCCAGGCTCGACAACAATCTTCACACAACATTTTCCACAACCAACACAACCAACCAACCAAACCAACCCCCCAAAACCAACCAATCCAACAATGTCTCCCTGCACCTGCGCCTGCTGCCCGGCTTCCTGCACCGGCGACTGCTCTGCCTGCACCAGCTGCTCCGTAGGTTCCTTCCGCTGCCCTTGCTTCCTCCCTCCGCGCTGATATCCAAGCTAGCACTAAATCTGCTCCGACCCGACTCGGCGCGGCTACGATGGACCGATGAATGGACGGGTGGACGGGTGGGATGGAGATCCAATTTCTTTTTGCTGCGGGGCTGTGGACGGTCTTTAAACCCCTTTCTGTTGTTAGTTACTTGTGGCAATCAAGGAACGTTCCCCACAAACCTTTGACCTCGCGTGACTGTAAATCGGAACCGTGCTTCCCAAACGAACTCGATGGATGGGGGAGACGGTAAATTGCCACCATACCAAGTTCTATCGTTGCCGAGTTCGTGCTGGAGGGCGGGAGCCCATCGGAGCAGCTCACGGGAGAGGATCGTAAGGGCAGGATGACTTGCGTCGGACGATGAGGTGAAGGGCTAGTATGTAGCATTGTGGTTTCCGACGATGTCATCAGACGGAGCACGAGATCGTAGAATCGGGAGTGGCGAGGGCGGCCGCGACGGGCCGAAGATGTGGCCGGAGAGCGACGGGGAACGAGAGCGACCGACGACGAGGGACCGAAGACGTGACCGATCAACTCACAAGAGCGACGCCGGAGACAGACCGACGAGATGACCGACCAAGGCCCGCGACCGAGCTGAGAAGCAACGGCGACGGATGTGCAGTTGTCCGAATCGAGGGCGTGGAAGTGGGAGCGGACCGGCAGTCGTGTGCGGAATTGGAGCGAAGTCGATCGCGCGGACTGTCCAGTGTCAAACAGCACATCGCATCCATATCGGCGCATCGTCGGATGTACACGCGCAGCTGGGGAATTCCTCACGGGCCGTGGTTCCTCTCTCCGATTGGAATGAGAGAGGGGAAAGAGGGATGCGACGTGGTAGATGTAGGCACTGCGGACGGGAACCTTGATGGGCGCGAATGCCGCCGGCGCAGAGTACATATACCGCCATCAGTCGGGGGTGGGGTCATCAAGGACCCTGGTAGCGAGGCAGCGGAGTGGTAGCTACCAAGGTGCGCGCAAGAAAAAGCACCGCAATCGGCGAGTGGACACAGGCCCTTCTCGCTTGCGGAATACAAATGAAGAGAACGGCAGATTCCGGTGCTGCGGCCCACCACGAGCCGAAAGGAGACGTTGTGGAAAGGGCGCGCGAGCGGGAACGGGCACTGTCACAGTCACGGTCACGTGGCTGGATCTCGCACCAGCGGGCCTGAAGATTCCAGTTCATCCGCGGAATTGCTTATCCGCCGTATGCGCTGCCACTCCGCAGGCTCGTCGCGGCCCTTGACTGCGCTGCCTCAGCGAACATCCGAGACCGGCGTCGCCTTTGCGATTGGGGCCATATCTTTGCCGGGAGTGCGGCGTGACCTCCCCTGCGATACGTCTGTTAGGTGCCGCCTCGAATCTCCCGATGCAGTGTCTCCACCGCCTTCACCCGGACCAGGCAGGGAAGACACTCCTCCCTAATACTGAGCCACTGCAATCACCAAGCGCTAGACAAAGTTGTGCCATTTGCATCATTGCCGTGGGGGTACCTGCGGCGATGAAGCGTTTGCTGGCAGAGGCGGCGATGCGACTGGTACGCAGCCCGTCTACCGTCCCATCCAGCTGCGAGAACAGTCGCCTGTTGGAAATGCTTCTCGCGGCGTTCTTTGTATTGGGGTGTTGTTGACCGAGACCGTTGTTTGGATTTGGCGCTTGTGCCTCAGAGTTTGTTGAGGACATGATTGCGTAAGGCGCAATGGGAAGTGTGAAAGAAGGACCTTGTTTCTGCGTGTTCTTTCTCTTTTCTTCTGTCTTCATACTATCGAATATTGCAACGAAGTTGTGAGCCAGTCGAACGACCAGAATCCATACACCTCGTGTATCCTCATCTCTTAGGACATTCAGACGGATCAAACTCCTATCGCTCATTTCCCTCTTCATCATTAATCGGCACTATTTCAACATTGCCTCCTCTCTGGCCTGCGGCGAACATCCCTTGAGACCTAACCTGTGCATAATCTTACAACCCGCATTCGAGGAAGTGGAGTGTTGATCTGCAGGATATTAGGTGTGGCGTCGCTTGGTAGTGCCCGAGTCAGTTAGTTCATCACGCTGTGGCGTCACTGTGGCGCGGTACGGCACGTGGCTTAACTAGGCTAGATCTGATCGTCTTGGCGCGATTATATCTAAGACACGGGCTTCGTGTAGACTTACATAGAATCCAGACATCGTCACATCCCAGCGTCAACTCCAAATTGCTTCGAGTGCATTACGAGCGGAACATCGAGCACTTCAGCCACAAGCTGAACCGTCGGGCTAGGTCTCACTGGGCGATACCAGCGATCCGCCAGGCAAGCCGCCGGAAAAGCATCTAATGATCTGCCAAACGATACGACCAAGCCGTTGGGCAAGCTGTCGGACAAGCCGAATATCGAACCGAACCCCTTGTAATTATTGACTACGATCCCTATATCGTTGTAGGTATTGAGAGGATGTTTCCGCGTGAGTCTTTGTCTTTTGTATGATAGTTGAACCCTGGCGACGACCACGTGTCATAGCCTCACGATCGTGAACTATCGGAATACCTGACGCGTCCGATATTACATTCACTTCAACGCCGGCCGAAGGTCCTAGTCTCATATACTCTATGTTTCACTCGCAAAGTGCCCCACGCCGAAATCGGTGGGGGGCGTTCCTCGTGACCGAGTGATCGCAGTGGGGATCCCTCAGCGGAGCGATCATGTGATTTATTACGTACCTTATTTAAGCAAAGAAATGGTAAAAATGGACAGCCGTCTGCCTAATCTGCCTGAAGCTCAGCGTCTACTCGACTGCTTATATCCGTCAAGATGAGTCTATGGAGAACACTGGTACCTGCGTGGTATATTACAAACGTGCCAGCATATAAAAGTCCAATTCGAATGGGAAAGAGCTAGAGTTGACAAAACAGAAAACCTCCTCCCAGCAACCGCCCAAAGAGGGGTGTGCAGAGATTGCCGGAAGCAGTGGAGGATGTGAGCACACGCTGGGGGGATCGGTGCGGCGCTTCACATCTGATCACAACAGAGGCTATCACACATTCACATTGCAGCCGCACGAAGGAGCGGCTGGAGAAAACTGACAGCAGTTTGTCCCGACGTCGAATGTGCCAACCACTGAATCGCGGAACTCAGAGTCCTCTAGGCCCAGCCTGTGTCTTGTGGGGCGGAAATTCCACTAGGAAAATAGAAACTGGCTACTCGTTGTGAATGTGAACTCTTCAGGTGGAGGATGTAGGCGATATTCCAAGCAGCTGACTGACCGTTGTGGTACACAATTTTGTGGCAAACAAGGCCGCCCCACAATCCCCGCGACGGAACGGCCGTCGTCCTAGGGCTCCTGCAACTGGTCACTCGGTCGGAGAAATCACAGTTCGTACGCAGGCTGTAGTCACGACGATTGGCAACGGGGCCTGGCAACACGAAAGGAGGGCTTGGTGGTGGAGAGTATCCTTCGGATTTGACTCGTTACTCCCTTGGATATTGTACTGGGAAAGGAAGGAAAGTCAGTGGTTCGCCGAGGGAGACGGATCGTCAGGAGATATACATACATTTTACATTGCACATCGCATCCCTTGGGACGCTGAACAGCATCCATACACCTAAATACACGGCTCAGACTAACGGAGTTCGCCAGACGCTCGGATGGGGCGGCTCGGCGACGGCGAGCCTGCGGGGAGGTATAGACGTAAGCTAAAACCGCATTGGATGGGTTCCCGGCAAGCGGAGGTGCCCTGGAGACCACGCGAGAGTAGGCGTGATGTCAATAAGGAGACTGTCTAGACTGGGCAGGCTGCTTGAGATTCAGGCTACCTTGCCTCACTAGTCTTAGCGGCGGCGAAATATTGAAAGTGCCTTCGTTGCCACCCTGGAGTTAGGGCACAGCTTCAACGGTAGTGTCGGCCAAAAAACCCCACCTATCGCCCCCTTATAAGCTGGGGAGGTTACCGCAGTTCTCCGTCCCTTTCTACCATTGACTGACCCCAACTCTCCTTCCACCTCCAAACAATTTCTTTCACGCGCTCCAGCACTCCCCACCCTCCCACCCATTCCTCCCCGACCTTGACTCCACTCCAGAAAAAAAAGGATCGCTACGACCCTCAATACGATTGGTACCAGAACCACCAAGCAGGACTGCCCTCCGATCTGGAGATGCAGCTGGAAACCAATCTGAACTTAGTTCATTTGGACAGGGACATCCTTGATGTGGTCCCTGTCAGGGACCCCAAGATGTACCTTTGGAGCAGGGGCCCTCAGACGGCCGCGTTCATGAAGCGGTACCTCTTGACGTTCCACTTGGAGACTCGCCACAGGAGCCCGAGGTTCGTGTGCCATCTGTGCCACGAAGGGTTTGCCAAGTTAGGGGCCTTGGCGAGTGACAGCATGGGGGCCAACTGCAGAGCCCGACAGCAGAGCCCGACAGCAGCAGCGGGCCCAGCCGCATCCACGGGCGATGCAGCACCAGAAGCAGCAACTGCAACAACCGCAGCCGGAGAAGAAAGCTCCGCCTCCCCGTGGCAGAAGCTTCTGCCGCCTCAGCTGCCGCAGCACTAGGTGCTCGGGTGGATTTTACCGTCTGTCCAAATGTTTTGGTGGTTGCGTAAAATGTCCGCTTTCTTCATTTTTTGTAACAAACCCCATCGACCTATCGGAGCCACGCTAATATCGACATGTGCGTAGAACCATCAAGCGACGGCAAACGTCGTCTCAACCCAGTTGTCAATTTTGCGTCCGTCCAATGCGCCCGCTCCTCCACGTCATTTACTGCTGAGCACCGGAGGGGATGGGTCTTTTGTTTTTTGTTTTTGTCCTGTATCCACAGTAGCCTACTAAAAGAATAATCTACTTGTTTTGTTTTCAGGCCTACTTTCTTTCCTTCGCAAACGGATCGTTTCACTTTTTTTTTTGTTTATTCATTACTCGTGTGCGACCTATTTAGATCATGACGAGGGGCGAAGCCCATATGTACAGTCCGTTTCCTGTCCGCAGTCCGCGCAGTGGCGGCTCGTTGCAAGCACCCCTTTTGCCCTCCGCCCAGGCCTGTCCCAAGAAAAGGTAGACGCGCCCAAGGAAAGTGACCAAGGAAAGAACCAAAGGAAAAGCGCACCCCGTCCCCCCTACTCCTCGCCTGCCGCCGCCATGAAGTCGGGCGTGGGTAGGAACAGCGGTAGTTCCCCCCCGGCGTCCTGCTCCTCGGCCCCCGCCCCCTGCTCCTCCAGCCACTCCCGCACCTCCAGCTCAGACACCGCGCTCAC
>Ga0307516_10006719_pt1 | contig 13445 bp, 10 predicted proteins | sample 19_EM_MG_FD_203310 | JGI IMG/M metagenome (GOLD analysis project Ga0307516, IMG submission 203310) | Populus trichocarpa ectomycorrhiza microbial communities from riparian zone in the Pacific Northwest, United States - 19_EM | ecosystem: Host-associated > Plants > Roots > Unclassified | place... | reverse complement strand
CGAGGACGCGCGAAGCGCGCCCTCGCCTCCCCGCACCCGCACCCGCACCCGAATTTAATCCCCCACCCGTCGGGCCGGGCCGAGGAGCACAGCCGAAATCGGATCAGGGCGAGCGATTGTCTGAGCGAAGCGAGTTCGAGCTCGACCCCGATTTCGGCGAGCACCGCAGGTTGCCCGCAGCGAAGCGAAGGGACCCGGACCATCGGGTCGCCTTCTCTTTGCTTACTTTCTCTTGGCGAAGCAAGAGAAAGTGAGTCGCCCGCCGGGGCGAGACCCGGCTTGTTGGCAAACAACACTGCTGGAAGAGAAGATTTCATAACTGCAATCCGGCAGTTCAGAACGACCTCGGCAACCCGAGCAAATGTTCCGCCACATAGGAATAAATGAGGTTGGTGGAAATCGGCGCCACCTGGTACAGCCGGGTCTCGCGAAATTTCCGTTCCACGTCGTATTCACAGGCAAAGCCAAACCCGCCATGCGTCTGCAGGCACATATTGGCCGCTTCCCACGAGGCCTTGGCGGCCAGGTACTTGGCCATGTTGGCTTCGGCGCCGCAGGGCTTGCCGGCGTCGAACAGTTCGCAGGCCTTGAAGCGCATCAGGTTGGCGGCTTCGGTTTCGATGTAGGCGTCGGCCATGGGGAATTGCACACCCTGGTTTTGCCCGATGGGGCGGTTGAAGACCACGCGCTCGCTGGCGTAACGGCGCGCCTTGTCGACGAACCAATACGCGTCGCCTATACATTCGGCGGCGATCAGCGTGCGCTCGGCGTTCAGGCCGTCGAGGATGTACTTGAAGCCCTTGCCCTCCTCGCCGATCAGGTTCTCTTCAGGAATCTCCAGGTTGTCGAAGAACACTTCATTGGTCTCGTGGTTCACCATGTTGGCGATCGGCTGCACCGTCATGCCCTGGCCGATGGCGTCTTTCAGGTTGACGATAAAAATCGACATGCCCTCGGACTTCTTCTTCACCTCGGCCAACGGCGTGGTGCGCGCCAGCAGAATCATCAGGTCGGAGTGCTGGATGCGCGAGATCCAGACCTTCTGGCCGTTGACGATGTATTTGCCGCCCTGCTTCACCGCGGTCGTCTTGAGCTGCGTGGTGTCGGTGCCGGTGGTCGGTTCGGTCACGGCCATGGACTGCAGGCGCAACTCGCCAGTGGCGATCTTCGGCAGGTACAGCTTTTTCTGCGCGTCCGAGCCGTGGCGCAGCAAGGTGCCCATGTTGTACATCTGGCCGTGGCAGGCGCCGGCATTGCCGCCGGCGAAGTTGATCTCTTCCATGATCACCGAGGCTTCGGCCAGGCCCAGGCCGGAGCCGCCGTACTCGGCCGGGATCAGCGCGGCGAGCCAGCCGGCCTCGGTTAGCGCATTGACAAAGGTGTCCGGGTAGCCACGCTCATGGTCGACTTTTTGCCAGTAGGCGGGATCGAAAGACGCGAGCATGCCGCGCAAGGCCTCGCGCATGTCCTGGTAGGCGTCGGGGGTCGGGATCTGGGTTTTCATGAATGGTTTCTATGGACAAATTCGGGAATGGGTGTGCACCCGGCCCGGGCCATGATGCGCAAGGTCCTGTGCTCAGGCCAGCGTGGCCGTCGCTTGCATCGTCAGCCAGCCTTCGTGGTCTTCGGTCCAGAGGCTGACGGTCTTGCCGTCGGCCGAGGGCTGGCCGTGTAGCTTGAAAGGCCAGAGGTCGAACACCGGGCGCACCGCACGGAACTCGAACGCCAGCAGGCGCGCGCCCGGCAGGTTTCTGCGCAGCAGGTCCACCAGCAGGGTCGCGATCAGCGGGCCATGCACGATGAGGCCGGGGTAGCCTTCCACCTCGGTGACGTATTTGCGGTCGTAGTGAATGCGGTGGCCGTTGAAGGTCAGGGCCGAATAACGGAACAGCAATACATCGTCGGGCACGATGGTGCGGCTCCAGGCGGATTTTTTGTCGGCAGGCTGCGGCGGCGGCACAGGGTCGCCGGGCTGCGGGTTGGCGCGGTAAACGATATCGTGTTCCTCGCTCAGGGCCAGCCCCTGGGCGCTGCGCAACTCGTGTTTGACCAGCACAAACAGCAGGTCGCCGCTGCGCCCGGACTTGTGTGTCACCGACGCGATGCTGGAAGTGCGCGTCACCGCGTCGCCGACCTGCAGCGGCTGCTGGTGCCATTGCAGGCGCCCCCCCGCCCACATGCGGCGCGGCAAGGGCACGGGTGGCAGAAAGCCGCCGCGTTGGGGGTGGCCGTCGGGGCCCAGGCCGGATTGCCGCGCAGTCGGCAAAAAATACAGCCAGTGCCAGAGTTCCGGCAATGGGGCGCCGACCATCGGGTCGGCATCGTCGCGGTCCAGCGTGGCGGAAAGCGCGCGCACCGGGGCCGCCGTGATGCTGTCGTCCAGGGTGTCGGTGCGGCCGACCCAGCTTTGCAAATGGGCCAGGGTGGCGGCGTCCAGGGTTCGGATATTGGAGGTCATGGCCGCCATCGTCGCGCCGCCCGGCGACAAATGCAATCTGCAAATTCAGCACCAAGGCTTCTGGAATTACGAAAGCTTGAATCGGTCATTTTTAAGGAAAAGACGGCCATTCTCCTCGACAGACGGCCTGAATCAGACTTCGGCAGCAACGAAGTCTCCTTGCTTTCGGGTAGCATGGCACATGCAATTCGACCTGACCGACCTGCGCCTGTTCGTGGCCACCGCCGACGAGGGCAACATGACCCGCGCGGCGCAGCGCCAGCACCTGTCGCTGGCGGCTGCCAGCGCGCGCATCAAGTCACTGGAAACCCAGTCCGGGCTGAGCCTGCTGTACCGCGAAGCGCGCGGCGTGCGGCTGACGCCGCCGGGCGAGGCCTTTCTGTACCACGCCCGCGGCGTGTTGCGGCAGGCCGACCAGTTGCGCTCGGACCTGCAGGAGTACGGCGGCGGGCTGCGCGGGCATTTGCGGGTGTTTGCCAACACCACGGCGGTGACCGACTTCCTGCCCGAAATCCTGCCCGGCTTTCTTGCGGACAACCCGAAAATCAACATCGACCTGCAGGAGAAACCCAACCCCGAGATCGCGCGCGGCGTGCTGGACGGGCGCGCCGACATCGGCATCGTGGCCGGCAAGGTGGACACACTGGGGCTGGAGGCGATTCACTTCAGCACCGACCGGCTGGTGCTGGCCGTCGCCAAAAACCACCGCTTCGCGCGCCGCAAAAAAATTGCGTTTGCCGAAACCCTGGATGAAGACGCGGTGGGCATGCAGTCGGGCAGCACGCTGCAGACCTTTCTGGCGCAGGTGACCGATGCGCTGGGCAAACCGCTGAAGCTGCGCATCCAGCTCTCGAGTTTCGACGCAATGTGCCGCATGATAGGCGCGGGGGTGGGGGTCGGCATCGTGCCGGAGTCGGCGGCCAGGCGCAACCAGGTCGCCATGGGCATTGCCCTGATCGAGTTGACCGATGTCTGGAGTGTGCGCGAGCGTTACATCCTGGTGCGCCACCGGGACGCCCTGCCGCGTTACGCCGAGTCGCTGATCACCACGCTCTGCGCGCATTACCGCTGAGCCGGCCCGGCCTGCGCCAGTCCCGGCATCGCGGTGGGTCAGGACCTCAATTGCGCAGCTTGCCGTCGCGCGTCACCATGCCGAGCTCGACATACTTGCTGCCGTGGTGCTGGTCCGCGCCGTAGCTCACCGCAAAGCCGCCGGTGTCGTACGAGCCCAGGCTTTTCATGGACGCCAGCAAGGCCTTGGCGTCGCCAGGCTTCTTGCTGCGGCGCATCGCTTCGGTCAGCACCTTGGCGCCTATGCAGGACTCCAGGTGCGCGCTGTTCATGGCCTGCGTGATGCCGGCGTCTTTCAGGGCCTTGGCGCATTCCTTGACCACCGGCAGGGGCGAGGCCGCATTCGGAACGACCTGGGAGATCGAGACACCGGCGCCGGCCTCGGCGGCGGCCTCGATGTATTGCTGCGCACCGACGAAAGACAGGCTGGAGGTCGGGATGAACTTGCCCTGGGCGACGATCTGCTTGCTGATTTCGGCGGCAGGGCCGGACAGCACGGTGTTGATGATGACATCGGGTTTGAGGCCGAGCAGCTGGGCCACCTGGGCCTCGCTGACCTTGGCGTTTCGCTGTAGCGAAAAAGCGGCGGGCTTTTTGCCCTGCTTGGCAAGGTAGTCGGTGACCACGGCCAGGTTCTGCTTGCCGACCTCGTCGTCGTAATGCACCACGGCGACATTCTTGGCGCCCAGGCCGGTCCAGAAGGCGAGCATTTTCTCCAGCTCGTCGCCGTAGGACGCGCGCAGCGTGAACACCACGGGGCTGGGCTTGCGCACCGGGTTGGCGCCGGAGAACGGCGCAAAAAACAGCACGCCGGCTTTCTCGGCCTGCGGCATCGCATCCAGGCTCAGGGTGGCCGATGCAAAACCGAACAACGCCACGGCGTCGTTGTCTTCCAGCAGCTTTTGCGTGTTGGCGCCGGCCTGCTTGCGGTCGTTCTTGTCGTCCAGCGCCACCAGCTCGATCGGCATCCCGCCCACACCGCCTTTGGCATTGACGGATTTGAAGTAGGCAGCCGCACCGTCGCGGATGTCACGCCCGAAGGCGGCGTTGCCACCGCTCAGCGGCGCGGACTGGCCGATGACCCAGGCTTTTTGGGCGTGGCTCACACCTGCGGAAAAAAGAAGGGCCAGGCACAGGGCGGAGAGACGGGAGGTGGAGGTAGCAGACATGAACTTCATCAATCAAAAAATGCCCGACGACTGCCGGGACCAAGGTCAAATGTTAGAGGGTGGGCAGGCAAAAATCCAGCGCTGTTACCTCGTCCTGTGACGGATGTCGCACGGTTCGCGCGATGCGGTGTCGCAACGTCTGCGAGGTGCAACAGTCACCGCCGTGACAACCTGCCTAGCGGCCCTTCCAGGCGGGACTTCTTTTCTCCGTGAACGCGGCCACCCCTTCGCGAAAATCATCGCTGCCGTAACACAGGCGCACCAGGTCCTCGTCGGGCGGCAGGCTGCGTCCTACCAGGCGGCGCAGGCCTTCCTTGCTGACGCGCTGGGTCACCGGCGCCAGCGCGGCCAGGCGTTCGCAGAGCGTGCGCAAAACGGTGTCGATCTCGCCCGCCTCGCTGATGTGCATCAGGAATTCACAGGCCAGGGCCTCGTCTGCCGTCAACAGCTCGGCCAGCATCAGCATGCGCTTGACACGCGGAACACCAAAAACGGCCGTGAGCCGCGCGAGGTTGGCGACCGACAGGCAGTTGCCCAGCGTTCGGGCGATGGGCACACCGAATTTCGACCCCGGGGTCGCGATGCGGAAATCGCAGGCCGTGGCAATCGCCAGCCCGCCGCCTATGGCCCAGCCTTCGACCACCGCCACGGTGGGCATGGGCAGGGACTCCAGCCGGGCAATGCACTGGTCGATCTGCTGCTCGTAGGCCACGCCATCGTCGCCGCTGCGAAAAGCCTTGAACTGTTCGATGTCGGTGCCGGCCACAAAGGCCTGCCCGCCCGCGCCGCGAAAGCTCACCACGCGCACCGAAGCATCAGCCTTCAGCTGATCGCAGATCTGGTTGAGCCGCTCGTACATGGGCCAGGTCATGGCGTTGCGTGCAGCGGGCCGGTCGAACACCACCGATGCCACGCCGGCGTCGATGCGCAGGTGGACGGCGCCCTGGGCGTCTGGCTCGCTCATGCTGCGAAAGCACCCTGCGCTTCGAGCCGCGCCTGTTCTTCCGTTCCGATGCCCAGCTCGGCCAGCACCTCGGCCGTGTGTTCGCCCAGGCGCGGCGGGTGGCGCCGCACCTGCTGTGGCGTGCCGGAGAGCTTGACCGCAAAACCGATGTTGGGCACCTTGCCTTCGACCGGGTGGTCGATCTCCATGCGCATTCCACGCGCCTTCGCATGTTCGCTGTCGAAAGCCTCGGGGTAAGTCAGGATAGGGCCGGCGGGAATGCCGGCTTCGAGAAAGGTGCTGACCCAGTGATCCTTGGGCTGGAGGCGGAAAGATTTTTCCAGCTCTACCTCCAGCGCATGCCGGTTCGCCAGGCGCAGCGAAATGGTGGAGAAGCGCTCGTCGGCCAGCAACTCTTCGCGCCCCATCAGCTTGCACAGCTGCAGCCACAGCTTCTGGTTGTTGGCGCCCATCACGAAGTAGCCGTCCGAGCAGGCCATGGCCTGGTAAGGCGCGGTCATCTTGTTGGAGGTGCCCAGCGGCTCGGGCGCCTTGCCCGTGCCCCAGTAGTCGCAAATGTCCCAGACCGAGAACGCCAGCGCCGAATCAAACAGGGAGGCGTCCACATGCTGGCCCTCGCCGCTTGTCTTGGCGCCTATGTAGGCCGACAGCGTGGCATACACCGCAAACAGCGCGCAGCCGATGTCGGCCACCGGCACGCCGGCCTTGACCGGCGGGCCACCGGGGTAACCGGTCACGCTCATCACGCCGGACATGGCCTGGGCCATCAGGTCGAAACCCGGGCGGTCGGACCAGGGGCCGTTCTGGCCGAAACCCGAAATGCTGGTGTAGACCAGTTTGGGATTCACCTCCCTGAGCACCTCGTAGCCCAGGCCCAGCCGCTTCATCGCGCCGGGCCGGTAGTTCTCCAGCAGGATGTCGGCATCCTTGGCCAGGCGCAGCAGCACGGCCTTGCCGGCCTCGGACTTGAGGTTGAGCGCGACACTGCGCTTGTTGCGGTTCATGTTCAGGAAGCCCAGGCTGTCCGGCCCCTTCATCTTGAAACCCATGGCGCCGCGGGTCTGGTCGCCGCCACCGGGCGGTTCGATCTTGATCACCTCGGCGCCCATGTCCGCCAGCAGCATGCAGGCGTAAGGGCCGGCCATGACCTGGCTGATGTCCAGCACCCGCACGCCCTCAAGGGGAAGTTTTTTCATCTGAGTCTGCATCTTTCAAAGTTCAAGCCAGCGCGGGACCGGCTTCGCCGGACCGCAGATGGCGCCCCCTGAGGGGGAAATGGCCGAAGGCCATATCGGGGGGAATCAAGCATCCCCTTTCACGCCGCCGTCCTTGATGATCTTGGCCCACTTGATCTGCTCGGCGTGCATGAAGTCGCCGAATTTTTCGGTGGAGCCGCCGCCGTCCTGGGCGCCCGAGGCGGCCAGCTTTTCCATCACATCGGGCATCAGCATGACCTTGTTGATGTCCTCGTTCATGCGTTTGGCCATGGCCACGGGCATCTTCGCGGGACCGGCCAGACCGTACCAGGTGGTGGCTTCGAAACCGGGGAAACCGGACTCGGCCATGGTCGGTACGTTGGCGTAGGCGGGCACGCGCTGCTGGCGTGTCTGCGCCAGCGCAATCGCCTTGCCGCTCTTCACATGGGGTGTTGCCGCGGTCATGGTGTCGAAGCTGTACTGGATGGTGCCGCCTATCAGGTCAGTCAGCATGGGACCCGAACCCTTGTAGGGCACGTGAATGGCCTTGACCTTGGCGGCCAGCATGAACATCTCCAGCGCCAGGTGCTGCGCGCTGCCGGTGCCGGCCGAGCCGAAGCTGATCTTGCCGGGGTTGGCGCGGCACAGCTCGACCAGGTCCTTGACGTTCTTGGCGGGCTGGTTCTCGTTGCAGATCAGGAGGTTGGGCGTGACGCCCACCAGCACGACCGGCTGGAAGTCTTTTGCCGCGTCGTAGTTCACCTTCTGCAGCGCCGGCGTGATGGCCTGGCTGTTGATGTGGGCCATCAGCAAGGTATTGCCATCGGCGGGCGCCTTGGCCACGAAGTCGGCGGCGATGGTGCCCGAAGCGCCTGCCTTGTTTTCGACAATGACCTGCGTCTTCCACATCTCACCGAGCTTCTGCCCGATCACGCGGGCCAGGATGTCGGTGCCGCCGCCGGGCGCGAAGCCGACGATGATGCGCACCGGCCCGGCGGGCAGGTTTTGCGCGAGGATCAGCGAGGGAAAGGCCAGGGCCGCGGCGCCGGCGGTCACGAGTGTTCTGCGTTGCATGGTTTGTCTCCAGAGGTTTTTTTGAAATCGTCGAAGGGAAAGCGGGAAACGAAGGGAAGGCAGGGAAGCAGGAAAGGAAAACAGTGGTCAGGAGCGCTCAGGCCGCCTTGCGCAGCGGCACCACGGCGGCGTGGCTGGAAAAATGGTCCATCGCCGCCTGCACGCCCGAGCCGGCCAGCTTGACGCCGGCGAGTTTCAGGCCCATCTCGCAGCCCGAGAGCGCCGCCATCAGGGTCAGGTCGTTGCAGTCGCCGAGGTGGCCGATGCGGAACATCCTTCCCTTGACCTTGCCCAGGCCGGTGCCCAGCGAACAGTCGAAACGTTCGTAAATGATCTTGCGCACGGCGTCGGCGTCCACGCCCTGGGGCGTCATGACACCGGTCAGGATGGGCGAGTACACGGCGGCATCGGCGCACTGGATCTGCAGGCCCCAGGCGCGGACGGCGGCGCGCACGCCTTCGGCCCAGCGCTGGTGGCGCGCAAACACCACGTCGAGCCCATGCTCGAGCAACATGTCGCAAGCTTCGTTGAGCCCGTACAGCAGGTTGGTGTTGGGCGTGGACGGCCAGTAGCCGGTCTTGTTCATCTCGATGATCTCGTCCCAGGCCCAAAAGGCTTTGGGCAGCGTCGCCGACTTGCTGGCTTCCAGCGCCTTGGCGGAGATCGCGTTGAAGCTGATGCCGGGCGGCAGCATCAGGCCCTTTTGCGAGCCGCTGATGCTGACGTCCACACCCCATTCGTCGTGCCGGTAGTCGGCCGAGGCCAGCCCCGAGATGGTGTCCACCAGCAGCAGCGCCGGGTGTTTTGCAGCGTCGATGGCCTTGCGCACGGCGGCGATGTTGCTGGTCACGCCGGTCGATGTTTCGTTGTGGACCACACACACGGCCTTGATGCTGTGCTGCGTATCGGCCTTCAGGCGCTCCTCGATCAAGTCCGCCCGCACGCCGTGGCGCCAGACTTCCTTGCCGGGGTCGCTCATGACTTCCGTCTTCAGGCCCACACGCGCGGCCAGCTTTTGCCACAGGGCGGCAAAGTGGCCGGTCTCGTACATCAGCACGTGGTCGCCGGCGCTCAGGGTGTTGACCAGCGCCGCTTCCCATGCGCCGGTGCCGGAGGCGGGATAAATCATCACCGGCTGTTTGGTCTTGAAGATTTTTTTGATGTCGGCCAGCACCTTCAGGCCGAGCGCGCCGAACTCCGGACCGCGGTGGTCGATGGTCGGCAGGCTCATGGCGCGCAGGATGCGGTCCGGGACTGGGGACGGGCCGGGAATTTGCAGGAAGTGGCGGCCGGTGGGGTGAAAGTCAAGCGTCAGCATGAATAAGATTCTCCGTGAAGATGTGCTATTTTTTGCATACAAAATTCATTTGTCAACCGATTTATCCATTAATTACGATTTGACAAGCCACTTTTTTGCATACAAAATTTGTACATGACAGCAGAAATCATCCCCATCCCGCGCGCCGCGCTGCATGAACAGGTGGCCCACCGCCTGCGCCAGATGCTGGTCGAAAACCGCATCGCCCCGGGCGCCAAACTCAACGAGCGCGAGCTCAGCGAGGTCCTGAATGTGTCGCGCACCCCCCTGCGCGAAGCCATCAAGATGCTGGCCGCCGAAGGCCTGGTGGAGCTGCTGCCCAATCGCGGCGCGATTGCGGTGGAGCTGTCAGAAACCGACGTGCTCAATACCTTTGAGGTGATGTCCGGGCTGGAAGCCCAGTCCGGCGCACTGGCCGCCGAACGCATCACCGAGGCCGAGCTCGATGAGATCAAGGCCATGCATTACGAGATGCTGGCGGCCTGGACGCGCCGCGACCTGCCCGCCTACTACCGGCTCAACGCCGCCATCCACCGCGCCATCAACGCTGCCGCCAAAAACCCGGTGCTCACCGCCACCTACAACCAGGTCAATGCGCGCCTGCAGGCCCTGCGCTTCCGCTCCAACCAGGACGGTGAGAAATGGAAGGCGGCCGTGAAAGAGCACGAACAGATGATTGATGCACTGACCCGGCGCGATGCCAGCGCCATGCGCGCCGTGCTGGCCAGCCACCTGAACAACAAGCTGGACGTGGTGATCGAGCAGTTGCGCGCCGCCAGGCGCAGCGCGAACGAGCTGCCGGCCAAGGCATGAACGCTCCCCTGCCCCTGCCGGTGACCCGCGAGACCGCGGCAAAGGTTTACGAACAGGTCGCCAGCGCCAGCAACGAAGTCGCAGGTCGCCTGGCCGCCAGGCTGGCCGCCGAGACCTGCGGCGAGGTGCTTTTCTCCGCCGCCGACCGCGGTCGTTACGCCACCGACGCGTCGATCTACCAGGTGATGCCGACCGGCGTTTTTGTGCCCAGCGGCGCGCCCGACGTCAAAACCGCGCTGGACATCTGCCGCGACATGGGCGTGCCCATCGTGCCGCGCGGCGGCGGCACCAGCCAGTGCGGCCAGACCGTGGGCGCCGGCCTGGTCATCGACCATGCCAAACACGTGCGCAACATCATCGATGTCGATGTTGAGCAGCGCACCGCCGAGGTCGAGCCCGGCATCGTGCTCGACCACCTGAATGCGGCCTTGAAAAAACACGGCCTGTGGTACCCGGTCGATGTGTCCACCGCGGCGCAGGCCACACTGGGCGGCATGGCCGGCAACAACTCCTGCGGCAGCCGCAGCATCGCCTACGGCAACATGGTGCACAACGTGCTGGGCGCGCAGGCCTGGACCTCGGACGGGCACCTGCTGCAACTGGGCACCTTTGCAGGCAGCAGCGGCAAGGCGCGCGAACTGGGCAACTATGTGCGCACCCTGGCCGAGGACCTGCAGCCGGTCATCCACAAGCGCTGGCCCACGGTCATGCGGCGGGTCGGCGGCTACAACCTGGACATTTTCGATCCGCGCAGCGAGCGGCCCTACACGTCCGACGGGTCGGTCAACCTGGCGCACCTGCTGATCGGCAGCGAAGGCACGCTGGCGCTGACCAAATCCCTGACCCTGCAGCTTGCGGAGCAGCCCAGGGCCAAGGTGCTGGGCGTGGTGAACTTCCCGACCTTTTACCGCGCCATGGATGCGGCGCAGCACATCGTCGGGATAGGCGCGGGCGCCCTGACGGCGGTGGAACTGGTGGACCGCACCATGATCGAGCTGTCGCTGCAGAACCCGGCCTTTGCGCCCACGATTCGCAGCGCGCTGATAGGCCGGCCCGAAGCCATCCTGCTGGTGGAGTTTTCCGGCAACAGCAAGGCCGATCTGCTGCCCAGGCTCAAGCGCCTGCGTGAGCTGATGGGCGACCTGCTGCTGCCCGACTCGGTGGTGGAGATGACCGACGACGCCCCGCAGAAAAACCTCTGGGAGGTGCGCAAGGCCGGGCTCAACATCATGATGAGCCTCAAGGGCGACGGCAAGCCGGTGAGTTTTATCGAGGACTGCGCCGTGCCGCTGGAGCACCTGGCCGAGTACACCGACGCGCTGACCGAGGTCTTCAAAAAATACGGCAGCAAGGGCACCTGGTACGCCCATGCCTCGGTGGGCACCCTGCACGTCAGGCCCATTCTGGACATGCGGCGCGAAGGCGCGCCCAAGATGCGCGCGATTGCCGAGGAAGCCTCGGAGCTGGTGCGCAAGTTCAAGGGCGCCTACAGCGGCGAACACGGCGACGGCCTGTGCCGCGGCGAGTGGATCGAGTGGCAGTTCGGCCCGCAGATCAACGCAGCCTTCGCCGGCATCAAGCAGTTCATGGACCCGGCCGGCCTGCTGAGCCCGGGCCGCATGGTCAACCCGCCCCGGATGGACGACACGCGCCTGATGCGCTTCCCGCCCGGCTACAAGGTCATCCCGATTCGGACCGCGCTGGACTGGCGCGCATGGGACGTGCAGAACGATCCGGCCACCGAGCAGACCAGCGCGCCCGGCAGCGGAGGCGACCCGGCGCGCGGCCTGGCCAAGGCCGTGGAGATGTGCAACAACAACGGCCACTGCCGCAAGTTCGACGCCGGCACCATGTGCCCGAGCTATCGCGTCACGCGTGACGAAAAACACCTGACCCGCGGCCGCGCCAACACCCTGCGCCTGGCACTGTCGGGCCAGCTGGACGGCATGAACGCAAAGGACGCCTTCACCAGCGAGGCGGTGCACGAGGCGCTGGACCTGTGTGTGGGCTGCAAGGGCTGCAAGCGCGATTGCCCGACCGGCGTGGACATGGCGAAGATGAAAGTGGAGTTTTTGCACCACTACAAGGCCAAACACGGCTACACGCTCAAGGACAAGCTGGTGGCCCGCCTGCCCGACTACGCCCGCCGGGCCAGCCGCCTGGCGCCGCTGCTGAACCTGCGCGACCAAATCCCCGGCCTGGCCGCGCTCAGTGAAAAACTCACCGGTTTTTCCGCGAAGCGCACCCTGCCGCAATGGAAGACGCGAACTTTTTTCAGCCACCCGCCTGTGAGCGCCACGCGTGAAGCGCTGCTGGCGGCCGACCGGCCGGTGGTGCTGTTTGTCGACACCTTCAACGGCACTTTCGAGGCGGACAACGCGGTGTCGGCATTGAAGGTGCTGCAGGCCGCCGGCTACACGGTGCATGTCGCGACCAAAACCATCGCGGACGGAAAACACCTGTGCTGCGGCCGCACCTTTCTTTCCAGCGGCATGGTGGACGAGGCCAAGGCCAGGGCCAAAGAACTGGTGGCCGCCCTGCTGCCCTTTGCCGAACGCGGCATCGCCATCGTCGGCCTGGAGCCGTCCTGCCTGCTCACCATGCGTGACGAGATGCTGGTCATGGGCCTGGGCGATGCGGCGCAAACCATCGGCGGGCAGGCCCTGCTGTTCGAAGAGTTCCTGGCGCGCGAAGCCGCCGCCGGCAAGCTGGACGGCCTGAAGGAAAAGCTGCAGCCCGCCGCGCACCCCATCCTGCTGCACGGCCATTGCCACCAGAAGGCTTTCGGCGCGGTCAGCCCCATCCTGGACGTGCTCAGACTGATCCCGGGCGCGCAGCCGGAACTGATCGAGTCCAGCTGCTGCGGCATGGCCGGCAGTTTCGGTTATGAGGCCAGCCACTACGAGGTGTCCATGCAGATGGCCGAACTCAGCCTGCTGCCAGCGGTGCGCAAGCAGCCCGATGCCATCGTGGTCGCCGACGGCACCAGCTGCCGGCACCAGATCCGCGACGGCGCGCAGCGCGAGGCGGTGCATGTGGCGGTGTTGATGGCGCGGCAACTGCGCGCCTGAAGCGGCGGGCCTGGGGATGCGCCCCCTTCGCTGTCATCCCGGACTTGATCCGGGATCCATGCTGGATAACTCGTGTAGTTTGGTTTGCAAACAAGCCGGGTCTCGCCCCGGCGGGCGAGGCACTTTTCTTTGCTTCGCCAAAGAAAAGTACCCAAAAGAAAGGCGACCCGATGGTCTGGGTCCCTTCGCTTCGCTACGGGCAACCTGCGGTGCTCGCCGAAATCGGGGCCGAGCTCGAACTCGCTGCGCTCAGACAATCGCTCGTCCTGATCCGATTTCGGCTGCGCTCCTCGGCCCAGCCCGACGGGTGG
>Ga0307516_10006718_pt1 | contig 13445 bp, 8 predicted proteins | sample 19_EM_MG_FD_203310 | JGI IMG/M metagenome (GOLD analysis project Ga0307516, IMG submission 203310) | Populus trichocarpa ectomycorrhiza microbial communities from riparian zone in the Pacific Northwest, United States - 19_EM | ecosystem: Host-associated > Plants > Roots > Unclassified | place... | reverse complement strand
TGGCCCGCGGACGAGTCCTTCGACGACTTCCAGCAGCGCCTCGACCGCTGCCTCCGCGAGGCGAGACCCGCCGGTCCCGCCGGCTGACTGGATCAACTGTGCTGCCGCTGCCGCTGCCGCTGCCGCCGCTGCCCGGCCCACGGCCTGCCCGTCACGCTACGTACGCGACCACTCGAAGTGGACCAGAGCCATGGAAGTCAGGCGCAGACGGGTAGTCCGGAGTCGTCGAGCCCCAGGTCATCTGCGGCGTGGAGAGGTCAGTTGCAGCAGTCGCATCCAGGGCGGCAGCCGCACGCGTCGCCCCCGGTGTCGGGGGTGGGCGGTGCTGCCGTCCTGGCGGGAGCGCAGCAGCCTTTGCCCTGCCAGGCGTCGCGGCCTTCCTCCTCGCCTGGACGGCTTGGCGTTGCGTGCGGGGGCGGCGCCGGTGACGTAGCGCAAGGCGGTCTGCTCGGTGGTGCCGAACCGAACCGGCTTCCGACGACGGACTACCGGCGCGGGAAACTGGCAGGTCAAGCCTGGTAGGCACTCAGCAGGCGCGCCCGTGACCGCTCCAGGTGGGTGCGCATGGCGGCTGCGGCGGCGTTGGGATCTCTCTGCTGGATCGTGAGATGTCGTACAGGTCGTCCAGCGCGGCCCGGCCGAGCAGCGGAGCGACCCGGTGGCCGACGTTCTGCCGGCGCACGACGAGTCCCTCGGATTCGCAGCGCGCGAGTGCTTCGCGGACCGGCGTCTGCGGCACGTCCAACTGGCGCGCCAGCCCGTCTATGGACAGCTTCGCCCACCTCGAACAGGACACCTCGAACAGGACACCCCGAGTCAGGGTCAGCCGAGACCGCGATGAGCCGCCCACAACACCCCGGCACGGCTGGCGGCGCCGGCGATCAGGGCCGCCAGTTCGGGGTTGTCGGGGACAGGGAACGAGACGTATGCGCCCCGACCACCAGCGACTGGGCGGCCATAGGCCTTTGCGGCGAGGCGACCGTCCGGGAGGAGCCGGACGTTGAGTGTGGTCAGAGTGAACGCCTCACCGCGTCGAGTGTCCGTCCAACGGAGTGTCTCCGGGATCGAGACATTGATCGCCAGAGCACTTATTTCCAATTCGCTGCTCACTGACGGATGATCTCACAGGAGTCGCCGCGGGCGGCCGCCGCCCGCTCGAGCCGATCCGGAACCGCCTTGGCTGTCCGCAAGAACGGGCGGGACCCGGCGGCTTCGGCGCGGAGACCTGCTCGACGCAGTTGTCGTCAACTGCTGTTCGGGGAAAGCCTCAGTGTCACGAGCTCGAACGGACGCAGAGACAGTTCGATGTGGCCGTCCGTCACCACCACGGGCGATGTCGGCCGCTCCAGCAGGTCGCACGCCTGGGCCCGCCGCACAGCGCAGCCGACGGTGAGCCCGGCCCGGGCCCGTCCGCCGCACGCCTCGTGGAGCCGGACGACCACGTCACCACTTGCGTCGTCCGCCAACTTGACGGCGGTGACCACGACCGCGTCGTTGTCGACGCTCACCAGCGGGGACACCTGCGCGTCACCGGGAACCCGGCGTTCGGGCAGGTTGATCAAATAGCCTTCACGTACCGCGTCACCGATGCGCGCACCGGGCAACAGGGCGTAGCGGAAGCGGTGCAGGCCCTGGTCGGTCTGCGGGTCAGGGAAGCGTGGCGCCCTCAGCAGGGAGAGCCTGACCGTCGTGGTGGTGCCGGGCGCGCCGTCCTCCGCGGGACGGACGGTCCGGGTGACGTCGTGCCCGTAGACGGAGTCGTTGACCAGCCCCACGCCCCAGCCCGGCTCGGCGAAGTGGACGAAGCGGTGGTTGCACGCCTCGAACTTCGCGGCTTCCCAACTGGTGTTGGTGTGGGTGGGACGGAACAGGTGACCGAACTGGGTTTCCGCCGCGTACCGGTCGGTGTGGATGTCGAGCGGAAACGCGGCCTTGAGGAACTTCTCGGTCTCGTGCCAGTCGACCTCGGTGTCGACGTCCAACCGCTTGGCGTCTGCGGTCAGACTGAGGGTCTGCACCACCCGGGAGCGGCCGAAGGACCGGGCGACGCGGACGGACACGGTGCCGGACTCCTTGGTGCGGACGGTGAGTTCGTCGACATCGGTCAGGTCGGTGACGGTGTTCCGGTAAAACTGGTCGACGTCCCAGGCGTCCCACATATTGGGAAAGTCGGGGTGGATCTGCAGCAGGTTCGCGGCCTCTCCGGGCGCCACCGTCTCGCGGTCGGCCGCCACGTCGAACGCGGACACCACGAGTCCACGCTCATCCACCGTGACGCGGATGAGGCCGTTGTCGAGCACGTATCCGCCACCGGTTCGAGCCGAAACGGTGCAGCCGCCGTCGACCGCGGACGCCGGTCGCGCCGCGCCGGCCGGGACACCTGAGCGGGCGTGCGGCGCCGCGTTGAAGACCACCTCGCCGCCCGCCGCCTCACCCGCCAGCACGCGCTGCGCGCCGCCGATGATGCCTTTCAGCTCCTCGGCCACCGCCGCGTAGGTCTTCTCGGCCTCGCGATGCACCCACGCGATGGAGGAGCCGGGCAGGATGTCGTGGAACTGGTGCAGCAGCACCGTCTTCCAGATCCTGTCCAAGTCCTGGTACGGGTAGGGGAATCCGGTGCGAACGGCCGCGGTGGCGGCCCACAACTCGGCCTCGCGGAGCAGGTGTTCGCTGCGGCGGTTGCCCTGCTTGGTCTTCGCCTGGCTGGTGAGCGTGCCCCGGTGCAGTTCGAGGTACAGCTCGCCCGCCCAGACGGGAGCCTGCGGGTATTCGGCCTCGGCCCGGGTGAAGAAGTCCGCGGGTTTTTCCCATTCGACGGTGGCCGATCCTTCCAGGTCGCGCAGCCGTGCCGCCTTGGCGATCATCTCGCGGGTCGCACCGCCGCCCCCGTCGCCCCAGCCGGTCGGCGCCAGGGAGTGGCGGGCGACGCCCTTGTCCTTGAAGTTCCGGGCGGCGTGGGCGATTTCACTGCCCGTCATGGCGCAGTTGTAGGTGTCCACGGACGGGAAGTGGGTGAAGATACGGGTGCCGTCGATGCCCTCCCACCAGAAGGTGTGGTGGGGGAACGTGTTGACCTGGCTCCAGGAGATCTTCTGCGTCAGCAGCCACTTGGACCCGGCTGCCTTGATGATCTGAGGCAGCCCGGCAGCGAAGCCGAAGGTGTCCGGCAACCACACCTCCTCGTTCTCCACACCGAACTCCTCGAGGAAGAACCGCTTGCCGTGCACGAACTGACGGGCCATCGCCTCCGAACCCGGCATGTTGGTGTCCGATTCCACCCACATGCCCCCGGTGGGCACGAACCGTCCTTCGGCGACAGCGGCCTTCACCCGTGCGTAGACCTCGGGGCGATGCTCCTTGATCCAGGCGTACTGCTGTGCCTGGGACATGGTGTAGACGAACTCCGGCTCGGCGTCCAGCAGCGACGTCATGTTCGCCGCCGTGCGCGCCACCTTGCGGACCGTCTCGCGCAACGGCCACAGCCACGCCGAGTCGATGTGTGCATGGCCGACCGCGCTGATCCGGTGCGCGGACGACGACGCCGGCGACGCGAGTACTCCAGCCAGCCGTTTTCGGGCGGCGGCCGCGGTGCCGTTCACGTCCTGCAGGTCGATCGCGTCGAGTGCCTGGTCGGCCGCGCGCAGGATCTCCCAGTGGCGGGCGGTGTCCACCGGCAGCTCGGCCATGAGCTCGCCCAACACCTCCAAGTCATGGACCAGTTCCCAGACTGTGCGGTCGAAGACGGCCAGATCGATACGGCCCAGTCTGTACTGCGGCTCGGAGCCGGCGGTCGCTCTGTCGCCCAGCTCGGTGGGCGCGAAGCTGAAAGGATGGTGGTCGAGAATCACTGGGTTCGATGCGGCCTCGACATGCAGCAGCACCTTTTCCCCGCCGACCACCGGAGACCCGATGCGCACCCAGTCGTTGCGGGGATTGAGCCCCTTGACGGGCGAGCCGTCCGGCCGGTAGACGAGCCCCTCGCACTGGAAACCTGGCATGTTGTCATCGAAACCGAGGTCGATCAGTGCTTCCACGGTGCTGCCGGCCCACTCCCGCGGGACGGTGCCGGACACCGTGATCCAACTGGTGCCCCAGGGAGCTCCCCAGGCGTCACCGGCCGCGATGGGTGTCCGGGGCGCGGAGAGACCCTCTGCGACGGGAACGGGTTCGCCCGGCGCGTTCCAGATACCGACGTCCAGCGGAACGGCAGCAGGGTGGACGGCAGGGCGAATCCGCTCGTCGAGGACACGCTCGAGACGGGATTCGATCAGTCTGTGGTCGTCGTGCATGGTCGTGACTCCGAGGTGACGGTGGGGTGCGGCAAGAGCCAGGTCACCTCGCGGCGCGAAGCCCCTCGCGGCGCGGGCACCCCTGCGGAATGTGCGGCGTGGCAGTCACCGCGAGCGGCCTTGTGGCGTCCGCTCGCCTGCCATCGTGACGAGCTTCTCGAAGAGAAATTCGTGCTTCAGGAACGACGTGTCGTACTCGTGCCCCGGATAGGGCGGAATCAGCGGGGCCGCCTGGATCAGCCGCCACCCGTCCCGAAGAGCGCCGACGCCCGTCGCGTAGGGCGGTTCGTCACTGTCCCCGGTGGTCGGCGACGTGAGCCCCGTACCGTCGTAGACCGACCACCCGACCACGTCGGAGTCGAGGGCGGAGGTACCGAGATAGAGAACCAGGACCTGCTGGCGGACGGCGGTCATACGGCACTCCTCTGCGGGCGGCTGGAGACCCGGGTCACCCAGTGCTCCAGGTCGAAGGTCTCATCACCGGTCAGAGCGCGCCAGAGTTTGATCCGGTTGTACATCTCCAGCCGGGCCGTGGCGGGCTCGTACCAGGGAAAGGATCGTCCCAACTCCTGTGCCACGGCCGGATCGTGGAGATCCGAGGTGTCCCACAGCAGTCGCTGTCGCACGGTCGGATTGAAACGGACCTTGAACATGTACCGGTGGACGTCGCTGTCGTTGCGCCGCCCGCCGTGCCAGATCCCATGGTGCACGAACACCACGGTGCCCGCGGGGCACACCAGCCGGTTCTGCCCGAGCAGATTCTGGTACCGCCCGATGTCGGTCTCGTTGATCCGCCGCAGATGGGACCCCGGAACGCTCAGTGTGCCGCCCATCTCGGGCGTGACGTGCTGCGGGTAGTACATCAACTGGACGTCGAACGCGTCAGGCCGTACGTCGATGATCGCGTCCCCGTGCAGCGGCTGGGCGCTGCCCCCGCGCGGCTCGCGGACGTGCACGGCATGGTGGTCGATCGTCGGATCGGGGCCGACGAGGCTGCGCAGCGCGCCCGCCACCTCGGGGAGCTCGATGAGGCGGCGGGCGAACGTGCCCTGCGGGTAGGCCTTCGCCAAGGTTGATCCGTAGGGGACAGCGGGGATCCCCGCTGTGAGGATGCTGGGCGCCTCGGCGTTCATCTCCGCCGGGACGACCGCTTCCATGCGCAATGAGCCATGCGCGACAAAGCCGGCCATCTGGACGGAGGTCAACAAGTGGTCACTGGTTGCCATGGGTAAGAACGTAGGCTGACAGGACCTTCCCGCGCGTGGGTCGTACTCACCCTTTGCTGGTAGATTTTCACCATTCGCACTCGGTTCATCTGGACGCGCCTCGTCGGGTCGTCAACGTCGGCCTCGGCGTCCACGGTCCGGCCGGCCACACCGATGTCCCCCGCTTCTGCGATCTGTGGCACCACCATGCCCGGCCTCGACTGTGCCCACGTCCCTGCCTCGGCGGGTCGGCCGGGAAGGGGCGGCCTGGGTATTCGTGCGGTTGGCTGCTGCCGTCGGGTGACGGAATCAGCTGGGGGTGGTGGCGCCCGCGAGCCGTTCCGGGCTTGTGGGCGCCGCCCTGGAGGGGATCAGCGCCTGCGTGCGTCAGGTGTGCAGGAGCCGCAGGTCGATCGCGTCGGCCATTGCCTTCATGCCCGCGTCGTTGGGGTGGATGTGGTCGCCTGAGTCGTAGGCGGGGTTGAGGGCGGCCGGGTTCGCGGGGTCACGCATGGTCCGGTCGAAGTCGATGACGCCGTCGAAGGCACCGCTGGTGCGGATCCACCGGTTGACGTCCTGCCGTATCGCCTCGGCGGCAGGCGTGTAGTAGCCATTGCCCTGGTCGGGCATCAGGGTCGCGCCGATGACATCGACGTTCGCGGCATGCGCCTCGTCGATCAGGGTGCGGTAGCCGCTGATCAGGTCCTGGGCGGTCAGCGGCCGGCCGCCCGGGCCGGCGTTGTTGCCGATGTCGTTGATTCCTTCGAAGAGGATCACGTCCTTGACACCTGGCTGGCCGAGGGCGTCGTGCCCGAAGCGCTTGAGGGCGCTGACCCCCTGCCACAGGTTCGGGACGTCGGTGAGGACCCGGTTGCCGCCGATACCGGCGTCGACGACACTCAGCTTCTGCGGCCCCGGTCCGGCGCCCAGCCGGCGTCCGAGGAAGTCGGGCCACCGGCTGTAGGTGCCGGTCGAGGAGTGGTAGCCGTCCGTGATGGAGTCACCGAAGGCGACGACGCTGCCCTTCGCGGTCGATGACACGACGTCCAGCCCTGCCAGGTAGTACCACGAGGTCGTGGTGTTGAAGAACCAGCCGGTGGTGTCGTCACCGGTGTGGTTGCCGGGGGCTATGTAGGTGGTGTCGAACGCGTCGGAGTGCCAGGTCGACGTTCCCGTCGTGCCGGGGAGGTAGAGGCTGACGAGCAGATTCTGCCCGGCGCTGACCGAGATCGGTATGACGTCACTGACGGCCTCTTCGCCGGCGGGGATCGTGACGCCGCGGGAGCCGGCGAAGGAGACGTTCCGAGTGGTGCCGCGCGTCGCCTGCCCACCGCTCGCCTGGACGGCCACGTCCACCTCGCCGACATCGAGCGGGGTGGCGCTGTACCGGTTGGACAGGGTGATGCGTGCGCCCGAGCCCGCGACGCTGCTGTGCACCACCATCCGGATGGTCTGGTTGCTGAAGGACGGGCCGCCGGTCGTCATGCTGGGCGACCAGGCACTCACCCGTGTGCCCTGGCCCTGCGACGAAGACGTGGCGGCGCTTGCCACGTTCGTGGTGCTCAGCGGCACGACCGTGAGGGCCATGCCGGTCAGCGCGCCGCACATGGACAGCAGGGCTCTGCGACGTGATCGGCGACCCGGCGCCGTGCTTCTTGCTTCTGGGGACATCGTCGTCTCCTCCACTCTTTCTCGTCGTCCGCGGCGGGCTGGGGCTCGACGGCTCGGGCTGCGGCGTTGAGGGGCACAGGAGGCGGAAACGTGCCCATGCCCACCCGCGAAGTCGCGCGGCTTGCCGCGGACACAATGAATCCCCGTATCGGCGGGGAGTTCGGCCCGTTCCGGCTCCCGGCCGAAGAGGGACGGGAGCCGGAACGGGGGACGGTCATCGGATGACACGTCGTCGGATGACACGTCATCCGCGCCTACGCCGCCCACCTCCGCCGGCAGGCGTCCTTACGCGGGCTGGACGGGCGGTGTGGCCCTCATGTGCCGAACCGGCCTCAGCCGAGGGTGGACAGCGTGACGGACTCACCGGGCTTGAGGCTGATCCTCCGCGAGGCGCCGCCCGCGAAGACGGTGGTGTCACGGCCGCCGACGCTCTTCAGCGTCACCTGGCTGACCTTGCCGTTCTTCCACTTGAGGTCGGCGACGAAGCCACCGCGGACGCCGACGCCGGACACCGAGCCGGACGCCGCCCACGCGCCGGGCAGTGCGGGCAGCAACTCCACGTGACCCGGCCGCGAGTAGACCAGCATCTCGATCATCGCGGAGGGGGTACCGAAGTTCGCCTCGATCTGGAAGATGCCGCGTCCCCCTCCCATGTCCATGATGTCGAAGAGGTTCGGTGCGGTGCCGTTGCTGCCGCCCGCCGACGGCTTCAGGTTGTTGATGACGAGCTGATAGGCGTTCTCCGCGTTCTTCAGCCGGGCCCAGCACAGGCTGCGCCAGGCGTTGGACCAGCCGTAGCTGTTCATGCCGCGGGCGGTCAGGAGGGCCGTCGCGCCGGCGAGGATGTCCTTCGGCGTGGAGTCGTCCGGGCGGATCCGGTCGCCGGGGAAGAGGCCGATGAGCGGGGAGAGGTGACGGTGCGTGGTCTCGCCGAGGTTGTCGGGCGACATCCACTCCTCGAGCCAGCCGCTGCTGGGGCTGACCACGGGCAGGTACAGACGCTCACGCAGGCCGTCGATGGTCGTGCTGTAGGAGATGTCCTTGCCCAGTACCCGGGTTGCGGTGTGGTAGTTGCCGAAGAGGTTCCACACCAGTTCCTGGGCGTAGGTGATGCCCTTGGCGTCCTGCGGACCGTGCTCGGGGGACCAGTCGCTGTCGTCGACGAGGACCTCGCGCGAGGCTCCCGAGGCGTCGGTGACGGTCGTGGTGATGAGGCGGGCCTCCCAGAACTCCACGGCGCCCTTGACAAGGGGGTAGATCCTTTCGAGGAACGCGCGGTCCTGGGTGAACTCGTAGTGCTCGAACAGGCTCTGGCAGAGCCAGGCGTTGGATGCCGGGTGCCACCACCAACCGCTGCCGCCGTAAGGGTTGGTGGAGAAGGCCACGGTCCAACCGGCGATCTTCCCAGTGGAGTTGCGGAATCTGTTGGTCGGGGTGTTGAAGAGTCGCTGGGTGACGTCCGTCCAGGAGGACAGCTGCGAGAGGCAGTAGTCCGTGAACGCGTCGAAGCAGTCGGACAGTCCCGTCCGGTCGGCCATCCAGTAGTTCATCTGGATGTTGATGTCGGTGTGGTAGTCGCCCATCCAGTCCGGGTCGTTGCCGTCCAGCCACGGGCCCTGCAGTCCCATCGGCAGGCTGCCCCGCGACCCGGAGATCATCAGATACCGGCCGAACTTCAGGTAAGCCGCCTCAAGTTCGGGGTCGGGGACGTTGTCCCGGTGGCGGGCCTGCACCCGTTGCCAGGTGTCCAGCTTGCGCTGTGCGGAGGACGACGTGCCGAGGTTGATGTCCTGCCTCTCGAAGACGGGGCGGAAATCGGCGACGTGGGTGTTCAGCAGAGTGCCCGCGGAGTGGCCGGCCGCGTCCAGGACCTTGGTCCGCGCCAGGCGCTCCGGGTCCAGGGACGGGTCGCGGAACCCGGCGGCGGCGTCGGGCGCGTAGTTGGTGCCGCCGCTCACCACGACGGTGAGGTCCTTGCACTTGCTGAACGAGATCGACGTACCGTCGACGGCGACCCTGCCGGTGCCGCTGAAGGCCGTGACGGCGGCGCCGTACTTCAGTCCGTTGGCGAGTGCGGCGCCGAACGAGGCGTAGTGCCGCCCGGCGCTGCCGGCGGTGGTGGACTCGCCGTGGGTGCCGGCGAGGGAGACGGTACCGGTGTAGGTGCCGCCGCCCTGCTGGGAGAAGTACAGGACGACGACGTCGTCGGGACGGCTGGCGAAGACCTGCCGCCGGTAGGTGACGCCGGACAGGTCGTACGAGGCGCTGACGAAGCCCTGGGCCAGATCCAGGGTGCGACGGTAGTTGTCGACGGAGCCCAGGTCGTGCTCGGGGATGTCGACGGTGAGCTTGGCCAGCATGGTCAGGGAGCCGAAGTCGTCCCGGCCGTAGGGGAACTGGCCGTCGCTCTGCAGGGTGTCGTTGAGACCACCGGTCCACAGGGTGGCGTCGGTGATCATCAGGAGTTCGCCGGAGGGGTCGTTGCCCGCGAGTGCTCCGAGGCGCCCGTTTCCGACCGGCAGACCTTGCTGGATCATCGAGTTGGAGGAGCCGGGAGCCTGCCACCACAGCTGGTTCTTCGCGGCCGCGGCCGCGGACAGCAGGGGAGAGGTGGCCGGGCGCTGAGGGGCCGCCGAGGCGGTGAAGGCGGGCAGACCGCCGAGCGCGGCGGTCGCGCCGGCAGTGGCGGCGAGGGCGAGGAAGCCTCTGCGACTCGGGTGGTTGTCGCGTGATGCGGTGTGCTGGGTGTCCACGTTGTGCACTCCATGTCCAGGGAACGGCGCATGCGGGAACGACGGATACGGGCCGTCGGGCCTTGCGTGAGGCGAGTACGCCGGGCGGGGCACGCCCGGGTGCTGGGGGACCGTGTGGGGCGTGGACGGTCCCCGGGCGCGGGTCCCCCGGACGTGTCGGTCCGGGGGACCCGCGGCAGGGGTCAGGACTTGGGTACGTCGATCTTGTCGATGTCGGGCGAGTAGTCCCAGCCGCTGTCGAACGTGATGGTGTTGGAGCCTGTCTTCAGAGCCAACTGGACGCTGATGGTTTCGACCGTGTCCCAGTCGCCCGTGGAGGGGAACTTCACCCTGGTGCCGTTTCCGCTGTTGGAGTAGACAGTCAGCGAACGGGAGTCGCCGCTGACATAGGCGACCTTGATGGTGTAGATGCCGTCCTTCTTCACCTTGATGTCGTTGAACTGCACCTTGCTGTCGAGGTAGAGGTTGCCGACCTTCTTGCCTCCGGAGCAGGAGTCACATGTCGCGACGGAGGCGTTGCCGGTCAGGGTGTTGTTCGCGGACTCGGCCTCGTAGCCGGTGGTCGCCGCCGGAGGGCCGCCGGGCTTGATGGTGAACAGCCGGGAGCCGTGTGCGGGCAGAGTCGCGGTGATCTTGTTCTTGTACGTCCCGAGGTTCCGGTGGGTCCACAGATCGCGTACGGAGGCCGCGCCGGTGAATCCGAAGGACGCCCAGTCGGCGGTGACGGAGTCCGACGAGTTGCCGAGGTTGAACAGGGCGACGGTGTAGCTGCCGTCGGAGTTCCTGGTTCCCCACACCTGCTGGTCGCCCATCGAGGTGACGGGACGCGCGACGGGCGAGTTCCTCTGGTCGACGGCTATGACTTCCTCGTTGGTCAGCAAGGAGAGACCGTAGCTGTCCAGCTTGGTGATGTCGTCACCGGTGAACAGGGGCGACTTGTTGATGGCCCACAGGGTCATGTAGCTCTGCCGTTCGGCTTTGGTGAGGCCGTCCATCTCACCGTTGCCGACATCGATCGCGTCAAGGTCGTTCCAGCCGCCGGGGCCTGCCTTGCGGCTCCAGGCGGGGGCGTCGTTCCACCGGTCGTTGACCGAGTTCTCCCAGGTGACCAGGGTGTTGCAGTAGCACTCGACGTCGGTGTCGATGCGCCAGCCGTTGGAGTACTTCTTCCAGTCGGCGGCGTGACCTATGTCGAGCGACCAGGACAGCTCCAGGTGGATCGGGCGCCCGGTGTCCGCGATGGCCTTGTGCCAGGCGGCGATGTCCGGGACGTTGTCGTAGTTGTCACCGGACTTGAACGAGCCGGGGCCCACGCCGTCCACCTTGAGGAAGTCGTAGCCCCAGTCGGCGAACATCTGCGCCTGCGAGTCGATGTACTTCTGCGCGCAGGGATTGGCGAAGTCCAGTTTGTATGAGCTGTCCCAGCCGTTGGTGGTGCGCAGGTCCTGGTAGACGGCGTCCGCGGTGGTGCAGCCGGGGGCGTTCCAGATCGGCACCTTGCCGTCGCCGTACGCCCCCTTCTCCAGGCCGACCGGGAGGTAGATGCCGGCTTTGAGGCCCTTGGAGTGGATGTGGTCGGCGACCGACTTCATGCCGTGGGGGAACCGGACCGGGTCGGGAGTCTGACGGCCGTACTGGTCGAACTGGGACGTCCAGTTCTTGTCCATCCACCAGCCGGCGTCGATGTTGACGTACTCGTAGCCGTACTTCTTCAGCGTGGTGGCGAGGGCGTCCGCCTGCTTCAGGACGTTCGCCTCGGTGAGGTAGCTGTAGTTGCCGTCCGGGTTCAGGCCCGGGTACTGGGAGGACTGCATGCTCCAACTGGACCAGCCCATGTACGGCTTGGCCGCGATGCCGGAGCCGGCGTCCGCCGTGGCCGCGCTCGAGGTGACGGCTGTGGCCTGGCCGGCGGTGGCCGGTATCGCTGTGGCGAGTCCAGCCGTGACGGCCAGGACCAGCGTGGCTCTGATGGTCCGGCGCGGGAAGCCGCCGAGGGCTCCGCGCAGGGCTCTGTACGGGGAAGACCGCATGGGTCGCCTCCTGGTTGTGGGTGAGCGGAATCGTGCGGGCACCCGGGAACGGGTGTTCTTCGAGGCAGGGGACGGGCGGCTCAGCCCTTTGCCCGAACCGCTGGTGAGCCCGCTGGTGAACTGTCGCCGCAGCGTGACGTACGCCAGGAGCGTGGGATGGCGTTGCCCTTGCAGGCAGGTGGAACGCTCTTGTACAAGAGGGCGGTCATCACCGTGCCGTGGGCCTTCTTCGCGAGAACGGGTACGGCCAGGGTGTCGGCCCACGACACCGAGCAGTCCGTGGAGCACCGTTGGGCGGGCGGCTCTGCTGCGGTCTATGGGCTGCGGCTCTGAAGCGTCATCGCTACTCCTCGTACGTGTTTGACCCCATGAAGGACTGGATCGCGGTGGCGGCGGCTCCACGCGCCCACTCCTCGAACGGCAGGGGACGTGTGACCACGTCACACTGCGAACCGGTACCGAAGACGGACGTGGCGAACGCGTCCCTGATGCCGTCGGTGAACAGGTCGTAGGCGGCCAGGCCCTCCCCGGAGATGATCACCCGCTCGGGACCGAGGATGTTCACCAGGCAGCCGATGGCCCTGCCGATGGCTTCGCCGGCCCGTGCGTAGACCGCTCGGACACCGAGGTCACCGCTGTGGGCCAGGTCCAGCGCCTCGGCCGCATCGGTCACCTGCCTGCCCGTGGCCGCGCGCACCGCGCGGAGTATCGCGGGGTCCGCGGCGATCGCCTCCACGCACCCCCTGTTGCCGCAGTGGCAGAGCGGGCCGAGCGGGTCGAGGGACAGATGGCCGATCTCACCGGCCACGCCGTGCGCGCCAGACACCACCCGCCCGTGTACCACCAGGCCGCAGCCGATGCCGGCCCCCACGGTCACCAGGGCGAAGTCCGAGAGTCCGACTCCGGCCCCGAACCAGTGCTCGGCGACCGTGAGCGCCCGCACGTCGTTGTCGACCGTGACCGGCAGCCCGGTCGCGGTGCCCGTGAGCTCGGCGAGCGGTACGTCCCGCCACTCCAGGAAGGGCGAGTAGCGGACCACGCCGTCCGCGCGTTCCACGTCCCCCGAGATCGCGATGCCCAGGCCCCGCACCCGCACACCGAATCCGACGGCCTCCGTGAGCAACTCCTGTACCAGCGCGGTGATGGCGGGAAGCACTGCCTCCGGCTCGCGGCCCGTGAGGCGCACGTGCCGGGACAGCCGGATACGGCAACACAGGTCGACCAGTACGGCGATGATCTCGTCGCCTGTCACCTTGATCCCGATGAACAGTGCCCTCCCCGCGGCCACCCGCACCAGGGTGGCCGGACGTCCCACCGCGCGCCCCGCCCCTTCGTGCACACCCTCTACCAGGTAGCCGAGCTCCAGCAGCGGTCGGACCGCTTTGGTGACGGCTGCCGGAGAGAGCCTGGTACGTCGCCCCACCGCGGCCCGGGTGAGCGGACCGTGGGAGAGGAGGGTGGTGAAGACAACGGAAGCGGTCGGAGTCATGGTGGGGA
>Ga0307516_10006717_pt1 | contig 13445 bp, 5 predicted proteins | sample 19_EM_MG_FD_203310 | JGI IMG/M metagenome (GOLD analysis project Ga0307516, IMG submission 203310) | Populus trichocarpa ectomycorrhiza microbial communities from riparian zone in the Pacific Northwest, United States - 19_EM | ecosystem: Host-associated > Plants > Roots > Unclassified | place... | reverse complement strand
ATGGTTTACGACTATTGCGTTCTCTTGTTTATTTAGAAATCAGTTGGTGTCGGAGTTTGAGTGATATCCCAGAGGATGATTGCTTAGGCAGCCTCACCCAACTGAAGGAACTAAGAATCGGTGGTTTCTCAAAGGAGCTGGAGGCTTTTTCTGCAGGACTTACAAACTCAATTCAACACTTGAGTGGGTCCCTCAAATCCCTATTCATATATGGATGGGATAAACTGAAGAGTGTACCACACCAACTTCAACACCTCACTGCCCTCGAGACATTGCATATAAGTGGTTTCAATGGAGTGGAGTTTGAGGAAGCATTGCCCGAATGGTTGGCCAACCTTTCTTCTCTTCAATCTCTTACTATTTGGAATTGCTACAATCTCAAGTGTCTGCCAAGCTCAAGAACAGCCATTCAACGCCTCTCCAAATTAAAACATTTGGAGATTTATGGATGTCCACATCTCTCGGCAAATTGTAGAGAGGAGAATGGCTGTGAGTGGCCCAAGATTTCTCATATCCCATCAATCAAGATAGAGGGTACACGTGTGCAGGTAAGTTAGGATTTAAATTTCATGTCATTTAATAATAACCAATAGGATTATTAGTGAGATTACAAATACGATTAAAGCTATAATATTTAACCTATATTTGTTAAAAATTACAAATTTAATGATAATGACTTACTTTAATTCTCGCAAGAACATAAAAATAAAATTTACCTAATCATTTCTTGCGTACGCGTAGTAACCAATTTCAACTTAGCTAATTTCATTTAATAACAACCAATAAGAGTATTAATGAGATTACTAACCAATCACTTTTTAGGAGCAAATACAATTAAAGCTAAAAACACTCTTTAGCTGACCCCAAGATTTAAAAAAAGAAAAAGGCAAACTTGGCTCCAGTTTATATAAAATATAAATTAATAAATTATATATTTATAATATATTGTCTAACTCCAACCAATACAAGTAAAAGTTTTTTTTATAAGAAAAAGTCAAATGTTAAGTTAGATAAGTAGTGATAGGATTGATTTAAAATATAAATTTCAGTGGTGATTAAGAACATTATTTTTGGAAGGTAGTTAAACTATTGAAAAGGTATTTTAGAAATTTCTTAGATAATGATATTTTTCACTGACTTTCATGTTGGAATATGTTTTTTTTTTAATTGCATTCATTGAATTGAATATGCTTCCTATACATTTTTAGAAACTATGAAATGATCCCATTTTCCTGACATTTTTTATCTACCCAATTGATTCATTCTGCATTTTGTAGCTTAGCGTTGTTTATATTTCCAAAACTAATACCAAGTTGGCTATTTTAACTATCATATGTGCAGCCGGACCTCGAAGACTGAAGGAAGCCATGGAATGGTTATTTGAAGCTTATGCAGACTAGTGTTTGTCAGGCTGGATAAATGTGTGACCGGCATAATTCTAGACTGAAGTATATTTGTTAAAATGTAAGAAAATAGATGGAGCTGGCAGCTTATCACGAAGATAGAAGAACTTAATATAGATATGGATGTGAATTCATTTGTGTAACTTCTATTATTTTATATTTGATTTTGTTATTTAACTTTAAAGGATTCGATTTTTATGAGGTTATATATGTTGATGATGTTCTTATAACTTCTATGTTCTTGCTGAATAGATGATTATGCTGATGTACTCCAAATTTCTGAAGAATTGTTGTACTTTTTGTCTTGTAAATCTACCTTCATCTTACATAATATGTTGTTATTAATTCACGGCTATCTTCCTTCATCTCTCTCTCTCTATTATTTTCTCTTTAAGTACTTGAATATAAGGCATAAAAGCTATATGATAAAAATATGGTTGATTTCACAAAGTCTATTCGAACTTCAAGATTCACATGTTTGCACCTGCATGATACATTTGCAATTTGGATTTTGTAATCTTCATTACTGAATACAAGGTTTCGACACTAGCTTGGCCATCTAAGAGTAAAGCTACCTAGACCACTAAAATTGCTTACTAACATCTCTTTAATTCATTCTTTGGTTTTACAACACCCCACACCCCGTAATTTAATACATTCGTAAAAGATCTTTGAATTTTTTTTTTTATTTTTTTTATTTACGGGGGGTTTACAGAGAATCCATCCAATAAGCAATTTTAGCCCCTGACAGCAGAAATATGAAGTTGGGAATCTTGTGTTGCTTTGGGTTTTCAATGTACATGTATATATGATGCACACAACTCAAATGCTGTTATTTTACAACTTTTTCAGACATGTACCTTTTCTGCTATCGGAAAAAGGTTTCAAACCATATATATACTTCGCATAGCTCAAATGCTGTAATTTTACTCTACTCTGAAAATCTGGCAAACAATGGGAAAAATCAAAGTTCTCACTTGCACACATTTATCATAGCACCAGAAGTCCTAAACTATCCCAATCCATACATTTTAATCAACTTGATCTTATTTTTTCCCTTTCAACTCTCCCTCAGTAAACTAGAAAAGAGCAAGAAAACGCCATTTTTCTTTTCCCTCGTTTGTTCTTAACCAAACTCGCCAAGAAAAGAGAAAGTGAGCAAGAAACAACACCAGTACTTCTCAGTCTTGCACAAGAAAAGAGCATGTTTGGAAGGAATTATAGTTACGATTGTTTTTTAAAGTGTGTTTTACTCGGAAATACATTAAAATAATATTTTTTTATTTTTTAAAAATTATTTTTGACATTAGCATATCAAAATGATGTGAAAATACTTACAGAATATAATTATTTTTTACTATTCAATAACACTATATAATTACATTAAAAAAAATTTCATGATAATATAATATTTACAGAATTTAATCACAATTTCAATTTTATTTCTGATAGTATTTTACCTGATATTGTTGCATGCTCATGAAACTATGAAAACTGTAGTGCTTGTCAGATAGATTTTGTACATGATGGAATTGCAAATGAAACAATAAAAAATATTTTATATAAAATATTATTTATTTCATGAAGTAATAACAGTAGTTAAATCAATAATATTTCAATTAAAAACCGTCAATATTAATATATATATATATATATATAGTTATTTTATAACCTCAATTTAAAAAATATTATTGTTTAATTTTAATTTCAACTATAATTTTAATTAAATATATATTTTTTCAAATCAATCTTAATTAAAAATATTTTTTATAAAATATTTTTTTTTTTAAATTATAACTACAAAACCAAATATACACAATATGTAAAATGAGTCGTGGAGTCAAGCGCAATAGGTAGCAGGCCAAGCAAAAGAAAACAATAGCCCAAGAATAAAAACAATCCTGCTCCCAGCCCAAAGCTCACCAACATCACCCAAACAGATGGGAAAAAAGCCAGGCAAGATTAGTTGACCGTGAGGCGAAATGGACTTCTGCTCCAATGAATGAATAAAGACACGCGTCTTGATGCACAGTGAATTCACCAATCCTTTTATTATTATTTTTTATAATTATGATTAAAATAAAAAAATAATTAAGGTTGTTTTTTTGGATTGGACGTACATAGATAATAAATTAAAAGATAAGGAATTAAAATAAAAATCTCGGAGTAATATAGGTGGTGGTTTAAAATTATATTAAAACATTCATTTTAGTTCCCATCATTTTTAGATATTAATGATTAATTTCTTAAAAATTTTTAAAAAATATTTTGATATCTATTTTTTTTTCAGTTTTATTTTAATGGAAAGAAAGAAAATGGATCTCGGAATTTCAACTTACATAGAAAAAGTGACCATTGCATAGAGAAAGACACTACTTTTAAAGGGCACCTTTTGAAATAGGATATTGAATTCAAGGGGTAGAAAGGGTTTCTTTTGCCTGAGATTTGGTCTGTGGGATAAACCCATCGGACCAAATCTCAGGCAAAAGAAAGTTACAGAAAAGAATAAAGAGAGGAGCACTAAATTAATGATAATTGAATGGCAATCACTGTATTGTTTATCAAATGACATCGTTCTATATATTTTTGTGGTGAAATTTTGGATCTGCAGAGTTTTGAGAGATATTACCTTTCTATCCGAAGACATTGTAGCATGGGATGTCTGGCGCTGCACTGAAAAACGACGGTTTTAGGATTTACCACAGCATGAAAAGCATCTAGAGGGACACGAGTTCTTAAGCAGCATATTCTCTCATAGCATTTTTGAAAAAAATTAAAATATTTTTGGCAACTAGTTTTTAACTAAGTCAGTACATGCTCTAAGAACATGATGAATTATGTTATTTCTAATTTAGTTTCTGCTGAAACATTTCGTCTGCATAATAATGTTGACCTCAACCCAACTTTAAGGGCAGAAAAGTTTGAGAAATCAAACTTATTGCTTGGATGGTGAAGATTTTTTCCATGGATAAATCTAATTTGACCTGTTAATTACCATTCGTTCACAGTTGATGATTCAACAATGTCTCAAAAAGAAGTTCAAATGCCACTTTTTGATGCCTAGTTGAATCATTGTGATTAAGATACACAGAAAGTTGGGGTTTTCTCAAGATTTTCACAGAAGGTTGCCTGCTAAAACAGATAGCAGCTGAGAATGATAGAGCCAGTTTGATCCTAATATATAGTAATTTTATTCAAGTATAAATTGCAGTGCTGGTGTGATCTGAGCAGGGCATTACAGCCTATTTATTAAGTTCGACTAAATAAGAAGTTTTGAGTTCTAACTTGAGTTCTAAGTTATAATTTGCTATTAATATTATCTTTATTAGTTATTTTAAACCTATAAAATCCTTATTAGGCTAGGATATAAGTCTATATAAATAGCCAAAGGTTTATAGCACATTAATTCAAATAAGAAATAAAATATCAAAGAAAGTTTCTGAACCTATCCTTTTCTTCTTGAGTTTCCATCGGAATCCCATAACATGAAGGTGCAAAAAAGTATACATTGTCTTAAAAAAAATGTATACAAATGTTAGTATAACTTTATGTAAAATGTTTTCAACTTTAGTATGTTAAATTCTGAAAAATATATTGATACGTGAAATTATTGGTCGTCATAGAGAATGTTATATAGGTTAGATATATAATTTTTTAGAATGAGATATCGATTCATATGTAGTTATTTGATCTTCAAAAAGATTATTATATATATTTTTTGTTAATAATTTATTTCACAAATCTTTTAGTATCAACCAATATGAGACAACCTTCTATAAAAGTTTCTATAATATTCAAATCATAGTTTTAAAATATCATCAACCTCAACCTGTGATTTGTTTATCTGCAATTGTATTTGAGAATAGTTTCACTTGCTTTTTAAAGTATTTTTCGTTCTAAAATGTATTAAAATAATTTTTTTTATTTTTTTAAAATTTATTTTTAACATTAGCATATCAAAACTATCCGAAAATATAAAAAAATATTTTTTTAATTTTTGTAATTTTAACAAGAACTATGAGAGAAAACTCTGATTGACGAATTAATTCAGCTTTTTAGCTACTGTACAAACATTTTTGGCGAAGCATCTAATATCTTTTTTTATGAATAATATTCGAGAAATTCATCAAAACTAGCCATTTAGAGAATGGCTAATCAGGGTACAAATTAAAGGAGAATTAAAAAAAAAATAGAAGAGGAGAGAACGTGAAAATTATAGTACAAATAAAGCTTATGCTTCGGTGATCGAGAATATTATTTGTTCATATTCGAATTTCATCTGCACTGATTAGTAGTATCATTACTTATAAGCAAAATTTTCTTCGAACTCCTTAACCATGCTGTCAGATGATGGAAAGTTAAGGAAACACATGATTCTTGCTTTCCTCTGGAATTTTCCTCTAACCAGCAATGGCCATTGGTATAGTAGTTGATAATATAGACTGGGGAACACACCAATCCCACACCCTCACCATTTAAGAAATTTTGCCCATAATGTCCAAGCATGGATGCATTTGCAGTAGAAGATGATCACTCAATCTCACTTGCACAGAACACACACAAGCAAGGTTTGTAAAATCGTAAAATCTTAAGTAATTTTTTTAACTAATTATATATTAATAATTCTAGCTAATAAATTAAATTACATTAAAATCTGATAAAACGAGTCAATAATATTATAATCAATGGGTGATCTAAATAAAATGAGAGAGATAAATAGTATGAATCAATAAATTAATGACATGGAGAAATAAAAAGTTTCAGAACAAATTTCCCAATATAGGGGAATCAATGAAAGTAGGAAGCACACATAAACCTTGTAATAACCTGGTTGTTCCCATCATAATAAGTCTTGATAGACCCCTTTTGGGTTGCAAGCTAATGAGTTTAAATTAGTAATTAACTAACATAAATTCAATAATGAAATAAACCCCTAAACAATGTCTAACGCGTTAGAAAAAATTCAAATTAAAAATAATTATTTAAAATTAAATAAATAAATAAAATAGAATAGAATAATAAAAAAAGTCTTCATGTTAAAATTCCTTCATGTAGCCTGAATCTTCAATTTTTGCATATTCTTGGTAGATTTGAATCCTGATTTTAAACATATCATTCTCTCTTGTTTGGATGAATTATTGGGCCTACAATATATGGTTGGAAATTTTCAAATGTATAGTTTCTATCCCAACTTTAATCGAAGCAAAATTCCATCGGTAGCTCTAGATATGTCTCAAACAATATACGAAGGTCTTGTTTGACATATTTGACAATATTAGTTTACTAACTTTGACCCTCTGAAATATTATGTTTCCTAACTCCATTTGACCTAAAAATTTACCACAATATATTTTCATATATCTAATATTTTCCTGTAAAATTTCAGCTTTATTTAATATACAGTTTGAAAGATATGTTCAATCTCGCAAAACTAGTCAGCAGATATTTTAAAGTCAAATTTGGACCTGACTTGGTTCATATCACAAATTTAGTAAACTCGTATAATCGGACCGAGTTTACCGATTTTGCACAAGTTAAGTCTGATTTTACTACTTTCAAATTTTTAGTCTGATTTAGCATGTTAGATATATATTAACTTCTAAAATCATAAAATTTTAAAAGTTAACTCATGATTTTAACAACTATGGACACAAGGACTGTTGTGAAGAGAGAATCCCACGACTTAGAGAATCCCACGACTGAGTAAAAAAGATTTTGTACATAGCCTATTTTGTACAGAGTGTTTGGATTTTAGTCCAAATCTTTGAGATGAATGCACGGTCTCCATGTTTGGATTTGGTATCTATTAATTTTCTCTTTTAGTAGTTGGACTCCATTCAACTGATTTAGTAGTAAGAAGAACTGATCTCATTCAAAAGCTCTCAAGTTTCTGTGCCAAAATACATTCCAAGACCAAGAACCATGCATGCATCCAATTTCCCATATTTGAAATAGCGCAGAAGGGGAAGATGATATTTTATATAATCGAGGAAATTGGTCCTTTAAAGGCTTATCTCCCAGCCATGCATCATTCCAGAAAGCAACATGATTCCCATTTCCTACCCGAGAACTTGAGCATTTTCTCAAGGCTTCAGAAGTAGCATCTTCAGGCCTTATCATAGACATAATTCCTTGTCAAGTTCTAGATAAAGGATTGCAGAAGAACGGAATGTCATTTTCAAAAGAAGGGAAATTGATGCTTCTTGTAAATGAATAAGCCCTTCCATTTACCAGTACTTTCTGTACTAAGCCTCCTCAGCCATTTGAACAACCTTGCTTTATTTTTCTCCATCAGTGACCCTATTCCCTGTCCACCTCTGTATCTTTTATTGCTTTGAAACTCCGGCCCATAAAAACTTTCTTTGAGTAGAAGTAAGCGATTTGGCAACCCCTTTAGGCATCAAGAAAGTTGACATATAGTAAAGGGGATGGAATTCAGCACACTCTTGATCAAGCAAATTCTACCTGATATACTCAGCATCCTCCCTTTCCAAAAAGACAATCTACTACGAAATTTACTTCCTGTAAATTGCCTTTGCAGGAAAAGCACTGAGTCTCGGTAGCATTGATACCCACAGCCGAGCTCTTATAAAAGCATCTAAAATCTATTTTGCCAAAAGTGCTGGTATTTTCATACTACTCAAGCTTTCTCCATAGGACAAACACACAATTCAACTTGTAATGCCATTAGAAGAGTGTACTAAATTTCCCTACTAAACTGAAAAACAAATAATCGTCCAATGTTCGCTGCCAGAGATATCGAGCATTTTCCCCTGAATCAGTGCCCGAAGATCTTCCCACAACCAAGGTAAAATTCGTCGCTCTGTAACAAAGGTGATCAAGGCATTGCCAGGAACAAAATACAAAGGAAAATATCTACATAGCGTTGTTAAGGAAAAACTAGGAAACAAGAAATTGCACCAGAACACCGACTAATATTGTGATTTCAACTGAAATTCTCTTTAAGAGCTCTGGATCTAGATTCGAGAAAACTATACATTCCTGTCTACAATTTAATGGTCTATAAGTAATCAATAGACCTGTACAAAATTAAAATGGGTCGACTTAAACATATCCAAACCCAAAAAGATTAGGTTGGTTTGGATATTGGTAACTAAATATTAGAGAATATATATAGGTAAACTCAATATTCTTTTATCTATATAAACCGAAACAATAATAAACTCCCTACGAAAATAATTGAGAACATCAACTCAAGGAATTCAATATGCTATGGATTGGCATCTATAAAAGAAGAGCTAACTTGGCACGTTTTGAAAGGAATGATGCAGGGATGAGTAAAAAATAAGCTCCCTACGAAAAGGAATATGTATGGAACTAGAAACCAGAACCTGAAGTTTCATGTGATAGAAGGTAATGTGTGACAGGATTGGGGAGAGGGATTTTGGTGCAGATTTGAGAAGCTTCAAGAGCAAGCATTGATATATACTTTCATTTTAAAAGCACTAGATATGATAGATACATGAACTTGTCTCTAGCCTCTAGTCAGAACTAATGAGCTACACCTAGAAGCTGTAAGTCAGCACTATCCAAGGAAAACATTGGTGCCAACTCTACCAAAAACAACTTTTTTGTTACACTGACTGGCATTTTTTAATGTCATTGAATTCAACTGCTATGATTTTCCTCATGCAACACAGTCTCTTCATACATCAAGCACTAAGCAAAGATTATGATAAAGCAAGCATTTAGATCTTCAACTCGTCTTAAATGCTAATAGTACTGTCATTGAAGTTACAGCTTGGAAGTTGAGTGATAGCAGAATCTCCATCTGCAATTACAGATACAGTGAAAATTCTTGGACTCGTACTGTGTGCCAGGATTGGGTAAGGGAATTTTCCAGTAGACATAAAAGGCAAGTAGTCGATCAAGAATCCAAGACCATGCAAGAAACCAAGTGTAAAGCAACAACTCTTCCTGTCTTTATGCACCGGTTACTTGTCATTGCTGTACTAATTTTCTTTGTTTTTATTGGTCAACAAACCTCGAAATATATGTTATCTTGAGCACTTAAAGAGCAGTGTTATTAGAATAGAACTGGAGTTTTAACTGGCGAAGATGCTGGTTCTCCAGTTCTTTGATTTGATCGATTGGTGGTTCATCGATTCAATCGGTCCGGTTCAATACTTAGAAAGATGTTCTTTTGGTGGGTTAATCTTAAACTAGGTAAATTTAGTTTTTGGCTGATTCAATCCAGTTCAAGCTGGTTTTCGTCTGGTTCAGTTTGGTTCGAACTAGTTTTTATCAAATCCTTTTCACAAACTGTCTATACTTCTGAACCAGACCAGTTTAAGATCAGGTTCACTAATTGAAGTGGGTGGCCCAACCACTTCTGATAAATTATGTTTAAGAGTTCATCCTAAAACAACACAATACTTATCCTTACCAAGTAAGATCTTCCGAACCTTAAAGCATCAGACCCTTCCACATCTCCACTGTTTTGTCCTTGATATTCTTGTTATCGAAATTTTTTTCATTCCATCACAATTCACACTCCTTTAGCTTCTACAAGATCTATATCAAAACTAAGCCATGCCATCATTCTTCACCGTCTCGCCTATTCAAGATTATCAAGAAACCAACTACTTGCAAACCCTTTTATCCTCGGCCCTTCCTTTCCTTGGAGATCCATAGACAAGAATTTGCCATCCCTAATTAATGCTTGTTCCAGCCGGCTTGCATGGTCAGGGATTTCTTATAGTTAGTTAAGGTCTTTCATTACAAGTTCTCAATGCACATGAAGTTTTCTAGCATATCGACGGGTAGATTAGCGAAGAAATTGTATTCATTGCTCATCTCTATCCTGAACTTAACTATCTGCTGAAGCTGCTTCGGAGTCCACTATTCAACACATATTGTTTAAAATTATTTGTCAAGTCATTGGAATGAAATCTCCTTCTACAATATTTTATCCCTTTGAGGGGGTTTATCCATGTTTACTGTTGGAAGGTATAAATTTCCCATAAATAGAGAAAAAACAGTGAAAATCGCTAAAATTAACAGTCCCTTATCTAAAAACAATACATATTTTACTTGATCAAAATGCTCGAGTGTAGAGTGAAGAACTGACCACTTAAACTACATTGATCCCCACATCATTGTATAAGAGCTAGAGTCTGACCATCAATGTCATAATGTCATTCCTTGAGAAAGAAAGGTGGCTCAACATAGAAAGTTAGCTCAACCATATAAGTTGAACGAGGCTTCGGCTTAACTGAATGAGGTTTAGAGTATGTTTGGGAGTGTGGTTGCGGTTACTTTTCAAAGTGTTTTTCACTCAGAAATGCATTAAGATAATACTTTTTTATTTTTTAAAAATTATTTTTGAAATCAGCACATCAAGATAATCCGAAAACATAAAAAAAATTAATTAATTTTTAGCAAAAAAATAAAATAAAAAATTTTGATTTTTTTTTAAACGCGGGTTGGACCGTGTTTCCAAACGGTGTCTTAGGCTTAACCAATTAGAACGGTGTCTTAGGCTTAACCAATTAGAACAACGATGCATCTTGAACTCTCTTGGTATGTTAAAATTATATCAATATATGATTGATTTATTATAACAAATACTAAAACAGATAAGTGCATGATTGTTCACCATTTCGATGTTCACTTAGACACAAATTATTGTAAATTAGAGCAGTGTAATGATGAAATTGTCTTTCACAAAAAAATTTGTTAGACACGCAGTTGAGGTAAAATTATCTTTTCCGTATGATACATTTGGAATTGAAAAAATGATTGAGAACAAAATGGTTCATTCGGGTTTTTTGGGCTACAGTATAGATATTGATTTGTCCTTCAGGACACAAATTTTTAACATTTAGGTTAGAGATTTCTTTTGTCTTAAAAAAAAAACAGTAAAGATACAGTCATCCATGAGAGGGAAGGGAAATATGCATGTGTTGAGGGGTTTCATCATCGTTTTCTTTTATTGAAACAATTAAAATACAAAATTACACTCTTAGGTTTCAACAAAAACAAGATTGTATATAGGGACGTGGTGTTTTCATCATTTTCATATAACCACCAGATCCAAAGCATCTGGACTTAATGGTTAGTCAAGTCTATAGTAATATAGTTTGATATTTTTACTATATCCAAAATGTCTGGATCTAACAAATTGTCAAGTTTAAATTGAATATTAAAATACTTATAAATTTAATTTTCAATTGAATTGAGCACTCTATCTAGTATTAACTAGATAGAGGCAATTGCAGGATATAACTCTGACTAATTTCAGGGGAACTAGCCCTTCCAACTTTACAAGTTCAAAGTGCTACATCTTGTACACAAATAATGATGGGAAGACGATCATCCATGACAGAATTGAATCTAGACTAGAGAATGAGCTATTTGTTGATCATAATCATAAGGTGGCCAGGATGCAGAATAAGTCACTAATAAAATTCTATTGCTTCCGTGAAAGTAACACAGAATAATTAATTTTTTAAAATAATATAAAACAATGTAGTATGATTAGATTGATTGTTTCTATGTGTTATCTCTCCCTCCTTTGTTATGATATATATCTTGCTTAGTTTACATGGAATTATGTAGTAAATACAAACTCTGGTAAAAGAAAAAAAATTGTTTATTATTTTGTATAGTTTTTTAAAAACAATAAAGGGCGTGTGGGTGATAATTGTTGATTTTCAAGAGGCGCGTGTGGGTTACCGCTTGCTCTGATTAGATTGATTTTGGCATCGTCGAGTTTGTATCGATGAAACCTACACTGTGAAATAATCAAAAAGTATGTTTTTTTATTTATTATAACTTTGAAAATTCAAATATATCCTAAAAACTCCTCTGTTTTTATGAAAAAAAGCTCTTATATTAATTGTTGATAGGAGAGATCACTAGTGATAGCTTTGAAACACTTAAATGGAATAAAACAGACTCTTTTATTTTATAAATAAGAAGTTTATATATATTGTTATGCTCGAAACACAACCTTTTTTTTTCTTCTCTCTCTTATATCTCCCTCGTACTATAGCATAAACTTTGACTGCTATTTAAGGGTGAGTATTAATAGTTGGTAGTAGTGTGAAGACTATTGGTGGTTATAATTGGCGGTTGTTGTTGTAGTTGATGATTATTATCCATGATGATTAAAAGAGAAATAACATTAAAAAAAAAGCAGCTAAATAAGAAGCTGCTGCAATGGAAGAAGCAAACTCTTCAAACCAATAATAGTGCTCTGGGACAGAAAAAATCGACCCGTAGCGGGCCATTTATCTAGTAATATGGTTAATAATTGAGGGTATAATGGTTATGTCCGGTACCATATTACTATTAAATTTTTTTCTGAGTTTCTGTTAAGTTTATTTATTTTTTTAATAAATAAAGTCTATGTACTGACTACTAACACTACTTTTTTTTATTCATTACACATGTCAAGAGGATATAGGGAGAGGGAGGGACCCTATGCTTTAAAGTTGTCAACACGCTTAGATGGATTTGAACACACAAGATAAGAAGGAAGGGTCATTTTCTTCGCCTTGGTTCGTAGAAGATGCTGCCAGCTGCAATCAATCAAATGAGGGAGGGAACCCCTGTTTTGAACACTGATATTAAACCCGGCCCGGCCCGGCGGGTCGACCCGGTGGCTGGACCGGTCCGGGTTTAATAAAAGACCGGCTGTGGCAACAGCCCGGCCAAACCCGGGCGACTCGACGGGTCAACCCGGGACCCGGGCGAACCCGAACGAGACCCGGTTTTTTTTTTTTTTTCAAATTTGGGATTTGAAATCCATTAGTATATATACTATATGTTCCCAAGAAAAAAGTCATGTTTTTTCAATGTGGGATAAAAAACCCTTTGGTTTAAATACTTCAACTTAAAAGATAACATAGTATCTTTTCATTGTGGGATTTGAAGCCCTTTCATATATATACTCTATGTTCCTATGAAAAAAACCATGTTTTTTCAATGTGGGATAAAAAACCTTTTGGTTTAAATACTTCAACTTAAAAGGATAACATAATATTTTTTCAATGTGGGATTTGAAATCCTTTCATA
>Ga0307516_10006716_pt1 | contig 13446 bp, 10 predicted proteins | sample 19_EM_MG_FD_203310 | JGI IMG/M metagenome (GOLD analysis project Ga0307516, IMG submission 203310) | Populus trichocarpa ectomycorrhiza microbial communities from riparian zone in the Pacific Northwest, United States - 19_EM | ecosystem: Host-associated > Plants > Roots > Unclassified | place... | reverse complement strand
GGGGAAGAACTCCTCGTGCTGCACCGCGGCCGCGGCGTCACGGCCGGCTACCCCGTCCTCGCCGTGGTCACCGCCACCGGTCTGTCCGCCCTGGGGCAGGTACGCCCAGGGCAGACCATCCACTTCCGCCACCGCACCCTCGAAGAGGCGGTCATCGCCCACCGCTCACAACGCGACGCCATCGACGCCCTGCGCACCCGGGTCCGGATGGTCTTCGACTCGCTGCGCATCCGCGCACCCGACGGCAGCTGACACCCCACCCCCGCTCAGCAGCTTCCTTCGCCCGCCCGCACGGAGCCGAAACGCCCCTTCAGTCCCCAGCCTGCGCCAGACAGGAGAGCCATGAGTACCGTGGCCGCTCAGCCAGTCCCCAACACCGTCGATCCCAAAACAGCCCGAAAGGTCACCCTCGCGGGATGCGTCGGGATCTTCGCCGAGCTCTACGACAACGGCATCTTCGGCTTCATGGCCGGAACCCTCGCCACCGTCTTCTTCCCCGGCTCGGACAACGCCATCCAGCTGGTCTTCCTCGGCTACGCCGTCTCCTTCTTCTTCCGCCCCCTCGGCGCCGTCATCTGCGGCCACCTCGGCGACCGCATCGGACGCCAGCGGATGCTGGTCTTCGTCATCCTGCTCATCAGCGCGGCCACCGCGGCCATCGGCGTCCTGCCCACCTACGCGAGCATCGGCATCGCGGCGCCGGCCCTGCTGGTCCTGCTGCGCGTCGCGCAGGGCTTCTCCGTCGGCGGTGAGGCCTCGGGCGCCATGAGCTTCCTCGCCGAGCACGCCCCGGAGGGCAAGCGCGGCCTGTACACGAGCTACGCGCAGATCGCGTCGTTCCTCTCTCTGCTCACCGGCACGCTGATCGCCGCCGCCATGACCAGCGGACTCGGCACCGAGCGCATGGAGTCCTGGGGCTGGCGCATACCGTTCCTGCTCGCCGTCCCGCTCGGCATCACCGGTATCTACATCCGCAGGCGCATCCATGACACGCCCAACTTCACGCGTCTGAAGGAAGAGGGCAGCCTGTCCAAGAACCCCCTCAAGGAGGCGTTCACCTCCTCCGAGCACCGCCGCGCCATGCTGCTGGCCCTGTTCATCCCCCTGATGAACGGCTCCGGGTACTACGTCCTGTTCAGCTACATGCCCACCTTCATGACCAGCGAGCTGGGCTTCGGCATGGTCCAGGGCCTGCTCGTCACCGCCTCCAGCCTGGTCGCGATCTGTATCGCCATCCCCTACATGGGCCGCCTCTCCGACCGGATCGGGCGGAAGAAGGTCATCGGTGGTGCCGCGATCGCCATGGCCGTCGTCGGTGTCCCCTGCTACCTCCTGATCGGCACCGGCAACGTGGCCCTCGCCGTGATCGGCGCCTGTCTGATGGCCGTGGTGTTCGCCGGGCACACCGGCGTCATCCACATCCTGCTCGTCGAACTCTTCCCCACCCGGGTGCGCTACTCCGCCTACGGCCTGGGCTACAACGTCTCCTCCGCGCTCTTCGGTGGCACCGCGCCCCTGCTGATGACCTACCTCATCGACCGCACGGGCAACACCAACATGCCGGCCTTCTACGCCGTCGTCACCGCCCTCGGCACGCTCCTCGCCGTGTCCCGGGTGAAGGACCGGGCCCACCTGCCCCTGCGCGACGCCTGACGGACATCCGCACCCGCACCCCCCACACCCAGCCCACCAAGGAGCACCCAGCATGCCCATCTCCGACTACAGGACGGCCCTCGTCACCGGAGCGTCGACCGGCATCGGAGCCGTGGTCGTCGAGCGGCTCGCCAAGCGCGGCCTCGAGGTGCACGCCGTGGCCCGCAACGCCGAACGGCTCGACGCGCTCGCTCGCGACACCGGCGCCATCCCGCACACCGTCGACATCACGGACACCGAGGCCCTCACCGCCGAACTGGACGGCCTGGAGATCGACGTCCTCGTCAACAACGCCGGAGTCTCGCGCACCGGCAACATCCTGACCGCCGACGAGTTCGCCGTCGACGAGCAGGTCGCCGTCAACATCCAGGCCGTCCTGCACCTCGTACGGCTGCTCATGCCCGGCATGGTCGAGCGCGACCTCGGACACATCGTCAACATCAGCTCCATCGCCGGCGTCTACAACTTCGGCGGCAACACCATCTACCACGCCACCAAGGCAGCCGTGCACACGCTCTCCCGGCAGCTTCGGGTCGACGGCTACGGCCGCCGGGTCCGCGTCACCGAGATCTGCCCGGGGCGCGTGGAGACGGAGATCTTCGGTCGTCTGCTCGGCGACATGGAGGCGGCCCAGCGGCAGTTCTACGACGGCTACGAGTCCCTCAAGCCGGAGGACATCGCCGATTCCATCGAGTTCGCCGTCGACTCGCCCCGGCACGTCAACATCGGCCACGTCGAGATCCTGCCGACCTTCCAGGTCCCCGGCGGACTCAACTTCGAACGCCGGGAGGGCTGAGCGCATGAACACCTCGGAGCGTGTACGGCGTATCAACCCCTCGCCCAGCACGGCGGCGGCGCAGCGCGTGCGCGAACTCAAGAGCCAGGGGCTCACCATCCTCGACCTGACCGTGGGCGAGCCCGACTTCGACACCCCCGACCACGTCAAGGCCGCCGCGATCCGGGCCATCGAGGCGGGCGAGACCAAGTACACCCCCGTGAACGGAACGCCGAGGCTGCGTGCCGCGATCGCCGGGAAACTCCGCGAGCGCCACGGGCTGGAGTACACCGACGCGCAGATCGCCGTCGGCGGCGGGGCCAAGCAGGTCATCTTCCTCGCCCTGATGGCCACCCTGGACGAAGGGGACGAGGTCATCGTCCCCGCTCCGTACTGGGTGTCCTATCCGGACATGGTCCGCGCGAACGACGGCACCCCGGTCGTCGTCGACTGTCCCGAGGCGGACGGCTTCAAGCTGACCCCGCGGCGACTCGGGGCCGCGCTCACCGAACGCACCCGCTGGGTCGTCCTGAACACCCCCGGAAACCCCACCGGATCCGCCTACACCACCGGCGAACTGCGCGCGCTCGCCCAGGTGTTGCTGGAACACCCCCACGTGCGTGTCCTCACCGACGAGATCTACGACGAGATCTGGTACCACGAGGAGGACACCCCGTCCCTGGCGGCCGTCGAACCCCGGCTGGCCGACCGGGTGTTCCTCACCAACGGCGTCTCCAAGACGTACGCGATGACCGGGTGGCGGATCGGGTACGGGGTGGGTCCGACGGACCTGGTGACCGCGATCAACACGCTGCAGTCCCAGACCTCCTCCTGCCCCTCCTCCGTGAGCCAGGCCGCCGCTGCCGCCGCGCTCACCGGACCGCAGGACTTCGTCCGGGAAACCGTGCGTGTCTACCGCGCACGCCGCGACGAGACCGTGAAGCTCATCAACGACGTTCCCCGGCTCAGCTGCACCGTCCCCGACGGGGGCTTCTACCTCCTGGTCAACTGCCACGACACCATCGGGCAGTTCACACCGTCGGGAAACCGGATCCAGAACGACGAGGACTTCGCCCGCTACCTGCTCGACAGCCGGCAGGTGGCGGTGATCCACGGAGCCGCGTACGGCGCACCCGGCTACTTCCGCATCTCGTTCGCCACGTCGACGGACGTCCTCACCGAGGCGTGCGAGCGCATCGCGGCGGCCTGCGCCGAACTGTCCTCCGCTCCCTCCGTCTGACTCATCCGAAAGGCCATCATGATCAGCGTCAGCACCAAGTTCGAGCGGCCGGAACCCGCCGTGGTCGAGCGACTGAGCGCCTTCTCCTCGGCGACCATCCACGAGGCACAGGGTCGGCTCGGGGCGCTGGACTCGGCCATCAAGCCGGTCGACCACCGCATGTCCCTGTGCGGCCCCGCCTTCACCGTCCAGTGCGCGCCGCGCGACAACCTGATGCTGCAGACCGCCATCGCCTACGCCCGCCCCGGCGACGTCGTGGTCGTGTCCGCCGGCGCCTACGAGGAGGCGGGCTCCTTCGGAGACGTGCTCGGCAACGCCTGTCAGGCCAAGGGACTCGCCGGCCTGATCACCGACACCGGTGTCCGGGACACCGAGGACCTGCGCGCCCTGGGGTTCCCGGTCTTCTCCCGCAGCGTGTCCATCAAGGGCACGGTCAAGGAGACGGTCGGACCGATGTGCGAGCCGATCACCATCGGCGGCGTGCTCGTCCGCCCCGGTGATGTGATGCGGGGCGACGCCGACGGCGTGGTCGTGGTCCGCCGTGAGGACGCCGCCGAGGCGGCCGTCGCCTCACAGGAACGCGTCGACGCGGAGGCGGGGTTCATCGCCGCGTACCGGGCGGGCAAGACGGTCGTCGAGATGTGCAATCTCGCACCGCTTCTCGCGGCGAGGGGTCTGGTGATCGAGGACTAGGGCGCGGCACTCGCGGGTCGGGTACCGAAGATCCGGTAAACCCGCACACCGTTCACCGGAAGGGCGCACGGAACCTGAACCGCCGTCACGACTGAGCCGGATCACGTCGGTCTCGGCACGGGAACGCCCGTCCTGGATACCTGTCGGTGACCCGTCGTGCGTGCAGCGAAGAGGCGGGCCGCGTGAAGGAGTCGATGGGTCCGGTCACCGCCCGGTCACACCGGTGACGTCGCGTTCCCGGCCGAGCCCCGGGCCGCTGGCCGTCCCCTTTTGGGCGTGCTTTGATCCACCGCGTGGCGCAAGCCGCCGGGAGGGCCCCCGCTTCGGGAATCAGGCGAGCTCTGCCATCCGAAGAAGCCCCGAAGAAGCCCCGAAGAAGCTCAGAAGAAGCACATACGAAGGGAACCGCACGTGATGAACCACGCCTTCCAGGTCGAAGCAGCCGAGATCTCCGACGCCGACCTGGACAACGTCTCCGGTGGACTCGCCGCCGGTGGCTCCGGCGGTCTCTTCCTCGAGACGCCGCTCGGCGACCTCGGTGCCGGCCTCCTGGCCGTCGCTTCGCCCGAGGGCCTTGCCGCGGGAGCGAGCGTCAACACCACGTCTGTGTGACGACACACGTACGGCCCTGTGGGCCCCGGATCGGATGATCCGGGGCCCACAGGGGTTTTCAGCGGGGTGGGTCAGTGGCGCCCGCCATCGCGGTGGCCGCCGTCGCGGTGGTGACGGCCCCAGGAGAGGTCGTCGATGGAGCGGCCCCGGTCGTTGCGCAGGGTGGCGGTGTCGGAGCGGTTGTCCCACGCGTAGTCGCTGCGGTCCTGGAACAGGTCCTTGCGGCTGTCGCGGCCCTCGCCCGTGTGGACGCGGACGGTGGAACGTCCGTCCAGGCGGTAGTGGTGGAAGGTGTAGGTGCGGCCGTCCTTGGCCGACAGCTTCCAGCCGTCCAGGTTCACGCCGCGGCGGGAGTTGTTGGTGATCTCCACCCATTCCTTGTTCAGGGAGCGGTTGGACTGGTCGTCCCGGCCCGGGGAGTCGTACTGGGCCTTGCTGATTTCCACGTTCGGCCGGTGCGGGCGGTGGTCGGCCGCGGACGCCGGCAGCGTCATCGCCCCCACCACGGCCCCGGCCGCGAGCGCGGCGGCGACCAGACGGCGGGCGGTGACGGTCTTGGAAACAGGCATGAGTTCCCCTGCGTGTGCGGGCACACTCCGCCCGCGGCCGTCCGGCCCGGCGGGGTGTGCGATGTGCGGGTGGCGGCCGGTCGGCCGCACACCCACACTTTGGCCGCGATGTGCGGGCAATGCGGATGAGACGTGAACCATGTGACAACCTGTCCACATCTCCGTGACTCTCAGCTGCAACGTCCATCTATGCGCTGAATGCACGATGTTGACGCCCCCACACGACAGCGACCCCTACGCCACGGGAAATCGGACCTCACTCGCCATGGCGCGCCACCCCACCCAGACACGGACCGTCACTCGAAAGTGGGTAACGACCAAAGCGTCAGGGCCGGCCCGAGTGGGCCGGCCCTGACGGGAAAACGGACGATCAGATCAGGTCGAACCGGTCCAGGTTCGCGACCTTGCTCCACGCGGCGACGAAGTCCTTCACGAACTTCTCCTTCGCGTCGTCACCCGCGTACACCTCGGCGAGCGCGCGCAGCTCCGAGTTCGAGCCGAAGACGAGATCGGCACGAGTGCCGGTCCACTTGACCTGGCCGGTGGCCGCGTCGCGGCCCTCGAAGGCGGTCTGGTCCTCGGAGGTCGACGTCCACGTCGTACCCAGGTCGAGCAGGTTGACGAAGAAGTCGTTGGTCAGCACGCCCGGGGTGTCGGTGAAGACACCGTGCGACGACTGGGCGTGGTTCGCGCCCAGGACGCGCAGGCCGCCGACGAGGACCGTCAGCTCGGGGGCGCTGAGGGTCAGCAGGTTCGCCTTGTCGAGCAGCAGGAACTCGGCCGGCAGGCGGTTGCCCTTGCCGAGGTAGTTGCGGAACCCGTCGGCGGTCGGCTCCAGCGCGGCGAACGACTCCGCGTCCGTCTGCTCCTGCGACGCGTCCACACGGCCCGGGGTGAAGGGCACCTCGACGTCGAAGCCGGCGTCCTTGGCGGCCTTCTCCACGGCGGCGGCGCCACCGAGGACGATCAGGTCGGCCAGGGATACCTTCTTGGCGCCGGAGTTGAACTCCCGCTGGATGCCCTCAAGGGTGCGCAGCACCGAGGCCAGCTGGGCGGGCTCGTTGGCCTCCCAGTCGCGCTGCGGCTCCAGACGGATGCGGGCGCCGTTGGCGCCGCCGCGCTTGTCGCTGCCGCGGAACGTCGAGGCCGACGCCCACGCGGTGGACACCAGCTGCGAGACGGTCAGCCCCGAGTCGAGGAGCTTGGCCTTGAGGCCCGCGATGTCGGCGGCGTCGACGGTCTGGCCCTCGGCCTCGGGCAGCGGGTCCTGCCAGACCAGGGTCTCCGACGGAACCTCCGGGCCCAGGTACAGCGACTTCGGGCCCATGTCACGGTGGGTCAGCTTGTACCAGGCGCGGGCGAAGGCATCCGCGAACTCAGCCGGGTTCTCATGGAAGCGACGGGCGATCGGCTCGTACACCGGGTCGAAGCGGAGCGACAGGTCCGTCGTCAGCATCTGCGGGGCGTGGGTCTTCGTCGCGTCGTGCGCGTCGGGGACGGTGCCCGCTCCGGCGCCGTCCTTCGGCCGCCACTGGTTGGCGCCGGCGGGGCTCTTGGTCAGCTCCCACTCGTATCCGAAGAGGATCTCGAAGAAGCTGTTGTCCCAGGTGGTCGGGGTGTTCGTCCACGTCACCTCAATACCGCTGGTGATCGCGTCGCCGCCCTTGCCGGTACCGAAGGAGCTCTTCCAGCCCAGGCCCTGCTGCTCCAGCGGGGCGGCCTCGGGGTCGTCGCCGACGCTGTCCGCCGGGCCGGCGCCGTGGGTCTTGCCGAAGGTGTGGCCGCCCGCGATCAGGGCGACGGTCTCCTCGTCGTTCATCGCCATCCGGCGGAACGTCTCACGGATGTCACGGGCCGCGGCGATCGGGTCCGGGTTGCCGTTCGGGCCCTCCGGGTTGACGTAGATGAGACCCATCTGGACCGCGCCGAGGGGGTTCTCCAGCTCACGGTCACCGGTGTAGCGCTGGTCGTCGAGCCAGGTGGTCTCGGGACCCCAGTACACGTCCTCCTCGGGCTCCCAGACGTCCACACGGCCGCCGCCGAAACCGAAGGTGTCGAAGCCCATCGACTCCAGGGCCACGTTGCCGGCGAGGATCATCAGGTCGGCCCACGACAGGCTCTGGCCGTACTTCTTCTTCACGGGCCACAGCAGACGGCGGGCCTTGTCCAGGTTGGCGTTGTCCGGCCAGCTGTTCAGGGGGGCGAAGCGCTGCTGACCGGCGCCGCCGCCGCCGCGGCCGTCGCTGATGCGGTACGTGCCCGCGCTGTGCCAGGCCATCCGGATGATGAGCGGGCCGTAGTGGCCGAAGTCCGCGGGCCACCAGTCCTGCGAGGTGGTCAGGACCTCGGCGATGTCCGCCTTCACGGCCGGCAGGTCGAGGGTCTTGAACGCCTCGGCGTAGTCGAACTCCTCGCCGAGGGGGTTGGCCACGGCCGGGTTCTTGGCAAGGATCTTCACATTGAGCCGCTCCGGCCACCACTGGCGGTTACCGCCACCCTGGGTCGGGTGCTTGGCACGGCCGTGCACGACCGGGCAGCCACCTGACTCCTCGGGCTTCTGATCGGTGACGATCGCGTCGTGGTTCTCGGTCATGGGGGAATCCTTCCGAACGGGGTGGATCTCAGTGCTCAGGAACTGGGGCTGGGGAACAGTCGGGGCACAGGCCCCAGTAGATGACCTCGGCCTCGTCGATGGCGAAGCCGTGGTGCTCGGACGCGGTCAGGCAGGGGGCGTCGCCGACCTCGCAGTCGACGTCGGCGACGACACCGCAGGACCGGCACACGACGTGGTGGTGGTTGTCCCCTACGCGGCCCTCGAACCGGGCCGGGCTGCCGGCCGGCTCGATGCGGCGTATGAGACCGGCCGCGGTGAGGGCGTGGAGCGCCTCGTACACGGCCTGGAGGGAGATGTGACCGACGCGGTCGCGGACACCGGAGGCGATCGCCTCGACACCGAGGTGGTCGCCGACCCGGACGGTCTCCAGCAGCGCGACGCGGGCGGCCGTCACCCGCAGGCCGGCACCACGCAGCTCGTCCGCGGTGATCGGACTCCGGGGTGCAGTCATGCGGCCCAACCTACCCCCACAAACACGAACGGTTCAAGAAATGGATTGGTTCCAATTCTTGGGCCGTGCCGTGGCACACCCGACGTTCGCAAGATCTCCATGTGCGCTTCATGAAGGTGAGGGACTCCCGTTGACCTGGGCTTTCGACGACAGGACGGCGGTCCCGCCCTGGAGATCCACGTCAGTCACGGGACGGCCGGGTACCCCACGGCCGCACCGACCACACGGACCGGCCCTGTATGGACCGGCCCCTGTACGGACCGGCCCTATTCGGTACCGGAGGGCTCCGCGGCGTCGGGCAGCAGTGCCCACATCGCCTCGCGCTGGGCGGGCCCCATGATCCGGCCGAGGACCTGGACGACCGTCTCGGAAAGGGGCTCGGAGGCCTCCGTCAGCAGACGCCGGGCCTTCTCGGTGAGGACGACCTCGACGCCCCGCTTGTCGCCGCAGACCGACTTGCGGGTGACGAGACCGGCGTGCTGGAGGCACGCGATCTGGTAGGTGAGCCGGGTCTTGGGACGGCCCAGGAGCTCCGCGATCCGTGTCATCCGCAGGCCCGCCGGCTGCTCGGCCAGCAGGCACAGGTGGTCACCGTCAAGGGCACCTTCGCCGGTGTCGCCGGACGGGGCGAGGTGCGGCCCGACGGGTCGGCCGTCGGCACCCTCACCCTGGACGCCGCCTCCCTGGACACCAAGAACACCAAGCGGGACACCCATCTGCGCTCCGCCGACTTCTTCGACGTCGAGAACCACCCCGAGCTGACCTTCGTGGTCCGCAGCGCCGAACTCCGCGACGGCGACACGGTCCAGGTCGTGGGTCAGCTGACCGTGCGCGGCATCAGCAGGCCCCTGTCCCTCAGTGCGCGCATCGTCGCAGCGGACACCGAGACGCTCACCCTCGACGCCGAATTCCCCGTGGACCGCGACCAGTTCGGCATGGGCTGGAACCAGATGGGCATGATCCGCGGCCTGACGACGGTCGCCGCCACGCTCCGGTTCACCCGGGCGGCGGCCTGACACAGCCGCTCGACAGCGTCCGCGGCGCGGCCGTGAAGGCCCGCACCCGGATCCGCGCGCCCGGCCGGGGCGGACCGTACGTCCCCGGCCGGGGCGGACCGTACGTCCCGGTGGGCGGCCGGAGTTCGTACGTCGCCCTCGCACGGCGAGCGTCTGTCAGTAGACGTCCCGCACGTACCGCTTCGCCGACGCCAGTTGCTTCACCCACGCGGACGCCTCGGCCTCGTCAAGACCGCCGTGCGCGAGCGCGATGTCCCGCAGAGCCCGGTCCACGTCCTTGGCCATACGGGAGGCGTCGCCGCAGACATAGAAGTGGGCGCCGTCCTGGAGCCAGCGCCACAGCTCCGGGCCGTGTTCGCGCATCCTGTCCTGCACGTACACCTTGTTGCGCTGGTCCCGGGAGAAGGCGGTGTCGAGGCGGGTCAGGGAACCCTCGTCGAACAGTTCGGTGAGCTCCCGCTCGTAGTAGAAGTCGGTGGCGCGGTGCTGTTCCCCGAAGAACAGCCAGTTGGGCGCCCGGTGGCCGAGCGCGCGCCGCTCCTGGAGAAAGCCGACGAACGGCGCGACCCCCGTGCCCGGACCGACCATCACCATCGGCGTCGAGGCGTCGGCGGGCGGCCGGAAGTGCGGCGAACGCTGCACGAGGACCGGCACCTCCGTGTCCGCCTCGGCGTCGGCGAGGAAGGGCGAGCAGACCCCGCCGCGCGCCCGGCCGTGCAGGTTCTCGTAGCGCACGACGGACACCGTCAGCGAGACCAGACGCGGGTCGACCAGCGGGCTGGACGATATGGAGTACAGGCGCGGCTGGAGCTTCTTCAGTACGTCCGACCACTCCTGCGCGCTCGCCCGCACCGGATGCTCGGCGAGCACGTCCACCGCCTGCCGCCCCCAACTCCACTGCGCCAGACCGTCCTTGTTGTCGGGCCGCAGCAGCCTGCGCAACTCCCGGTCGTCGCGGACGCGTTCGGCGACGAAGCGGAGCAGGTCCGGGGTGATCCGGGTGATGTCGAGATGCCGGTGCAGGGCCTCGGCGGCGGGAACCTCGCCGACTCCCTCCACGTGGACGGCTGTTGTGCCGTCCAGGCCCGTCTCGGCCAGCCATTCCTCCACCAGGGCGGGCGAGTTGACCGGCCGCACACTGAGCGCGTCCCCCGTCTCGTAGGTCAGCGGGGACCCGCTCGTGTCGAAGGTGAACCGCCTGACCTCCTTGCCCGCGCCGGCCCGGCTGAGCAGCTGGTTGCCGACCAGACGGGCGGTGGTGGGCGCGGGCTTGGCGGCACGGGTGGGTGCGGGGGCGGCCTGGGGGACGGGCTGCGGGGGTGCCTGGGAGGTGGGCTCGGCCGTCTCCGTCCCGGGGTCCAGCGCCGAGAGCACCTGGTCCAGCCAGTCACCCGCGGCGGACTCGTAGTCGGGTTCGCAGTCCGTGCGCGGCGCGAGCCGTACCCCGCCCAGCTCGTCCAGCCGGGCGTCGAGCCGGCGCCCGTGCCCGCAGAAGTCGTCGTACGAGGAGTCGCCGAAGGCCAGGACCGCGTACCGGACGCCGTCCAGGCGCGGGGCGCGCTGTCCGACCAGTGTGTCCCAGAAGCCGGAGCCGTTGTCGGGCGCGTCGCCGTCGCCGAACGTGCTGGTGATCAGCAGCAGATCGGCACCGGCGGGTAGTGCGCCGGGGTCGGAGTCGTCCATGCCGACGAGGGTGGCCGTGTGTCCCCCGGCGGACAGCCGGTCGGCGACGGCCCCCGCGAACTCCTCGGCGTTACCGGTCTGCGAGGCCCACAGGATGACGACCTCACGACCCAATTGCCCATCGGACAATGCTGGTTGTGCCGACGCCCGCGAGTACATGCCTGCCAGCACGCCGTTCACCCACAGTGCGTGCTCGGCACTGAAAGGCGCGTCCGGCGGAAGCACGGGGACACCGGGGGCGCCGGAGTCGATGCCGCCGAGGAAGCCGGTGAGATAGAGCCGCTCCTGGGCCGTGAGGACGGGCGGCGCGGTGGTGTCGAGGCCGAACGGGTTCGACCCCGGGGTGACAGCGGTCGGAGCGACGGTGACCGGGGTGCCGACGGTGGGAGTGCCGACGGTCGACGTGGTGGTCGTGGGAGCGATCACCCCCGCGGCCCGAACCGGCGAGGCCACCTTCGCCAAAGACACCGCGCACACCTTGAACTCCGGCTGGAACGACACCGGATCCACCGCGTCACTCGTCACCGCGTTGACGCTCAGATACTCCCCGAACAGGTCGTTCCAGTGGAACGGAGCGAAACAGGCCCCCGGTCGCACCCGGTCGGTGACCACCGCGGGCAGTACGGCCCGGCCCCGCCGCGAGGCGACCTCCACCCGGTCGTCGTCCGTGATCCCGAGCGCCCGCGCGTCCTCGGGATGCACCTCCACGAACGGCCCGGGATTCAGCTTGTTGAGCTTGGCGACCTTCCCGGTCTTCGTCAGGGTGTGCCACTGGTGCTGTACCCGCCCGGTGTTCAGCAGGAAGGGGAAGTCGTCGTCCGGCAGCTCGGCGGCCGGAAGATGCGGGCGCGCGTGGAAGACGGCGCGCCCGTCGGCCGTCGGGAACCGCAGTTCGCCCTCGCCGGACACGTACCTGATCGGATTGCGCTCCGGCCCGTCCTCGGCCGCGACCGGCCACTGCACGGGCGTCGACCGCAGCCGCTCGTACGTCGCCCCGCGCACGTCCCAGCCCGTGACGGGGTTCCAGAAGCGCCGGATCTCCTCGAAGACCTGCTCGGCACTGTCGTACGAGAAGCCCTTCTCGTACCCCATCTCCCGCGCGACCGCCGCGATGATCCGCCAGTCCGCCATCGCCTCCCCGGGCGGGTCGGACACGGCCCGGGTCAGGGTGAGGTCGCGCTCGCTGTTGACGTAGACCCCTTCGGCCTCGGTCCACATCGCGCCCGGCAGGACGACATCGGCGTACGCGTTCGTCTCGGTGTCCCCGAAGACGTCCTGCGTGACGACGAACTCGGCGGCCTCCAGGCCCTCGATGACGGTACGGCGGTTGGCGACCGAGGCGACCGGGTTGGTGCAGATGATCCAGCAGGCCTTGATCTCCCCGTCGGCCATCTTCTGGAACATCTCGACGGTGCCCCTGCCGACCCCGTCCCCCCGCAGGGTGCCCGGCGGCAGCTCCCAGACGTCCTCGGTGAACGTCCGCTCCTCCTCGACGAGCACCGACCGCTGCCCGGGCAGTCCCGGCCCCATGTAGCCCATCTCGCGTCCGCCCATCGCGTTGGGCTGGCCGGTCAGCGAGAGGGGCCCGCTGCCCGGACGGCAGATCGCGCCCGTCGCGAGATGCAGGTTGACCAGGGCGTTCGTGTTCCAGGTGCCGTGCGTGGACTGGTTGAGCCCCATGGTCCAGCAGCTCATCCACTCGCCCGCCTCGCCGATCAGCCGGGCGGCCGCGCGCAGGTCGTCCTCGGCGACACCGGTGAGCTCCGCGACCGTGGCCGGCGGGTAGTCGGCCAGGAACTCCGGCATCGCCTCCCAGCCCGAGGTGTGCGCGGCGACGAACTCGGGGTCGGTGTGCCCGTTCTCGACCAGCAGGTGCAGCAGCCCGTTCAGGAGGGCGAGGTCGGTCCCCGGCTCGACCTGGAGGAACAGGTCGGCCTTCGCGGCCGTGGCGGTGCGCCGCGGATCGACGACGACGAGCCTCGCGCCCGCCTTGACCCGCTCCATCATCCGAAGGAACAGGATCGGATGGCAGTCGGCCATGTTCGAACCGATGACGAGGAAGACATCCGCCCGGTCGAAGTCCTCGTACGAACCGGGCGGCCCGTCGGCACCGAGCGACAGCTTGTATCCGGCCCCCGCG
>Ga0307516_10006715_pt1 | contig 13447 bp, 7 predicted proteins | sample 19_EM_MG_FD_203310 | JGI IMG/M metagenome (GOLD analysis project Ga0307516, IMG submission 203310) | Populus trichocarpa ectomycorrhiza microbial communities from riparian zone in the Pacific Northwest, United States - 19_EM | ecosystem: Host-associated > Plants > Roots > Unclassified | place... | reverse complement strand
GGGGAGGGCCAGATGTGTCTTGTTTACAGTGGCAACGCTAGGCTTGCGGCAGAGCTGTGGTTTCTTAATGGGACAGACAAGCCACGATGGCCACACAGGTGCGGTTGGCGCATAGATCTGGAAAGCCTCCGTCCCAACCGCGTCTGATGGAGTGCGCGAGGTAGAAACAGTATAGCTCCACGTGATCGCGCTCGCTCACGCTCAAAACTCGCCCAGGTGGGCACAGGCTACCCTAGCTTGTCCAAGCTGCTGTAGCGATGAAGGGGACGCTGGTGGTGAGTCGGGGCTTGCGGCCAGCAGTCGCCCAGCTGGAGAACAGGCAGAGGCGATTCGGTGTGCGGCTGCGCAGCCTTCCTCAGATACCCAGAAGGTAGATGCATTAAGGCAACCGGGCCGGGGGGGCAGTTGGGGCGCCACCATCCATCGTGGAGAGGTTGCAGGCAGCTCTGGACAGCAGGGACAGTCCTGCCGGCCCCCCTGGAGAAGGGCGTTATCGTGGAAGAATAGGAAGAGGCGACGGCGGAGGCGGATAACACTCACAGATGCCCCTGCCCAGATCCCTCTTTCTTGCCACCATCAGACGAGAAATTCCGGAGAGAAAGTGGGCCGAAGCCCGGACCTGAATGTCGAAGAATCAGCAACCGAATGGAATGCTGGCGCGACGGTTCCACCAGCTCGGAACGGGGCACACTGCCGCGCCGGGTAATACCTAAAATGGACGAAGTAAACGCCGGAGAGGGCGGGTGGTGCTAATACAAGACACAGACGCGAGAGCACCTACTCGAGAACTGCAAACGCTGGAAGGCGCAGCGGAAGATGCTGTGGGCGGAGGTGCAGAGAGAGAGAGAGAGAGAGGCAGGAAGGGAGAAGAACCGCTTCAAGATCCGGGGCCCGTTCGCGGATGAGCGGTGCACCTGACCGATACTGGACCACGGAGGTGGGGCACAGGGTGGGACAGCGAGGAGCAAGAAGGCGGGCCGGGGGACGAAGAGGAGTAAGCGCGGCGGAGGCGACCCTCTTTCTTTTTTTCCTTTCTTCTCTTTCCTTTTGGCTTTCCTTAAAAGTGTGCAAAGTAGATGGGGGATAGGCCAGACGGGGGGCAGGGGAAGTTGAGGCGGGCCGCCTGCGGACTGTGGGGGAAACACAATGTACATAACTTTATAGTTAATATCACCATGATCCGATAGGCTCGCTTACGATCAATAATTTATCACTAGCTGCTGCTGCAGACATCCCGGAATCTAGCCCTATTCGAGTACATACCTGATCGCACAGTCCCAGCGCCCACTATATTCTAGCATACAAAGTACGAATTCATGTCCCAACTACCGTAGGACCGCACGCCCGCTGCTGCTGCTGCCTCTCTGCTTCCCTGTAGCACCCCTCCGCTGGAGCTACCTGATGGCCAATGTCCAGGCCGCCAGAGCAACCGACGTTCCGGTCATAGCCCACATGCCGCGTTGGAATCTCGGTGCGAAGTCGGCCGAGTAGAATGTTGATATTTCCCTTCGTGTCAGTCTCGCAAGTTTCAACCGACGAAGAAGGGAGTACCAATTGCCCGCCAGGCGTTTACAGCGTTACTATACGATGCACGGGGGAGTCAGTAGGCAGGGGGGGAGTGGGAGGGGAGAGAAGGGAAGCGGCGAACGGGAGAGAGGGAAGAGTGCCTGAAGAGATTCATCGACGCTAGCACGATGGCGCGCTCCTCGTTGTCGTCATGGCAGATCACATTAACCCAGGCGAAGAAGGCGGCTTGCACGGCGTAGATGCCGCCGGCGATGTAGTACCTGGCGAAGATCTAGATATCGCCCTCGGGTGTTGGCTGGAGCCCGGGAAAGGAGGAGAGGAACACGGACCAGGGGCTCCGGACGGTAGACGAGGATGAGAGCCGAAGTTAGGACCCCGACGAAGGCGGCCACCATGCCGACGCGCCCGGAGACGGAGTGGTGGGTGAGTCCTCTCCGTCGTTGGTACTGGCGGGGGAGGGTGAACATGCCAGTGCTTCTTCGTCAGATCGACGTACACAGCCTATCGTTGCACCGTCAGCACGCATCCGCTCGCTGGATCCCGTTGTATACGCACCGCGGCCAACGTCACAGCCGAGACGCCCATGGGATAGTTATTCCGCTCGGCCACGGACCGTCCCGTATCCGCCAGGTAGAGGCCGAGCAGGTTGTTGGTCGAGAACGACTCGACCTCGCCGGATATGGCCCAGAGGACCGAAAACATCCAGAAGTGCCTGCTTTGGTTGGCGTTCATCAGTCAGGAGCGAGCAAAAAAGGGCGCGGACTGGTGATCCACAACCATCGGCCGAGAACACGCTTGAAGATGTCCCAAGTGAGACTTGTCTCCGCCTTCTCGGGCAGACGTTCTACGGCGAGCTTCTTTTCGGCTGCGGTGAGATAGAACGCTTGTCTCCGGAGTGTGCTCTAGTCTGGAGGGAGGCTGGCGCCTACCTTTGTTGTCTCCGGCGTATCCGGAAAGAAGACGAACCCACAAACCGCCACCGGAAGCGTAATCAGGAAATCCACCTTGATGCGCCGATCCGGACCTCAGCAACGCATCCAACTACATACTACCTTCTCCGCCTGGAGCAGGTATGCACAGATGATAAACAGCCACCTCCACCCTGCGGTCCCACTGTGCCTGTCCATGCTTTTATGGATCGATGACTGCAGGATGCCCGAGAACAGTGTCCCCGCCAGTGCCAGTCCTGAGGCAGTGAATATCCCCGCTGCGCTTTGCCAGCTCTGGCCGTTGTCCGTTAGAGGTGCGAACTGCACATAGTATTGGGGGGGGGGGGGGGGATCAAAAAACGGCCCAAGCTACCGGATTTCGTATACCACGATCCTAGGATATAATGTGTCCCCATGAAGCTGCTGGCCTCAAAGCATCTCTGGAAGAAGCGGATTACGTAGATCTGCTCCGCCGACGAGACAGTGAAGGTTCCGAGCGTCACTGCGTCCGTGTAAGCGGGGCGGTTTACGAGAAGCCCATCATCGAGAAGACAGAGCTTACATAGCCCCCACGCGAGGATCTTAAACGGAAACCAGAACCTCCCCGTGGTTTTCAGTCACTCCATCGAGCCGTACCAAGGGAATACGGACTGACATACCGAGGAGGGAATTTGAGCAGCGCTATGTTGTTCGGTATCTTGGGGGAGGTCTATATTAGCGGCCGGACTGGCGTTAGATCCTGAAGGCTGGCCATCACCATTCCAACGATATACCTGGGCGCTGTTAGCCACCGACTCCCGACTGCGCGTGTCCGTGGATCGGTGAATAAGGAGAGAAAAAAAAGCGTATTGTTCCGGCACCCCGCTGGTTCCTGATAGAAACCCCAAAAGGAATCCGCAGATGGGTTAAACGGTGGATGTAAGTGATAGACGGCTCAGAGTTTGTCTTGCACGAGACCTCACTTCACTCGTCACATGGTGTCACCCTCGGCTGATATCACTGCTCGCTGTAATGTATATCGCCAAAGGCAAAAGTTCGCAAACTGCAAAGGCACGACACGGCTGGTGCGCGACAAGCTCGGAGTTGTGCACGGGTTTGGAGACATCCTTTTAGATATATCCTATCCATACAGCCGGCCGGCCAAGCAAGGCGGTTAGGATCACCCGCTGACTATGTAATTAGAAAAACTTAGTGAATGGGGGAATGGGGGGGGGGGATTGAAACACCGTCTGAGAAGTGTGTTTTCCGGTGGCTGGCAGACTCTCCCTCTCCCCCGAGCGGCAGATACATCCTAGTTGCACGGGGGGATTTGGGGATTCGGCTATCCTCATGTCCACGTGATGGAAAACACTGGAGATCGGCGAGTGCTGCTTTGTGAATTGTCTAGATATTCACCCACGGGAGTTCAGGCTCTACTCGGAGCAGAGCTCCCAGCGACGTTATACAGCCTGGCTGTTGGCTCGGCCGAATGTGCGTAGTTATCCAGTTACCTACATAAATGTAGCACTAAAACACGAGTACTCACCCGCCCCGGAGATCCCTGGTGGAGACTGATTGGGAAGGCTGCATTGCGGGTTGGGTGTGCACCTCATATATATTGACCTGTGCCATCTTCGCCATCGTCCTCGCAAACATCCCCCGGTATCCTCTCGTAACACGACCATGCCCGCGCACGATCTCGACATCGTAAGGTTCACCAACTGCCGCCTCAGCATCGGCGGCTCGCTCGTGCCGCGCGACATCTGCTTCAGCAGCGCGACGGGGCTGATTGTGGACGAGCAGCAAGCGCTCTACGAACAGCGATTGCGGCCGCCGAGGACCATCGACCTCGGCGGCCGCATCGTCGCCCCGGGCTTCATCGACGTGCAGATCAACGGCGGCTGGGGGTTCGACTTCGCGGTGCCGACGGCGGCGCCGCAGGAGTATCGGGACGGACTGCAGAGGACGAACGAGGCCATCATCAAGACGGGCGTCACGAGCTATCTGCCCACGCTTATGAGCCGCGGGAAGCGCGTCTACGACGAGGTTGGCCCGTGACTCCCCGAATTAGGTTGGAGAGCGGGAAAGGGTGACCAGCCGGACGACAGGTACTGCCGCATCTCCGAGCACGGCCGGCGAGGGACCCACATGGCTTCGCGGAGCCGCTGGGGGCTCACTGCGAGGGCCCGTTCCTGAACCCGGAGAAGAACGGCGTCCACGCGAAAGGAGTCCTCCGATCGTTCGGCGGAATGGCAGACTTGGAAGCGTGCTACGGCGCAGAGAACATGACGCCGTCGGCCATCCGGATGATAACCGTAGCGCCCGAGCTCGGCGCCACCGCATCCGTCGTCGCGAGCCTCGCCTCGCGCGGGATAGTCGTCGCGGTGGGCCACTCGAACGCGACGTACGAGGAGATGGTGGCGGCGGTGCAGCAGGGCGCAACGATGATCACGCATCTGTTCAACGCCATCTCCACGCTGAACCACCGGGCACCGGGGATCCTCGGCGTTCTCGGGGCGCAGCACCTTGCGCGGCCGTACTACGGCATCATTGCGGATAACGTCCACGTTCACCCGGCCATGGTCGGCGTCGCTTACCGTGCGCACCCGGACGGACTCATTCTGGTCTCGGACGCGCTGTGCGTGCTTGGCATGCCGGACGGAGAGTATCAGTGGAACGGCAAGGTCGTCGTCAAAAGTGGTGTGAAAGCGACTCTCAAGGACGGCGGGACCATCGCGGGAGGGTGCATATTACCCCACTCCCCAATACTGTATCTCTGCACATTCCTGACACGGACAGCTGTGTGCCGCTGCTCGAATGCGTCGTCAACTTCCTCAACTGGACCGGGGCGCCCGTCGCTGCCGCCATTCGGGCGGTCACGGAGACGCCGGCGGAGATGCTGGGGCTACAGGCGATAAAGGGGTCGCTGAAGGCCGGGGCGGATGCGGACTTGGTGGTCCTCAGCGAGGGCACGGCTGCGGGTGGCAAAATCACGCTGGTTGTCGATGAGGTGTGGAAGTTCGGTGTGCGGGTGGCGTAATATCACCGTTGATTCTTAGGCATCATAGAAGGCACCCCCTTTCCTACACTCTCGAGGCTTCAGCCTTAGCCTCATTTCTCTTGACATCAATCAATACACTGTTGTTCATCCATTCAGTCACCGTATTCAACACGAAGACTACATTGGCAACGGGTGATGCTCTATGGTCTCTCACTCGATAGTCGCTCGTGTACCTAGACAATGCTGTTGCATAACTTGCGTCTGATGGGTTATAATAGATAGCTCCATTCTCGCCATGTGCCTATGCACATGGCCCCCCGCATCTTGCCCGTATTTGTAAGGATCTCTGAGATCCATCAAACTAGTCAACCACGGAGAACAGAACATTCAAGCCACAAACAGAACACTCAAGCCACAAACAGAACACTCAACCCACGGACCACTCAACCCACGGACCACTCAACCCACGGACAGGACACTCAGAGGAGCAGCCATAGGCGGTAGCATCCATCCCAACGGAACAATCGAGCGCGTCAAGGTACATCTCAGTAAAAAAAAAAAAAAAAGGAGGGAAACAACACACTTTCAACAAACAGTGGTACATTCTGGTAAAATGTTGTACTGAAACAAAAATGGGGCAAAAAAAAAAAAAAAAAAAGAGCGTAATACCCCTACACGAAAAGAGAGACGAATATACCCCCTCACTGCAACCTCACGCTAGTATCCGTTATAGTATCCTTCGTGTCCCCACGTATTCTGCACATCTTCGACAAACCACGGGGTGTATGGGACGCAGTTCCTAGCACCGCCCAAGGCCAGATCGTCCCTGCCGCCGACGTATCCGTCGCTGGCCATCCCGCCGGGCGCGTCGACGTACCGGCCGCTGACCATCCCGCCGGGTGCGTCGACGTACCGGTCGCTGACCATCCCGCCGGGTGCGTCGACGTACCGGCCGCTGACCATCCCGCCGGGTGCGTCGACGTACCGGTCGCTGACCATCCCGCCGGGTGCGTCGACGTATCCGTCGCTGGCGAACTCGCCGGGTGCGTCGACGTACCCGTTGCTGAAGATCTCGCCGGGTACGTCGACGTACTCGTCCTTGACGATAACGCCGGGTACGTCGACGTACTCGTCCTTGACGATAACGCCGGGTGCGTCGACGGCGTGGGCGATTTCGCCGGGTACGGAAGCGTCGTGGTCGATTTCGCCGGGTACGGAGGCGGCGTGGACGGTCTCGCCGGGTACGGAGGCGGCGTGGACGATCTCGCCGGGTACGGAGGCGGCATCAGCGATCTCGCCAGGCACGGCGGCGGCGTGGACGGTCTCGCCGGTTCCCTCCCCCAGCGCCTTGGTGACCTCGGTGTCCCTCTCCTTCCAGGGCTGCCGACACACGACGCACGTGGCCACTCCCTGGCTGCCCCTGATCCTCACCAGCTGGTCGAAGCACGTCTCGTGGATGTTCGTGCCGCATTGGGCCTTGCACCAGACGGTATTCTCGCACTCGTCGAACAGACAGAAGCACATTGGGCAGTCGCTCTCCTGCAGCGGCCTGCGGCCGCTATTTCCGGTGCCGTGTCTGACGGCGTGCGCGAAGATGGTGTTAAGCTCACTCAAGAGCAGGCCGGCCTGGTAGACGAGGTTCGCGGGCGCCTTGAACACCTTGTCCAAGACGTACATAACATGTTTGCATGTGCCGCTCCTGCGGCCGTCCGAGCAGTCGCAGCTGGGCACCGAGCAGATACGGACCGTGCAGAGGGCGCCGGTGCTGCTGGCCACGGTGAAGGTCTCCGACGGGCCCTCGGCTCCCATCTGCTCTCCGCCGCGAGAGACCACGAACATGCGCTGGCCCTTGGCGCGCTCGAGACGCTCGGCAATCGTTCGTGGGGGCTGCGCACGGAAGCGCTTGGGGCGCTTCTCAATGGCCGCCGCAGCTCTCTTGGGCTTCTCGGGGGATGTCCCGGTCCGCACGGACTTGCCCTTAGCGACCGAGGTTCTACGGACTTTGGGCGGAACCGCCGTCGCCGTCGCCGTCGCCGTTGCATCCGCAGGGTGCGGGCCCGAGTTGGTGTCGAACGAGGTCCGTCCGGCCTTTTGCTCGCCGGAGAAGTTGATATCGACCGAGCCGGAGGCCTGGGCGTCGTCGATACTGCGCTTCCTTGACTCGTCCTGTTGGCCTTCCATTGTTGCTGTGTTTTTTTCGTTGTACTTTTTTGTTGGTCTTTTCTGTTCCGTATATCTCGTGTTCTTTGTTGTTGATTTGGGGTTGTGGTTGGTTGTTGGTGGGGAAGAGAGCTGAGCTCCATCTAGCTTCCTTTCATTGTGCTTTATGGGTCGACGGAGCTGTGACGTAGACGCCTGACTGTTTCTGCACTTCCTCTCTGTGTGTGTCCTGCTTCCGTGATATCCGGTAGCTACGACGCCATCCCAACTCACGGGCGTAAGTATCACTCGTCATACCGCCACCAGCTTGACACAAGCAGCGGGGTGGGGTGACTCTTTCTGTCTGCTCGCCGAGGAGGCGTCGGGCTAGGCGCCATTGTGGTCATAGTCACCTGTCCAAGGAATTAACTACAAGCAGCGAACAATACTAACGAACAATAGTAACGATACGGGGCGTAAATAGGTGTGTATCTCCTACGTAAGAAGAACTCCGGAGTGCAATTTCCGCACACCACTAGGCCCACTGTGGACAATCGTGTTTCCGTGTCCTTCCATCCAGCTATCGCGGGACGTTTCGTTGCGATAGATATCTAGCCGTGGGCTTGGGAAGAGTCGGGGCCACACCGTCTCACTCGGTTCCTCCGTATGTACTCATTGGGATCGACGCTCCATCCGCGAGCCGTTGGGCCTGCTCTTCCTCCGCCACATGAAAGCCGCTCGTGAGCCAAACTCGCCGTAGAGCGAGGTGTGGGTCGACCGCAAGTTGAGGGCTGTGCATGTGCTTGGGTGAGTCCTGACGCGCCTCTCTGCGCCGTTCAGAGTCCGGTCCCGATATCGCCACCGCCCCCGAGCGGATCCGCTCTCTGGTAACGCGGAATCCGAGCGCATCGATATGCCTCCTCTGTTCCACTTGGTCCGGGCCCGTGACAGCCCCGAAGAGAGAAGCGGTCTTGCCGCTGGAGGTGAGGGAGGAGGGAGGGAGAGAGAGAGGGATGTCTCGCCGGCCCTCGTCTCTGGCCTCGTCGTCGCTCTTGCCAGTGTGCGGGTGAACATGTGCTCTGTTTTTTTTTTCTCTCCGTCGGGCTTCCGCGACGGATAGTGGAGGAGAGATATCCAAGTGCAGGTCGATACGGACAGTCATCAGGTGCTAGGACAGAACGGGGTGTGAATGCAATATGCATGTCCCCCCGTTACGGAATCGATCTTCCCCATATCATGTGGTTGTGAGATAACAAAAAGAAAGGGCAAAAAGCTCCCACTCCGCGATCCGCCCCGCATGGTGCTGGAAATTGTCCGACATTTTCTTTCGGCTTCGGTGTCCCCGTATTCTATCGTCCGTTCGGAGAGGGGAGGTTTGGCTTCGGTGCCCTCGTATGCTATCGTCCGTCGGGAGAAGGGAAGTAGTTATTCGGCGGCTTTTTTTTCTCTTTCCCTTGGTCGAGGATCACCGATAGCTAAGTACTTCAACTAGATATTGTAGATGTGTGAGTGCTCGCCTGTGATTGTCCCGGTTACCCTGGGGGGTTTTCCCAACAGAAAAAAAGCTCGTATGTTATCCTCATACAGAACATAAAGTACTAGGGGGGGCGGCGGGGGGTGGACTGTTTACTCTACCTCTATTCAGCAGACACCAAAACACTGGGGGAATTACACATCCCCGCAGAGCAGTGTCCCCCCTTCCCCGTCCCGTCGGGCGTCAGTAGGTAGATGTGTGTATCTGAATGCATGAAAGGTATACCCAACTTTTTTTCCCGATACACAGCACACAGCGACCGCACACAGTTCACAGCTCCGGTCTGTTCCCTCCCCTCCTGGCTAGTGTCCTCCCGCCTCCCCCTTCCACAAGTCGTGCGGTCGCAGGCCTCATCTCTGTCGTGTGCGTGCGTAGTTGTGCGTGCGGAAGTCCGTCGTCGACAGGTGGGGCAAATGCTATGGTGACTGTCGCGCTGGTGAACGGGCCGAACCACTGGGGCGCCTTCCGCGTTCGGGGGCGGCCAACGATGGCTGATGCGTAGCTCCAACCGTGCTTCTCTCCGCATTGCCTACGAGCGTAACATATTACGGCGCGGTCCAGCACTTCTGGAGCGTTTCGCCGGAAGACTTCGAGAGCTTGTGCTTTGTACGGCTCTCTCCCCCGTCCGTGTGTATGTTTGTCCGGGGGGGATGCGTCCAGGAGCCGGAGCACGCGTCGCCGGCCGCGGACAATGGGGGAAATGCCGGTCTAGAGCACACCGCCATGTCCGTTTCCGCCCGCCTGCCCGTATCGCTATCTACTGCGTCCATCCGCGCAGCTGGGTGCGTGTCTGGCACCTTTGGCAGCGGCCCAGACAGCAGCTCTATGGGTCTCGCCCGCTACCTGCCCCACAAAGACGGCAGTGGTGCTGAGTGGGAAGTAGTTGCGTCTTGGAGTCGTAGGGGCTACTCGGGATGGGGTGGGATGGGAACCCGCCACGGCGGGTCGGGCAGTATTGGCGGTATTTCTCCGGCCCGGGGTCTGTAAGTGCGAGTGCGAGTGCGCGTGCATGTCGGACCCTCCACTCTCCCCGTCTCACTCGACACACACACAGCCATGCGCTGCAATCCCCAGCATGCATTCGCGCATAGTAACTTCGATTCACTGTCGCATACACACTAGATAGGGGCCACCAGCCCCCAATCCTCGCGACCGCGACTAATTCAGCCCGCTGCGTCCGCCCTTCGCAGCGCGGAGCTCCTCCATCTTCGCCACGCGCCGCTTAAACTCGACGTACTGGCACTTTTCGTAGCTGTGACGCTCGTCCTGCATCCGGCCGTCAGCCCCGTTCCCGCTCGCAAGGGGGGGGGGGGGTGGAGGAAGGGGGACACACCTCGCATTTCCACGGCAGGTAGAACGTGTCGTACCGGCACCGGTTCAGCGGCACCAGCAGGTGCGCGCACGTGTCGCGGTAGGCCAGCGGCAGGCGCGCGGCGGACATCTCCTCGTGCGAGACTGGCCGCTGCCGTGTCAGCCGTGGCCCGGAAGAACGGAGGGAGGGGCGCACGTTGTGTTCCGGCCTCCGACGACGAAGAGGGGAAGATGCTCTCCTTCAGCGTCGAGAGAAGCGTCATTGTGCCTTTTTTTTTGGTCGGGTGATGGTGTGACGGGGGTGGGCGGGCGGAAGTGGTGACGCGGAGGTGCAGAGATGCGGAGATGCGGAGGCAGGCAAGCGGGCGGGTGGGACGGAGAGATGGGAGGTGAGGCGGTGGGAGGCGTCGTGCGGCCGGGTAATCGGATGTGGCTGACTAAGGAGAGGGAAGTGGCCGGGTGAGAGGCTATGAGTAGCTGGGTGGATGTACTTAGCCAGGGTGCACGTGAGTAAGGCGGGGTTGGGGTATGACACACCACTCCATACGATGATCCGCGGGCTCCTACTGACGGCGGCCAAGGCGGACCGGACAACCACGGCTACAGCTGCTGCGGGAACGGCCAAGGGATACATTCGCCGAATTAAAGACTTGTATGATGGGTACAACTACTAGTATTGTCGAACACACCGTTCGATCCGGCCGACCTGCAACCACGGTATCGCTCAAGTAGGCACCGACAACGGAAAACAGCGAGCGGTCCGGTGCAGAGCGTAACCGTTAGTTACTGTGGCACCTGTAATTGTCCATAAAATTCTCACGACATCCTCTTCCCACCAACTCTATCTACAGATCTGCGCCTACGGGCAAAAAAAATAAAAAAAATTACAGCATTGAAACTAGAACGACGAGACAGAGAAGGACAAGAGCCCTCGGAAAAGTATATCAGCACGGAAGCTATCGCGCCAACGCAACAACGGAACCGGGGGATCGTGCGCTGTCGTGGTCAAAGCAAAGGGCACGGGTACGAACACCGCACACTGCGAACAAAAACAAAAACAAAGTGAACTAAAAAAAAAAAAAAGAAAAAAAAAAAGAAAGAAAAACCCCAGAATGCCGCTGAATGCACCTCATCAACCCACTAAACCCGCGAGGAATAGGAAAAGAACTAAAGTAAAACCAAACTCCGTAGTGATGAAAAGGGGAACGATCGTGCTCGTAAAGTAAAGAAAAGTAGCCCGGCCCCCACGCACAGGAGAACGCTCGACGGGAGCCGCAGCCACGCCTACCGGAACCCTTGAGTGGCGATGCGCTGGCGGTACTGCTCGCGGAACTTGGCTCGTTCGAGGGTGCCCCAGCCGAAGATGGAGCACGCGACGATCAGATACGCGCTGAAGAAGTAGAGACCCGCCGGAACGACTTCTATTCGTGTGCCGGGGAGCTCAAAGGGCGCATCCTTGACTTCCTCCGTCTCTTCTGCGCTGAGGGCGGGCGTGTTGGCGAAGACGCCGTTCAGGAACATGGAATCTTCGATGCTGACGTCGGTGCTGACTGCTTTGCCGGCGTTGGTGAAGGCGCTGATCGAGATCTTGGGCGTGACCATGACCTGGAGCTCGGTGCTGTGGCGCTGTTAGCTACGGCCGTCGGGAGCGACGATGTGGGGATGCTCACTCGGTCAGTTTCTCGGAGAGCAGCGACTGGTCGAGATTCCCAATGAACTGGGAGTCGATCAGCTTGACGAGCCTGGTGTTCTGCGGCATGCCCGCTTCCGACGCCCTCCTCTCCTTGTCCGACAGATTCCGCGCCTGGATGGCGGCGCTGCCATCGTACTCCAGCGAGATGTTGTACGCCGAGATCGGCACATCGGCCCAGTCGCCCGTCGGTTCCGCCACCCTGAACAGCCGCAGATCCGCCGCGAACACGCCCGTGCGCGCGACCAGCAGCGGCAAGTTCCAGCAGCCGGCCACGCCCGCCGGATTCGAAGCAATCCGCGCCGAGTTCAGCTTGGTGGCGCAGCGCTTGACGGTTTCGGTCGCCCACGCCTCCAGGTCGAGATTCTTCACGCTCGCCTCGTCCCGAATCCCCTCCATCCGCTTCTCGAGCATGGACCCAACATTCCTCCGCAGCAGCCCGTACCAGTTGTGAGCCTCCACTCCCCTTGCCCGTGCATCCGACGTGCCGCTCGGAGCAGGGAACGACGACCGGCCCTCAGCGAGTGTGCCTGCACACAGGGTCGCCAAGCCCAGAAAGAGCTGTTGCACGATAGCGCTTCGCATGATGGGGTGCCGACGGACAGCGAGCGAGCGAGCGAGCGGAGCGGAATGCGGGTCGGAAAGGGTCGGAAAAGAAAGCGCAGTGCAAACGAGCCAGTTCCGTAGACGAGGCCCCGTCTCGCGCCTACGATGCGATGCGATCAAATCAAATCGTGCGAGTCCGACCGTGTTGAATATTCAAGATGTGCTGCTGACTTCGACGACGGGGGGTTGCGGGTGGCAGCTGGCGTTCGTTCAGTCGGTCAGGGGCGGGTCAAATCGAACGGGGTAGCGAGACGGCGGGAGCGGTCTGGAACCACGATGATTATCCTGTCGTTCGGGAACACCGTTCGTGGCTGGGGTGAGTGCAGTGGCGTCAGCAACGGGAGAAGAAAAGCGATGTATCTCCGCGAGATCGTCAAGAGGATGATATGCGGAGAGCGGTGCGGACGGGAGGGAGGAGAGGGACGAGCGACTTTGTTCGAAGCTGCACCGGCGCGAATGCAGGAACGAGAAGGAGGTGCAGTGCAATATTCAGGGGAGCGTACCCGACTAAAAGAGTAACGTGCTGTTGCCGAAGTGGCGGGGTTGGGTGGGTCGCGTTTGGCAGTGTGAAGTCCTTCCTTTTTCTTTCCTCTTCACCGCCTGGATGAAGTGGGAATGCGGAGGGCAGCTGGAAATACGAATGAGAACAGCGCACGGAGTCTCTTTCTCTCTCTCTCTCTCTCGGTCCGTCGCTTTTCGCTTTTTCCCCTCTCTTTCTTTTTTAGTGGGGG
>Ga0307516_10006714_pt1 | contig 13448 bp, 17 predicted proteins | sample 19_EM_MG_FD_203310 | JGI IMG/M metagenome (GOLD analysis project Ga0307516, IMG submission 203310) | Populus trichocarpa ectomycorrhiza microbial communities from riparian zone in the Pacific Northwest, United States - 19_EM | ecosystem: Host-associated > Plants > Roots > Unclassified | place... | reverse complement strand
AAATTTGACAAGTGATACAAAAATGTGCACAGCAGCAGCAGTGGCAGCAGTAGCAGAGGTTGGGTGGAACACAGCTGCCGGCAACACCAGAGCCGTAAACAATGCGTCACTGCACCCACCCATGCGCCGCGCCGCGCCCGGCACCATGACCTCGTTCCTTCTCCACTACGAACAGGGCATCGCGCAAAGTAATGATTCGGCGCGTGTCTTCCTCCTCTTTTGTCGCGCTAGCCGCCTTGCCTGATGTGGGCACGTACGGCCGGGCCCAGGTGCTTCCTATCGCAGCAGTAGCAGGTGTTGCTGCTGGTGCCGTCGTCGTTGCGGGGGCTGGACTTGCAGCGGGCTTGGGCTTGGGGGGTGGAGCCGGCGACGCATTGGTCGCAGTCATCCACGCGTACTTGCCCGTGCTAAGACCGGCGGCATGGCTTGCCACGGCATTCGACATCTTCTTACGCACGTCCTCGGACATGTTCTTCGCTGTCACGCCCGGCCCGTCCGCCTTCTTCTTTTTCTTCTTCGGACCACCTTCGCCATCTTCGGTGTCTCCGGTTGTGGCACCTGGCACATGCGTAGCGAGAGCGGCTGCTTGTGCGGCTGCTAGTTCCTTGCGCTCGCGCCGAATGCGCATTTCATCTTCGCGCTCGGCCCGTTCAAGGGCCGCCAGTTGCTTCGCGACATCCCGCCGTACCGATATCCGCCACATTGGGGTCCCATCTACGTATGTGGACGGCGTACGGTCGAACTGCGAATCCGTGCGATGCGCACTGGCTGCAGCCATCGCGACGAGGAGGTCGTGTAGCCGCGCTCGTAAAGCCAGTGCAACGTAGTTTACAGAGTCTTCTGGGATTTTGAGAACTTTGTGTTTCGTCCCAATTGCACGCATCGTAGTTCCCAAAAAGCGTGTGTCAAAATTGGGAGTCGCGGGTTGCTTCCGCGAGCGATCTTCATATGGGCGGTACGTTTGGTGTTGATCAGTACCGCGTTGTAACGATTCTTCTTCCGCCTATGACAATATCTTTGAGCATAAAGGCCACGGATGATATAATAGCGCACCTACCCTCAAATCAACTCCAGCACTTCCTATCGCGTCATTGAGGGTGGCAACATCTGCGGTGTCGAGTTGATTTGTTGCCTGCGAAGGCTGACGCTGTATTGCAGCCGTCACGGGCCCAGGAGTCTGAGTTTGTGCGGTTTGCGCGGGTGGAATATAGGGCTGATAGTGGCCGTATGACGCTTGTGGGTAATGGGAATGTTGAAATTGGGTGTAATATTGTGTCCTAGCAATGGATGAGGGTAGAAGCAAGGACATACACGCTTGACCTACGTGGCATTTGCAGATTGCTGCTGTAAGACAGGGTCGATGGGTATTTCTGATGAGATTGTTCCGTGAGATCACAATCCTAGGTTGAGGTGCTGGTACGAACGACTCGATGCCCAGGAGGTAGGAGCGTATGGGGTCGCTGGAGTTTGAGTTGCTGGAGTCGTTGTCGAGCTTGAGGCTTCTGGCTCTGTCTTTGGAGTTGGAGAAGTCTGGCTCATCGTAGACAGAGTGAACTTGGAGGCTTCAAGGACAGCGTTATGGACCAGCAAGGGCTCATTCAAGCCCAACAAGGGAAATGGCCGTGCCGCGAGGTGGCCGGGGTATTCCACCAAACATATACCGGGGTCCCGATTTCCGTCGAACAGTTCACACGACTGTCTAATGCTACCGTCACCACACCTGGGTCGAAATCAACCCTCAAGGTCAGAGATGCGAGGTCACCTTGTATCTCACCATTTGGCACTCTCCTTTGAGCTACGTTGAAGAATCAAATTAGCAATTGTCTACTCAGAGTTGACGCCAATACAACCAGTTCTTAGGTTAAGCATGAGAAGCCTTCGAATCTGGGATTCTCCCGTCATCATTAAAGCCTTTTTAACTGCCTGCATTGGCGCCCCTATATAAATTCTTTGACTCTGAAGGCAACCATGCCAGTACTACCGACATGGACGTCTATCCTTTACTGCCATCCTTTCAACAGGGAGGTTTGACAATATTCCTTGGCTTGCTGTTTTATGCTGTTGTCCGCGTTATATATAACGTCTACTTCCATCCCCTTTCTCGCTTCCCTGGTCCCCGCGGTGCAGCATGTACAAAATGGTGGCTCGCATACATGCAGCTCGGCAGGGGAGTTAGTCTATCTACCCTGCGCACAGAGCTCCATAAAAAATACGGTACAGTAACACCCCTTGGTCGCCCTTTTGATGTCGTATTTACGATGGACAGGTGACATTATACGGATATCGCCGAATGAGGTGATTTTGGATACCTCATTTGGCGAGTTGGGACTCACTGCCGCGTTTCTTCGCAGCTCCTCTTCTCAAAACCGACGGTATACAATGAAATATACAATCCACAGAACAAATGGGATAAGGATTATAATTTCTATCGTGCCTTCGACGCGGACGAATCCTTTTTCTCGCAGACGGAATACCTCAAATCAAAACATCGCAGGGCGCTAATCTCCAATATGTTTTCCAGAAAAGCGATTTCAGAGATACAGCACCTTATCCGGGCCCAAGTGCGATCCATATTTGATTTACGTTTCTCAGTTGCCTAATGGACTTCGTAGCTGGATCGGTTCTGTGACGCGCTCACGGAGCAGAATGCAGCTGGTAAGCGACTTGACGCCCATTTACTTGTCGTAAACTCGACCGCACCCAGGCAAATCGAGCAATCTCTATTTCGGCTTTCAATGTTTCGGCGCCGACGCAATCTCCAACTTCTTGTTCGCGACTTGCTTTGACCAATTATTATCCCCTGGTCTTCAAGGTGACCTTATCAGAGGAGTCGACAATTTCGCGCCTACCATTACGCTTGGAAAGTTCTCTCCAATCTTCGTTTGGTTCATACACCACTTCCCACCGTCGATCCTCATTCCCATCGCCCCAAGCTTGAAGGGACTTGTGGTTTTCAAGAACGTAAGTCTGAATGACTGTCATTACTAGTACGTTGTTCCTTAAAACCAACTCCACTCCAGACGGTGGCAGCCCAGGTCAACAGTGTCCTGCAAAATCCGAAGTCGTTGGGCGATGCACCACATCGTGTCATATACAATGAGCTCTTGAACCCAGAGGCATACAAGGGGCTTCCTCCCCCTACGGTATCACGACTTTGCGATGATGCACGCGCCCTGTTTGCAGCAGGATCACACACCACCGGGACAACGCTCGTCACTGGTGTCTATCATCTACTGCGCAATCCCGGGATAAAGCAGAGGCTAATCGACGAAGTGCGCACCGTATGGCCTGTTCTCGACCAACCTCCAAGCCACGAACAACTCGAGAAACTTTCATTCTTAGTAAGCGCGTTCATTTGTCAGTGTTGAGCTTGCTCTCTAAGGATGGGACAGACTGCTGTAATCAAAGAGACGCTTCGCATTGCTACACCGATACCCGCTGGCCTTCCACGCGTGGTGCCGCCATCTGGTGCCGTGATATCTGGCGTTGACATACCCGGAGGGGTCCGTGCTTCATCCCCATGTCACTGGTCCATATCTGACGTCGCCAGCAGACAGTTGTGAGCCAGAGCCCCCTTTTCATAACCTTTTCAGAAGAGATTTTTGCTCGACCACACGAGTTTCTTCCTGAACGGTGGCTTCAGCCAGAATCCAAAGCTTTAGAGAACTGGCTGGTGGTTTTCTCAAAGGGGCCGCGCAGTTGTCTGGGCATAAAGTGAGAACTTGATTTTTTTCGGGCATAGTGACGTCACCAATGCATCGTGCAGCCTTGCATATTGCCAACTATACCTCATGATGGCATACTTATTCCGACGTTTTGACGTTCGTGAGGACCCAAACAAGTGAGGCTCACGTATACGTACCATTCCCCGATGTACTGACCAATGTGATTGGACACTGCAGGCCTGCTGACTTGAGATGGTCAGAGCATTTCGTCCCCCACTTTGAAGGGCAACATCTTCATGCCTATTGTGTTCTACGGTCGGAATAATTGAAACCTCATTCTACTGTTGGATATTCCGGTGTCACTGGCAATTTTGTATATTTTGTATTAACCGTACTGTAGTCGGCAGTGTGGGGTCCCTCACGCCTCAGGAACCTCAGTGTTACTGAGATTCCCCGGTGGCGCTTTCAACCTCGATCTTTCAATTCTACTACTTTCGATACCCCGTCTCGTCAATTCCACCATTTCGTTAGGTTGGCAGCAGGCGCAATGCTAATCTGTGAATGATGCCGAGCAAGTGTACATAGGGCGTAAGACTCGGAAAGCGATCGCTCCACGATAGGTCTCGGAGTCACGTCACGGTGGCAATGTTTCAAATTCGATTTACGCCGCACCCTGCCTCCAGAACGCCACCAGAACGCCACCCTGAGAAAGATCACATAAACCGGAGCCCATTTGAAGTGTTTATTATTTGGGACGGGAAGGGGAAGAGTCACGTCCCTGGCTCTGGGAATACATGTTTACTCGAGCTCCCAAAGGACCCATCTGCCAGTGGAATCTGCTGAGCTCCAGCCGAAAAGTGCTAACTTTCTATTCTGCTGTTCCATGATGAAGCGGGACGAGTTGGTTATGACGCAACATGGACTAGCGCTTTCTATGGAAAGTCGTTTCAGCAACTTCGATATCGGACCGAACACCATAACATCCCCATTGTTTTCGCTCAATTCAGTAACGACCAGTTTTCTATCTGCAAGATCGCTGTTTCGAGGAACAATGTTGCAAACCAAGGAACACGAACATAACCGGAACATAGGCCACTACACCGCTGGGCGGTGGCACCGACTTATCCAACCCCGTCCGAGTCGATTGTCGTAGTCCATTGCGGACCACCGGGGGTAGCAAAGTGCCTTTTAATCTGGGATTTTGAACGCCTGGTACCGCGACTGCCACGGCACCTAGGACTCAATGACTCAACGGCTTCCGGACTCGGATCCGCCGTGATGGCCTTCTAATCTTCAAAATGGCTATTCCGGCACCAAAAGGTCAAAAAGTAAATCCGACACACCAAGTGTATTGCCGCGGGGGAAAAAACATACCGACGATCGCGTGGCAACGTTGATTTGGATGATGCGTTTAATTAACAACTGACCCAAATCAGTGACGTTCCCGATGGGCAAGTTTACCAGGCACAGCACACCCCTTAGTTAGACCCCGAGTCAAGCTGGTCAGCGCTCCGATGTCACGGCCGACATCGAGTCACCTCCAACGCTTCACTACCACGTAGAATGCCGATTGACCCGAGCAGGCGTTTGTCCACATATTTCTCTCAAAACCCCGGCACGTATCATGTTGGCGTCAGTTTTGGCACGGGAATGGATGATCCATATCCACTGCCAAGGTTTCTACAGTAGTACAAACAAAAGGTAGTATGTCTCGTTGGATTTATCAGTCTGGGATGCACGCGCGGCGTAACAACATACCCTGGTGGTCAATCTCATGCAGCTGGCTGGAGCCACGTTGGGTAGGTGAGCTTAAAAGTCTGTGATAGTGACATCTCATATTGAAACGTCGTGGGAGAAAATTGGGGTAGTTCTTCGTCAACGTGCATCATAAATGTGCAACACAGTAATCACTGTAGCTCTAGCGGGAAGCCAGGCGAAAAGAAGTCACCTAAACCGGCCATTGTCAGAAGCGATCAATGTGCTGGAGTCATGCACAATTGCCGCGAGCATCGCGACTTGACGCTGTATCCTAATTCCGCGTTACCCATGATGATGTGCCTTTGGACATTCAGGCATATTCAGGGCTAAGGGCACAGCGAAATCGGAGCCGTGGCAAAGAATGAATAATAGCACGGTTGGATACCCCGCGGATTATGTTTTCCCCGGAAGCAAGGCACTCAGCAGTGACCCTAGGCTACGGCATTCATAGTATGAATGCGCGCGCTTACATGGATATCGACAGTTGAAACATGAAATCTGAGAGGGAAAACGCAAGTGACAGGTGATCAAATAGACGGCTTAAATCCATATTGGGTTAGACTGTTAAGACTGGACTCACTGTTGGTCCTCCCACCACCTGCCTGACATGGATCTCGGGGCTAATGTGTTCCCGACGTGAGAAGGCTCAGCTCTAGGTTGACTCGCTCTCCTTGGCGAACAACTTCTCTGCGCGCTCGGTGATCTCGCTCTTCTTGCACAGTTCTTCGTGCTCTGTCACAGCATCCTAGTTCGAGTCCGAACAGCCTTCGGTACTGTTCATAGACAGGAGGGGCCAGACTTACTGGCTTATCATCAAATCCGAGTGTTAATCAGAGCTGCCTTGGAAAAAGCTCCCGCCTAGACCTTTGTTAACACTCTCAAGTCTCAACATCTTATCTTGCTCAATTCTTCTATCTATTCGATTGGCACTGCACTGTCAGTGAGTACAGCGTCGCGATCGATCTAAGTGAGATCGTGTGGATGTGCGTCTAAAGCAGTGTAAAACTACTGTATAAGGCGCTGGATGGTAAAATTTAGTGTCGCACGATTATCAATCCCGATAGTCTTCGGAATTGTGGAAATGGTTCTCGATCCCTCCTCCCGTAGCGCGCAGTGGCGGTGATGTGGCGCACCCGGTAATAGAGTCCGTTTTGTTTTGGGCACCGACTTGGTTGAGATGGGCTAATGGAAGAAGGTTTTGGGAGTCTTCAGGAAATATCAGCTCGCATACATCCCAGTTAACGCTTATGGTTACCGTCACAAAGTTGTACACCCAGCGTAGTAAGAAGGACAAATAAGCATTCGTCATCACACCGAGAAGATGAGCATGATGAGTTTAGCGAGTTCAACCTTCATTAACTTACAATTGAGGTGGCGGCTCGGGGTGAGGAAGCCATTTAGGGGTTGATCTGTTGCAATAACCGGACGATGAGTCGGAACGTTATGGATTTTTTAACGGATGCATATGCTCTAGAGAGGGGATGTGAAGGTGAAGAGAATAGCATCACAATATTACTGAGAAACTAGGCATTGCTGATGCGTGCTGATAAGGACGACGCATTTAAACACAATAAGCGCGTTACGTGGCCATGGGAAAAACTTACGCGAGAATTTTATGCGTTAACACGTTCCGTTCAACCCTTCGCCCTTTTTTTTCGTCCTCTTCTTCCCATTCCTCCTTCTCGATCTCTAAAAGTAAGTTGTTGCCGTGTCCCCGTTACCCTATTTCCAGACAGGGCCAATTTATTTTGTACAGCCTTTGCCCTTCGAAAAATGCGGGAAGTCATCTCTGTTCACGTTGGTCAGGCTGGCGTCCAGATTGGTAACGCTTGCTGTAAGTTTTCAAAAATCCTCCCATCAAGATGAATCCATATTTGCGAATCGGCTTGGAAAATGACGCGTTTTTCTCGCGCTACTTCAATGTCCACTGCTCTTGTTCGTTCCGCTGACCCACCTATTTGACAGGGGAACTTTACACCATCGAGCATGGTTTAAGCGTGCGTGCCACCTATCCGGTCCTCTCTCATGTGTCACTTAATGAATCCTGCGCAGCCTGATGGTCGCCTTGACAATCCATCTGAGGCTCACAACAAAGAGGGATTTAGTACGTTCTTCTCAGAGACCTCATCGGGCAAACACGTTCCGCGGTCGCTTTACATCGACCTCGAGCCAAACGTCGTCGACGAAGTGCGTACTGGAAAATATCGTAGCCTTTTCCACCCAGAGACCATGATCACTGGCAAAGAAGATGCCGCGTCCAACTGTCCGTTCCTTCTTTTTTCACGTGTAATGTAACTGACTCAACTTTATCCCGTCAGACGCACGGGGTCATTATACAATCGGAAAGGAGCAGATCGATAATGTGATGGACAGAGTTCGACGTCTGGCTGACAACTGCTCAGGCCTTCAGGGCTTCTTTGTTTTCCACTCTTTTGGTGGCGGGACGGGTTCTGGTCTCGGTGCTCTTATCCTCGAGCGGCTCTCCACAGACTATGGAAAGAAGAGCAAGCTAGAGTTCAGCGTCTACCCTGCGCCGACACTCGCAAACTCGGTAGTAGAGCCATATAACTCTGTTCTCACGACACACACGACTCTCGAGCACTCTGATTGCTCCTTTATGGTAATCGCGTTTTTGTTCAGATTATTACCACAATGTTGACCATCACGCATCAAGGTCGACAATGAGGCGATTTATGATATCTGCAAAAAGAGTCTTGGCATTTCGTCACCGAGTTTCACCAACCTGAATCGCCTCATCGCACAAGTCGTATCTTCGATCACAGCATCCCTTCGCTTTGACGGTTCTCTGAATGTTGATCTGAACGAGTTCCAGACCAACCTTGTTCCGTGAGTAATCTGGTTCACTTTGTACTCAAGCAAGCTGGCTGAATTAGACACAGCTTCCCTCGTATTCATTTCCCCCTTGCGACATTTGCACCAATTATCTCCGCGGAGAAAGCACATCACGAGCAGAACACTGTCGCAGACATGACTTTCTCCTGTTTTGAAACCGGCAACCAGATGGTCAAGTGTGACCCCCGTGAGGGGAAATACAGTAAGTGCGATCCTCTGGTACCATCTTGATCGGCACCTTACGGGGTGCATGAAGTGGCCTGCGCATTGTTGTACCGTGGGGATGTTGTGCCCAAGGACGTCAACTCGGCCGTCTCGTATATCAAGACGAAGAGGACTATTCAGTTTGTTGATTGGTGCCCCACTGGGTTCAAGATCGGTATCTGTAACGAGCCCCCGTCACATGTTCCAGACGGTGATCTGGCCCGAGTTGCACGAAGTATGTGCATGCTATCCAACACGACTGCCATCTCCTCCGCATGGAGTCGGCTGGACCACAAATTTGACCTGCTGTACTCAAAACGTGCATTTGTTCACTGGTACGTCGGTGAGGGCATGGAAGAAGGCGAGTTTAGCGAAGCGCGCGAGGACCTTGCCGCGCTTGAAAAGGACTACGAGGAGGTTGGGATTGACTCTGCAGATGTCGAAGAGGCTGGCGAATACTAGGGATTTGGGTTTTCTTCTTTTACGACCATCTTTTGATGCCTAATGATATCCTCTTCCATACGTACACATACACAACGGCCTTTCTCTCCGCATACATTTTTAGTTTTCGATTTGATATCCGTTACCGTACAAACCAACGGGAAATAGTCGCATGACCTTGTTTGGCAGTATTTGGTTTGATCGGTCATGAGGGTTCATCAAACTCGACACTTTCCGGCGCCAGTCAAGGAGACACCCCACAGCAAACGAAAAAAAAAACGACATAAAATGAGAGAAGTCATCTCCCTTCATGTTGGCCAAGCTGGCGTTCAGATTGGCAATGCCTGCTGTGAGCGTTCCTTCTCACTCGACTTGTCGCGTGCTCACCATCACACAGGGGAACTTTACACCCTCGAACACGGTCTCAGTGTGCGTACAACTAGTCTCTCCTTCTCTCCGAAAGTGCTTTAATTGCAGGCCATCTTTTATAGCTTGATGGACGCGTAGAACGAAACACGGGTGAGCAACACATAGGCCACTCAACATTCTTCTCGGAGACGGGCTCGGGCAAGTATGTCCCTCGCTCGCTCTATGTCGATCTAGAGCCAGGCGTTATCAATGAGGTCAAGACTGGCCCCATGCGTGCCCTATTCCACCCTGAGAGTATGATCACTGGGAAGGAAGATGCAGCAAATAACTGTGCGCCTCGGTCTCACTTCGTCGTAGTGGTGATAACTGACTGTAGTACATGTCTCTGTCTCTGTGTCGTCTGCCCATAGATGCACGCGGTCACTACACCGTTGGCAAGGAGCTTATCGACCCAACGATGGACAAAATCCGTCGGCTGGCGGATAATTGCGGTGGCCTCCAAGGCTTCTTCGTCTTCCACTCTTTCGGTGGCGGTACTGGATCCGGCTTTGGTGCTCTCCTCCTAGAGCGCCTCTCGACAGACTACGGCAAAAAGTCTAAACTCGAATTTTGCGTATACCCCGCACCGCAATTGTCTTCCTCGGTCGTTGAGCCATACAACTCGGTGCTTACCACACACACGACGCTTGAGCATGCGGATTGTTCATTCATGGCGCGTATCTTTTGGTGGCTTTTCCGTGTCTGTGGCCGCGATGTTGATGATGGCCATTCAGGTTGACAACGAAGCTATCTACGACATCTGCAAGAATCGCCTTGGTGTCGCACAGCCTAGCTTTACGAACTTGAACCGATTGATTGCGCAGGTCGTCTCGTCCATCACCGCGTCCCTCCGCTTTGATGGCTCCCTCAATGTCGATTTGAACGAGTTCCAAACTAACCTTGTTCCGTGAGCTATTTGTTTTGTCTTCCTTTTTCGTACAATTTTGTTCATTAAATGATAATTTACAGCTTCCCCCGTATCCACTTCCCCCTGGCTACCTACGCTCCTCTCCTCTCTGCGGAGAAGGCGTCTCATGAACAGAACACTGTCGCAGAGATGACCTTTGCTTGCTTCGAGAACGGCACTCAGATGGTACACCTTTTCCCGATGCGTTTCCGTTCCTTTTGCTGAATGTTGAGAATAGGTAAAATGCGACCCGAAGGACGGAAAATACAGTGCGTGCTATTATAACTTACGGTCTTTTACGTGATTCGAATATTTGATAGTGGCCGTTTGCCTGCTCTACCGTGGCGACGTTGTACCCAAGGATACGTCGGCAGCAGTTGCTAGTATCAAAACGAAACGTACGATCCAGTTTGTTGATTGGTGTCCCACTGGCTTCAAGGTGGGTGGTCTTTTGCTTGTCTTTTGTACTTCATATTCTGATTATGTGTAGCTCGGAATCTGCCACGAACCCGCTGCTGTCGTACCTAGTGGTGACCTCGCCAAGACGTCGCGCAGCTTGTGTATGCTGTCAAAGTGAGCATTTCCTTAGTCCTAGTGCATCAACAGCCATTTGACACGTCACAGTACCACCGCTATCGGTGCCGCGTGGCACCGCCTTGGTGCGTCGTTTCACATCCTTCTCGCCGTGTACTCACACTAGTGAATATTGTTAGACTATAAGTTCGACCTGATGTACTCGAAGCGTGCATTCGTGCACTGGTACGTCGGTGAGGGTATGGAGGAGGTGTGTTGCTCTCCATGATACCCACTCTTGTGCATCATGCTAATTTGTTGTAGGGTGAATTTTCGGAGGCACGTGAAGATCTTGCTGCCCTCGAGCGGGATTATGAGGAGGTTGGTACCGACTCGGCCGATGCTGAGGAAGAAGGCGAATATTAGAAGATGTCAATATCTGCCCCCTCTGCGCCCTAACTGTTCATTCTCGACTTCTGAATATCTGAATACCCTAACGTCGCGCGGCTGATGTCTATGTTACTTGTGTTTCGAATACTAACGCTTGGTTATCCGTAACTTCAATGCTAACTTACGATTTACACCGGATCATACCTCTGGAAGATGTGGGACTGGTAGAGCGTAAGTGGTGAGTTTATTCAGGAAAGCCGGGCTAGTGTGGGCGAAAAGAACCCATCAATCATCCCAGGATTACCCTCGGATCTCAGGGCCCAGATGTCCGAGTCAAATTTGAGTGAGACGTACGCTTTTCAGGATGTAGACTTCAAGTTGGGCCGCAGTTTTTCCACCATATTCGATGCTTATTGTGTCTGCTCCAAGGTGCCGTACAGTACATACGTATCATTTGTTTCAGATATGAAGGACGACGTGGAGGTTAAATGCTTTAGTCAAATAGTCTTAAATTCATGCGTGGCGGTTGACGTGGTTCGGGTTCGTTTGCCGTCGGGGTTGTCGGAGTGTGAATCGTCAAGACACGGATTACAGCGTCTTTGCCCGCTTTAACGCTCTCAACCACTACCACCGCCCCCGCCGTACTTCTCTTTTTATCTACGTTACAAGACTTCTTTTCGCAATGGGTATGACACTATCTCGTGCGCTCCAAGGGATCTTCGGAAAGAAGGAAATGCGTGCGTCTTGAATTTTGCAGTTTTTGCCATGTCACCCAACCTTTTTCGATCCTAACTTCGCTCTTTAGGAATTCTTATGGTAATGCTCACCTTTTAGCAGTCCATGAGCGATATCTGAACTCTGGATAATAAAGGTCGGTCTTGATGCCGCTGGTAAGACCACTATTCTCTATAAGCTCAAGCTCGGTGAAATCGTCACCACTATCCCCACAATCGGTACGTTAGGAATTGTGGCTTGGCTTTACAAAAATGAACGTTTTCTTTCTAATAAGGTTTTAACGTCGAGACGGTCGAATACAAGAACATTTCTTTCACTGTCTGGGACGTGGGAGGGCAGGACAAGATCCGCCCGCTCTGGAGGCATTGCAAGTTCCTCATTCGGATATTCTAACGCCTTTTCACTGAAATTTTTTTTTTCACAGACTTCCAGAACACCCAGGGTATCATATTCGTCGTAGACTCGAACGACCGGGAACGTGTCTCTGAGGCACGGGAGGAACTGCAAAGGATGCTCAATGAGGATGAACTCCGTGATGCTCTCCTCCTTGTGTTTGCCAACAAGCAAGATCTACCCAACGCCATGAATGCTTCGGAGATTACGGATAAGCTTGGTCTTCAGGGTCTCCGTCAGCGGACGTGGTATATCCAGGTACGACCTTTCCTTGGTTACTTATTTTCGAGCGCTCGTGACTCATGCATTCGCGCTCCTGTAGGCCGCTTGTGCCACGAGTGGCGACGGTCTTTATGAGGGCTTGGAGTGGTTGAGCGCCAACATTAAACGACGGCTGTAAGCGGCGTGTGGGATCAACCAATTGGGGGAGAGTGTCTGGCAAGGTTTGCCATGATCCTGTCTAAGCTACAAAATTCTTGCCCCCCTTTTCCCATCTTTGTTGCTGTGCTGTTCATCATCACTTCCCACGCTTCTCCCTTCCCGTTGTCATTGTCTCTCTAGTGCAGGCATCTCCCCGTTTCTGTCTTATATTGGATCCGATTTCTCATTTCCGTATACTTTTCCGTGCAACCGCTGCGGCGTGCGCGCGTTCAACTACGCGTTTCCTAGAGCTTCAGCAGATATCTTAGTCCAATATCCCCCACGCATGGTATTAGTAATGGCAATGGGAATCCTTCATCTATAATTACAAGGGCCGTGGATGCAGCCTGCGGACGGTAAAGAATGCGATGCTCAACGGTTCTCGCCAGGAAATAGCCTGCCCACTGCTTCTGCCTCCTTTCGCCGCCTCTCGCCCTTTTCGCGGGATGTCTGGTCTCTGCAACTTGCCGCGTAACGTGCGAGTTTATCAAGTAGGGCGGTGAGCCTTTTCGGTTTGACGTTTGCATACTTCGTTTGGCGTAGTGGAGGCACGAGATATTCGGCGACCGAATCAGAGAGCACGATGGATGTCGTCTACGAAGGGGGCGTAGGCGGCAAAGGACAAAATAAATAGATGCGAGAGGAAAGGGCGGTAGAGTGGACAATTGACGTACGGAACGCAGTTCGCTAAAGAGCGAGCTGAGATTGGCGCGACCCGCATTGCGGAACTGTTCTTCGAGGAAATCGAGGTCGACGAGGAT
>Ga0307516_10006713_pt1 | contig 13448 bp, 11 predicted proteins | sample 19_EM_MG_FD_203310 | JGI IMG/M metagenome (GOLD analysis project Ga0307516, IMG submission 203310) | Populus trichocarpa ectomycorrhiza microbial communities from riparian zone in the Pacific Northwest, United States - 19_EM | ecosystem: Host-associated > Plants > Roots > Unclassified | place... | reverse complement strand
TGCCACCGGTCATCCGGCCCCGGGCTTTGAGGACGTCGAGCAGTTCGGCCGCCCGGGTGGTCACCGTCGCCGCGTCGTCGCCGTCGAGTTCGACGTAGAGCCAGGCACGCCCCTCGGGCAGGCCGGTGACGGCGTCGGGACCGCGGCGGGCGCGCATGGTGGCGACGATCGCCTCGTCCATGCCCTCCACGGCGGTGGGCTCCCGGCGCAGGATCTCCGGCACGTCCTCGGCGGCGTCGACGACGTCGTCGTAGCCGAGGGCGAGCAGCGCGGAGGCGGGTGCGGTGGCGACCAGACGGACGGTCGCGCCCGTGACGACCGCGCAGGTGCCCTCCGTGCCGACCAGGGCGCGGGCCGCGTCGAAGCCGTTCTCCGGCAGCAGGTGGTGCAGTTGGTAGCCGGAGACCTGGCGGGGGATGCGGCCGAGTTCGGTGCGGATCGGCGCCAGGTTGTCGGCGATCAGGCGCTGTACGTCCGCTTCGAGCCGGGCGACGTGTCGGACCGCGTCGGTGTCGTTCGGGTCGGCGGCGCGCAGTCCGGTGTGGTCGGCCACGGCGCGCACCCCGTCGGCGGTGACGATGTCCAGGGATTCGATGTGGCCGCTGGTGCGCCCGTACCGGACGGAGCGGTTGCCGCACGCGTCGTTGCCGATCATTCCGCCGAGGGTGCAGCGGCTGTGCGAGGACGGGTCGGGGCCGAATGTGAGCCCGTGCTCGCCGGCCGCGTCCCGCAGCGTGTCGAGGACCACGCCCGCCTCGACGCGCGCCGTGCCCGCCTCGGTGTCGATGGCCAGGACCCGGTTCATGTACCGGGAGAAGTCCAGGACGACGCCGGGGCCGACCGCGTTGCCCGCCATGCTGGTGCCGCCGCCCCGGGCGGTGACCGGGATGCCCTCCTCCCGGCAGGCCCGAAGCACCGCGCACACGTCGTCGGCGGTGCGCGGGAACGCCACAGCACGCGGCGGCACCCGGTAGTTGGAGGCGTCGTAGGCATAGGGGCCGGTGCCGCCGGGCCCGGTCTCCACCCGCAGGCCGGGCGCGGCCCGCGTGATGCGGGCCGACAGACCCGCCAGGTCGCGGGTGGCGTCCGTCATCGCTGCGACGCTCCCGACGTACCTGCCTCCACCGCGGCCGTCCACGCCTGAAGGCCCGCGTCCACCGCCGGCTCGTCGATCACGAGCGCCGGGATCATCCGCACGACCTGGTTCCAGGCCCCGCACAGCAGCAGGAGCAGGCCCTCGTCGACAGCGGCCCGCTGCACGCGGGCGGCGGTCTCGGGGTCGGGGGCGCCGTCCTCGGTGACGAACTCGGAGGCGAGCATCAGGCCGAGGCCCCGTACGTCCCCGATGGCCGGCGTCCGCTCGGCCACCGCCTCCAGGCCGTGCCGCAGCCGGGCGCCCATCGTCTCGGCGTTCTCGACGAGCTTCTCGTCGCGTACGACGTCGAGGGTGGCGCAGGCGGCGGCGCACGCCACCGCGTTGGCGCCGTAGGTACCGCCCTGCGAGCCCGGCCATGCCTTGCCCATCAGTTCCTCGGAGGCGGCGATGCCGGACAGCGGGAACCCGCTGGCGAGGCCCTTGGCGGTGATCAGGATGTCGGGCGTGACCCCGAAGTGGTCGTGTCCCCAGAACCGGCCGGTGCGGCCCACGCCGGTCTGCACCTCGTCGAGGATCAGCAGGAAGCCGTGCCGGTCGGCCCGCTCCCGCAGTCCTTCCAGGAAGGCCCGGGTGGCGGGCACGTATCCGCCCTCGCCGAGGACCGGCTCGACGATGACCGCGGCCGTGTCGGCGGGGGAGGAGATGGTCTGGAGGGTGTAGTCGAGCTCCTGGAGGGCGAATCGGGTGGCGGTGTCCTCGTCCCAGCCGTACCGGTAGGCCGTCGGGAACGGGGTGACGACCACGCCGCTCATCAGCGGGGAGAAGCCGGACCTGAAGCGGGTGCCGGAGGTGGTCATGGAGGCGGCGGCCACGGTCCGGCCGTGGAACCCGCCGTGACAGACCAGCACGTTCGGGCGGCCGGTGGCCTGCCGGGCCAGCCGCAGCGCGGACTCCACCGCCTCGCTGCCGGAGTTGGAGAAGAACAGGCTGTCCAGGCCGGCCGGCAGCACCTCGCCGAGCCTGTCGACGAGCTGCCGCAACGGCTGGTGCATGACGGTGGTGTACTGGCCGTGGACCAGCGTGCCCACCTGCTCCTGCGCCGCCGCCACCACCCTGGGGTGGCAGTGCCCGGTGCTGGTGACACCGATGCCGGCGGTGAAGTCGAGGTAGCGGCGGCCGTCCTCGCCGTACAGGTGGACGCCCTCGCCCCGGACCGCCACGACGGGCGTGGCCTGGCGAAGGTGCGGCGACAGTGCGGTCATGTTCGTCTCCCGGCCAATGCGTTGCGGTCTGCTCCGGCATCTCGAGCATCCCGCCCCGCACGGAGGCCGACAACGCGTGATCTGTCCAGCCGGGAGGCGGTGTTCGGACGTTGTGTCAACCGAGCCGGGTCCGGCGGGCCGCCCGGGGACCGGCCGACTGCCGTCGGCCCGCTCTTGCGCAGGTCAGCCACGCTTGTCACAGTGTCCGGGCGGGCAGGGAGGCATCATGAGCGAGTACGCCGAAACGTCTCCGACGTCCCAAGCCGGCGACCCGGGCGGCACCCCCGCGGGCGGTGTGCTGACCGTCGCCGACGTCCTGGCCCTCCCGGTGCTGGCCGCGGGGCGACCGGAGGTCCTCACCGGCGGGAGCAGGCTCGACCGACCGGTCCGCTGGGTCCACATCACCGAACTGACGGACCCCGCCTCCTTCCTCAAAGGCGGCGAACTCGTCCTGACCACCGGCATGCCGCTGCCCCGGGACACGGCGGGCGTGCGCCGGTACGTCGACGAACTCGCCGACATCGGCGCCGCGGCCCTGGTCATCGAACTCGTACGGCGCTACCACCGGCCGCCCGACTCGCTCATCCAGGCCTGCCGGATCCGTGGACTCCCCCTCGTCGCCCTGGCCGAGGACGTCAACTTCCTGGAGGTCACCCAGGTCGTCCACACCCTGATCCTCGGCAACCAGGCCGATGCCATGCGCCGGACCCAGCGCGTCCACGAGGCGTTCACGGCCCTGACGTTGCGCGGCTCGGGCCCCGAGGAGGTCGTGCGGGCGGCGGCGGAGATGAGCGGCCGCACGGTCGTGCTGGAGAACCTGGTGCACCAGGCGCTGATCTGCGAGCCCTCCGGCAGCACCGTGGACGAGGCACTCACCGGCTGGGAACGGCGCTCCAGGGCGACACCTCCCGGCGATCACACGGAGGTGAGCGGCCCCGAGAGCTGGCTCGTGGCGCCCGTGGAGTACCAGGGCGAACGCTGGGGCCGGGTGGCCATGCTCCCGCCCCCGTCCGGCACCCCGGCCTCCGCTTCGGCGGCTTTCGTACCCGAGGACGTCACCGTCCTGGAGCGTACGGCGATGGCCCTCACGATCGCCCGCCTCATCCACGCCACCCCGTGGGAACGCACGGCGCACCGAAGCGCGTTGCGCGATCTCGCCGAACAGCGCCACCACTCCCCCGAGGACGCCCGTGCCCGGCTGACCGCGCTGGGCCTGCCCATCGAGGACAGCGTCTTCCTGGCCGTGCTGGCGGACGTCGGGGCCGAGCACGACGACAGCGGTCCGGAGACCGGGCTGGCGCGGGAACTCAGGACGACGGGCGTCCCGGCGCTCGTCGGCACGCTGGCCCCCGGCCGCCTCGGCGTGCTGCTGGCCCTGCGCCCGTCCCAGCCCTGGCGGCCCGTCGTGGAGCGGCTGAGCCGTATCGCCCTCGACCTGTGCCCCGAGGCTGTCGTGAGTGTCGGTCCGCAGGTCACGCACCTCTTCGACGCCGCGCGTTCCTTCCGCGCGGCGGCCCGCGTCGCGGAGGCGGCGCTGCCCGGCCGGCCGCTCCCCGACGGCAGGACCTTCCACGAACTGTCCGACATCGGCCTGCGTCACCTGCTGTACGCGCTGCGCGAGGACACCCGGATCCAGGACTACGCCGAGCGACAGCTCGGGCGCCTCATCGACCACGACACCCGCCACGGCACCGAACTGCTGCCGACCCTGCGCCACTATCTGGACGCGGCGGGCAACAAGACCACCACCGCCCGGCTCGGCGCCCTGTCCCGGGAGACCGTCTACCAACGTCTGCGCACCATCGAGCGGCTCCTCGACCGTGACCTGGAGTCCGGCGAACAGCGCACCGAACTGCATGTGGCACTCACGGCGCTCGATGTTCTCCGGCTCGGCTGACGCACGGTGCCACCGGTGCGCCCACGACCGACGCACGGTCGGCCATGAGCGGCGCCGGATGACGGCCGGGTCGGCGTCCGGGTCAGGGCCCGCGTATCCCCGGCGAGGCAGGTCGAAGCGACATCCCCGTTGGGCGCCCGGCCTCGGTGGGTCTATCGTCGGATCGTGGGCCAAAGCGATGGAGGGCGGCCGTTGATGCCGCAGGACGAGGCCGTGATCGGCTGCACGGGGAAGGTGCTCGTCGGAACCCGCGGATCCACGGGCCCCGGCGAGATCCTGGTGCGGGTCAGAGGCGGCTCCGAGACCTTTCTCGCCTGGTCGGAGGATCCACTGCCCACGGGGGCGACGGTGCTCGTGATCGAGTCGCGTGGATGTCGTGAGGTCGGCGTCATCGAGTGGGTGGATCCATTGGACGCGCTCGGTGATCCCGCCGGCGCCGACTGAGGAGTAGAAAGAGAAATGTTCGGTTATCGCGTTCCCGCTCCCGACGAGGCGATGTTGATCTCGGGGGGCCGGCGGGGACTGGGGGGCGCGCCGTTCCGAGTGGTGACGGGGCACGGCAAGTTCGTGATCCCGTTCTTCCGCAAGACCCGTTTCCTCACCCTGTCGATGTGCGAGTCCGAGGTCACCGAGACCTGTGTGACCCGGCAGGGCATCGCGCTGCACGTCCGCGCCGTCATCGCCTTCAAGGTCGGCAACGACCACGAGAGCATCATCAACGCGGGCCAGCGGTTCCTCTCCGACCAGGACCAGATGTCGGTCCTGACCGGCCGGATCTTCGCCGGTCACCTGCGGGCCATCATCGGCTCGATGACCGTCGAGGAGATCGTCACCGAGCGGCAGAAGCTCGCCGCGGAGGTACTGGACACCTCGAAGACCGAGATGGCGAAGATCGGCCTGATCGTCGACTCACTGCAGATCCAGTCGATCGACGACGGCGACGCCGGTTATATCGACGCGATGTCCGCGCCGCACAAGGCGGCCATCCAGCGGCAGGCCCAGATCGCCCAGGCGCAGGCCACCCAGGCCTCCGTCGAGGCGCAGCAGGAGGCGGCCCGCAAGCAGGCCGAGTACTCCCGGCAGACCGCCATCGTCAAGGCGGATTACTCCGCCCAGGTGGACCGCGCGCAGGCGCAGGCCGCCCAGGCCGGACCGCTGGCGCAGGCGCACGCGCAGCAGGAGGTCCTCGCCGCCCAGACCGAGCTGGCACAGCGCCAGGCCAAGCTGCGCCAGCAGCAGCTGGTGGCCGAGATCGTGAAGCCCGCCGAGGCCGAGGCCGAGCGGATCCGGGTGCTCGCCGCCGCCGACGCGCAGCGCATGAAGATCCAGGCGGAGGCGGCGGCCTCCTACGACCGGGTCGCGCTCGACCGGATGCTGATCGACCAGCTCCCGCAGATCGTGAAGGAGGCCGCGGGCGGTCTCGCCGGCGCCAACGTCAATGTCCTCAACGGCGCGGACGGCCTGGGCGAGATCGCCGCGGGCCTGGTGTCCCAGGGCCTGACGATCCTCGACTCGGTCCGGCAGAACCTGAACGGCCCGGACTCCTCCGACGGCCGCCACCCCGAGGAGGGCACCACCAACGGCCTGGTCCAGCTGCGCTCGGGCAAGGACAAGAAGGCCGGCGACGGCCCGGTGGACGTCGACTAGTCGGCGCTCTCGAAGGTCCTGAGCCCGGGGACCGGACGCGGGCCGGTCCCCGGGCGCCGACCCGCGTCGAGTTTCCGCAGGCCCACGCCGTCCGGTGCCCGGATGCGGCAGCTGTTCAGCACTCCGGCGGTGCCCCGCGGGTCGTGGGTCGGATCGCCGCCGACACGACGCTCCCGCCGCGATGTCGGCCTGTACGACCGCGGGACCAGGAGCACGGGCAGGCTGGTACAGATTCCTGCAGTCGGCCCTCTGGTCGGACGCCTCGACGGTCCGTGGTGGTTCAGGTGGTCTTACGGGCCACGCCGCCGTAGAAGCCGATCTCGGCGGATCCGGCCGGTGGCGCGGTGTCCGGACGCCAGAACGGAGCCTGGGCGAGACCGGGCTCCACCAGCTCGAAGCCGTCGAAGAACCCCTCGATCTCGTCCCGGGACCGCAGGCTCAAACTGGCGGACGCCTTGCTGTAGACCGCCTGGGCCGCGCTGCGATCGGCGAAGTCACCCGTGGCGTGCGAGAGCACCAGGTAACTTCCGGCCGGTAGCGCGTCGCGCAGGGTGGCGATGATCTGGCCGGGCTTGTCGGCGTCGGTGAGGAAGTGCACGACGGCGACAAGGAGCAGGGCCACCGGCTCGTCGAAGTCGATGACCCGCCGCACGTCGGGGTGGTCCACGACGGCCCGCGGATCGCGCAGGTCGGCAAGCACGACGCTGCTCGTGCCTGAGTCGCTCAGCAGCGCGCCGGCGTGCGCGTTGACGATCGGGTCGTTGTCGACGTAGGCGACACGTACGTCCGGCGCCAGTTCCTGGGCGGTCTCGTGCACGTTCGGAGAGGTGGGCAGCCCGGTCCCGATGTCGAGGATCTGGCGGACGCCGCTGCCGACCACATGCCGGACGGCGCGTCGCAGGAAGGCACGGTTGGCGCGCACCCCGATCCGCACCTCGGGTGCGGCGGCGGCGAGTTCGTCGCCCGCCCGCTGGTCCACCTCGTAGTTGTCCTTGCCGCCCAGCAGATAGTCGTAGATCCGGGCAGGATGGGGCCTGCTGGTGTCGATCTCGTCGGGGCGGACGCCGTTCTGTGTCACCCTGCGCTCCTCTCGGTGACCGCGACGGCCCCCTTGACCGCGCACGACTCACGACAGTTTTCCACACCAACTACCGCGCGTACGCCAGCAGTTCGCGAAGGCACCGGGGCGGATACGTCGTCGGCCTCACCGGCGGCCGGGAGCTCCGGTGCGCAGGCCGTCCATGATGAGGTCCAGGAGCCGGGCGGTCTGGGACTGCCAGTCCCCGTGCGGGTCGATCTGCCAGACGCCCGCGATCGCGAGGACGAAGTCGTCGGCGGTCACATCCGGCCGGATGACGCCGGCCTCATGGTTGGCGTCGAGCAGGAGTTCCATCGCGGCGAGCAGGGACGCATATCCCTGTTTCGCCGGGCTTCCCGTCGCGCTGGTGGCCTGACGCAGCGCGTCGGCCAGTCCGGCCTTGGCGATGGCGAACCGGGCGACGCCGTCCATCCATTCACGCAGAGCCTGGTCGGGCTCCCGGGTCCGCAGCAGTTGGGCCGCACTGTCGACGAGTTGCTGCACCTCGTGGCGGTAGATCTCCAGGACGAGTGCCTCACGGTTGGGGAAGTTGCGGTAGAAGGTGCCCTGCCCGACGCACGCCTTCTTGGCGATCGCGCTCAGCGCGGCGTCCGGGGAGCGCGTGAGCTCGACCAGTGCCACCTCCAGGATGCGCTCGCGATTTCGCTGTGCGTCCGAGCGCTGCGGCACGTCGCCCCTCGACTCCACTCGCCCTCTTCCGGCACTCACACCCGAACCTCCACTCAATCGAACATCTGTACGTTACTCTACCCGCGAACGGACTACTGTCCGTTTCAGGCCACCATAGCGAGGCCCGCGGCTGACGAAAGGGAGCGACGGCGCTGAACCAGGCGGCCGCCAGACTGTTGGCTGCCCTACCGGCGCACTCAACCGCCTGTCGACTCACGAACGACCACGGCGAAGCGGCTGACGAACTCCTCCCGGTCCGCCCCCCGCCCGTTCTGCTCGATCCGGCCGACCAGGAGATCGACCGCGCGCCGCGCCATCGCGTCGTGGTCCGGATCGATGGTGGACAGCGAGGGGACGAGGAACGCGCTCTCCTCGATGTCGTCAAAACCGATCACCTTGACCCGCTCCGGCACCGCCACCCCGGTGTCGGCCAGGCCACGCAGCACTCCCATGGCCACGCTGTCGGTCACGCAGAACACACCGTCGAAGTCGAGTCCGCTCTCCACCATCTCCCGGGCCTGTCGCGCGCCCGCGCGCATGGTCAGTGCCTCGACGCTCTGCACGAGGTCGGGGTCCAGCGGCAGGTCCGCGTCGAGCAACGCCTGCCGGTAGCCCGCGAAACGGAGACTGGACACGTCGGCCTCGTCCCTCACCTGCCCGCACACCACCGCGACGCGCCGACAGCCGCGTTCGATCAGATGGCGGGTCGCCGCGTGTGACGCGTCGGCGTTCGGCATCGCGACGTGGTCCACCGGCCCGCCGAAGATCCGCTCGCCGAGGATCACCACCGGGTAGTCCACCTTGAGCAGTTCGACATCGGCCGCCCCCATCCCCACCGTGCTCAGGATGAGCCCGTCGTAGAGCCGGTTGCGCGACATGGACAGCACGTCCAGCTCGTTCTCGCGCGAGGCGCCGGTCTGCTCGATGCTCACCCGGAGGCCGTGCCGATCGGCCGCGGTGATGATGGCGGCGGCCAGCCGGCCGTAGTAGGGACTGTTCACCTCGGGGAGGGCGAGACCGATGGTGCCGGTTCGCCCCTTGCGCAGGTTGCGGGCCGCCACGTTGACGCGGTAGTCGAGCCGCGCCATCGCGGCGAGGACCTTCTCGCGCGTGGCTCTGCGCACGTTGGGGTGGTCGTTGATGACGTTCGAGACGGTCATCGCCGAAACACCGGCGGCCTTCGCCACGTCCTGAATCGTCGCCACGTTCACCCCAGGTCGGTGGTCCGCGCGCCCACCCGGTCCCATTACATCAGCGGAGCCTGGACGGTGAGGAACGAGTGGGGCGGCAGCGTCAGGGCCAGGCCCCGGTCGGTCACCTTCAGGCCGTCGAAGGGGCGCGGGCCGACCTCGTCCGGTGTGTCCGCGGTGTTGTGGGCCTGGAGCCGGTCGGCCGTCAGGATGCGGGCGGTCGGCTCTCCGAGGGAGGCGCCGCGCAGGTCGAGCGTCACCTCGGCGGGCTCGTCGGCGTCGAGGTTGGACAGCGAGATCAGAACCGTTCCGTCCTTGACACTGGCCGAGGCGGACAGGGTGTCCAGCTCTGTGTCCCCCACCGTGCGGCGGGCGTCCTCGGTGCGCAGATGCACGGCGAGCGAAGTGGCGTCCTGGTGGCCCTTGTTCATCTCGAACACGTGGTAGGTCGGGGTCAGGACCAGCGCGTCACCGTCGGTGAGGAGCATCGCCTGGAGCACGTTCACGGTCTGGGCGATGTTGGCCATGTACAGGCGCGCTGCGTGCTTGTGGAAGATGTCGAAGTGCGTACTGGCCACCAGCGCGTCGCGCAGGGTGTTCTGCTGGTACAGGAAACCGGGGTTGGTGCCCGGCTCCACGTCCCACCAGGTCCCCCACTCGTCCAGGACCAGGCCGACCTTCCGCCCGCGGTCGTAGATGTCCATCACCGTGGAGTGGCCGGTGAGCATGCGGTCGATCTGCTGGGCGGAGAGCATGGTGCGGTAGTGGTCGTCGGTGTCGAAGTCGAGGGCGCTGCCCTTCGCCTCCCAGGGACCGGCCAGTGTGTAGTGGTGGACGGAGACGCCCTGGAAGAAGGTCTTCGGGGTGGCCTCGCAGCCGAAGCAGTTGATCTGCCGCATCAGCGTCTCGGTCCACTTGTAGTCGTCGTCCGAGGCACCCGAGGCGATGCGGTAGAGCGTGTTGTCGCCGTGGTCACGGCAGTACGTGGCGTACTGCCGGACCAGGTCGGCGGAGTACTCGGCGCGCATGTTGCCGCCACAGCCCCAGGTCTCGTTGCCGATGCCCCAGAACTTCACCCGCCACGGCTCCTCGCGGCCGTTCGCCTTACGCAGCCGGACCATGGGGCTGTCGCCGTCGCGGGTGAGGTACTCGACCCACTCGCTCATCTCCCGCACGGTGCCGCTGCCCACGTTGCCGCTGATGTAGGGCTCGGCGCCGAGCAGTTCGCACAGGGCCATGAACTCGTGGGTGCCGAAGTGGTTGTTCTCCTCCACGTTGCCCCAGTGGGTGTTGACCATACGGGGGCGCTGCTCCCGGGGACCGACGCCGTCCTTCCAGTGGTACTCGTCGGCGAAACAGCCGCCGGGCCAGCGCAGGTTGGGGATGTTCAGGGCACGCAGGGCCTCGACGACGTCGAGACGGATGCCGCCCTCGTTGGGGATCGGCGAGTCCTCACCGACCCAGAAACCGCCGTAGACACACCGACCGAGGTGTTCGGCGAAGTGGCCGTAGAGGTGACGACTGATCTTCGGGCCTTCGAGGTCGAGGTTGATGATCGCGGTGGCGTTGGCCACGGTTTCTCTCCAAGGGGCTTTGCGTCGATGAGTTTGTATCGATAAAACTCCTGGCTGCACGGTGGGCCTGTCAAGAGAGTGGCGGAGACTTGTCGGGGTCCTCTGACGCCCGGGCCTGCCTCGCCGAGCCCGCCGTCGCCGAGTCAGCGGGGACCGCGGTTCAAGAGGGCGGCGCACCAGCGGAAGTGGCCGTCGCTGCCGTCCGGGCTGAACAGGTCGTAGGTGGTGAGGGCGTAGACCGTCTGGCAGAGCGCCAGGGTGTCCGGGTCGTGGTGCAGCTCGGTGGCGAAGAGACAGGTGAGGGCGGAGGCGTGCTCCTCGGCGTGCGGCCCGTACATGTCCCAGATGGCGGCGGTGACGGCCGCCTCGAAAGCGGGGTCGCCGGCGGTGGTGAAGAAGCCGAAGTCGAGGATGGCGACAGGCCGGCCCAAGTCGTCGACATGCATGTTGGGCGGCACGAGATCGCCGTGGATGACGGTGACGGGAGTGTCGGGCAACGCCCTGAGCGACCGGACGGCTCGTACGACTTTCGCGGAAAGGTTGGTGACGTGGGCGTCGAGCAGGCCGCCGTGGCGGCGCGTGGCCCGTTCGACGAGGGCGGCGAGGGCGTCGGGGAAGCGTGTGTGGCCCCGCCAGAGTGGGCGATCGTCGCCCTGGACCGTGAGCCGTCGCATGGCCTCGGTGCCCGGGACGGTGGCCAGGCCGCCGAGGACCGTGAGGAGGGCGCCGGTCTCCGCACGGGGCACTTCGGGTCCGACCGGTGAGTCCTGGCCGAAGGGTGACCCCGGCAGCTCGCGCTCGTAGGTGACGAGGACACCCTCGTGTTCCTCGACCTTGACGATGTCGGGTGTGGCGAAGGGCAAGGGGTGGCGAGCGATGTCCGCGTACACCTGGCGGGTCAGGTCGAGGTCGGCCGGCGGTCTGCCGCTCCACACTTTGGCGATCGTGCCCTCGCCGAGCCGGTAGACGGCGCCCTCGACCCCGGCTGCCAGGGCCAGGGGTCGGGCCGCGTCGTACCCGAGGTGTGCGAAGTGGCGGAGCCAGTTGGCGGTGTGCTTTTGCCTGTAGTCGACCACGGGAGAAGTACAACCGCCTTTGCCTCAGATGTCACACGCGAAAAGACCGTCACAAGGTGGGTGAACGCGTCGCGATGGCACCTGGGCCCAGCCGTCGCACGCGGACCCGGTCACGTCGTGACAGGGGCCGTTCGACGAGTAAGTACGAGGCGAGAGCCGCCGCGACCGTCGCCGCCAACCCGGCGGGAAGCAGCCGGCCGCCCTCCACACCGAGGTCGGAGAGCAACCTGATGACGGGGTAGTGCCACAGGTACATCCCGTAGCTGAGGTTGCGTCCGACCCACGCCGCCGCGGACACGGACAGCAGACGGGAGGGCCATGACCGCGGGCACAGTTCCAGCGCGGCGACCACCACGGCCGACAGAACGGCGGCGGCCAGGAATCCGACCGTGCACCACACGGGGTTCCACCGGCTCGCCTCGGTGATCGGGACCTGCCAGGCGATCAGCCCCAGCAGCGCGAGCGCCGGCCAGCAGAGCCGTTGCGCCCAGCTGCGCAGCAGCGCCAGTCGGGGGTCGTCGGCACGGAGCCGGGCCAGGACGACGGCCAGCAGCGCCCCGACGAGGAGTTGGTCGGCGCGGGTGTCGGGGCCGTTGTAGATGCGGTGCGCCGCCGTGGGGTCCCACAACACGATGCGCCAGAGCACCGGCAGGACGCACAGCACCGCCACCCAGCCCAGCACGGTCCGCGCTGTCGCGCGCCGCAGCAGCACCAGCATCAGAAGCGGCCAGACCAGATAGAACTGCTCCTCCACTCCCAGGGACCATGTGTGGCTGAGCGGCGCCGTGAGATCCGAGTACGGTCCGGACTCCCCGGCCCGTACGAGATTGACCACCGAGGCCGCGGCCAGCGCCGCCGCCACCCACGCCCCGTCGAACAGCGGCAGCGGGAGCGCCACCGGGAGCAGAGCGGTGACCGCGCACATCACCAGCATGGCCGGCCCCAGCCGCAGCCACCGCCGCCGGTAGAACGACCGCAGGTCGACGCGGCCGGTTCGGGCGTACTCGGCGACCAGCAGCCGGGTGATGACGAACCCGCTGATCGTGAAGAAGACGTCCACGGCCACCGAGCCTCCGGGCACCGCGTCCGGCTCCAGGTGATAGACGATCACCAACACCACGGCGACCGTCCGCAATCCGTCGAGCCCCGCCACCCGCCCACCACGCAGTGCCGACGAAAAGCCACGCCCGCCGCTTCTGCGCCGTGGCGCAGGCACGGGGACCAAGGGCGGAGCCGATCGCCCGCCCAGGCTTTGCTCCGCGGCCTTGTCTACCGTGCTTCGGTGGGGGGTGCTCATGAGAGCGGCGCCTTCCCGGGCGCGATATGGGTCACACAACCTCTCAGGTTCCTCACAGGTTCAGCGTCACTTTCCGGCCGCCGGCGCTTCCGCGAAGGCCGGACACGGCCACAACATGCTCGGAGATGTGGATGGGACGCGTCCGCAGGACAACCCGAGCGCCCGCCGCCCCTTCCGCGCGGAGGAGGCCGGCGAAAAGGGCCGGGGCCGGAGGAAGTCCCGGGAGGAGACGAAGTCCGTTCCGGGCGACACGGTCGACAGTCGCAGCGCGAGCGCCGAGGAGTACGGCGCCGCGGACGAGAAGGGCAGGCGGGACACCGGACGTAAAGGCCGCTCCCAGCGCCCCAGCGGCACCAAGGACGCCTCCGCCAAGACCGGCGTGGACGCGCGGGACCCGCCGTCCGGGGGCTGGTCGGATCAGCGCCTGCCCGGCGGATCGTGCCGGACAGGCACCGAGGTCTGTCCGGGGCGTGGACGGCCGAGTCCTCGATGAGCGACGCCCCTGTCAGCAGATCCGCGGCAGTTGCTCCCCGATCGGCAGATCGACCACCCGCGTCCCTCCCAGGCCGGTCCGTGCCACGACCATGCCGGGATGGTCCTCCACGGCCTCACCGATGATCACGGAGTCCGCGCCCAGAGGA
>Ga0307516_10006712_pt1 | contig 13449 bp, 13 predicted proteins | sample 19_EM_MG_FD_203310 | JGI IMG/M metagenome (GOLD analysis project Ga0307516, IMG submission 203310) | Populus trichocarpa ectomycorrhiza microbial communities from riparian zone in the Pacific Northwest, United States - 19_EM | ecosystem: Host-associated > Plants > Roots > Unclassified | place... | reverse complement strand
TCCTGAGCTGTTCAGCCAGCACTTCGAGTTCGTTCTTGAAGGCCTGATGGAGAGGCCGCCTTAGCAGCCAGGTTCGGTCATTCGCAAATGGGCCAGACATCCAGATTCGGCGTTCAAAGCACGCCTCGGCAGGTTCCCGTACTGTCAGATTCAAATGGAAAGTGAGATAGCAATGTCAACAGAGCAGAAACAGCAGCGGCGGCCCGTGGCGATCGTCACCGGGGCAACGGCAGGCATTGGTGCGGCGACCGCCCGCGCGCTTCACGCCGCGGGGTACCGAGTGTTCGGGACCTACCGCAAGCTCCCAGCGACGAAGATCCCCGGTGTCGACTATGTCGCGTGCGATGTGACCAACGACCTGGCAGTCGACGCCGCGGTACGCGAGGTGCTGGCGCAGGCCGGTCGCATCGATCTGCTGGTCAACAACGCGGGAGTTGGGTTGATGGGCGCCGCGGAGGAGTCTTCGCTCGAACAGGCCAAGTCGATCTTCGACGTCAACCTGTTCGGCGTTGTTCGAACGACCAACGCAGTTCTGCCCGTGATGCGCAGGCAGCGGTCGGGACGCATCGTGAACATCAGCTCTGTGATGGGCCTGATTCCGTCACCCTTCATGGCGCTGTATTCGTCGAGCAAACACGCGGTGGAGGGCTACTCGCAGGCGCTGGACCACGAGATCAGAGACTGCGGGATCAGGGTCGTTCTCGTCGAACCGAGCTACACCCGCACCACGTTCGAAAGCAACGCGCTGGCAGCCGACCAGAACGTCGAACACTATGCGTTGGCGCGAGCGAACGCCGAAGCCGTGATGCGCAATGAGGCAGCGAAGGCCGACCCACCAGAAGTGGTGGCCGCGACAGTCGTCACCGCCGCCACCGCTGCCAAGCCGCAGTTGCGCTACACGGCGGGTCGTGACGCCACCACGGTCAGTCTGCTCAGGCGCTTCGTACCCACGTCAGCGTTCGACAAGAGCTTGCGCAAGCGGATGCAGATGCCCGCATAGGCCGCTGCCCGTGCGGCGGGAGCCATCGAGTCGGTTGCCAGCACCCATTGAAAAGCTCATTCGTGGGTGCTGAACGCCGCCATGGTTGCGCTGGTCGGGCACGCCAACCCGCAACTTGCGGACTTCCAGCGCTCGTATGCAGCGCACATCGCGCTTGCACTGCTGACCGCCCTGCTGTGCCTGCGTGTTGACACGCGCCCGATCGGGCGGCGCCAGCAAACGCGGCAGAGCAGGCCACCTCACTACCCAACCACAGAGAAAAGGGGATTAGGACATGAAGCTGACAGTCAATGGCAAGGACCACGTGCTCGACATTGAGCCCGAGATGCCGCTGCTCTGGGTGCTGCGTGACGAACTGGGCATCACCGGCCCCAAGTTCGGTTGCGGCATGGCCCAATGCGGCGCCTGTACCGTGCACGTCAATGGCACGGCGGTGCGCTCCTGCTCGATCCCTGTGGGCACCGTGCAGGGCCCGGTCACCACCATCGAGGGCATCGGCCGGCCGGATGCATTGCACGCCGTGCAGCGCGCCTGGATCGACCATCAGGTGGCGCAATGCGGCTATTGCCAGTCGGGCCAGATGATGACGGCCGCGGCCTTCCTGGCGTCCGAGCCGAACCCCAGCGATGAGCAGATCGACCAGGCCATGTCCGGCAACCTATGCCGCTGCGGCACTTATCCACGCATCCGCCTGGCGGTAAAGGCCGCCGCCGCCCACCTGAAGGGAGCTTGAGATCATGGCCAACATTGCACGCATTGCCCGGCGCACCTTCCTGATCGGAGCCGGCGCCGTCGCCGCCGGCCTGGCGGTTGGCACCTATCTTTACAAGCGCGAGGGCGCCAACCCCTTGCTCAAGAACCTGCCCGACGGCGCGGCCACGCTCAACCCCTATGTGCGCATCGATGCCAGCGGTATTACGCTGATCACGCCGCGCGCCGACAAGGGCCAGGGGGCGTATTCGGTCCAGGCGGCGCTGATCGCCGAAGAGCTGGACCTGGCCTGGGGCGAATTCAAGGTCGACCCTGGTCCGCCAGACAACGTTTACTACAACGGCGCCCTGATGGGCGAGATCGTCTTTCCCATCGCCGCCACCAGCGACAGCTTCATCGCTCGCACCGCGCGCGGGATGGGCGACGTGATGGGCAAGATGCTGAATCTTCAGCTGACCGGCGGCTCGTCCACGGTGCCCGACGCTTTCGACAAGCTGCGCGTGGCCGGCGCCGTCGCACGGCAGATGCTGCTGGCCGCTGCCGCACAACAGACCGGAGTCGCGGTGGCGCAGCTCAAGACCGCGGACGGCCATGTGCTCACGCCGGACGGCAAGCGCATCCCTTACACCGCGCTGGCCGCCGCCGCGGGCAAGCTGAAAGCGCCCTCGGAGGTGACGCTCAAGCCCGCCAGCGAATGGCGGCTGCTCGGCAAGCCCCTGCGGCGGCTGGATATCGTGCCCAAGTCCACCGGCACGGCGGTGTATGGCATCGACCTGCGCATGCCGGACATGGTGTACGCCACGGTACGCACCAACCCGCGCAGGGACGGCGGCATGAAGCGCTTCGACGCCAAGAAGGCCGAAGCCGCCAAGGGTGTGCTGAAGGTCGTCGCCATCAATGGCGGTGTGGGCGTGATCGCCAACAACACCTGGCGGGCCTTCCAGGCCGCCAATCTGTTGGAGATCGAGTGGGGCCCCGCACCCTACCCGGCAAGCTCAGAGGCCATGTTCAAGCAGGGGAGCGAGTCTTTCACCGCCGAGCGCCAGGACAGCCGCCACAAGGACGAAGGCAATGTCGAAGCCGCCTTGAAAGCAGCCGATCCCAAGAACGTTCTGCAGGCCGAGTACCGCGTGCCCTACCTTGCCCATGCGCCGCTGGAGCCGATGAACGCCGTGGTGCTGCTCAAGGACGGCCGGCTCGACATCTGGACGGGCACGCAAATTCCGGGCTTCGCCGTGATCGGGGCTGCCGCCGTGGCCGGGCTGTCCGAAGACAAGGTCCACATGCATGTGCAGATCATGGGCGGCAGCTTCGGCCGCCGACTGGAGGACGACTACCTGCGCCAGGCGGTGGAGCTGGCCAAGGTTCACCAGGGCGTGCCGATCAAGATGACCTGGACACGCGAAGAAGACATGACGCACGACTATCCGCGTCCGATCGTCATGTCGCGCGCGCGCGGCCTCGTGGGAGCGGGGCAGGTGCAAGCCTATGACCTGAGCGTCGCGGCGGCGTCCGTTGGTGTCTCGCAAATGGGACGGCAGAACATACCCACCCCAGGTCCCGACTTGACGATCGTGGCCGGCGCGTGGGACCAGCCCTTTGCCATTCCGAACTACCGCGTCACCGGCTACCGCATGCCTGCCATGGTGCCTGTCAGTTCATGGCGCTCGGTGGGCGCGTCGGCCAACGGCTTCTTGCACGATTGCTTCCTGGACGAGCTGATTCTGGCTGCCGGTGCCGACCCGCTGGCCGAGCGCATCCGCCTGTGCTCGCACGAGCCCTCCAGGCGCGTGCTGAAGGCGGTGGGCGAGTTGTCCGGCTGGGGCACGCCGCTGCCCAAGGGGCGCGGCCGTGGGGTGGCCTTCACGCTGTCTTTTGGCGTGCCGACGGCCGAAGTGGTGGAGGTCACCGCCACGCCCAAGGGCATCCGCATCGACAAGGCGTTCGTGGTTGCCGAAGTGGGCCAGGTGCTGGACCCGGTGAACATCGAGGCCCAGATGACCGGCGGGATGATCTGGGGCCTGAGCCACGCGATGATGAGCGAGCTGACCTATGCGGACGGCGCACCGGAGCAGACCAACTTCCATAACTATCCAAGCATTCGCATGGTCCAGGTGCCGCAGATCGTGGCCAAGGCGCTGCAGAACACCGGCGTCGGTCACATCAAGGGCATCGGCGAGCCGCCCGTACCGCCGGCCGCTCCCGCACTGGCCAATGCCATCTTCGCGGCCACCGGCCAGCGCATCCGCGAACTGCCGCTGCGCAAGCACATCGAGTTCGTCTGATACCGGCCATCTATGCAAACTTGGAGGAACTCATATGCTCTATGGCTACATCGTTGAAAAACGAATCCGGCAGACCTTCGACCACGTCAACAACCATCGCTGGGAGGAGGCGGTGAAAGCAGTCTCGCCGCATGTCCATCACCGCGTTTCAGGCGCCCACGCGCTTGGTGGTGAGCGCCACGACAAAGAAGCCCTGCGCCGCTGGTTTGAGCGCATCGGCCGCGTCCTGCCCACTCTCCAGATCACGGTCAACCACGTCTGGGTGAAGGGCTGGCCGTGGCATACCACCGTGTTTGCACAGTGGACCGGCACCGCAACACTGCTAAACGGCGACGCGTCATACGTCAACCGTGGCCTCCACGTGTTCACTCTGCGGTGGGGCAGGGTCCACGCACTTGAGGAGTTTCAAGATTCACAAGCAGCGGCCCGCGGTCTTGCCTCCCAAACAGCAGCTGGCCTCGGAGAAGCGGCCGCCGAGCAGATTGTGAGCTAGAAGACCCACAACGCCTTGCCGCTGACTGCCTGCAGCGTCTGCTGCGGATGAGCAAGATGGCTCGAAAGCGCGAACAGCTTCAGCGGCCAATGAGGAGGAGCATCGCTTCCGCGACGTAGCGCTGGCCAGCGGATTCCGCTGGCACGGCATGGACGCAGGCGCCGCCGCAAACTCACGAAGCAGGAGACCCCCATGACCCATCGCCAATTCTCGCTAGCCTTCTGGATTGTCATGAACGCCGCGGCCCTTGTACAGGGTGGCCGCGCGTACAAGGCCGGGGTCGCAGTCGATGCAGGTCGCTCGACCGCAACGACCGAGAACGGCCGCGTCAAAGGCCTGGCGAAAGGAGACGCGGAGATGTTCCTCGGATTGCCAATCACCGCCTCGGTTCACTCGGTTTCTTGAATCATCCCGCGCTTGCTCAGCAGGCCAAGGATCGCCTGGCGGGAAACTATGCACTGCTCGACATCAAAGCGGCGCTGGAATGGGTCCAGCGCAATATCGGTGCATTCGGCGGCGATCCCAACCAGGTCACGTTGGGAGGAACCTCGTCGGGAGCAACCAACGTTTGCGCGCTCCTTGTCAACCCTGCTACTGCTGGGCTAATTCATGCGGCGATCATTTCCAGTGATGATTGCTTGCGGGACGTCGACACGGTCGCGCAATCGGAGGCGCGCGCGGCAGCCTTTGCCGCCAAGCTTGGCTGCGCGAATCCGGAGACTGTCGTGACCTGCTTGCGCTCCAAGAGCGCCGGCGAGTTGGTGACTGCGGGCGGCGCCTGGAATCCACATGTCGATCCCAAAGGCTTCCCTCAAAGTTTCTGACCCACCCCTGCTCACCAGAATCCCTGCCGGAGCATTACCGCGGCCGGGTGCACGCAGCGATGGCCCGTTGACGCGGACGGTGACGCAGCGATGCTGCAAGCCGGCCAGCAATGTCGCACGGTCGCTCGCGACGAGGCTGAGACGCGACATCATCCTTGGTTCATGGCACTGGCGATTTTATGTACTTGACAGTCCATTATGGATCGATATACTTTGTGTACTTCAAAGTACATTAATTCAAGGCCTTCTTGTACACCCGCCGCGAGTCGGGGCCCGACTCGACCCGCTGTCCCAAACGGAGCAAAGAAAATCGCCATGAACTCTCTACGTGCTTGCACGGCAGCCAGCCTGCTGCTCGGTGTGCTGTTGTCTGCAACAACGCTTGCAGGTTCAGCATTTGCCCAATCGACTTCGTCATCCGCCGCCGCCAGTGGGCCGGCATCACCTTGGGACCAGCGGGTCAATGCGGATGCCATTCAGGCCGATGCCTGGTTCCAGAACTACAAGTTCCGAAATGGGGGGACGCTGGAGCGTGTGAAGATTCATTATGCGACCCTGGGTACGCCCCATCGAAACGCCAAAGGCGACATCGACAATGCCGTCCTTGTGCTGCATTGGACTGGCGGAGACGGCCAGGCCCTTTTGAACCCGACATTCACCCAGGCACTATTCAATCCAGGCCGTCCGCTGGATGCCAAACGCTACTACTTGATCTTTCCTGATAGCGTGGGCCATGGCCAATCAAGCAAACCAAGTGATGGCCTGAAGACCAAATTTCCCGACTACGACTACGGCGACATCGTCGATCTCCAACACAAGCTGTTGATCGAGACGCTGGGTATCAAGCGTCTCCACGCGATCTTTGGCATGTCGATGGGCGGCATGAATGCCTGGCAGTGGGCGCAAGCCTATCCCGACATGATGGACGGCGTCATGCCGGTGGTCTCGCTGCCGATCTCGGTTTCGGGCCGCAACCTCTTGTGGCGGCGCATGGTGATCGACGCAATCCGCTCCGATCCGGATTGGAAGGACGGAGACTACACGCAACCGCTGCGCGGCTGGGTTCATGGTTTCAGAGTGCTGCGGATGATGATCGACAGCGCCTCAGCGCTTCAACAGCAAATTCCCAATGGCGCGGCAGCGGACAAATTTTTGACGACCACCCGCACGCAGGCCGAGGCCGGCGACCCCAACGACATCCTCTACTCCCTGAAATCGTCATTCAGCTACGACCCAGAACCTAAACTTTCGGAGATCAAGACGAAGGTTTTCGCACTGAATTTTTCAGACGATGAGTTCAATCCTGACGACCTGCAGATACTTCAGAACAGCGTGCCAAAGCTGAAGCAGGGCCGTTACGTGGTTCAACCCGGAACGGCAAGGTCACCCGGCCATTTCACGATGACGCGCCCCGACCTCTGGGCTCAACATGTCGGTGAATTCATGCAGTGGCTCGGCGATATGCCCTCCCGGGCAAAGAACTAGACCTTCCCACTCCGGAGATACGTCATGAAACCCATTCCCTCGATGCTGTCGACCCTCGCACTGGCCGCGCTGGGTGCCTGTGGCGACAGCGCCACGCTGCCGGTCGAAGCAGGCTTTGGCGCCAAGCCTGAGCTCCCGGCGCCGACCGAGACCCTGCTGCCTACCGTCAATATCGCGCTGCCCCAGGGCTGGACCGGCGGCGCCCAGCCGACGCCCGCACCGGGCACGCGGGTCAATGCCTTCGCAAGCGGGCTCGACCATCCGCGCTGGTTGCATGTGCTGCCGAACGGTGATGTGCTGGTGGCCGAAACCAATACCCCGTCGAAGTCGGGAGCCGGCAATGGCATCAGGGGCTGGGTGGCGAAAAAGATCATGGCGCGCGCCGGTGCCGGCGTGCCGAGCGCCAACCGCATCACGCTGCTGCGCGATGCCGACGGCGACGGCGTGGCCGAGTCGCGCAGCGTCTTCATCGACAAGCTCAACTCGCCGTTCGGCATCGCGCTGGTCGGCAATGACCTGTACATCGCCAACACCGACGGCGTGCTGCGCTTCCCTTACACCCCCGGCGCCCAACGCATCGACGCGGCGGGCACGCCGGTCACCGACCTGCCCGCCGAGCCGCTGAACCATCACTGGACGAAGAACATCATCGCCAGCCGCGATGGCAGCAAGCTCTATGCAACGGTCGGCTCCAACAGCAACGTCGGCGAGAGTGGCCTGGACAAGGAAGAGGGCCGAGCCGCGATCTGGGAGATCGACCTGAAGACGGGTGCCAAGCGCCTGTTCGCAACCGGCCTGCGCAACCCGAACGGCATGGCGCTCGAGCCGGTGACCGGCACGCTGTGGACGGTCGTCAACGAGCGCGACGAGATCGGCAGCGACCTGGTGCCCGACTATTTGACTTCGGTGCGCGACGGCGGCTTCTATGGCTGGCCGTACAGCTATTACGGCTCGCACGTTGATGAGCGCGTCAGGCCGCAGCGGCCCGACCTGGTGTCCAAGGCGCTGGCGCCGGACTATGCGCTGGGGGCGCACACCGCCTCGCTCGGCCTGGCGTTCGCCGAGCCCGGTCTGCGCCTGCCCGCCACCTTCGGCACCGGTGTCTTCATCGGGCAGCATGGCTCGTGGAACCGGCGTCCGTTCAGCGGCTACAAGGTTGTCTTCGTGCCCTTCGGCGCCGGCCGACCCGCCGGTCCTCCGGTGGACGTGCTGACCGGCTTCCTGACCGAAGATGGCAAGGCGCGCGGCCGCCCCGTCGGCGTGGTGCAGGACCGGCGCGGCGACCTGCTGGTGGCCGACGACGTCGGCAACGTGATCTGGCGCGTCACCGGCACGGCTCGCTCGCCGGGATAGCCCATCTCCATTGGGGAGCGCTGCTGCGCGCTCAGTCCCCGCGCCCCATCGATCTCGGCCAGCCCGCGTTCGATGTCGTCCGGCAAGGCTGCCGCGGAGACGAGCAGCTGGTCGACACGACTCTCGTGGTACCTGCTGCGATCAGTGATGATCCCAGGCAGCGGCTCGCGCCACGCGGCTGTACCGGCCTTCGGCGTCATTTGATGTACATGGCCGCCACCGTCTCCTCCGTGCCAAGGGCGCCGGGATGCGTCCACTCCGCATGTGCAGGCGGCTGCACGATGAACGTGTTGGGGTCGATCAAGCGGCGGGTTGCCTCACGGCGCATCGCGATCGCCGGGTGGTCAGCGTTCGCGTGGCGCAACTGCCACGTAGGGCTCGCCGGATGCCCCACGATGAAAGTCGACGGGTCCACACCAGCGACTTGAGGCGGCGTGGACACAGCCGGGTGCTGAAAAACACCCTGAGCCAGACTTGCGAAGGAAGTTGCAGCAAGCAGGAATGCGAGAACGGCGGTACGGGTGCGCATGATCAAGAGTCCTTTGTTGATGCCCGTCCCAATGACGGGTCAGTGAGACTGAATGTAGGCGCTCGGACTGCGGAAGTGAATAGCGATAAAGTGACATGCATTAATGCCTTCAGGAGCAGAATCATCGGGAGCGTACTCAAGGAGACTGCGATGCCCGACCTGAACGACAAAGGACCGCAGGTCAGCCTGCCGGCGCTTGTGGCCTTCGAGAGAGTTGCCCGACGCCTGAACTTCGCGCGTGCGGCTTCCGAGCTCGATGTGACTCCGACCGCCATCTCGAAGACCATCAAGATCCTCGAGGGTCAGCTGAACGTCCGGCTCTTCAACCGGACGACTCGAAGCGTCGGTCTGACGGAGCACGGCTCACAGCTGTTGTCGACGCTGGCGCCGGCGCTGGACCTCATCAGGACGTCTGTGCAACAAATCGGGGAGACGGCTGCCAAGCCATCCGGCGTGTTGCGGATCAACACCTCTCACGTCGCATTCGCTTCGGTGATTCAACCCTTTCAGGCAGAGTTCTTGAGGCGCTTCCCCGAGATGACGCTGGAGGTGTCGATGGAGAGCCGAATGGTCGACATCGTTGCCGGTGGCTTCGATGCCGGGATCCGCATGGGCCACGCGGTGCAACGCGACATGGTGGCCGTTCCCTTGGGCGCCATACAGCGCATGGTGGTCGTGGGATCGCCGGCATACATCGAGGAGCGAGGAATCCCGAGCCGCCCGAAGGACCTGCTCGGACACGCCTGCATTCGTCTCCGATTCGCCGATCCAGGTCGATACCTCGAATGGCGGTTCAAGTCGCGCGACAAGCTTGTCGTGATCGAGGTCCGCGGGCCGCTCGTTCACAGCGACATGCGCTGCGTCCTCGAAGCCGCCCGTCAGGGCGTCGGACTGGCGTTCGTGTTCCGCCAGTTTGCCGAGGACTCCATACGACGTGGCGAGTTGCTGGCACTGTTGGAACGACAGTGTGCTCCGGCCGACACGTTCCACCTGTACTACCCGCACCGTGCTCGAATGCCCGGCAAGCTGAGAGCGTTCATCGACTTCATGCAGGAGAAGAACCGGGAACGGCAGGCCTCATGACCAACGACAATGCTCGCGCCCAGCCGCCGCCATGGCCGAGGCAGATGTTCAGCCTGCCCCGCGCGACTGCACCTCTAGGCCACTGCGACAGACTCCGCCACGAAGGCAGCGTAAGTGCGCAGAGGGCGTCCCAGAATCGCCTGCAGGCGATCCACTGCGCCGTCTTCGCCCCGCATGCCCAGCTTCTGGATACCGGCCATCATCAGGCGCATGTCGTAGGCCAGCCAGGTGGGGCCGAACGAAGCCATCTGTCCTTCGAAGGCCACCACATCGTCGCCTCCGTAGGCAATTGCTCGACCCAGGGCGGCGCTCCAGATCTTTGCCACGGACGTGCCCGTCAGCGCTTCCGGACCGACCAGATCCAGTGTCACTCGGGCAAGCGGTACAGAGGCCCTGTCACGACGCAACAACTCGGCGACGGCAACGTCGGCGATGTCGCGCGCATCGATCATCGAGACGCCGGACGAGCCAATCGGCATCGGGTAGACGCCATAGCCCTGGATCACCTGCTGGACCATGCCTTCGTTCTGCATGAAGTAGGCCGGGCGGAGGATGGTTGCCGCCATGTCGAGGCTGTCGATCATGCGCTCTACCGTGTGCTTGCTCGTGAAGTGCGGCACGTTCGTGTACTTGTCCGCGTGGATCACCGACAGGTAGACGACGCGCTCAATGCCGGCCTCCCGCGCCAGGTTCAGCGCGATGATGGCTTGCGTCACCTCGTCGGGCGTGACGGCGTTCAGCAGGAACAGTGTGCGTACCGACGACAGCGCTGCCCGCATCGAGGGCACGTCGGTCAGGTCGCCGACCACTTCGGCAACGCCTGCGGGGAAGCTCCGCTTGCCCTGCTGGCGAACGAGGGCCTTGACGTTCTTGCCGGCGTCGGCAAGGCGTTGAACGATGAGGGAACCAATGGTGCCAGTGGCACCGGTGACGAGGATGCTCATGTGAATCTCCAGGGAGTGATGGGAGTGACGGATCAGCGCGAGAAGTCCGCCACGACCTTGCCGGTGCGCGAGGCGGTGCGGTTGTTTTCGATGGCCGCAGGGAGGTCGTTGAAGCCGACCACCGCGCTGACCTGCGACTTCAGCTTGCCGGCCGCGACATCGGCAGCCAGCGTTTCCAGAAGCGTGGTGTCCGGCTTGTTCACGAACCACAGGCCGCGGCGGCCCGCCGGCGTGCGCGCCAGGATGTCGGGAGCCGATGTGCCGACAATGGCCCCGGTTTCCGCCAGAACCTGCCATGAGCGGTCAAGCACCTCGCCCCCCACGTAGTCGAGCACCAGGTCGATGTCGCGGGCGATATCCTCGAAGCGCTGGGACTGGTAGTCGATGACATGGTCCGCGCCGAGACCGCGCACGTACTCGACGTGTGCTGTGGCAGCGGTCGCAAAGACCTCTGCCCCCGCCCGTTTCGCGTACTGCACGGCGTAGCCGCCGAGGCCACCCGCCGCGCCGTGGATCAGGATCCGCTGGCGTGGGCGGATCGGACCCGCGTAATGCAGGCTCTGCCAGGCCGCCACGGCTGCCACGGGAATGGCAGCTGCCTGGGCGTCGTCCAGGCCTTCCGGCGTGCGGGACAGGTTCCCTTCGTTGACCGCCACAAAATCGGCGTAGGCGCCAAGTCTGCCCAACGGCCCCATGACGCGGTCGCCGACGCGAAAACGGGAAGTACCGGCACCCACGGCCGCGACAACACCCGCCAGTTCGATACCCAGTACGGCCGGCAGTTGAAGCGGGAAGGCGTCCCGGACATACCCCTCGCGGACCTTCCAATCGATGCCGTTCACGCCGGCGGCCCGAACCCGGACCAAGACCTCGCCCGGTCCGGCTTCTGGCTTGGCGATCTCGGCCACCTCGGCGGCGCTGGCGCCTCCATAAGCCCGGATCAACACAGCGCGTTGAGTGGTGCTCATTGCAAGTTCCTCGTATCAAAGTTGCGATGACGAGAAGATAGGCTGTTGCGCATATAAAACGAAGACGACAAAATGCAGACGCGCCGTTTCAAATGTGGAACACCATGGATCTGAACGCACTGGCCGATTTCTCGCTTGTCGCCACGAACGGGGGGCTGGGAAAGGCAAGCCGCGCCAGCGGCAAATCGAAGGCAACCCTGTCCCGGCGCATCTCGGATCTGGAAGAGCAACTCGGCGTGCGGCTCATCGAGCGCAGCACCCGTGGGCTCAAGCTCACCGAAGCCGGCGAGTTGTTGATGGCTCGAACCGAAGGGCCGATTCACGAGGTGACTGACGCCATGACCGCGGTCCGCGAGGGGCTGTCGACGCCTCGCGGACGTCTGCGGGTCACCTCGCCCATGTTGTTCTCGCAACTGGCGATGGGGCGGATCTGCGCGGATTTCTGCGCGGCCTACCCGGAGGTCACGTTCGAGGTCGTGGCCGGGGACCGCCCGGTCGATCTGGTCGAGGAGCAGTTCGATGTCGCCATTCGGATCAACCCAAGCCCAGACAGCAGCCTGGTGGGGCGGTGCTTCGCCAAGGACCGGCTGGTCGTCGTGGCCGCGCCCTCTGTTCCCATGCCCAGCCCGGGTGCGGTCAGGTCCGTTCCTGGCATCGTGTCCTCAAGCTTCCAGCCCACCCATTGGAGCCTCGACGATGGACGCCTGATCCTGGATCCTCTCCCAAAGCTGAGGCTGTCCTCGTTCCTGATGATCCGCGATGCTGCCATCGCCGGCGCTGGCGCAGCCCTCATTCCGCAGTCCATCGCATGGAACCAGCTGACTCGCGGGGAGTTGGTTCAGTGGGGAACGGTCTCGGGCGCAGAGCCCGCGCTCTGGGTCTTGCACACATCGAGACGCCTTCCTGCGCCCAAGGTTCGGGCGTTCGTGGAGTTCATGTGCAACCGATACCCGGAGAAATCGCTGGTACTGATGGGATAGAAACTCGGGGATAAAAGCTCGCGCTCTGCTTGATGCGCTGGATCGAGGCAAGGGTCTGCTCGCCCTGGCTGTATTATTTTTGCGATGACACATCGCGCTTGGATCGTCGACTCGGTAGGTGCACCGACATTCGATCGGCTGGTGGACGGGCTTACCGGCTCGGAGCTTCAGTCGCTTCTGCTCGAGGTGATGCACGTGCGCGCCCAGGCGCGCAGTGCGAAGGACCTTGTGGCCCAGTATGGCCGCGACCCCTTCTGCGTGCCGGCACCCGTCGACCTGCGTGCGATGCTAGCCATCGACAGCCACCTGGTGGCGGCCGCAGAGCGCTTTGAGGCTGTCGAACTCTCGCCGGTCGCGCCCCTGGGAACCTGCTCGGTCGTCGGACCCACCCATCAGAATCGCGTGCTCTCGGCGTTGCGGGCAACCGAAGTTGTATCGGACCCGACGAACGTTCTGGCGCTGGAGTGCGCGCTGCGGCTGCGAGCGCATCCGGAGGTGGATCTCCACCTCGCCACGAGCCAGCGTGTCGTTCGCGCGCAACCGGTTCCAAAACAGCCGGGATATGCCCAGCACTTTCGCCTGTTCGCTCTTGGGAGCGCGGGCGTCGAGCGCAAGGATCTCGCCTTCACGACCGAGACGGTTGCCCTGCATGTGCGCACGATCCTCGCCGCCCGAGTTCGACACCAACGCGTATAAGTCATTGATTCGCTTGGGATGGCCCTCAAAAGTTGCCACTACAGCGAATATCTATGGCGGATTCACAACAGATTGAGTTGGGTTTGTACGGTGGGTTT
>Ga0307516_10006710_pt1 | contig 13450 bp, 10 predicted proteins | sample 19_EM_MG_FD_203310 | JGI IMG/M metagenome (GOLD analysis project Ga0307516, IMG submission 203310) | Populus trichocarpa ectomycorrhiza microbial communities from riparian zone in the Pacific Northwest, United States - 19_EM | ecosystem: Host-associated > Plants > Roots > Unclassified | place... | reverse complement strand
TGTGGTGGTGAGAGCCCGACAAGGGTCCATCTGGAGCACGACCGGCCTGAAACGGCTGCACGAAGTCACGCAGGCGCTGCAATTCCTCCCCTACGTGTCGCGCGGCAGCGTCCAGTCGTTGTGGACGCCCAACTCGTTCGTCAACGAGATCACCGAAGAGGGATTTCGAGCCGACCCAATCATCCCGGGCACGGTGACGCCCGATCATCTGGACGCGCAGACGATCGCGACAATCGCTCGATCCGCGGCTCAAGGCGGCTTCATCGGCAACCTTGTTTCCCGTGACCAGACCGGCGCGATGATCACCGCCGACCTGAACGAATACAACCAACGCGGCGAGCGCATCGACTACGTGGCGTTCAACCGCCAACTCGAAACGCAGATCCGCGGCAAGTTCGAGGATCAGAACTTCGAGGTTCAGATCATCGGCTTCGCAAAGCAGATTGGCGACATCGCCGAGGGTGCCTCCGGAGTGCTGGTGTTCTGCATCGTGGCATTGCTGCTCACCGCCGGGGCGGTGTATTGGTACTGCCATTCGTGGTGGCTCACGCTGCTACCACTGATCTGTTCCATGACCTCGCTGGTTTGGCAGTTCGGCACGCTGAGGCTGTTGGGCTATGGACTGGATCCGTTGGCGGTGCTAGTGCCATTCCTCGTGTTCGCCATCGGCGTCTCACACGGCGTGCAGCAAATCAACTTCATCGTGCGCGAGATCTCGCACGGCAAAAGCACCGATGAGGCCGCCCGCGCCAGCTTCAGCGGACTGTTGATTCCAGGCACGCTCGCGCTAGTCACTGCTTTTGTCTCGTTCATCACGTTGGTGCTGATCCCGATCCCGATGGTGCGCGAACTTGCTATCACGGCGTCGCTGGGGGTGGCCTACAAGATCGTCACCAACCTTGTGATGCTGCCGCTGGCAGCTTCTACCTTTGAGGTCGACAAGGTGTATGCCGACAAAGCTGAACGCAAACGCATTCAACGTGCAGCTTGGCTGCACTGGCTGGCCAAGGTCGCATTGCCGAGGAACTCGCTGATCGTCTTGCTTGTTTCTGCGGGGATCTTCGCAGTGGCTGTGTGGGAAAGCCGTGACCGCGTCGTTGGCACCCTGCAGGCGGGCGCACCGGAGTTGCGGCCCGAAGCCCGCTTCAACCGCGATGCGGTCTCGATAGCCGCCAACTACGACCTGGGCCTGGACTGGCTCAGCGTGGCCTTTGAGGCACCGCCCGATTCGTGCGAGAACGTGGCGATCGGCGCCTACCAGGACCGCTTTGTCTGGGCCATGCAGTCGGTAGACGGCGTCGTGTCGATCGTCTCGTTCTCATCACTGCTGCGTCAGTACAACGAAGGCTACAACGAGGGCAACCCGAAGATGTCGGCGGTGCCGATCGATCGGGGGAACTATGCGGCGCTGGCGACGGAAATCGGACGGCTGCCAGGCACCATGCGCAAGGACTGCAGCATGACGGCTGCGCACATGTTTCTTGCCGACCACAAGGCCACGACCATCAACCGCGTCATTGCAGCCATCAAGGACTTTCGCGAACACAAGCAGTTGCCTGGCGTGAAGATCCGTTTGGCGTCGGGCAACGCCGGGGTGCTGGCCGCGATCGATGAGGAAATCGAAGCAAGCGAGTTGCCGATGATGCTGTACGTCTACGCGACCATTGTGCTGCTCGTATTCGTCGCCTACCGCGACCTGCGGGCTGTGCTGGCCTGCTGCCTGCCGTTGACGATGGGCACCTTCATCGGCTACTGGTTCATGAAGGAGCAGCAGATCGGACTGACCGTGGCCACTTTGCCGGTCATGGTGTTGGCTGTAGGAATCGGCGTGGATTACGCCTTCTATATCTACAACCGCCTGCAGTTGCACCTGGCAAACGGCCAGAGCATCGTCAAGGCGCTGGAGCAGTCGATTCTGGAAGTCGGCACGGCCACGATCTTCACTGCCATCACGCTAGCGGTCGGGGTGGCGACGTGGTCCTTCTCCGCGCTGAAGTTCCAGGCTGACATGGGCAAGCTGCTGGCATTCATGTTCCTCGTCAACATGGTGATGGCGATGACGGTGCTGCCAGCGGTCGCGGTGTGGTTGGAGCGCCTGTTTCCGCGACGTGGCCCTGTTCGCGCACCAGGTCTGCTGGCCCACTAGCAATAAGAGGGATGAGTTCTGTGAATCGAACGATGTCGAGGTTCGCGATTGTTCTCGGACTGGCAAGCGCTGCCACATCTGCGCAGACGGTCAATGCAGGGTCCGAGCGGGCAGTGGCACCGTTGAAGCCGGTTTCCGCTGCCGCATCGCCGATTGCCACACAGGCCATGATGTTGGGCGCAGCCTGGGCCGGCAACCGAGCCGTCTCGGTCGGCGAGCACGGCGTCGTCCTGCTGTCCGACGATGACGGCACGACATTTCGGCAAGCCCGGCAAGTACCCGTGAGCTCGACGCTCACGAGCGTGACCTTCATCGACGCGCAGCATGGCTGGGCCGTAGGACATTGGGGGGCGATTCTCGCCACTGCTGACGGAGGGGAGACTTGGCAGATCCAACGACTCGCGGCCGAAGAAGACCGGCCGCTGTTCGCAGTGCAATTCGTCGATGCGCAGCACGGCGTCGCCGTTGGGTTGTGGTCCCTGGTGCTCGTGACGGCGGACGCTGGCAGGACATGGGCGCCACGGACACTGAACCCGCTTGCCGGCGCCAACAAGGCCGACCTGAACCTGCTAAGCCTTTTCGCCGACAGCAAAGGCGCGCTCTACGCGACAGCGGAGCGCGGTCAGGTCCTGCGCTCCGAGGATCGCGGCCAGAACTGGGAATATCTAAACACTGGGTACAACGGTTCGCTGTGGAGCGGCACGGCACTGGACGATCGCACGTTGCTCGTTGGTGGTCAGCGGGGGACGTTGCTGCGTAGTGGCGATGGCGGAAAGACTTGGGAGCGCGTGCCGCTGGAAAGCAAGAGCTCAATCACCACAGTGGTCAGTGCAGGCCCAGACGTATTGGTTGGTGGCTTGGAAGGGCTGCAGGCTTTGAGTCGCGACAGGGGCCAGCACTTTTCAATGGGAGTTTCGCCTGGGGCAGTGTCTCTCACTGCCGCGCTCGCCACCAAGACCGGCCGCTGGATCCTCCTGTCGCGTCGCGGCGTGCTGGCTACCTCACCGAAGTAGCAGAACGGAAGGGCAGGCGGTGAGGGTAAGCAGCCAACGGATGAGTTGGGGACTCGGTACAGGGCCCAACGCGCTGGGATCAACGGACGCCGACACGCATTCTTGGATGAGCCATCAGAAGACAAAGGGCACCAACCATATGGATGCCTCTTTGTAAGACGCTATGAACATGTCCCCATCGATCTGGAATCTCCGCCGAAGGTTGCTGCTGGCCTGCTGGACTTTGCTAGCCGGCTGCCACGACGCCCCGGACCCGCAGCCCACCGATGCAGACTTGGCTCGGGCCGAGACCCTGCGCCCACGTGACGGCGCGTTGGCCGCCAAGTACGAGCGGGCATGCCTGCTCTGCCATTCCTCTCGCCGCGGAGCACCACTCACAGGCTTCGTCCCGGCGTGGACGAAACGTGCGAAGCAAGGCGAGGAGACACTGCTCGCCCACGTGCGCGACGGATTCAATGGCATGCCCGTTCGCGGCCTGTGTACCGACTGCAGCGACGACGAGCTGCGTGCCCTCATCCGTTTCATGAGCCAACCACAATGAACCTTACCCCTCGGGACACCGATCCTATCGGCCTTCCACGACGCAGCTTCGTAGTCGCCAGTGCTGCCACGATGCTGGCCGGGCTGCTCGAGCCCGCACACGCCGAGGCTCCGATCACCCAGCAGGCCGCTGGGCCGACTTGGCAAAACTGGTCCGGTCTGCTGCATGCACGCCCGGCAGCCATTGCTACACCCGCCAATGAAGGCGAGCTGCAGGCCCTGATGGCGCGATCTCGAGGCGAGATCCGGCCGGTGGGGTCTGCGCACTCGTCTTCAGCGCTGGTGCCTACGTCAGGCACCATCGTCGCGACTGACCGCATGTCCGGGCTCGTCTCAGTCGATCGTCAAGCGATGACTATCACGGCGCACGCAGGCACCCGGCTGGGAACGCTGACCAGACTCCTTGACGCGCAAGGCTTGGCGCTGCGCAACTTGCCTGACATCGACACGCAAACCCTTGCCGGGGCCATGTCCACCGGCACGCATGGGACAGGCGCAAAGCTGCCGGGGCTGCATGCCGATCTCGTTGGCCTGCGCATCGTCACGTCCGATGGACAAGTCATCGCCATCGACGAACGCCGGAATTCAGAGTGGCTCCCGGCCGCTCGCGTGTCACTCGGCAGCCTCGGCTTACTCTCGCAAGTCACGCTGCGCGTCGTGCCCGGCTATAACCTCGAACGCCGAGTCTGGCTATTACCCGTCGAAGAGTTGATGGAAAAAGCTCCGTCGCTCGCGGCCAAGCATCGGCACTTCGGATTCTTCTACTTGCCTTTCACCGGCTTTGCTGCTGCCATCACGCAGAACATCTACACAGGTAGCGATTTGGTTTCGCCGCCCACCTCCGACAACGCAGTCCTGGCCGACTTGCGTCGAATGCGCGACTGGCTCGGCCACTTTCCGCAAATGCGCCGGTGGCTCGCACAAAAGCTGCTTGGTCAGTACGAGCCCGAGGTCGAGCGAGAACGTTCGCACCGGCTGCTGGCGCAGGACCGACCCAATCGCTTCAATGAAACTGAATGGCATGTGCCAGCACAGCGCGGCATGGACTGCTTGCGCAAAGTGATTAGCACGCTCGAGCAGCGCAATGAGGTGTTCTGGCCGATGGAGATCCGCTTCATTGCGGGAGACGACGCCTGGCTCAGCCCGTTTCAGCAGGACAGTTGCAGTATCGCCGTACAGGCCGCGGAGGGAGAACCGCACGACTATCTTCTTAATGACTTCACGCCGATCTTCCGCGCTTACGGTGGTCGGCCGCATTGGGGCAAGTTGCACACGATGAGTGCGACGGAGTTAAATGCCCTATATCCGCGCTGGTCCGATTTCCAGCGAGTGCGTCACCAACTTGATCCGCAGGGTCGGCTGCTGAACGGACATCTGCGCAGAGTTTTCGGCATCACTTGATGCCACCGTGAAGCGAGGGATACCGGACGGATGGCCCTTGGCCCCGCTGCCCCTCGGTATAGGTTCGACCCGCGATGTCGTTGAAATGTTGCGCAGAAAAAGGGCGTTTTCTGATGCCGTGATGAACACACCACTTCAAAGCTCGCCATCGTCGGACCTTCGACGAATCGGCGTCATCGGCGCTGACGGTAGGCAACGGCATCGCGCCGTGACGGGCCATCCGCTGACGTAAATGCGCTTCACACCGAGGGTCTGCTTTTCGGCTGTGAACTAGGACCTGCGAATGTCGCTGATGGGTCGGAAGCGGCCGGTGTAGGGCGCAAATCTAGCAGGAGAGGCCCGGGCTAAGGCTCAGCATATTGCCATTCACTAGAGCGTCCTCCAAGCCCACTACCGCGGTTAGCCAACTGTGCGACGCGAGACAATACGGCCGATGGAACTCACCGACGCCGATGCCCGCCTCACCGACCTCGAGATCAAGGCGAGCTTTACCGAGGACCTGCTGGACACGCTCAATGAGATCGTCGCGCGCCAGCAGGCCCAGATCGACCGCTTGACCAATGAGCTCTCCACGCTGCGCAACCAGATGCCCACAGCTGACGGCGCCCCTGCATTCCGCAGCCTGCGCGACGAGCTGCCGCCGCACTACTAAGCAGGTCCAGGCGCCCGCCATGGAAGATCTGCCATGCCATCGGCCTTCGGGCCGTGTTGTGTTGTTCGAGGGCGAGGAGGAAGGCAAGGGCGCCGTGCATCACCGGCTCAAAGGCGACGACCACTGACGCACGCAGCGCCCCGGGGGCTCAACGGCCTGTCGTGTCCCGCGGCCTCATGCGCGGCCCAGGTACACCGCCACGGCCCAAGTGGCTGCCGATCCAGCGACAGCCGCGGCAACGTGTGTCACGCGGCATCTCGCATGCAGTCATGTTCCGGGCCGGTGGTGGTCCGGTTGCGGTCCGCATGCGGCCGACTCGTCGGCGCTGGGTGGTCCGCTTGCAGGCCGGACGCAGGCCGGACCCAGTCCGCCAACTTCCGAAGGTCCTCGCGCGGATCGATGATTTTCGGATCGAAATCATCGGTCTCTTGACCTTGATCGAGGCCAATACTGAATGCACGAGTGGAGTGCAGGATAGGCTGAGCGCCAGCAAATGGATGCGACGATTCGTGATCGTGTCATTCATCACTATGAGTGAAACGAGCCTGCTGGCCCCCGGCTACATCATCCGTAGCTTGGTGCACCGCCAAGCGCAAGGAGTCGAGCAACGTTGGTGAGACGAACTGCGTAGGCCCTGCGCCTGGAAGTGCCCTCGGAAGCCGCGGCGCAACTACGGGCACAATGCCGTATTGCCCCAGCAACCAACGACGTAACTACCTCCGTGGCCAGTTCAGAACAGCTCAAGGCTCTCATCAAGTCGCACATCAGTCGCGACGATGGACACTTCCTGTCTGTCGCGATGCAGGTCGCTGCGCATGAAGCAAAGCTTGGTCATGGGAAGCTTGCAGTGGAGCTGCGCGAAATGATCGACACGGCCAAGAGCCGTATCGGGCAAGACGCGACCGGCAAGCTGATCGCCATCGGCAGTGCCGCCAAGCCGCGCGGGGAACTGGCGAACCTGCTGACGGTGTCCCACCCGGCGAATCGGCTCGGGGACATGGTCCTCGACGAAGTTGCTTCAAACCAGCTTCAGCGCGTGATCAAGGAGCAGCGGCAACTGGCACGGATCAAGGAGCATGGGCTCTCACCGCGCCGCAAGTTATTGCTCGTCGGCCCCCCAGGTACGGGTAAGACCATGACCGCCGCCGCCTTGGCAGGCGAACTTGGTGTCCCGCTCTTCCTGGTCCGGCTCGATTCTCTGATCACCAAATTCATGGGCGAGACCGCCGCGAAGCTGCGGCAGGTTTTCGACGCGATAGCCGATATCCGAGGGGTCTACTTCTTCGACGAGTTTGACGCCATCGGCTCGCAGCGCGGGCAAGCCAACGACGTGGGCGAGATTCGTCGCGTCCTGAACAGTTTCCTGCAGATGATCGAACACGATCAATCGAACAGCCTGATCATCGCGGCAACCAACCACCCTGAAGTTCTCGACTACGCCTTGTTCAGGCGATTCGATGACGTGGTGGAGTACCACCTGCCGACGCCTGAACAGGCGCTGGCACTTATTCGCTCTCGTCTCAGCCAGTTTGCTCCCAAGCCATTCAAAAAGGATGGGCTGGTCGAGCAAGTCGATGGCTTGAGCTACGCAGAGATATGTCGTGCGGTAGACGCCTCCATCAAGGACGCAATCATGCATGACCAGACGAAAGTGCAACGAGCCGAGCTGGGGCGTGCGTTAGAGGAACGCCGCCTCATCAGTGCGAAGCTCGCAAAGAACAGCATGCACGCGTCGAACCATGCCGGACCAAATACCCGATAAGCAACCGCATCTCGTACTGCTGAACACGTCCGAGGCGAAGCCCTTCACGGCCCACTCGCCAAAGGGTGGCAAGAAGGCGGCACTGCCGCAGCTCGATCGAGCGGAACATGGCGCTGCCCTGCTCGGCCAATTGCAGGCCTTGCAGCCATTGGCCGACGCGGCACGCCAACGCCAGGAAGAGATCGGACTTGAAGCCGGTCTCGGCCTCCAGATCCAGTTTCTCTCCAGACCGGACGCCGAATTGGCGTTCGAGCGTCTGGCTGCAGAAGGCAAAGGCAAGGGCATCGAACTGCTCAGCGTGCAAGAGCGCGACGACAAGGCCGTACTCGCCAACGTGTTCGTGCCCGACGGCCAGCTTCAGCACTTCGAACGCCTGGTCACGGAGTACCTCGAAGAGAAAACTGACCGCAACGGCAATGCCAGAGACAACAAAAAGCTGCTGAACACCGTCGGCAGCATTCGGGCGGCTGCCGTCCAGGGCCTGTGGACTGACTCGCCCGACTTGCTGCCAGCCAATCTCGAAGAGGCGTTCTGGTGGGAAGTTTGGTTGCGGCGCGACAGGGATGCTGACGTGTCTGCCGTCGACGATTTCCGTCGTTTGGCAGCGATGTCGCAGTGCGTTGTCAGCGCTGCTGTGGTCGATTTCCCCGAGCGATCTGTGGTCGTCATGTACGGATCGCAGCAGCAGCTTTCCCAGTCTGTGATGGCGCTCAACTGCGTGGCCGAGCTGCGGCGCGCCAAAGACACCGCAGAGTTCTTCGTTGGCATGGGCGCCGCCGAGCAGCAACAGTGGAGTGCCGACCTGATGGCCCGGCTCCAGCCGCCGGGCGCGGGCGACGAGGTCCCGCGCGTCTGCCTGCTGGACTCTGGGGTGAATCGCGGCCACCCGCTGCTGCAGCCTTTGATGGAACCCGCCGACCTGCACACCGTCAATGCGGCGTGGGGGACGGACGACATGGCGAACCACGGCACCGGACTGGCCGGCTTGGTTGGCTACGGTGACCTGCACGCAGCTCTGGCATCGAACGGCCCGATCGCTGTTTCTCATCGCATCGAGTCCGTCAAGCTGACGCCAAACCAAGGCGCAAACATGGGTGACGACAAGCACCACGCACGCCTGTTCATGGACGGTGTCACCACACCTGAAGCGCAGTTCGGTCAACGAAGGCGTGTCTTCTCGTCAGCCGTGACGGCGTCCGACTACCGGGATTTCGGCCGCCCTTCTTCATGGTCATCGACTGTCGACTCGCTGGCGTCTGACGACATCGGCGAAGGCGACTTTCCTCGCCTCTTTGTCCTGTCGGCAGGCAACACGGCTGATCCAGCACACTGGGCAAATTACCCCAACAGCCTGTCTCTCAACATGGTCCACGACCCCGGTCAGTCCTGGAACGCGCTGACGGTCGGCGCCTTCACCGAGAAGACCGCCATCACCGAGCCAGGGGCCGCGCACTTCAGTCCCGTCGCGGCGAGCGGAGCGCTGAGCCCGTTCACGTCAAGCTCGTTCGGATGGAATGAGCGCGCCTGGCCACTCAAGCCCGATGTCGTGTTTGAAGGCGGCAACGCTGCCACCGACGGCGTGAACACTGACACCTTCGCCAGCTTGGAACTGCTGACTACGAACAACCGTCCCCTGACCCGGCTCTTCTGGACCACCAATGCCACCAGCGCCGCGTCGGCACTGTGCTCGCGAATGGCGGCCCAGATCATGACGGCCTACCCCGCGCTACGGCCGGAGACGGTCCGCGCATTGATCGCGAACTCGGCGGAGTGGACCGAGCCGATGTTGCGGATGTACCCGCCGAACGGTGCCCGGCGCATCAAGCAGGAGTACGCCAATTTGGTTCGCCACTGCGGCTGGGGTGTGCCTAGCCTGGAGCGGGCACTGTGGAGCGCCGGCAACTCGTTGTCCTTGCTGGTGGAAGACGAAGTGCACCCGTACAAGAAGGAGGGAAGCGTCATCAAGTCGCGAGATATGAACTTCCACTCTTTGCCATGGCCGAAAGAGCAGTTGGAGGCGCTGCAGAACACGCAGGTCGAGATGCGGGTAACGCTGTCGTACTTCGTCGAGCCCAATCCATCCGCGCGTGGCAGTTCGTCCAAGTACCATTACCCGTCGCATCGTCTGCGCTTTGCTGTCCGTCGGCCGCTTGAGACGGTTGAGGACTTTCAGGCGCGCATCAACGCCGCTGTGGTCCGTGAGGAGGCCGGGCGTGTAGCGGCGCCTGCCGATTCCAACTGGGTCTTGGGCGACAACTTTCGACATCGCGGTTCACTGCACCAAGACATCTGGCGCGGAAACGCTGCTGACCTCGCCAGCAGAGGCTTTATAACGGTCTACCCGTCGAATGGCTGGTGGCGCACACGTCCCGCGCAAGAGCGGTACGACCTACCAGCCCGGTACAGCCTGATCATCACTATCCGCGCACCCGAAACGGTTGTAGACCTCTATACCCCGATCGCCCAACAGGTGGCGGCACAAGTTGCTGTGCCGGTTGTCGTGAACACCTGAGCCTCTGGCACATGGGATTACCAAGACTCAAGTTGCTCGAAGACGACATGTGTGAGGCCGCAGATCAGATTCGCGACAACTCCAACCGAACCTAACAATGCGGGCGAAGGCCATCGAAATTGAAGAAGGCTCATGATTGAGCAATCTCAGAACAAACTCGCCTTCGCCAAGTCTCCAGTCTTGGTTTGAATCGAAAGTCCCACAGACTTAGCGGACCGGTTTGGTGTGTCCACAGGTGTACCCGCTGCGACGAGCGTGTGGCGCGCCCAGTCCGAAGTTTTAGGCTTCCGCCCTTGCACAAGACGCTGGATCGAGCGCTGCTAGAGGCGAGGATGTGATGGCGGGCCCTGCTGGCTGACGTGGTCATGGGCACGAGAAAACTATCGAAGTGAGCCATCGGGCGCTTCGGTTCTTGACCGGCACTCCCAGACGCAATTCAAACCGGGGGACAGCAAGGGGGAACAAGAACGTCTTCACAGCGTGAAAACCGGGCAATGGCAAGCGTTTCAGCGAATCATGCTGAAGACTCCCTCTCCTCCAGCAAGTCCAGGCCCCTGCAACCCAGGGGCCTTTTTATTTGATCAAGGCTCGCGCAACGCCGGCCTTGCAGTGGCGGACATTGTCGGAAGGCTTCCTCGCGCCTTTGGACTTGTTCAAGTGATGCCACCTCAGCCGCCTGTTCGCAAGCCTGCCGCGACGATTGCCTGTGCAGGCCAGCTGCCCGCTCCCGAGCGCTTGACTGCTTTGGCGATGACCGCGGGCACGAGCGCCTCGAATATTTTGGTTGGGGAAAGCCCGGATAACGACCCGTCCAGAATCCTCTAAATTATTGATCAAGCATTCATGCATGAATAAATATGCAAACACAGCAACGCACTGCAGCATCTGCGGCTTTGGTGAGCGATCCAACGGCGCTGGCGCTCTGGCGCGCCAGGCGCGAGACCTTCGACGCCGGGACGTTGGCGCAGCGAATTCCGCTGCTGCGGTCGAGTGCGAACCACATCCGCCGCCAGATCATCGCGACGATCGACAAGGCGGGCCTCGGGCACATTGGCGGTGACCTGTCCGTCACCGACATCCTGGTCACTCTGTTCGAGGGCGTGCTACGGATCGACCCCGCTCAACCGGCATGGGAGCAGCGCGACCGCTTCATCCTGAGCAAGGGGCACTGCGCTGCCGCCCTGTACTCAGTCTTGGCGGCCTCGGGCTACTTCCCTCCCGCTCGCCTGGCCGACTTCGCGGCGCCGCTGTCGCCGCTCAATGGGCACCCGAACCGTCGCAAGGTGCCTGGCGTCGAGACCAACACGGGCCCGCTGGGGCATGGCCTTCCAGTGGGTGTCGGATGCGCGACTGCAGCGCAGATCACGCGGCAGCCATGGCGCACGTTTGTCGTTCTCGGCGATGGCGAGCTTCAAGAGGGCAGCAACTGGGAGGCGGCGATGTATGCGGCGCAGCGCCGACTCGGGAGTCTCACCGCCATCATCGACCGCAACCGCCTTCAGCAGGGTGCCAGCATCGCCGACACGAATGACCTCGAACCGCTGGCCGACAAGTGGACGGCCTTCGGCTGGGAAACGCATGTCATCGACGGGCATTCCTACGACGAGCTGTTGGATGTGCTCGGTCGCGCCTCGGGCGACAAGCCCCGGGCGGTGATCGCCAACACCATCAAGGGCAAGGGTGTCTCGTTCATGGAGAACGGCGTGGAGTGGCACCACAAGGTACCCAGCGCCGCGCAGGTTGCCGCGGCGATCAAGGAGTTGGCAGAGTGAGCAAGGAAGACAGCAGCACCGGCTTCGACTGCCGGCAGGCGTTCGCCGAAGAACTTGCCACGCTGGCGCAAACCGAGCCGCGCATCGTGGCGGTGTGCAATGACTCGGTGGGTTCGAGCAACCTCGGGGCCTTTCGCAAGGCGTTTCCGGATCGGCTCGTCAACGTCGGCATCGCTGAGCAGAACATGGTCGGCGTCGCGGCGGGTCTGGCCAACGCCGGCCTGCGGCCCTTCGTCTGCGCGGCTGCGCCTTTCCTCACGGGGCGCGCGCTCGAGCAGATCAAGGCCGACGTCGTCTACTCCGACTTTCCGATCGTGCTGTGCGGCATGAGCCCTGGCATGGCCTACGGTGAACTCGGTCCGACGCACCACTCGATCGAAGACATCGCCTGGACGCGCGCCATCGGCGACCTGGCCGTCATCGTGCCGGCCGACCCTGAAGAAACCCGATCGGCGATGCGTTGGGCGGTGAATGCCGAGCGACCCTGCTACATGCGCATTGGGCGCACCAAGGTTCCGGCCGTGATGCCTGAAGGCCGCGCGTTCGAACTCGGGCGCGCCACGGTTCTTCGCCAGGGAAGCGACGTGACGCTGGTGGCGATTGGAACCATGGTGACTCGTGCGCTGGCGGCGGCCGATCAACTCGCAGGTGAAGGCATCAACGCGAGGGTCATCAATGCCGCGTCGGTTCAGCCCCTCGACGAGCAGACCATCCTGGCCGCAGCGAGGGAGACGCGTGGAATTGTCACGGTCGAAGAGGCCATGGTGCGGGGCGGCCTGGGGTCGGCGGTCGCCGAACTCGTTTCGCAGCAACACCCGACGCCGATGCGGATCATGGGGATCACCGACTTCGCCCCCACCGGCAACGCCTCGTTCCTCTTCGAACACTTTGGCCTGACGCCGGCCAACATCGCGAGGACCGCGGGCGAACTACTGCGGGCCCATTGAAGGCCATTGGGACGATTGACGTGGACTACGTACTTGCCATCGACCAGGGGACGAGCGCCACCAAGTGCGTTCTAGTCGACCGCGGCGGCCGGATGGTTGCCAAGGCATCCGTACCCGTCGGTGAGCGTTATCCGCACGCCGGCTGGGTGGAGCAGGACGCCGAGGAGATCTGGGCGAGCGTGCGATCTGCCGTCGCGCAGTGTCTGTCGCAACAGCAGGGCAGCGCTGTTGCCGCGGTCGGCCTCTCGACGCAACGTGAGTCCGCGCTGGTCTGGCGCAGGGATGGCGCTCGCGCGCTGACGCCATTGCTGAGCTGGCAAGACCAGCGCACGGTCGAGTTGCGCGACCAGCTAGCGAGAGATGGCGGCGAAGCGCTCGTGCAAGCTCGCTCCGGTTTGCCACTGGACCCGATGTTCTCGGCGCTGAAGATTCGTTGGCTGCTGGACCGCATCGACGCCGATGGACGCGCCAGCCGCAACGGTGAGCTGCGCGCCGGAACGATCGACGCCTGGCTGCTCGCGAGACTGGGTGACGATGATGCCATCGAGGTCGGCAATGCCTCGCGCACCCAACTGCTCCATGTGCGCACGGCCCGCTGGGACGACGAACTGCTGAGGCTGTTCGGCATCCCGCAGCAAGTCTTGCCTCAGGTCGTGCCCTCGCGTGCAGCACGAGGCAATGCGGGCAAGCTCCATCCAGCACTCG
>Ga0307516_10006709_pt1 | contig 13451 bp, 18 predicted proteins | sample 19_EM_MG_FD_203310 | JGI IMG/M metagenome (GOLD analysis project Ga0307516, IMG submission 203310) | Populus trichocarpa ectomycorrhiza microbial communities from riparian zone in the Pacific Northwest, United States - 19_EM | ecosystem: Host-associated > Plants > Roots > Unclassified | place... | reverse complement strand
GATCCGAACCGCCTCCTGTTCGTCGCCTCGGATAGGATCTCAGCCTATGATGTTATCTTGAAAAACGTCCGTGCGCTTCACACACCTCCCGGTGCTGGGTAAATGAACGGATTGTTGCGTTCAGGGCATCCCCGGAAAGGGGCGAGTCTTGACACAGATTTCGGTCTTTTGGTTCGACAAGTTGAAACCCATCACTCCTACCCATTTCGTCACCGCAAACGTCGACGAGATGCCAGAGGAGGTCCGGAAATACAAGGACCAGCTTGAGGGTAGGGCAATGCTGGTGAAGAAGGCGAAGGTCATCCCCCTCGAAGCGATTGTCCGTGGCTATCTGACCGGTGGGGCAAAGAGCCGATTGCTGGTTCGCTGCTGACCCCCCGACTCCCGATAGGCTCTGCTTGGTTGGAGTACAAGAAGAGCGGGACAGTCCATGGAACTCCGATGCCTCCCGGCCTAATAGAATCTCAAAAACTACCATCTCCTCTGTTTACACCTTCAACGAAGGCTGAGCAAGGCGAGCACGACGAGAACATCTCGCCTCAGCAAGGTGGGGTGCTGTGAGTGCGTGTCGTACAATAACTTACGGGCCCATTCAGCGGCTGCTCTCGTCGGCGAAGAAATCTACAGTCAAGTGTCCACCGTCGCGCTCGAACTCTACGAGGCTGCGTCAGACTACGCAATAACTAAAGGGCTGATCCTCGCCGACACCAAGTTTGAATTCGGCATCGATCTCACGACGGAAGGCGTCATTCTCATTGACGAACTCCTCACCCCCGACTCGTCGAGGTACTGGCCGGCTGATCAATACGAAGCCGGTCGGCCACAGCCGAGTTTCGATAAACAGTACCTGAGAGACTGGTTGACGTCGTCCGGGTTCAAGAAGGGTCTGGAGGACGGCCTTGATGGGAAGGGGTGGGAAATGACCCCTACTGTGGTTGAGGGGACAAAGAAGCGGTACGAGGAGGCCTGGCAGTTGTTGGCTGACAGTAACTAGAATAACCTACAAGACTTCGTATAACAAACACCCGATCGCCGTTGCACCGCGATCCCCAAAACTCCTATCCATACACAATAGATGCAACTGAAAAACTGACCACAATCGCGAGATATGTTACGGTCAAACGATGCCACCACTAGAAGAGTGCCTAGCAATATTAGGTAGCTTTAAAAGCTCCACGGGATAACCCTCCATCAGATCCCGTACACTCATCATCGCGAGGGGGCACAGCGCCGGTTTCACGGGGTCGGAGAAGAGCCTTTCGAACTCTTGTGGAGGGAGAAAAGACTCCGCGGATGATCCGGACCCCATCTGGTCATCGTAGTTACCAGGTTCGAAATATTGGTTATCCAAATAGGGCCGGAAGTCGAATTCGACGTCCGCGTCCCCAGGGTTTGGTGGTCCCTGACTGATAGCGCCCGTAGTGGTCACCGCGGTGGCGACCGAGTTGGCGCGGGCAGGGAAACGGGAAGGTCCTTGAATCGAGTTGGCGGCTTTGAGCAGTTCCGACGCGTCCTCCAATGGGTTGGGAACCAATTGCGACATTGCGGTTCCGATCGACCATTGTGCCCTTTCTTGCAATTTGATCAAGAACGGCTACTCCGAGGTTAGTACGATCCCTGAAAATTTTGCGACAGCTACATACCAGTGAAGTGCGTGCCCGGGGGGCATACGGCGCGGCCTTGTTATACAACCCGACTGTCAGCTCCAGATCCTCCAAAACATACTGCGGCGCCAAGAACGGAGAACGGATCGCAAACGAACCCAACATGACCGCTGCGCTGAATATATGCGTGAATTTAGGCCAAAAACGGGAGAACACTTCGATCCACGGTTCGAAGTACACGGCAAACGACCGAATGAGGAACGAACAACAACATAGGGTCGCCGAGAGCGACTTGTGGTACGGGCTGAGCATGGGGTTCTGAGGGTACTCCATCAGAGCCGAAATAAAGAACGTTCTATGAACGAGCAAGAAGCCTTAGGGTACGATTAGTTCAGCAGAAGTATTGGGGTGGCTATAGGGTCTTACCCAGCGGCCGAAGGGTTGTCAGGGTCCACTCCTTGAGCCGGCGTCCGGGAGTTGGAACATCCAGTTCGGCAGCTGTTGGGTAATACTTCGTGGGGAGATCCACCGTGCGTAGAATCTGGTCCAGGCCAAGGGCCTGCGAGTATGTCATCGGTTTCGCTTTGCTACCCGCCTCGAGGAGCGGCCATGCGACATCCCTCGCAACCGTATACCGCCAAGTTGCAACTGGACCTCGCGAGTTTAGTGGGTTACGAATCAGAATAGGTCTTGGATTGCCTACAGTCTTTCTGCACGACGCCATTTTCGTCAGTTGGGAAATCTTCTTGTGTCGGGAATTCCGTATCAAGTTCCGCCGGAGAAATGCTGGCAGGTCTTCCAAGGAACATCGACTGAGGAAATGTTACTACAGCTTCCGACCAGGTCGTGATGCCAGCCTACCCGCAACCAGTCCTGATGAATTATTTCCCAGAAGACTCTACGGCGTGTTTCTGCAACTTGTGGAGGAAAATTTTCACCAGGATCTCGGTCTACAATGCCACTTCTGAGTGGTCACCCCAGATAAAGGAGTTTACAACGTACGCAAGCCAACCTGTCATAAGATCGTTAGTGGGCCGGATGTATCTACTGGCAAAAGTAAACCTTCGTTGCAAGTTTCACAGCCATGCTGCCATAAAACCAGGCCCCATCTGACTGCTCCTTTTCTGCAGTCACGGATTGAAATTGCGATAACAGGGCAATAGCTTGGACGCTTTCCACATCACCGGAAGACCCGAGACACCGTAGGTTAAGACATTGGCCTCCTAGGCGGAAATAGGTTCTGGCTGCCTCGTTGTCGGACGGAACGGAGCGATCAAAGGTTGCTGCGATCGCGAATATAAAGAAGATCACAGCCAATAGATGGGGTCGATGTCGTAGGTGGTTGATACGATCCGTGTTGTCATAAACCTTGGTAAATATTTCCTCGACCATCTCCTGTCGGCTGAAAGCTCGGAAGAGCAAAGGGAAATCGAGATATAGTTCGCAAAGCCAACCTGCCTGAGGTCGAGGCGGAAGGCAAGCAAGCAGAGTACTGAGAATGTGCTCTGGAACCGCGGTCGGATTTGCCCCCAGAATCTTTAGTTGCATCTGTGAGATAAGAGCATCGTAGTCCGTATCCACAAGGGTTGAAGGTAATGGGGCCGGTGATTCGTTCGACATACTGGGGCACTCTAGGGTTTCTGGTGGGTTGGTTATGCCTGGGGCTGTACGACATAGGTCTCCCGAGATGCGGGTCATCGCCAACGCAGACTCAAGCTCTTGGGTACGGATTGTCATGTCGCTTAGGGTCTTTTGGAGCTCTTCAATCTTATTCAAAAGTTGCCTGTAAAACACTGGTAAGTCGTGAAGAAATTGTTTGACCCAGCCGGCGTACTTGGAACCTTGATCCTCCTCGTCGGCGGCCCCAGTCTGTACGTCTGGTATTGGATCCAAACTCCAGGTTCAGACACTGCTGGCGCATCACGGTGGCACCTCGTACCGTTCGGACACAGATAAGCGCATTTCCTCCTCGTACACGCCCCACATGGGATCTGTCAAGATGTGAGTTTGTGTTTTACTTCGGCAAAGACTGGCCACGAGCCTGCCGATCGCACTTGACCCGACACCTTCCCGCAAGATGTATCAACAGTCGTGTAAGTCGAGTAGTCGCAGTGGATTACCTCCTGCATTCGGCACACGAAACCTCCCCCCTGTTCCGTAGCTCCCGGATGGTGTCCTTTGATAACCCCTTGAGAGCAATCCTACCGCCTGGCTTCCCCTCGGCTGGTCCCGGCAATTGTGGCATGTCGGAAGGACTGGGATCTTCTAAGCTGGAGGTTTGGGTGGTAAATAGCTTTGTAGTGGGTGTCGTCACTCGTGGGAATGGGATGCAGGCGCAGGCCATCACGTGCCTTGATCTTCGATTCCTTCGGATCGGCAGTCATGACGAGCAGACTGAAGCGGAAGCTCAACGATCTTGGGGTCGATACCTCCAGTTCCAAGGCAAATGAATCCTTTTGTCTCGTAAGTCGCTCAAAACCGGCTCTCGAACGCCCGACTGTCAACCAACTGCCCAGATAGGGACGCCGCTGCCGCCACTGGAGAAGTCGAAGGACACTGGAGAGTTCGTCCCACTATGGAAACAGGAGGTGCGAGCCCTTGCGAGCGTTTTGTCCGCGCCGAAGTGGCTAACCAATTGATGCCAGGTCCGAGATGAGAAGGGTCGAAGGCGGTTGCACGGGGCGTTCACAGGAGGATTCTCTGCTGGATACTTCAATACGGTGGGATCAAGAGAAGGCATGTGCCCTTACGCGCTTTTCCCGGGTGCATGCTCAACCGTTGGACAGGATGGGCACCGTCGACCTTCAAGTCATCGCGTACGGACCGGGCCAAACAGAAATCCGCAAGACCGGAGGACTTTATGGACGAGGAAGACCTAGCAGAGATTCGTGACAGTCAAACACTAGTCCTCCAAAACGAAGAGGTAGACATCGCAGGCAGATATGCGGGTGACCTCGCCTCCAAATCGCCCGATGTGGACAACGAGCAAGAGTGCGTTCAATCCGTTTCCAGTTATTCGCCATCTCACATCTACCGCAGTTCGATGTCTCTAGCGCTGGAAAAAGCTCTCCTTCCAACACCGAAAGACTCTCCTGCTGCTAAAATCCTGATGAAGATGGGTTGGCGTCATGGACAGGGTATCGGGCCGCGGCTCACATGGCAGCAGAAGAGGCTCCAAGACGCTCAGGCCAAATCAGCACGCATATTAACACTCGATGATTTGAAGCTCGGTCCCAACGATGAAGACGAAGAAGCTCAAAAGTACACGTATCCCCGCGCGGATACACCTCTAACTGTCGTCCCACGCAAGGATAACACCCACGGTCTGGGATACACCGCTGGGCTGAGTTTGAATGATTCCCTTGGGAATGGCCCCGACTCCCAGCCCTCTGGCCCGCGGATATCAGGTGAGTTTGTTGACTATTCCAGTTTCACAGACTGCTCACACTTCTCCCAGGGGGCTTTGGTTTGGGTGCGCTGAACGACGCCGACGAGGACGATATCGATGTTTACGACCCTGGACCTTCCTCACGACGGAACCTTACCGCATATGAGGCTGGAGACGAAAGCCGTTACCACCACTCGATCAACCGAAAGAGTGCCCCAGGGTTCCAAAGGAATGCTTCTCGGGTGAGTTCTCCAAGGTTCATCCCTAACCACGACCATTGCCAACTCTGTATCTAGTCCAGGAACACCCCGTTCCAAACGTTCAGAAACGGAGAACCAGTTCTGGCAGAGTTTGTACTCGCAGAGGCACCAGTAACCGAAGATAAATGGCACGTTTTGGCATCACCCACTTAGCTGAGACTAACCTGTCAGCAGGTATCCCCTGGAGGACGTTCCACCGGGCTGGAAGCCCGATCCACACAGAGTATGGGACAAATACAACAAGGAGAACCAACCAGCTGCTCCCGTTCCGATTCCCGGGAACAAGGGCAACCTCACCATCGACCAGGTCCGCAGACTGTCATCACTACCCTTTACCACAGAAGAGCTTACCGCCCTGTATGATTTAGAGAGGCCAAGCATTGGGAGAGACGCCGCTCCCTTCTAAACCTCAATCCGTTTTCGATTATATGTCGCAAAAGGATCGTGAGCGACTGAAGAACTTCCTCCCCCAAAAACCCCGCCCTGAGGAACCGATACCTATCACGACCCCCCTACCCCCCGAACAACCTCCTACACCAAGAGAGTTTGTCTACCCGCGCGTGGAGCCTTCAATGGCTAAGGCCGCGTTGTTAGGTTTCAAACCTTTCACCTCCGACCCTGTTAAGCAAGCCCGCTACACCGCTTACCTCAAATCCCAATCCGAGGTTGTCAGCGACGAGGACCGATTACAGTTGAAACAAAAACCCGGGCAGGATCTCGAGCATTTCCAACTGGAATTAGAGGAATACGCTCAAGCTGCGACGGTTTTCAAACCTCTCTCTGGAGCGATGGCTGGCAGGTTTACGACCGCAAAAGCCGTAGAACAGGGACCAGCCGTTATTGAAGGTTTACATACACCTTCGCACAGTGCTCCTCCGCCAGAAACGACAGGGTCGGAGCCGAGGGTAGAGGAACCAGAAAGTGCCAAAACCCACGCCGTTAAGCATGGAATGTATGGTGTTTTGACGAGGGAGTCCTCTGTCTGGGTTCCCGCGAGGTTGTTATGCAAACGGTTCGGAGTCAAGGAGCCGGAGATTGAAGCCCAGGAGGAAGACCCTACCTCGAGATCGAAGGCCCAGAACGAGTGGGAACCGGAAGCCGCCTTCGCTGAAGCGGAGTCGGTCGCTTCTGGCTCAGGCGGCGCCTCTTTATCCGCTGCGGCTTCTCAAAGCGCCGGTGGAGACGGTCGTCTGAAGCGCAGGGACTTGAACAATATCGGACTTGGGGAGGACGAGACCCAGGGAGCTGATATTCTCACATATGAAAAACCCGCACGGAGTATTTTCAAGGCTATCTTCGCGAGCGACGAAGAAGACTCGGACGAAGAAGATCAGGCAAAGGCCGAGGACGCCAATCTGCGAGACACCTCCGTCCCAACCCCGTCGGGCGCTCCCGCACAACACTCGAAAGAAGAAGTCCGGATGGATGTCGACGATGGCCCCGTCGACCCTGCGACATTCAAACCCAAATTCGTGCCCCGGGCTGAACGGGCTACTGACGATAACCCGCCTTCGAAGAAAAGGAGGAAGGAAAAGCGGAAGGGTGGGAAGCCCCTGGTCTCGTTCGACGTAGAAGAGGACGGAGGGGATACTCTCCCGGCATCGAAATCTAGGGAAAAAGATAAGGATAGAGAGAGGAGGAAGAAGCGGAGGTCGAAAGATAAGGATGGGGACAAGAAGGAGAAGCGGAAAGAAGAAGGTGGTGGCGATGATGACATGTGGGTTGAGAAGCCTGTGCCGGAAGTCGTTCAGAAGATGAACGCCGACCCGCCACCAGAACCCCCAAAGGCAGAAGTGGAGGAGCCGGGGAGACTCAGTAAAAGGATGCGGGCGGAGGACTTCATGTGAGTTCTGATTCTCTCCAACTCTATCTCTAGTGCGTTGTAGGTTCTTTGCGTTTTCAATCTACAGTTCAAAGTCTCCTCTGGGCTTGAGCTTCCAAACGAATCGATTGATATCCTGAGAGTCAGGAGCCGCCCCCATCCTCTCCCGTCGTGCCATTGATATCGACAACTGAACGAGCGATCAGAGGCGTCGGAGAACCGAACCAACCTGAGCTCCTCACGGAACGCTTACGGGATATGACCGGCAGACCCAAATCGTGTGGGCTCGGCTAGCCCCCAGACGCGATTGCACCACCGTCTGCCTTCGTGGTATCAGTAGGACTTCTGCACCCCGTCGATGCGGTTAGTACTAAGTTTCGAACCCGGCTTGTTTGTCCATGAGTCGGTTTCAGCCCTGCCGGCGGGTAGCCTGATCATAGATTCCCGTGGCCGCCATCAGATGTAGGGCTTGGTTGAGATTCCCGGGAACAGGTGCGTACGTACCCGTTGTTCGTATCAAGTTAGGCTTGGCCCAGAATATTCTCTATCGAAAGACGCTGGGTGGACGATCATGACTGCCTACCTGTCAAGCGATGGTACAACAATGTTCGAGTGGGATGGATCGCCGACGCCTGCGAAGGCGCTGTCACAATCCGCCCCATTGGGCAACAAACGGAGGTCGACTGGAAATGGAAGTAAACCATGCTATTTATTCGACTCAAGGAACGGGAGATTGCTTTTCGCGAGGGGTGGTGGGACTAATCGTACAGAATTCCATCATACCACTCTCAGACTCACTGACGTACACATCTCGCTCCACTTTGACGCGATCAAGTGCGACGGGTAACCTGGAGAGGCGCGATTCGGACGCCGAGAGCATCCGGGAACGTTGAGAGCTTTCCCAGCTGTCATCGCGGACCTCAGGCGACGTTGATCCAAGGCGGACGATGATCAAACAGAAAGAGATGCCGACCACAGGGCTTGTCTGCGCGAGGAGATCAGGTACTGAAGCAGGATCGTTTGTGGAAGGGTTCGTACCATATCAAGGAAGGTATAAGCGAGGGTGCTCTTTGCGAGGAAGGCGAAGAAGTTCATTAAGACGGCTAAACTGAACGGAACAGGCCGTCAGTCTGATGTTCTTTGAGGGGCACTTTCGGGCCACTCACGTCCACAGCGCAGCACTTCCAACCATCACCCTCATCGCTCGCTAATAAGACAGACGTTAGTAATCACGGGGATATGTGGTCAGGGCCTTGATAGTACGCACCGGGATGATGGAGTTCCTTACATTCGCGCCAGTTATGGTGGTTTCTCGATGAACCCTCCACAAGCGGAGACTGATGCAGGCTAAAAATAAAAGGTGATTAACGGGTTATACCAGGGGAGTTAGGTGTTTTGCGCACCCGACATGAAGGCGCTGTTGCTGGGTGGAGTGTCAGGAAGCGTGGTTGGGGGGCTGAAGATGGTCTAGGGCTTACAAGAGGGTAACACAAAAACACCCGGTCGCCCAGGCACACCAGGCCTTGGACCAAGCTGGGGTGTCAAGTTTTCGAGTTTCGTTCGTCAAACCACAACCGATCGCTACGACACAAGCGATGATCAGAAACCCGGAGGACAGGAGAGCCACTGAGCCAAATTACCGAACAACCCCGCGGTGGTGATTGAAGGAATGGCACAAGCCAGAAGGCTCTTATCATAAATATGGTACATGCGATAAACCTTCAACTGACGGTTAGTGACCAGGTGGTGGGGAAGCTGGGGAGCTGGACACAGACCATTATTAAATCAGCGATCACGATCTGGAACTGGAAGATGGCGCTTCGAACGATTTCCGTCGTGCTGTAGGGAGGCATGAAGTATTGGTCGATGGTCATGCTCGGTGGTCGGTACAAAGACCCCAAGATCACCCGGCGCACGCCAATGATCCAATGCTGGGTTCGATGCCGATCAGACTCGGGGCTCAGCAAATCGTCGCGGAAGTTACTCACACTTATAACGCTCAACCCAAAGAAGACCGTGGTAAAGGCCATAACCACGTTGACCCTCCGTCCCTTCAACGCCTTGCTCCACTGTGCATAACCCGCGACAATAAGGAGAGGGATAAACACGCCTATCAAGGATGTAAGGTTCAGAGTGTTCGGTGTGTTAGACGTGTCTGAAGGTGCGTACCAACCAGGAGAGTCTCCAAGAATATCCCCAGATAGGATGCCAGTGAAATGGTAACTTGGGACATCTAGGAGACGGGTCTGCGAAAGCGCGACGCCTTGACGTTGCGGGAGCAGCGGGAGGGGTGCAGTGCGGATACAGCGACTGCATTTATCATACTTGGGGACGGTGATCCCAAGCATTAAAATGCCGGGAAATCTGGGCAGGCATGAAACTTGGCGCCAGGGTTAACATGACAAGTCGACAATCATCTGGTATGATCATCGTTTGGGGTCCGATCCGACCATACCACAGGGGATGAACGCTGATGTTGCGGCTCGCGGACCTGCGGCCGATAAAACTTGCCTTCCTAATATCACCATCGCGCCCGTGTCGCATCATCCATTCTTCCAGGTGCCAGCGGCTCTTGCCAAACCCCAGGCACTGAGTAACGTAGTCCAGGATTTTATCCTTAACGTTGTAGCGATCCGCTACTGAGCCAGCTACTGCGCGCCAGAGTAGGTACCGGGTACCCAAAACACCCCACGAGAGGGGAATTGGAAAATCGGCTGTGTGAATGGCCTTTCAGTTTAGTGAAGGGTTGCAACTTGCATGAGAGAGAACTTCAACTTCGAAACTCGTTGAGTCTGATGATCGGTGCCGGGTATAGACGTCGGGTCGCGCGTGATCACCCGTTTTTCTTGTCCCCCACGAACTTGTTGATAAGACCCCCGGCGGTAGTCAGGAAGGTGTGCTGTACCGACCGGGCCTGGAGCTCTGACACAATTAGGGAAGGCAAGGATCAGGGTGCCTGGGAACTGCGACCTCGTTCTGATTGTTGGCGGATTTCTCCTTCAAATGGCCTGTATTCCTGAGGGCCCCAGCTAACGGGAACAGCCAGCGTCTCAAATACGATTCGCAGGTGGCGTGAACCAATTATACAGCACGCGTAGTACTCTGTATTTTGGGGAACCGGAGAAACCATGTAAGCAGAGCAAAAATGAATGGAAATAGGCAGATCACATGTGGACTTTTGGTTCGGCTCAGTCCCCAGGCAAGGCTGGCGGGAACCAGCCAGTTCAGGTCGTCTTGGGATCCGTTGTGGGCTCCGTTAGGCATAGGGGTTCGGTCGGGTTCGGTCACGATGCTCGCGAACAAGAGCAAGTGCCACCTCCCACGGTCCCCATACGAACCGCGTGGTACCCCGCGCTTCCGAATACGGGGGGTGCGTTCACGTTCGGGGGGTAAAATTTGCCGTAGGTGTTTGCACGGTCGAGTCTTGCGTCCTCGTTACCAATTCTACGCCGGACATAGGTTGGGCAGTCCGCTCATTGGAGCCCTGGGGATGAATCGGTGATATTTAGGCGAACCGGAGATCCTGGTTCCTCCCTTTCCGAAACAGCCGAAACCCGGAGTGGGTCCCTCTCAGTCAAACTCGTAAGAGAAAGTACTTATGATGAAGGGACGCGACCCTGTCGAGGACCCCTCGCGCACGGAAATTTGACCGCTTTGTCCCCGTTCCAGCGTTGGACCAACTCGACAAGGTGCAGCGGTCTATCTGTGCTCTACTGTTAACTTGGTTGCTGGATTTGGGTGGTCACGTAGACTTCTAAGCCGAGAGCACTAGAGGGGTGCGAGGGTGGGTTCTACGATTCGGTTGCCTCTGGTGTTTGGTGTCCTGCCTTTGTCCATGGCACGTGGCTTGCCTCACCTTCGCTTCATCAGCATTGGAACGATGAGCGTCGCGATGAATTGTCTATTTTTTCTTCTGATACCACGCCTTTGAAGCGGTCCGTCTGGAAACCCTGGCAGCGCCCGACATTTAAAGTGACCGGCATCGTTGCTCGGCACATGAGCGTGGGAGACGCATGCCTAATCGGGACTTACCTTCCATATTTGGACATTAATACCTGGCGGGACAATGCTCGTCATCCCGTCGATCAGCTGGGAGCCATTGTTCCCACTCGGCTTTTGTTCTATGGCTGCATATAACCCGGGAGCTCTGGGCTGGGTCTCTCTATCACCAAGCTAGCCTTGTGATTTCTTCTCATCTTGTATCGTTAGTGCTCTCCTGGTGGGTTTTATCTCATCGCAACCGGCGTCGCGCTCAGGCTCAACCTCAATTGCAGACTCACCGCGTTCTCTACACCACCTACAACCCGACCCATTCCATTCTCTTCGAGCGTTAACGAGGTTCGTTTTTCAACGTGGTACGCGCGCACCTCCGTTCCTTGCTCACCCTACCCCAGTCACGATACCATGCCATCTGTCATCCTTGAGATCGATGCTGCTCCCAAGTTCGCGTTCCTCGCACTCCCACCTCCCCCCAAAAAGAAACGTGCAGCAGTCAACAACACGTTCCGCGCTCCTGCTTCGCCTGTGAATCGCACCAATACCATTCTCGCCTGGGCCGAGACAGTTCTCCCCGGATCACCTCAACCGATGACCCCCGCGTCGGGTGTCCCTCTTCCCCACAGTGCATCCCTCGTGTCTTCCCCGCGTTTCCAAGCCTTTCGTCGTTCCTCGCTCACCCGCGTTGGCTCTCGGCGTCAGTCCGTCAGTTCCACGCCGAGTAGGATCCACTCTGCCTCATTCCTCCACATCACTCATACACCCCAAACTCCCGCTCATCCGATCCCCGCAACCCCCTTCTCCGCTGATGCCAATTTCGACTTTGCCGCCTTTGGATACGCGTCGATTTTCGTCGATGTCCCTGTCCCTTCTCCCATCACCTTGGAGACCCGTGGTCCTAAGCCGATGGCGCGTCTTCCAAGCCATCACGACACTGCCACCGGCTCCCGTGCCACCAAATCCACCGGTGCTGGGATGTTTAAACGCCTGCTTGGCAGCAAGCCGAAAGCGACCAAATCCCAACCGAAGGCTCAGAAAAGAGGAGGAAAGGTCGGGGCGAACACTGTTGTCTCGGACTATCTGTCTGTTTCGCATGCCAAACGCTCGAAGTATACCGAGCGGCCTTCTTCTGCAGTCGAGAAGAAGAAGCGCGAGGTATATGCGGCTGCTCTCCCTCCCACGATCGAGCAAGAGGCCCGGATGCGTCAAGCGATGGAGGGAGGAAGTCTCGAGTATAACATTCAAAAGGTTATGGAGGAAAAGGCCAAGCGAGAGGGTACCGCGGTCAAGGTTACCTCGGCCGAGGGAACCAAGGTCATTGAGGGGGTCGAGGCTGCCCACCGAGACGGACGGGGTGGAATCTGGTGGGACCAAGAGGAACAGTGGGAGTTCGCCCACCTTTTGGCTGCCAACAGGATCCCGGTCAGTGCTCGGTGCATCGGCCCCGAGACCTGGGTCACCTTCGACACCAAGGCGAAGGAAGATGATCGTGATGACTTTACCGATCTTTCATCCCTCCCTTCGAGCAAGTGCACGGACTTGTATCACATCCGTCCCTTGTTGGTTATCGACAACTCGACTGAGCAGTTTGTTTATGGTCGAGTGAAGAGGAGCTCGTCCGTCGTCGGTTCGATGATCCCCCCTTCACCCTCGACCAAGTCCTCAAACATCATCTTGGCGATCCCTTCTCGGCCCACCAGGGCTAAGCACCTCCTCCAGCCTGGCTTCCTCAAGGATGTGGTCGCGGTTCCGCCAACCCCTTCTACCCCTTCCGTCTATTCTCACTCCTCTTCTCATCCACGCAGCCCCGGACGCGTCACTCGGTTTGTCGTTGGTGGGAGCCCCTCGTCTGGTCCCGTCAAGCGGCACAGAAGCCGAAGCCGCAGTGTCCCGAGGAAACAGAGGAAGCCCGCTCCACCTCCCTTGAAGATTGTTCCCCTTGGCCCTGCTCGCAAGCTGGCTGTGAATGTCGAGGACGACGGTAGGAGGTTGTTCTTGGAGGATTCCTTCAGACCTAACCCCGCCGTTGTGAATTCTCGGTGGTCGAGGGACACCGTCGCCGCTGGTCCCCGTCCTCCATTGACCAAGTCCGACTCAGATGACTCCGTCAACCACTTTGCTCTCGTTTCTGTCCCCAAGAAGTCTCGAGGTCTTGGAGCCCTTTTCAAGAAGAGCGAGAGGAAGTAAGGACCGGGAAATCCGCAGGAGAGACGTAGAGCGTCTTCTCCTCGCTCCCAGGTGTATATCTGGGCTACTACCTTTTCACGTCGATCACGTTTGCACGCGATTCCCTTCCATACCCCTCACGATGCTTGATGCTCTTGATGAAGCCCCTGTCGTGCTGACGGGCAATGTTTGGTTTCACTGTTTCCTCGCTGGAC
>Ga0307516_10006708_pt1 | contig 13452 bp, 10 predicted proteins | sample 19_EM_MG_FD_203310 | JGI IMG/M metagenome (GOLD analysis project Ga0307516, IMG submission 203310) | Populus trichocarpa ectomycorrhiza microbial communities from riparian zone in the Pacific Northwest, United States - 19_EM | ecosystem: Host-associated > Plants > Roots > Unclassified | place... | reverse complement strand
CTCGTGGGCGCTGCAGGACAACCAGCGCGGCACGAAATTGCGCGACTCGGAAGAGTCGATGAGCACGAGCAACGCCGGTGGCTGGCGGCAAAAGCGCACCTGCCGATACACGCGCGGGGCTCTGCCGGCGTTCGCTGCGGGAGTCAGCAACGCCGCGATTGCAGCCCGCAAGTCCAGGCGCTGGCCGCTGGCTTGCCTGCGCCGCCGCACGCGTTGCTCCTCTGCCAGCCGCGATGCGGCTCGCAGCAGGCGACGGCGCGTCGCGGCGTAGCGAGCAAGGCTCGCGTCTAGGCGCTGTGCGTCTCCCATGGGCGCCGCTCTTTCGCGCAACGTGCAAAAGCCGGGGCGCTCATGCTGAATGACGTAGTCCCATTCCGGGTAGAGGAGCGCGGGCGCGTCCGCGAGGTTACCCTGCGCTGGCGGCAGCTCGGCGAGCGCACCGAGCGCGCCGCCCGGGTCGCAGCGCGAGCGGCTGCTCGAGGGCTGACGCCCCGCGTCCGGGGCGCGAGAGGCCGGGGTCTCGAGCTCGAGCTCGGCTCCTGCTGGTGCGCTCTCGGGCTCCAGCTGCCACAGGCCGAGGTTATCGTCGCGGTAAGCCGGTCCAACCACGTACTCACGCGCGTTGAAGGGCATGCGCATTTGTCCGAGCTCGTTGCCCAGATGCCCGCCGAGCTCCCGTACGAAGCTCGCATCACGAAAGCGCGCGCCAGACGCAAAGAAGAGCTGCCGGGCTTCGTTCACCCAAGGGTCGGGGTCGTAGACGTCTTCGTGCAGGCTGCGGGCGAGACGAGTCAGCAGCGCAGCGCTCGACCTCGCGCTCGTTGGCGAGGCCAGGTGAAACGGCGCCCACAGCTGAAACAGCCCTGGATACTGCTCGCAGGCGAGGCGCTCGACGCGCGCGTCCTCGAGCAGCGAAACGAGCGCGAGTTGCACTGGCTTCAGGCCGCGCACGGGAAAGCGTTCGACCCCAAAGCGAAGGTGCGCCGCCGCATGGGCGGCCGCGGCGAGCCAATAGTTCGCCAAGCGGCAGCTTGCCTCGGGCGGAGGCGCCTCAGGCAGCCACAGGCGCGAGCCTAGAAATCGCGGGCGCTGCGGGCTGAGCGAGCTGGCCGGCGGCGGCAGGGGGACGATGCGAACGTCAAGGCCCCACAGCGCGCGTACGAAAGAGCGCGCACCGGGCGCTAGGTCCAATGCTGCCGGTAGCCCGTTCATAGGCATGCTCGCACGCTGGCATCGAGCGCCAGCACTAGCTCGGGGTCGTCGGTCAACGGGCGCACCAGCGCCATCTTGCAGGCTGCCTCGACCGCAACCCCTTGGCGGATCAGGGCGCCGGCGTGCACCAACATGCGCGTGGAGACGCCCTCGTCGAGCCCGTGTCCCCTCAGCCGTCGCGTGGCCTCGGCTATCGAGACCAGGCGTTCTGCTAGCTCCGCCTCGAGCTCGGTCTCGTGCATCAGGATCTCCACCTCGAGGCTGCGTTCGGGGTAATCGAATTCGATGGCGCCGAAGCGCTGCTTGGTCGAGGGCTTCAGGTCCTTCAGCGCGCTCTGGTAACCGGGGTTGTGAGACACGACGAGGTGGAACTCCGGATGGGCTCGAAACGCCTCGCTATGCGCCGGCAGCGACAGCAGCCTTCGGTCGTCGGTCAGCGGGTGGATGACCACGAGCGTGTCTTGGCGGGTCTCGACGACCTCGTCCAGGTAGCAAATAGCGCCAAAACGCACGGCGATCGTGAGCGGGCCGTCTTGCCAGCGAGTGCTTCCCTCTTCGAGCAGGTACTGGCCCAGGAGGTCTGCAGCGCTCAGCTCTTCGTTGCACGCGATGGTGACAAGCGGGCGACTCAAGCGCCAGGCCATGTGCTGAACGAAGCGCGTTTTGCCGCAACCTGTGGGGCCCTTGAGCATCACCGGCAAGCGCGTCGCGTAAGCTGCCTCGAACAAGCCGACCTCACCCGCGACCGGCACGTAGTACGGCTGGTCACGCACCCGCAGCGCTTCGAGCAGGCTCGCGTTCACCGGTGCACGGCCTCACGTTCGGTCGGAATGCCAGGAATAGGACATTCTTCCGTGCCCACCGCGGGCCGGGTGAAGCTCTCCACCATGTCCCGCGTTCCTTCCGGATCCTCGACCCACTTCTTGTAGAAGTCGTACGGGCAGGCGGCAACGCCGCGGTCACCTTCGCGCGAGTTGAGCAGCCCGGTGTAGCCGCGATGGACGAGCTTGAACAGGTGGTTTTCGGATTGCATGTTCTTGCGCGCATCCCGGATTAGGGAAGTCGACAACTGCGCGTACTGAACGCCGTAGTCCTCCTCCCCGCATTCCCCGAGCGTCCGCCCGTCGAAACCGATGATCGCGGAATGCCCGAAATACGAGTACACCCCGTCGAACCCCGAAGCATTCGCCACTGCGACGTACACGTTGTTCGCCCACGCCATCGCCTTGGCCATCAGCACTTGCTGATCCTTGGCTGGGTACATGTAGCCCTGACAACGCACTATCAACTCGGCGCCCTTCATCGCGCAATCACGCCAAATTTCCGGATAATTGCCGTCGTCGCAGATGATGAGCGAGAGCTTGAGGCCCTTCGGTCCCGTCGAGACGTAGGTACAGTTACCGGGATACCAGCCTTCGATTGGCACCCAGGGCATGATCTTGCGGTACTTTTGTACGATCTGACCTTGGTCATCGATCAAGATCAGGGTGTTGTACGGCGCCTTGTGCGGGTGTTCCTCATGCTGCTCACCCGTGAGCGAGAACACACCCCAGACTTTGGCAGCCCGACACGCGGCGGAAAAGATCGCGGTCTCCTCGCCGGGGATGGCGGAGGCCGTCGCATACATCTCGGCCTTGTCGTACATGATGCCGTGCGTGCTGTACTCCGGAAAGATCACCAGATCCATGCCAGGCAACCCGAGCTTCATGCCTTGCAGCATGTCGGCGATCTTCTTGGCGTTCGCCAGCACCTCCGCCCGCGTGTGTAGCCTTGGCATCTTGTAGTTGACTACAGCGACGCCCACCGTGTCCTTACTGCTCGAAATGTCTCCGTGAATCATCTGCCAACTCCTCGATAAAAGTTGCGGCGAAGGTGCAACAATCAAACCGCGAGCAAGCGGCGCACCTCACCGACGTCGACCTTGTCCCGCGGCTCATCCGCAGTGAACCGTCCGCCCTCGATCACGAGCAAGCGGTCGAGAATCTCCATGGTGAAGCTCAGCACCTGCTCGGAAACGATGATCGTCAGGTTGCGCGAATCACGCACCTTCAGTAGCACTTGGGCGATGTCCTTGATCACCGAAGGCTGAATGCCCTCCGTCGGCTCGTCGAGCAAAAGCACCTTGGGCTCCGCGGCCAGCGCGCGCGCAATCGCCAGCTGCTGCTGTTGGCCGCCGGACAGATTCCCTCCGCGCCGGGTCTTCATTTCGGCGAGCACCGGAAACAGCGTGAAGATGTCCTCTGGTAGCCGGCCCGACTTGGAGCCCTCCAGACCGGTGAGTAAGTTTTCCCACACCGTCAAGCTCGGAAAGATCAAACGCCCTTGCGGAACGTAGGCGATGCCCTGCTTCACCCGCTTGTAACTCGGCATCTTGGTCACGTCGACGCCGCCGATCTTGATCGTGCCGGAGCTGCTGCGAATGACCCCCATCAGTGCCTTGAACAGCGTGGTCTTGCCCATGCCGTTGCGACCCATCACGGCGACGATCTGGCCGGCTTGGGCTTCCAGGTTCACGCCGTGGATGACCTCACTCTGGCCATAGCTGACGTGAAGATCCTTGATCTCGATCATGATTTTTCCGTTTCTCGTCCGAGCGTTCGAGCCCAGAAGCTCAATGCCCTAAATAGACCTCGATCACGCGAGGGTCGGCCGTAACTTTGTCCATACTGCCTTCCGCGATCACCTTGCCCTGATGCAGGACCGTGACTTTGTGGGCGATTCTACGCACGAACTCCATATCGTGCTCGATCACGATTACTGAACGGTTCTTGCTGATCCGATTCAACAAATCCGCCGTTTGTTCGCGTTCGTTCACGGTCATGCCGGCAACCGGCTCGTCCAGCATCAGCAGCTCTGGGTCTTGCATCAACAGCATGCCGATCTCCAACCACTGCTTCTGGCCGTGGCTCAAGAGCGCCGCTTGTTGATCGAGCTTGTCGCTTAGCATGACCTCTTCAGCGACTCGCTGGACGCGCTCGCTGACGTCCGCGGTGCGCTTGAAGAATAGCGCGCCGAACGCGCTGCGTCCGCGAGGGAACGAGACCTCGAGGTTCTCGGACACGCTGAGGTTCTCGTAGATGGAAGGTGTTTGGAACTTGCGCCCGACACCTGCGCGAACGATCTCGTGCTCCTTCATCGTCGTAAGCTCGTGATATTTGAAGCGAACGGAGCCGCTGGTCGCTTTGGTCTTGCCGCAGATCAGATCCAACAAGGTGGTTTTGCCCGCGCCGTTCGGACCGATCACGACTCGCAGCTCGTTGCGGTCGACCAGAAAATTCAGATCGTCGACCGCCTTGAAGCCATCGAACGAAACGCCCAGCCCCTGAATCGTAAGCATCTCGAAATCAGCCATGCTTGCCTCCGCTCTCGAGCGCCGCCCCGACGACGGGTGGCTCGTCCGCCGTGACGATCGGTTCGCCTTGTTTCGCCGGGCTCCGCCGCATCAGCCGCTGCACGCGCGGTTTGCCGTACCGATCGTACAAACCGGCGAGCCCGTCCGGAAACAAGAGCACCACGCCGATGAATGTCGCGCCCATCAGAAATAGCCAAAAATCCGGATAGTCCTCGGAAAAGAACGTTTTGGCGAAGTTCACGAGCAGCGTGCCGAACACGGCGCCGATGACCGACATGCGCCCGCCGACCGCGGTGTAGATCACCATCTCGATCGAGGGCGTGATGCCCACAAAGGAAGGCGACATGAAGCCGACTTGCAGCGTGAACATCGCGCCGCCGACCGCGCACATGATCGCGGACATACAGAACGCGAGCGTCTTGAAGTTCGCTACGTCGTAACCGGAAAACCGCACGCGATCTTCCTTCTCCCGCAGCGCCACGAGCAGCATACCAAACTTCGTGGACAGCACCCAGCGCGTGAACAGCACGCAGCCAATCAGGAGCGCGCCGTTCACGTAGTACAGGATGTACCGCGCCGAATCGCTACGAATGTCCCAGCCGTGCATGGTCTTCAGATCCGTGATGCCGTTGATGCCGCCAGTGAGCCCTTGCTGGCCAACGATCAGGATCGACAGAATCAGTGCCACGGCTTGGGTGATGATCGCGAAGTACACGCCACCGACGCGGCGTTTGAACATCGCCACGCCGATGACGAAGGCGAAAAGAGCTGGCACCAATAGGATGGCGAGGATGGTGAAGGTCAGACTGTGGAATGGCCTCCAGAACAACGGCAACTTGGTGATCTGATTCCAGTCCATGAAATCAGGGATGCCGGGGGTGGTCTGAATCTTCGTGGCGATCGGATCGGATGCTTCGAGCTTGAGGAACATGGCCATGCAATAGCCACCGAGGCCGAAGAAAACGCCCTGACCCAGGCTCAGGATGCCTCCGCTGCCCCAGAGCAAGACGAGGCTGACCGCCACGAACGCGTAAGTGAGGTATTTGCCGATCAGGTTCAGGCGGAAAATGTTGAAGACGCTCGGGAAGACCACCAGGATGATCAGCGACAGTACGATGACCCCGATGAGGTCGGATTTGCCCAACTTCTTGCTGAGAAGGTTCATGTTTTCCTGCCGAGAATCAGCTGCGGACTTTCGTAACGAATAGCCCCTGAGGCCTGATCATTAGAATGACGATGATGGTGAGCAGCGTGAGCACCTTGGCCATCGCGCTGGTCAGGAAGAACTCGAGCAGCGACTGGGCCTGGGCGATCGAGAACGCCGAAGCAATCGTGCCGACGAGGTTTGCGGCGCCGCCGAAAACGACGACCAGGAACGTGTCGACGATGTACAGCGACCCGCTGGTCGGCCCCGTCGACCCGATGGTGGTGAAGGCCGCGCCGGCCAGCCCTGCGATGCCGCAGCCCAGCGCGAACGTGAAGCGATCGACGCGATCGGTATTGATGCCGACGGCCGAGCTCATTACTCGGTTTTGGGTCGTGGCTCGAATGCGCACTCCCCAGCGGGACTTCAGCATCAAGAGATACACGCCGACTGATACCAAAATCGTGAGCGCCATCACGAAGATGCCGTTGCGGGGCACCTGGATGGTCGGGGTCGGGTTGAACGCACCGAGCAGCCACTCAGGCAATTCGGCGCTGACTTCTTTGGGATTGATGAAGGTGCGGAAGAACTGTTGCATGGCCAAGCTCAGCCCCCAGGTCGCAAGCAGGGTGTCGAGCGGCCGCTTGTACAGCCGGCGAATCAGCAGCACTTCTACGACGTAACCGACGGCCGCCGCGACGAAGAACGCCGCGACCACCGCCGGCACGAAGTACACGTCGCGCAAGCCGGGCGCGAAGTTCTGCGTCAGTTGCGAGAACAAGTAAACGACGTACGCGCCGATGGCCATGAACTCACCGTGGGCCATGTTGATCACGCCCATTTGGCCGAAGATGATGGCGAGGCCGAGCGCCATCAGCAGCAGCACCGTGAACAGGCTGAGCCCGGCAAAGCCCTGCATCGCTATCATCGAACCGATTTCGTTCGAGCTCATTGCAGTCCCTTTCTCTAACTAGCTGATGAAAAGACGCAGGCAGAGCCGCGAGGAAAAGTCAGCTCACTGGTAACCCTTCGGGAAGGGATTCGGCTCGATCAAGTCGGATTCGTGGACGACCTCGAACTGACCATCCGCTTTGGCCTTGCCGATACGCGCCTTACTCCACAAATGATGATTGGGATGCACCTTGACGTAGCCCTCGGGAGCGATCTTGATCTCGATGTTGGGCGAGGCCTCGACCACTTTGTCGACATCGAAGCTGCCCGCCTTTTCCACGGCTGCCTTCCAGATCCAGGCGCCAAGATAGCCGGCTTGCGTCACGTCGCCGATTACGCTTTTGTCGCCCCACATCTTCTTGAACGCTTCGACGAAGGCCTTGTTGTTCGGGTTGTCGAGGCTCTGAAAGTACTTCATGGAGGAGTAGAATCCGGCCAGATTCTCGCCGCCGATGCCGAGCACCTCGTCTTCCGTAACCGAGATGGTGAGCAGCGTCTGGTTCGCCGCGGTCACCCCGGCGGCGTTCAGCTGCTTGAACCAGGCCACATTGCTACCGCCGACCACGGCGGCAAAAATCACGTCCGGCTTCTTGAGCTTGATCTTGTTGATCAGCGAGCCGAATTGCGTGTTGCCGAGCGGAGCGAATTCTTCGCCCACGACCGTACCGTGCAGCACATTTTCGATATGCTTCCGCGCGATCTTCATCGAGGTGCGCGGCCAAATGTAGTCCGACCCGATCAGGTAAAACGTCTTGGCCCCTTTCTCCTTGTTCACCCAGTCGAGGCTCGCCAAGATCTGCTGCGTTGCCTCCTGACCGGTGTAAAAGACGTTCTTCGATTGCTCGAGGCCTTCGTAAAACGTGGGGTAGTAGAGGAGGCCGTTTTCCTTCTCGAACACCGGCAGCACCGCCTTGCGGGACGCTGAGGTCCAGCATCCGAACACGGCCGCTACTTTGTCGTTCACCAAGAGCTTGCGCGCCTTCTCCGCGAACGTCGGCCAGTCGCTCGCGCCGTCTTCCTGAATCACTTTGATCTGTCGGCCCAGGATGCCGCCGAGCGTGTTAATCTGGGCGATCGCAAGCTTTTCGGCTTGGACCGAGCCGGTCTCGCTGATGGCCATGGTGCCTGTCGTGGAATGCAGAATGCCGACGGTGACGCTGTCATCGTCGACTTTGAGACCGGTGGTCATGACCTTCGCCGTCGGATAATCCGCGGCTTTTAGCGTGGATTTTTCCACTCCCGGTGGGGTCAAAACCGTGGCGCCGCTTGCCTCGGTCGAACGCTCGGTGCTGGCGGGCGCCGCTTTGTCGGACTTCGCGGCCGCCGGATCGCCCGAGGCCGCTGCGCTCGACTTGCTGCACCCGCTGCCTACGACCGCAGCCCAAAGCATGGTGCCGGACACGAGCATGGAAAAGGCGCCGCGTGCGGCGCGAGTTCGGTGGAAAGAAAGTAGCTGCATGGGTGTCTCCATTGTCTCCGTAGCCTCTCTGAACCGGATGTGAACGACCCTGCTGCATTGCGCGGCGACACCAGGAGCGGACAAGTGCCCGCGGTGCAACCGCTCGCGTGGCGCAGCAGCGTCTTCAGCGCTCGAGAAATAAACCGATGTCGGTGGTGCGTCAGCGCAGGTGCTCACCTGCCTTTGCGATGACTCCTTCTCATAACTCGACCATGCCCCGTGTCTAACCCTCGGGAGATGTCTCACCGGTGTCGCATAGATTTCTTTGGCAGAAGCTTCTTGCGGGTGCGCCGCGAAGTCGGTGCGCGTTTCGTCGCGCGCAAGAGCGCGCGCCATGCGCCGAGGTCTGTAGCAAAAGTTTCCTGCTTCGATGCTCAACGTCATTTTTGCTCAGCGCTTGGATCTGGCGCAAATTGCGGCCTTTCATGCGCCGTTTGCGCGCGCGTACGGCGCACATGATTGCGTCCGATTTGGCGCGACAGTGTGTCACCTCGCCGTAGTCAATTGCGACAACTCGACGCAACTGCGTCATTCGCCACCGCTGCCAACCGTCACCTGGCGAGAGCTCACGGCTCGCGCGCTGCGCCTGACGCATGCTCAGTGCTTGAAAAGGACGACCGAGTTGGAGCTACATCGTGCCAATGAACTCACTTCCGATGGGGCTGCGGCGACGCATCGTTGAAGCTTACGAAAGAAGCGAGGGCACATACGTCGAGCTCGCGCGGCGCTTCGGCGTCGGCGAGGCGACGGTCTATCGCTTGGTGAGGCTCAAGCGCGAGCGGGGCGACGTCAGACTCGGCAGCGTGCGCGGCATCAGTGAGGAGGACTTGCCTGAATTCGTGAAGCTGGTGCAGGAATCTCCGGGCGCCACGCTAGAGCAGCTGAAGCAGGCGTGGGTTGCACGCACTCGCAGCGAGCTCAGCTTGTCCAGCATCGCTCGCGCGTTCCGTCGCGCCGGAATCAGCCGCCAGAAAGTCGGCGGCGGCCGCAGCAGCGCCCGGCATCCCTCGCGCCCGGGCGGACACGCTCCGCCCGGGCGCGCTAAAAAGCTCGGCGTGCGCTGACGCAGCGCCGACGACTCCGTGAATGCGCGCTGCTCGCGACGGCGACGATCGGCAAGTAGCGGGGACCAGCGGCGCGCAACCGACACTGCCCATCGAACCAGCACGAACCCAAGGACCTAAGTCCAGACCTGCGCGCAGCCGACTCTCGACATCGGTCTCGCCGTCGTCTCCGCTGCCTCTGCCGCCGATCGCGTCGGCGTCCAAGTGCCAGCGTGAGCCGGCGAATGAGAGCAGCGCGCCGATCTCGACCTCGCTTTCGATCTCGTCTTTGTTCGGGCCGCTCGAAGATTGTTCTCGTGGCACTAAGCGTAACGGCTTTAGGGATCGCAGCCGACGCCAGCGCGTCCACTCGGCAGATCGCGCCGGGAGGGGCCTTCGTTCCCCCATTTCGACTCATGTCGCTCGCGCCCACCTGGCTCACCACCACGGTCAGCCCGCCCGTCCCACTGTTTCGAGCCACCAGCATGAGGCGCCCACGTTTGCGCCCGTATTGCGCCCTGTCGAGCCGCAACCGACCACACCGGCGAAGGCCAGCTACGTGGCTGCATTTCGGCCCCCCTCCAAGCAATCAATCTGCCCTGCGCAGCTCGCGTGATCATAGCTAAAACTTGGCTGCCCAGACACACTTGGACGCCCCCAACTGCTGACCTTCGCAGGGCTTTTGGACACAGCGACCAAGCGTCGTGGGTGATGAACGGAGGAAGCTGTCCCTCAGCCTTTCGGGTGAGAAGATGAAAAGGCCTCATCCTTTTGGGTGATGGCTGGGCAACATCGCCCTACGCAAATCACGACTAGTCATGTCGTCAGTCGTGCTCTCATCAGTCGAGTGATCGAACTACTTTGGGTTGCCGACTGACGCCGCGCGGAATACGATTCACGAAATGAATACTCGCAAGCGCCGATGGGCGGCGCTGAGTCTTGGGGCCGTGCTGCTCGTTTGCGGTTGTCGGGTCAGGGATCCAGGCGCTGATCAACCGGAAATGAAGCCGAAAATGAAGCCCCCATCGGAGTCGCCCGACTTTGACGACACGATCTCGCAGCCGCCGAGCTACTTCGTGATGACCGACGACGGCGGCTATCGAGTTTTACCGCTCGACGGCACTGAAACGAGCAATGGCTCGCGCGGAGGCGGCGGCGCGGGCAGCGCCAGCCAAGCTGACACTGACGGGGGCCTGCCAGCGTCCGGAGGGCGAGGGCCCGGTCCCCATCTTGGCTTTCTGGACATCGATACGTCGAACGGTGGGCTGCCGCCGTGCAGTTCCACCCTGTATGCCATCGTGCGTGACTTTCACGCTGACGGCATCGACTTCGAAGGCAAGGTCACCGGCGCGGAAACGGGCTTGGTCGCCGAGCAGCTCGGGACCGACCGCAAGCCGGTATTCGTTCCAACTGGCGCGACCGTGACCGTCTCCGGCCCTCAGTCGTTCAACCGTTGGTACCGTGATGTGCAGGGCGTCAACGCCCCCTTTGTGCTCGAAATGCAATTCGGCAAAGCGGACAGCGACGCTGCAGACAGCGGCACGCTGAACTTTTACGCCAACGAGTTCTTCCCGCTCGATGGCGGTGGCTTCGGCGAGGAAGGCTTCCCTCACAACTACCACTTCACGACCGAGATCCACACGCAGTTCATCTATCGGGGCGGCGAGCGCTTCGGCATCACGGGTGACGACGACGTTTGGATTTTCGTCAATGGCTGGCTCGTCGCGGACCTGGGTGGCACCCACCAGTCGGAAACGGCCGAGATCGATATGGACTCGATCGCCGGTCGCGTCGGTATCCAAGTCGGCCACATCTACCCGTTCGAAATGTTTCACGCCGAGCGTCACACCATCTCTTCGGTGTTCCGCGCCGACACCAACGTGCAGTTCGTGGACTGCGGCGCGCTCTTTCCGGGCGACACTCAGTAGCTGAGTCCGCGGGCGGCAGTCGGTAGAGAGCGCGATCGACGGAGCCGCCGTGCCCGCGCCGCGCAACTAGCGAGCGCCGTGCCGATATCGAAACCTGCAAGACACGGTTGTTCTTTCCAGAAACCTTGCGAGTCTTCTCTGGCGGTGTCCAGTCGGCCTACCAAGACAAGACCAGGGGCGGGTTGGTCTTCATGGGCGGCGTGGGGTTCCTGTTTCCAATGTGATGCTCAGGCGGCGAGCTCACAAGCGAGCAGCAATCGTCAGCGACGTCTCTTGGTCATCAGACCGCCCGATTCCGGTCATGTCCGCCTGGTTGCCTTCCGTGCGCAGGGCGCAAGCCGTCTAGGCATTTGTCAGGAGCATGCAAATCGGGCAGAGCCGGCTAGTGGGTGTCGAGTAGATTGGGGAAGGAGGTTGCATGGTGCAGTTGAAGCTACCGGGCCGGGCACTGAGCCCATCGAACCTGAGTCGGAGTGGCGGAAAACTGATCGGCGCCGAGGTGGTAGCTGCCTGCGAGGTCGGTGCTCTCAGTCGTGACGGCCAGGCCGACGTTGGCTTCGTCTCCGAAGCCAACGAGACCGACGTCGTCCAGATGCAATGGGAAAATGGCATCATCGAGCTCGTCAGTGTGGGCGAGCTGATGGAGCGGCCCGACACCCTTAGTCGTGGGGACGGGGCGCTGAGCATCCCCCGGGTTCGACAGCAAACGGGCACGACGCGCGGTGAGGGACTGACACTCGACGCCGTACAGCACATCGCCGTCAAGGCGACCGAAAAGCTCGCTGACTGGGTGATGCCCCCGATCATCGCGACGATCGAAGAGGAGCTCGTGCCCAAGCCCGGTCTGTACCGGGTAAAATCGGACGGAACGCTAAACGGTATGGCAGAGCCGCCTGAGTTGACGCAGCAGCCGCTGCTAGTGCTGATTCATGGCACCTTCAGTAACTCGTTGGATGCCTTCAAAGACCTCTACGCGTCCGAAGAGTGGCGACAGCTCTACGCGAAATACGGCGAGGGTCGAGTATTAGCCCTCGAGCATCGCACTGTGACGGTCAGCCCCGCACAAAACGCACGCGATCTGTTGAAGGGTTTGCCGAGACAAGCCGAGCTTCATGTCTTGACGCACTCGCGTGGTGGCTTGATCGGGGACCTGCTGTGCCGAAAGGCATGGACTGACGACGAAATCGACGCCTCGTTCGACTCCAAGGACCACGCTAGAGTACGCGAGGAGCTGAAGGCGCTCGGACGAGAGCTGGGCGCGGCCGGGCGCACCGTGCAGGTCACGCGCTTTCTGCGCGTCGCCGCTCCCGCCGCCGGCACGCAACTGGCGGGACGGCGCCTCGATCAGCTGATCAACGTTTCCCTCACGCTACTGTCCAAGGTGCTCGGCGCGGGCAGCAACTGGTTCGACTGCGTGCGCGCGATCGGCGTACAAATAGTGTCGCAGCGCACCAGGGCGCTAGTCTGTCCGGGGCTCGAGGCGATGATGCCGGACAGCCCCTTCCTGCGCTTCCTCAACCTTGCCGAGCCGCAAGGCAATGAGCTCGCCGTGATCAGCGGGGACGTCTCGGGCAGCCGATGGTTCGCCTTGCTGAGGCAGGTGTGCATCGACTTCTATTTCAGACGAAAGCAGAACGACTTCGTGGTCGATACCGCCTCGATGACTCGGGGTGCGCCGCGGGAGAGCGCCGTGGCTTACTTCATCACCGGTCCAGACGCCGACCATTTCTCCTACTTTCGCGACGGCGAGGTTCGAAAGCGTCTGCTCGCGTTTCTGGCTGAAGGCAGCAGCCTCGGGTTCGGTCCGCTCGAACGAGGGAGCGAGCCGATCCCAACGCGAGGCTTCACCGGGTACCTGTCGGCGGTGCAGCTCGAGAACGCCGAACGCCGGCCGAACCTGCCGACGGTGTTTCTGCTGCCCGGCATCATGGGCACGCAGCTCGGCTTCGACAAAGACCAGGTGGTTTGGATTCAGCTGATGCAACTGGCGAAGGGCGGCGGTCTCAAGAGGCTGCTGTTCACGAGCAGCAACGATCCAGTCGTGGCGCTCGGGCTCTTGAAGGGCCCTTACCAACGTCTCGCCAACATGTTGAGCGAGCGCTTCAACGTGCAGCAATTCGGCTTCGACTGGCGGCGTTCGATCCAGGAGTCGTCGAGCTTGCTCGGGAGCCTCTTGGAGAAGGAGCTGGCGGCCACCACTATGCCGATTTACCTGCTCGGGCACTCGATGGGAGGCCTCGTAAGCCGCGGGCTTGCGATTTGGCATCGAGAGATCTGGCAGGAGCTGGTCAAGCGCGGTGGGCGACTCGTCATGTTGGGTACACCCAATTTCGGGTCCTTCGTGCCCGCGCGCGCCTTCACCG
>Ga0307516_10006707_pt1 | contig 13452 bp, 6 predicted proteins | sample 19_EM_MG_FD_203310 | JGI IMG/M metagenome (GOLD analysis project Ga0307516, IMG submission 203310) | Populus trichocarpa ectomycorrhiza microbial communities from riparian zone in the Pacific Northwest, United States - 19_EM | ecosystem: Host-associated > Plants > Roots > Unclassified | place... | reverse complement strand
GATGATCAGGGGTTACAGATGGTTGAATTTGTGATGTTGGTGACAGTGGCGGCAGCTGTTGTGAAGGTTGAGATGGCGGCTGTTTTGAAGGTTGAGATGCATTGTTGTTCATCGACTGTTTGTTATTGAACGTATCCCAGAAGGTTGAGAGTAACTCTGATTTTTCTCCCTGATGATCAGGGGTTACAGATGGTTGAATTTGTGATGTTGGTGGCAGTGGCAGCAGCTGTTGTGAAGGTTGAGATGGCGGCTGTTTTGGAGGTTGAGATGCATTGTTGTTCATCGACTCTTTGTTATCAAACGTATCCCATAAGGATGAGAATATGTCTGCTTTTTCTCCCTGATGATCAGGGGTTACAGATGGTTGAATTTGTGATGTTGGTGACAGTGGCGGCAGCTGTTGTGAAGGTTGAGATGGCGGCTGTTTTGAAGGTTGAGATGCATTGTTGTTCATCGACTGTTTGTTATTAAACGTATCCCAGAAGGTTGAGAGTAAGTCTGATTTTTCTCCCTGATGATCAGGGGTTACAGATGGTTGAATTTGTGATGTTAGTGGCAGTGGCGGCAGCTGTTGTGAAGGTTGAGATTCGGCGTTGTTCATCGACTCTTTGTTATCACGCTTATCCCGGAAGGAATTGCGTGGAAGAGGAGAGTCTTGTGGAGACTCGATAGCATAATTTGTATATGGAAGATTCCTATCAAGGTTATCATGGTACTGGGAAGATGGATTATTGTTATACAAATTTGTGTTATGAGCCTCGCGCACCATTATGACCACTTCCACGTCTCGATGGCTTTCTCCCTTCTCATCCCTGTAAAACAAGCCTCTTATAGTACAAACTTGAGAAAGATGGACTTCTTTTTTCTTTTTCCTTTTTCCTTTTTCATTTACTGGGTCAAATGACCATTCCCTTAAAAAAGTATTTTTTTTTTTTGTAGAATTTAGTTCTTACCTAATGAGAAAATATAATTTTCAGAAATAAATAAATAAAAATCTCTCATGCATTTTAGTATACAACTTAAAAAGATATTATTAGAACATGTAGTTTACATTAAAAAATCATCGTAACTTTCTTCGTTTTTCTTTATTGCTCGTAACCTAATGGGAAACTATTAGTTCTAGTGATTTTTTCATGAAAACACTGTTGTTCCCTCCATGATATGGTTACTACAAATCATAGTTATCAAACTTGATTTGGGTTTGACTGGTCATGAAGTCAAATATTGGGTTACACGGATTGATCAGAGTCAACCTGAATCAATCGAAAAAAATTAAAAAAAATATGTGAAATTTTAATATTTCATATGAAAAAATTAAGAAATAATCCATGTGATTTTTTATCCCACATTGAAAAAAATACTATGTTATCCTTTTAAGTTGAAGTATTTAAACCAAAAAAGTTTTTTATCCCACATTGAAAAAACATAACTTTTTTTCTTGTGAATATAAAGTATATATATATTAAAGGACTTCAAATTCTACATTTAAAAAATAATTTTTTTCTTGTGAACGTAGAATATATATTAATGGGTTTCAAATCTCACATTGAAAAAATAAAACATTCTTCTAGTATTTACATAGTGAACTTTGAAAATGATTAATAACCAATTAAAAAGTATATAAAAAGGGGATCTTTGGCTAGGAGAAAAAACACATTTAAAAAAAAAAGGTCTTTACCGGGTTTCGTTGGGTCTTCTGGGTCACAGGTCAACCTGGTGAGTCAACCAAGTTTTTACTCATGTTGGTTTTACGTCTTACCTAGACCGGTCCAACTACTAGGCTGACCGGGTTTTGGGTCAACCCGTTAGGTTTAATAACTATGCTACAAACACATATATAATGTATGAATTGATGCATAAAAAAAGATTCTAACGAACAAATTTGTTAACGGAATATGAGCTTCAAAATTTAGATAGAGGAAAATAACAATTCTATGACCTTGAAATAATTTAGTATTTGTCCCTTGGTGCCTGCAATATTGTTTCTTAGGACTACACAATCTCTTACTTTTACCAGCACAAACAAAAATAATAAATAAATTAAAAATAATCAAGAAAGAATAGGAAAAAATGTAACAGCAGGAGTAATAAAATAACAGAGATTTAAATAGTCAATTGCTGTTGTAAACGTTAAGAAAAGTTTTGGAATTGTCTGTTTGTATAGACAATTCTGAGAGTTAATTTATTACTTTTTATTTGAAAGTAAACAAATTTTTTATTTTAACGGTCCTTTTTTCTTTTTCGACCTTTTTCACTAGTGACTTGTTCAATAGGTTTATAATGTTATACTGCTAAAGCATGTTTAATTCTATCCTTCTATTCAAAATAAATTAATTTAACTGAGTTTCTCTATTACTCTATTACTGTTACATAATATATTTTTTAATTCCAATCATAATTTTTAGAAGACCAAACATAATTTTTACAAAGTCAAATGATTTTAATCAGGGATAAAATCACAAGAAAATCAAATTTTAGGGTTAATGGAGGGCTAAATTGAAGAAATTTGCTATCAAGAACTTTTTTGAAAAAAGCACTAAACTTCAGGGATCCAATTTGGCCCAAGATAAGGGTGAAATTGAAGACAATTGAGCGTTTAACGATCAAATGAGGGTCAATTTACATAAATCCAAAACCAAGAACCACAATGACAAAAAAATGCTGAAATTTAGGGTTGGTATTGAAGTTTGGCAGGGGAAAATTGCATAAAATTAAAAGTTTGAGGTCAATTAGGGATGTAATTAAAAGAAATCAAAAGTCTTAGGAGTAAATTGAACTTTGTCCAAATTCCTAAATTAAAACCCTTAAATACAAAATGATGTTTTTATTTGAGCTTGATCTAATGATCAAATCAAAAGTTATGATTTTTTAAGCTATTATTATGGTCTGGAGCGACCAGATCTCCTTTTAAGCCTAGACCTGTCTCATATGTCTATAAATACATTTGCTACGCCATCCAAACAATTTATCTAAGGCAAATCCTTTTTAAATTGTGACAGATCCACACCTGACTACTTAGAATCATTTGTTTTCTCAATTCCAGCTGCATCAATTACTCATGTTAAATTAAAATGTTTATTTTGATATAAAAACTGAGTTATGATCTATTATACAATAAAAAAAGGTTGTTACAGAGGACAGTGCAAATCTTTAGATATATCAAAGCTTTAACAATGATAAAACAACTTTGAACTCTTGTTAAATACAAATTAAGGAAAAACAAAAAATAATCTCCTGTCTTATATATCATAGACATATAAGATCCATATTTACTTGTCGAAGTTATTATAGATTGTTTAATGTTGTAGATCATGGTGTAAAACTTTCTATATATGTTTCTCAAATTCTTTATTTCTTCTAGAATAAATAAATGTCAACTAATATTAAAGGAGTTATTGATGACTTGAGTAATAGAGGGCTGACATTAAAAAATTACTGATGTAGAGGGAATTAATTAACTATTATACCAATAAATGATATCTTTAACACCCTTTTTAGATGGAAGTAAAAAAACTATTGCATGACATACTTACATTTAACAGTAATAGTTCACAGATTGAGCACATCTACAAAAACATACAAATACAAAGAAAAAATAAAACAAAGTGTGAGGGACCCACAAATAAATCAACGAAGACCCCTAATATTTTTTAAATTTTCTGTTATCGAAAAGGGGTTTGTTTGGTCAAATATCAAATTAGAATGGACATAAAAATTATAGTCAAGGCATAAGGGTGTGTTTTGCCAAGCATACCCTTAGCAAACACAATTTGGGCAGGCTATGCCTAAAGCTCAGATCCAGCCCACTCTTTTTTTTTCTTTTTGGGTTGGATCTAGCCCAGCCCGCCAGCCATGCGGGCTGGGCTAGACCCAGCCAAACTGGCCTGGTTACTGGTTCATACCAGCAACCCGGCCAATATATTTTTATTTACGAGCGTGCGCAAGCTACTCACGCACACTTGCTATAGGAAGAGGGTAATTAAAAGTGAAAAGGAGGGGACGAAATGACTTACATGTTGTTGGACTACTGTTGCCAACTTCTTGAGCGAAGATTGATGCAGGCACTCGTTGCTGGAAAATTGGTATTATTCCTTCTGCATTTTTTTTCCTTCCTCTGGTGTATACACTGAGGTCTGTATTTATAGCGTCAGAGTCCCTTTGCGTGTGAGAAATAAAGTTTCAATCAAACTTATTCTCTTTTTTGAAGTTTGAATTTGATTAAGAATCAAATTTGAAAGTAGATAACTATCATTATCTTGAAGATAAGGATTATCTTGAAGATAGGATTGAATGACAAAAGTACATTGCAGTCCCTAGTTTCCGTGCAAGCTACAAATCACATTTTTCATCGAAATAAATATCTGATCTTTTAATTTTACATTTTAAACCCTGTAAAATTAAATTAAAAGGCCATTGGGCCAAAATTTGGTTACAACTACCTTGGTGCCACTTATTTGTCTGTGAATCCTGTTTTTCATACTCGCACAAAACATGTTGAGGTTGATTATCATTTTGTTCGAGATAGAGTTGCGAAGAAGGAGATTCAAATTCGTTTTATTTCCTCTCAAGATCAACTTGCAGATGTCTTCACTAAGCCACTTCCTACTGCTTCGTTTACTGCTTTTCGTTTCAAGCTTCAGGTTGATCCTCCACCCTCGGCTTGAAGGGACATATTATAGAATGTACCTATATAGAAAATATTGTAGACATACTATATAGGAAGTATTGTAGTCATACTCTTGTATTGTAATTTTCACCATTACTATTGTATGTTGCCTTACACATATATATATATATATATATATATATATATATATATATATATATAGAAAAGGTTGGCTAACCAATGGGTTAAGCCTCCTAATCATTCTCAACGATTGTCAATTCCTCTTTTCTATGATTTTTCTCATAATAGAAAACCAAACAAACTTCTCTCCACTCGCTAGGAGTCCAACCAGAGGGTCCATAATTGAAATAAAATTGGTTTTTCTTCAACTTTACTTTGTCCCTATTGTTCCTTAAAGTATCATATTTGATATACTTGATTCATGAAAACAAAAACCTTGTAATTTGATCCAATTATTTATGCACACAAAAACTAAAAACAGCAAATAAACATTAAACACAAAAATTTAATAAGTAGAAGGAGTTGAGATGTGAACTTTAAATTCACAACTTTATTCTCTTTATCATAACTCGTTTTTTGGTTATTCTCTCAAATTTTCCTTCCAAAATAAAAATAAAAAATAAAATAATAGTAATAACAAGAAGATTGGCAACTTGGCAAAAACAAACTAGGGAGGATTTCAAATATGTGAAAAAATCAAGCTGAAAATTTTTGATGAAGTCGGGAGCCTGATCATACATTGTTGTACCAAAGACTAAGGAGACAATACATATTCAAAATCAAATTAAATAATTATTAGATGTAATTAAGTCCAATGGCGTACGTAATTAGATTTTTAATATACCAATTTGATTTAATAATAGGAAGAAAATAAAAGGTTTAATTATGTTTAGGAATTAATTTGGGTCCAATTAAAGGATTTAATTAGATGCAAGAACTTAATTATACTTTAAATGGGTCAAATTAATTTTATTATGGACTTAATTGGTGAAACATTAAGTTTGGGAGCCCAATTCGAGTTTAATTGAGAAGATTGAAACTTCAGAGGACCAAACATAATTTTTACAAAGTCAATTGATTGTAATCAGGGGTAAAATTGCAAGAAAATCAAAGTTTAGGGTTAATTAAGAGCTAAATTAAAGAAATTCACAGCCAAAGATTTTCTTAAAAAAAGCGCTAAACTTCAGGGATCCAATTTGGCTGAACACAAAGGTGAAATTAAAGATAATTGAATGTTTAATAGTCAAATGATGGTCAATTTGCATAAATTCAAAATCAACGACCATAATAAAAAAAGACGTTGAAATTCAGGGTTGGTATTGAAGTTCGGCAAATGCAAAATTGCATGAGATTAAAAGTTTAAAGTCAGTTAGGGATGTAATTAAAAGAAATCAACAGTTTTAGGACTAAATTGAACTTTGATCAAATTCCTAAATTAAAACCCTTAAAGCCAAAACGACATTGTTATTTGAACTTAATCCAACAGTCGAATAAAAAGTTATAGCTTTTTTAAGTCATCATTATGGTTTGGAGTGATCAGACCACCTTTTAGGCCTAAACATTTTTTATTGGTCTATAAATGCAACTGTTATGCCATCCAAATAATCTGTCTGAGGCAGATTTTCATCTTTTTATGATATATCTACACCTAACCGCTCAGAATTATTTACCATCTCAAGATCGATTGCATTAATTACTAATGTAGAATTGAAAGTGTTTGTTTTGATATAAACACTGAGTTATGATCTATTATACAATTAAAAAAAAAATTGTTAGAGAGGAAATGCAAGAGTGTTGAGAGTGCAAAACTACTTGATATTTAGATATATCAAAGCTTTAACAATGATAAAACGACTTTGAACTCTTGTTAAATGCAAATTAAGGAAAAACAAAAAACAAAATCTTGTCTTAAATATCATAAACATATAAGATCCATATTTACTTGTCGGGGTTATTATAGATTTTTAATGTTGCAGATCATTGTGTAAAAATTTCTATATATTTTTCTCAAATTCTTTATTTCTTCTAGAATAAATAAATGTCAACTAATATTAAAGGAGTTATTGATGACTTGAGCAATAGAGGGCTGACATTAAAAAATTACTGATGTAGAGGGACTTAATTAACTATTATACCAATAAAGGGACTGATTAAAACATGTTTTAATAGTTCAGGGGTAAATGACATCTTTAACACCCTTTATTCATCCTTTGAATCTTAACATGATGAGACCCTTGCTTTATATAAAAGCGTGGAGTAAACTTCTCCTTGTGTGGAATTCTTCCCCAACTTTATAACCTTGTCAAGAAATTTTATGGTATTTCAATTCTAATTATTAATAGATATTTACAATATAATAGAGATAGAGAGATAGATACACATAAAAAAAAAAAATGAGACATGTATAAGGGAATTAAAAAATATTTTTTAATAAATGAGAGAATTTTTATTATTTTTTAGTAAAACCGAGCATGATTTTCTCTTTCTATTTGATCCATCTCTTCTCTTTTATAACTATTAGTGACAACATAATTGACAACATGTTGTCAATTATGTTGTCACTAATAGTTGTCAACCAATCCTTTCCCGTATTTTCTTCTTTTTAACCTCTACTTTCTTGGTGAGATTGAGAGAACCAACAGCTGAGCTAGCCACCTCACTTTTTGCTAACTAGTTTACAACAACGGGGTGACTATTTTCATATCTAACTAAGAATAATTAGCCGTTCTTGGGCGTTTCCGAGTTCCGAGCTTGTTCATCCTGCAATCGTGCAGCTGTATTGGTTATTCCCGCCACTCTTTCTTCAATGCTTGATGTACTCTGTGATTTTCTGATTGAAGTTGCTGACTTAGAGAGATTATTTACTAGGCTCTATTTTAATATCTAACTAAGAATAATTAGCCGTTCTTGGGCGTTTCTGTTAGAGTTTCTTGTTTCTTCTTAACCGGCTTGTTCCTTTTTATTTTTTTCGTTTGTAATATTTATATATCTGAATTATCAAAGAAGATTTCTCCATTAAACACACAAAATTGTGGTTAGAAATCTAAAATTAAGTTCATTCTTTTCCAGGATTTCAATCAATTTGTAAGAAATGGCGGGAGCAAATCCAACTGATCAACAAGAAGGCGGTCGTCAATGGCTGATTGACATCAAAACGGGCTTTGCAGACTTAACTTCAATGTCCACAGGTTGGAGCATTTGCAAGGTTCCATGTAAGCTTCGGGATATGAATGTTGGTGCATACAATCCTCAAATTATCTCCATTGGTCCTCTTCACCATGGAACAGACAATGTGCTGGACATGGAGGAATACAAATGGCACTATGCTCTATCCTTGCTTGAACGAACACGTGATGCAGAAAAGACATTAGATGAATGTGGTGAGACCATTCTAATAAATCATGATGCAATTGTTCGAGCATACTACCCAGGGTCAATCAAATATAACAGAACTGATCTTGCTAAAATGTTATTAATCGATGGTTTCTTTATCCTTGAACTTTTTTTAAGGTTTTCCAATAATGATGCGAAAAGGCAATATGATCCCATCTTCACGACTTCTTGGATGATCTCAACCCTCCAACGTGACTTGGCGTTGCTAGAAAATCAGATTCCAATTATTGTTCTTACGGAACTGTACAAAAATATTGTGAGGCATACTGCTACTGCTCAACCGCGGCTCGAGGAGCTGGCTCTTCGTTTCTTCAGACCAGAGTTGAATACCAATGAAGGAATAGGTGAGGGAATCAGGTGTGGGGATTTATGTCATTTGCTTGATCTCTTACACAGAAGCTACCTACCCTCTTCTCTGAGAGTAGAATATCTAAGAGGCGGGGCCGGGAAATGGAAACTAATATCTTGTGCAACAGAACTTTGTGCGGCTGGAATCAAGTTCCAAAAGGATACAACACAACATCAACTGGATTTGAGTTTCGAAAATGGTGTTTTCAAAATCCCACCATTGCAAATCCACGACTCAACAGATTCACTCTTCCGGAACCTCATAGCTTTTGAGCAAAGCATGCCAGATTGTGGACAATACATGACGTCTTATGCACTATTTATGGATCGTCTTGTTGATACATCAAGTGATGTCGAATTGCTTGCGAAAAAGAGAATTATACAAAATGATTTAGGTGGCTATGAAGATGTTACAGATCTGTTTAACAACATCTGCAAGCAGGTAGTTGTGCGAGAATTTTATTTTACCCAATTATGCGAACAAGTGGATGCGTACTATAACAAAAGCTGGCATGGATACAAGGCATCTTTGAAACAAGACTATTTCAAAAACCCATGGGCAATTATATCTTTCATTGCTGCGATTCTACTTCTCTCGCTTGCTACATTACAAACCATGTACTCAGTGTTTTCCTATTATCATAACTAGCTAGCTGATCTTGTTGCATGCAAGTATGGCTAATTCGTGGCCAGCTCCGCGTTGTACTCCTTTCGATTTCTCCTTCTGAACTTCAAATTTTTTTCATTAACCTTTCTCTGTGTGTGGTGTTCGTTAGCCTTGTTTTTAGGTTTGAATGAAATATTTTTACCTAAGAAATATTAAATCCAAGTGGTAGATTTCACTTTCTTTTCCTTAATTATTATGTATTTATCTAAGGGGCTCCTTCGATATTTTTGTTAATAGGGGTGTTCAAAATAACCGATTAACTGAGAAAACCGATAAAATCAAAAAAAAATTAACCGAAAAAACAGAACCGAAATGAAAAACCGATTAAACCGATTTTCAAAACCATAAATTTTAACAGGTCCGGTTCGGTTTCGGTTTTGAACCAGAAACCGGACCAAACCGAACCAGGCTAACCCTAACAATTAACATAACCTTCCTCTTCTTGCCTCTCACAAAAAGCCGTCGCTTGCCCAGAGAAAATCTCAATCTTCCTCTAAATTAATTCCCAATCTTCCTTTCCCAGTTTCCTCTTAATGCATGCTGTGGACTTGAGTCAATAGGCTCTCAAAGAAGTTGTCTAAGTCAGCCGATAGTCGTGATGGAAGTGGAACATCTACCTCCTCATCATATGCTTCTACAAGCTCAAGCAACAGTGATCTAGTCAGTAAAGCAAGAATAGGCTGACATCATCATTTTATGGATTTGCTACATGAATTAGTTCAGTGAGGGGGGCTACAACAAACTTCGAGCTAACGCCTCACTCCTCTACTAGCTATTCTATTTCTTTATCTTGCTGAAGTGTTTGGGAACATCAGTAGAGTATGGCTCCTTGTATTGTGTCTTTTTGGCAGTTTCGATCAAGGAATTGAAACCGAAACAGATCTTATTCGCTTTGCTGAATGAATGAGTCTAAATGATGGGATTAGGTTTCCCGGTTTTTTGCCATAAAAACCGGATTTAACCAAACCGGACCAGTTCGGTTTGAACCGGTTTTCGGTCCGGTTCGGTTAATATTTCACAAAATTAATGTAATTCGGTTCGTTTGGTTTTTTGAGTCTAAACCGAACCGAACCGAACCGTGAACACCCCTACTTGTTAATATATACGTACGTCGTCTTATGGCAGAAAAATCAATGATCAACATGGTGAGTCTAGTCAACCTAACCACCGTAGTTACCAAGAATTTTTTATTTTATGGTTACATTTTAATATTAAGATTGGTTTTTAATTGAATTAAAGTTAACTAAAATAATTAAATAAGTCAATTGACATTGTATTTAGTGTTGCTAATAGTAATAATTAAAGTAGTAAAGTAATGATATTGATGAATATTGTGATATGTTAAAAAATAATTTTATTCGTGAATTCAATGAAAAGAATTTTCTTTGACTGATTTTTTGGTATTTGTTTCACACTAGAAATAAAGGAAGAAAATACTTTTCATAAAATAAAAAACCTATTTTAACTCTAGAATTTCATGCTATTAATTGTTGTCATGTGTTAATGGTAATAAGACAGATGCTCATGGAAACAAATCAACTGCAGCAGCAAGCCAGCAACATGGAAACAAATCAGACAGATAAGAAAGAGACGTTGGCTGATTAGAATCACCAGCAACATGGAAACAAACCAACTCTCATGGTAACAAAACACAAACAGAAAGAGACGTTGGCTTATTATGGAAATAAATCAACACCAGCAGCAATGAAGTTCATGACAGAAACCAGAAACAGAAAGAGACGTTGGATTGTTATGGAAACAGATCAGCTAAGAATTAGGCAAGTCAATGTATCCAAATTAAGCAACTTGTAATGTTATAAAAAACAGCAGCTCGTATAGAATAGCAAGTTGTATATTCACGTTAATATTCAAAGAAACAGAGAAACCTTTCTTCCATTGAAACATTCTTATTTTTCTCCAAATTTCCGCTTGGTATCAGAGCCTGTGTGAATATACATCTTAGCAGAACCACACAACATGTCAACTCTATCACTCAATGTTGGTAATTTCATTACCCTCAAGCTCAGCCCCACAAATTATCCACTATGGAGAGAACAAGCCTTAGCTCTTGCAGAAAGTCAAGACTTGGTTGATCATCTCATCAATGAAGATTCAATCCCAAACAAATATATTATACTAGATTCTACTACCACCACAGATTCTTCACCAAGACTAACAGAAGAATATATTGTCTGGAGGAAGGCAGATCGGCTTCTTCGTGGCTAGTTGATTGGTACTCTTTCAAAACATACATTAGGCCTTGCAGTAGGCCTAGATATAGCCTTTGCTGTCTGGAGTGCTCTAAAAAATGAATATGCAGAAGACTCCCAAGAACGAGAATTCACCATCAGACAACAAGTCACCTATTTTCGCAAAGAAGATAACAGAACCATTGGAGAACACATTCGAATCTTCAAAGGACTATGTGATGACCTTGCAGCTATTGGGAAACCAATTTCAGACAAAGAAAAAATCTTTTGCCTCCTCACAAGTCTCGGCCCTCAATATGAAACCTTTACTACCACAATGCTGAAACCACCAAGACCTTCTTACCCGGAGTTGGTCTCTCAATTGTAGAGCCTAGACCAAAGAAGAAACTAGTTCACCAATCAGACAAATAACTCATTCACTCCTCAACTGTCATTCTACGGGCAAAAACACCAGCGCCCTCAACATTATTTTTCAGGAAACCATGTCAGCAGACAAAGCTTTATATCTACTGGGAGAGGATTCCATGCACAACAACCTAAAGATAAAACTCATACTTACACTGTCAGACCCACTTCAGATCCAAAACAGAAACGACCTCCTCTATCTGGAGAGCATCGCATGACTCCTGCAGAACATGAGCTATACCGAGAAGAAACCTGCCAGTACTGTGGTGTACCAGGTCATATTGCAAAGATATGTTGGTGGGTGCCTAAACGATCAAATCAACACGGAGACCTACCACAAGCTTTGGCTGCTCTCACCTTGGACAATACTGTCACTGAAACGGAATGGATCTCTGATACAGGAGCTTCCAACCACATGACACGTAATCCAGGTATGTTAAAAAATATTCGCAATCACTATGGTTCAGACTCTGTTCTTATTGGTGACGATTCTTCTATATCAATACATGGTATTGGAGATTCCTCCATCACACAGAAAAATAAAATCTTGCCACTTAATGATGTATTGTTAGTACCAGACTTGAAAAAAAATTTACTCTCTGTAAGTCAGTTAACATCCCAATTTCCTGTTAATTGTGAATTCTCTGACGTTGATTTTTGTATTAAGGAACGACAGACAAGACAACCCGTGATCACAGGATGGCACAAGGGTGACCTCTATGCTCTATCCACCATGCCTGAGCTCAACTTTTCTAATCGTTTCAGATCAGGACCAGCAGATATCTGGCATCAACGCCTAGGACATCCGTATTTTTCTTCTTTACAATTATTGCACAATAAAAGTTTGATAGATAGCAAAGGGGTATCACCAAGTTGATGGATTGGACTATACTGAGACTTACTCTCCAGTTATCAAACCAGGAACTATTCGTATGGTTCTCTCCATAGCACTAGTTAACAAATGGTCCATACGTCAACTTGACGTTAAAAATGCCTTCCTGCATGGTTTTGTTTCAGAAGACATATATATGGAACAACCCCCAGGAACAGCTGATCCACAATACCCATCACATGTGTGCAAGCTCAAAAAGGCTCTTTATGGTCTCAAACAAGCACCCCGTGCCTGGTTTGATCGGTTCAGTATCTTCCTTCTTAAATATGGGTTCTTTTATAGTCTTGCAGATCCATCACTTTTTATCTTTCACTCTAGCTCTGATACCAAGCGAAAATTTGGAGAAAAATAAGAATGTTTCAATGGAAGAAAGGATTCTCTGTTTCTTTAAATATTAACATGAATATACAACTTGCTATTCTATACGAGCTGTTGTTTTTTATAACATTACAAGTTGCTTAATTTGGATACATTGACTTGCCTAATTCTTAGCTGGTCTATTTCCATAACAATCCAACGTCTCTTTCTGTTTCTGGTTTCTGTCATGAACTTCATTGCTACTGGTGTTGATTTATTTCCATAATAAGCCAACGTCTCTTTCTGTTTGTGTTTTGTTACCATGAGAGTTGGTTTGTTTCCATGCTGCTGGTGATTCTAATCAGCCAACGTCTCTTTCTTATCTGTCTGATTTGTTTCCATGTTGCTAGCTTGCTGCTGCAGTTGATTTGTTTCCATGAGGGCCGATTCGTTTCCATGTTGCTGGCTTACAGCTGCAGTTGAATTGTTTCCATGAGCATCTATCTTATTACCATTAACATCCTCCCTCAAACTAGGCCGGAGTCGGAGGCATAGTTTGTCTTTGAAGTAAGCCAATGCACCTTTTGACATGGGTTTGGTGAAGATGTCAGCT
>Ga0307516_10006706_pt1 | contig 13453 bp, 11 predicted proteins | sample 19_EM_MG_FD_203310 | JGI IMG/M metagenome (GOLD analysis project Ga0307516, IMG submission 203310) | Populus trichocarpa ectomycorrhiza microbial communities from riparian zone in the Pacific Northwest, United States - 19_EM | ecosystem: Host-associated > Plants > Roots > Unclassified | place... | reverse complement strand
GTCTCCGACACCGTCGTCGCCTCGGACACCTGCGCCGCGTCCGTGACGGCCTCCGGGGTCACCGGTGCGGTCGGCTCGGGCGTCGCCGTCGTCGTCGGCTCGGCCGAAATGGGCGCCGTCTCCGCGGACTTGCGGGTCCGGCGGCGACGCGACTTCGCAGGCGCCTCGGCAGAGTCCGGGGCAACCGTGCCCTCGGCCGTGGCGACGGCCGCCTCCGCGGCCGCCTCGGGCGCCGCTGCCTCGACGGCCGGGGCCGCCGGTACGGCATCGCCCTGGGCGCCATTACGGGTACGGCGGCGACGGCGCGGGGTACGAGCCGTCGCGGTCGCGTCGTCCGTGGGAACGGCCGTTGCGGCCGAGACCGCCGTGGCGTTCTCCTCCGGTGCGATCGCCTCGGCCGCCCCGGAGGAGGCCGTGGCGTCCAGCGGCGTACCACCGCGGGTACGGCGGCGGCGACGCGGCGTACGGGCCGCCCGCTCGCGGTCGGCGGACCTGGACTCGTCCCGGTCGCTCCGCTCACCGCGGCCACCCCGGCCACCGCGACCGTTCCGGTCGCCGCGACCGCGCGGACCGCGCCCGCCCGGCTCGCCCAGGTCCTCCAGTTCCTCCGCCTCGAGCCCGGCGCGCGTGCGCTCGGTGCGCGGCAGGACGCCCTTCGTGCCCGCGGGAATGCCGAGTTCCTCGTAGAAGTGCGGGGAGGTGGAGTACGTCTCCGGCGGGTCGCTGAAGTCGAGCTCCAGCGCCTTGTTGATGAGCTGCCAGCGCGGGATGTCGTCCCAGTCGACCAGCGTGATCGCGATGCCCTTGGCGCCCGCGCGGCCGGTGCGGCCGATGCGGTGCAGGTACGTCTTCTCGTCTTCCGGCGACTGGTAGTTGATGACGTGCGTCACGCCCTCGACGTCGATACCGCGAGCGGCGACGTCGGTGCAGACGAGGACGTCCACCTTGCCGTTGCGGAAGGCGCGCAGGGCCTGCTCGCGGGCGCCCTGGCCGAGGTCGCCGTGGACCGCGCCGGCGGCGAAGCCGCGCTGCTGGAGCTGGTCGGCGAGGTCGGCCGCGGTCCGCTTCGTACGGCAGAAGACCATGACCAGTCCCCGGCCGTCGGCCTGCAGTATGCGCGCCACCATCTCGGGCTTGTCCATGTTGTGCGCGCGGTAGATGTGCTGCTTGGTGTTGGCGACCGTCTTGCCCGCGTCGTCCGGCGACGTGGCGCTGATGTGCGTGGGCTGCGACATGTAGCGGCGGGCGAGTCCGATGACCGCGCCCGGCATGGTCGCCGAGAACAGCATGGTCTGGCGCTTGGCCGGAAGCATGTTGATGATCTTCTCGACGTCGGGCAGGAAGCCCAGGTCGAGCATCTCGTCGGCCTCGTCGAGGACGAGCGACTTGATGTGCTTGAGGTTGAGCTTCTTCTGGCCCGCGAGGTCCAGCAGACGGCCCGGGGTGCCGACGACGACGTCGACGCCCCGCTTGAGGGCCTCCACCTGGGGCTCGTAGGCCCGGCCGCCGTAGATCGCGAGAACGCGCACGTTGCGCACCTTGCCCGCGGTCAGCAGGTCGTTGGTGACCTGCGTGCACAGTTCGCGGGTGGGGACGACGACGAGCGCCTGCGGGGCGTCGGTGAGGTCCTCGGGCTGGGCGCGCCCGGCCTCCACGTCGGCGGGGACGGTGACGCGCTCGAGGAGCGGGAGGCCGAAGCCCAGCGTCTTGCCGGTGCCGGTCTTGGCCTGGCCGATGACGTCCGTGCCGGAGAGGGCGACGGGGAGGGTCATCTCCTGGATGGGGAAGGGGGTGATGATGCCGACGGCTTCGAGGGCCTCGGCGGTCTCGGGAAGAATCCCGAGCTCCCGGAAGGTCGTAGTCAGGGTGTTGCCTCTTCTGTGTGGGCGGTGCGAGGCGAGCTCGGGGGTCGTCCAAGACCGTGCTGGGGACGTCGACTGCCTTACGGGCAAGCCGTATGGCACGGGACCACTGCCGACGCTCTAGCGCTCGTACCGCTGAGGGTCCCCCTCCGGATTCCGTACGCAGAGCGCCGTACGGACGAGGAGGGCTGTCGGGTCGGAGCCGATCGGGCCTCCGACCGGGCATCCTCATTCGTGCGGCCCGTCGAGATACGTCAAAGTTCTCAGCGGGCGCATTACCACCATACCCCGGAATCGCGCACATGCGATGGCCGATTTGGTCACGTAGCCGTCGTCACACTGATTGACCAGGGACTTCCGTTGTGCGATGGGCGAGCTATTGTGCGCTTCATGACGACGCCTGACAACACCTCCGACGCACCCGCAGACGTTTCCCTCGAGGTCACCGGAGTCGCTGCCCAGGACTGGTCCCGGGCCTCCGCGGATCCGCAGTACCGCGCGGCGGTCGTGGACCTGCTCGGCGCTCTCGCGTACGGGGAGCTGGCGGCCTTCGAGCGGCTCGCGGAGGACGCCAAGCTGGCGCCGACGCTGGCGGACAAGGCGGAGCTCGCGAAGATGGCGTCGGCCGAGTTCCACCACTACGAGAAGCTGCGCGACCGGCTCACGGAGATCGGCGAGGAGCCGACCCTGGCGATGGAGCCGTTCGTCGCCGCGCTCGACGGCTTCCACAAGCAGACGGCACCGTCCGACTGGCTGGAGGGCCTGGTCAAGGCGTACGTCGGCGACTCGATCGCCAGCGACTTCTACCGCGAGGTCGCCGCTCGCCTCGACGCGGACAGCCGGGAGCTCGTCCTGGCCGTCCTCGACGACACCGGGCACGCCGGCTTCGCCGTGGAGAAGGTGCGCGCCGCGATCGACGCGGAGCCGCGCGTCGGGGGACGGCTCGCGCTGTGGGCGCGGCGGCTGATGGGCGAGGCGCTGTCGCAGTCCCAGCGGGTGGTGGCCGACCGGGACGCCCTGTCGACGATGCTCGTGGGCGGTGTCGCGGACGGCTTCGACCTCGCCGAGGTGGGCCGGATGTTCTCCCGCATCACCGAGGCCCACACCAAGCGGATGGCGGCGCTGGGGCTGGCGGCCTAGGGCCTGTCCCTGCCCTGGCTCTTCCTGGAGCCGTGGCGCGCCGCGCGGTGCCGGGCTCGGGAAGGACGCCGCGATCGGCGACGGGTCAGGCGGTCGCCGATCGGCGGCGGAGTCTTCCCGCGGGGCGCAGCAGCAGCGAGAGCGAGGCCGCGGAGACGACCGCCGCGCCTACGAGGGGCAGCACAACGCCTCCGGCGTCGAGCGCGCTGTGGGTGACGAAGACGCCGAACAGGGCTCCGGCGACACCGGTCGCGAGAACCAGGGAGCGCGTCGGCAGGCGGTGGGACAGGCGGTGGATCGCCGCCCCCGCCAGCAACAGCCCGAGCAGAGCGGAGCCGAGCGCTTCCAACAACATCATGGGGTCCCTCCCACACGGCCGCACTACGCGTCACGTTCGTAGCCCGTCATACCCGTGACCTGCGGAATGCAATCCTCCTCTGTGCGCGGCCTGTGCTCCATATGCGGAGGGGAAAATTCGGGAGGGGCCCGGCGACACATAGTCGCCGGGCCCCTCCCGTCGCGCGGGACGCGCGAGTGACTCGCGTGTGCTACAGCGCGCCGAAGCCCACCTTGCGGGGGGCCGGCTCGCCGAGTTCGACGTAGGCGAGACGGTCGGCCGGCACGAGGACCTTGCGGCCGTGCTCGTCCACGAGGCTCAGCAGCTGAGACTTGCCCGACAGTGCCTCGGCCACCGCTCGCTCGACGTCTTCGGCACTCTGACCGCTCTCCAGAACGATCTCGCGGGGTGCGTGCTGCACGCCGATCTTGACCTCCACGGCTATGTCCCTCCGACGGTCAGTGAAGTGCGCGACCTTCCGCGCCGTACCAGCACACATTAGCCCGGTGAGGGGACGCGCATGCGCCCGCCCAAGAACGCCAGGAGCGAACATCGGGCGGGAACAAACAGCCCGCACGCGCGCGTGCGGCTCAGTGGTGGTCGGTGCCGTGCAGCGGGAAGCCCGCGATGCCCCGCCAGGCCAGGGACGTCAGCAGCTGGACCGCCTGGTCGCGCGGGACGCTGCGGTCGCTGTGCAGCCAGGAGCGGGCCACCACCTGCGCGAGACCGCCGAGGCCCGACGCGAGGAGCATCGACTCCGCGCGCGAGAGGCCGGTGTCCTCGGCGATGACCTCGCAGATCGCCTCGGCGCACTCGGTCGTGACCTTGTCGACGCGCGCACGCACCGCGGGCTCGTTCGTCAGGTCCGACTCGAAGACCAGGCGGAAGGCGCCGCCGTCGTCCTCGACGTATGCGAAATAGGCGTCCATGGTCGCCCGGACGCGCTGCTTGTTGTCGGTCGTCGACGCCAGCGCGTGCCGTACGGACTGGATCAGGGACTCGCAGTGCTGGTCCAGCAGGGCGAGGTAGAGGTCGAGCTTGCCCGGGAAGTGCTGGTAGAGCACCGGCTTGCTGACGCCGGCGCGCTCGGCGATGTCGTCCATCGCGGCGGAGTGGTAGCCCTGCGCCACGAAGACCTCCTGGGCGGCGCCCAGCAGTTGGTTCCGTCGGGCACGGCGCGGCAGGCGCGTGCCTCGTGGGCGCGCTGCCTCTGTCTGCTCGATGGCTGTCACGCCGCCTCCCAAAGTCGTCCACTTGCGGTGTGCGCCGCGCGGCCATCGTACTTTTCGGTAACCGTGGTGTGCGCGGTGCGAGCGCAGAATTTCACGGACCGGACGGAGGCGAAAGCCGTGCAGAAGGTTTCAAGACGTGATTTACCGGGCAACCGTGCGCACCATTCCCGTTCAGCGGTGATCCATCCCGTGCGTCACCGATAGTCGTCCTCGTCGAGGGAGACGACCCGGGCCTGTTCGATGAGATCGGCCTCGTCGGCGCGGGCCGGGTCCAATTCGGCAAGCGGGTCGTCGCGGTCCGGCTGGACGGCGGTGTGCTGTTCGGCCGCGTCGCCCTCCGGGGCCTCGACGCCGATTTCCTCGTCGTTCTCGATCTCCTCGGCCGCGAACGTCTCGGGGCCGGTGGGGTCGGTCGGGTCGGTGGACATGTGGGGCTCCCTTCCTGGCACACCCCTGATGTGCAACAGGGGACCACATGCGGGTGCCCTGGATACGAGCGTAGGAGACACACGATCTGTGCGCCATTGATCCGGAATTGTTCTGGATCGACCCGGGCGATTGACAGTGCACATGTCAGATTGTGACGGCGAACACGTGAGTCACCGCGTGATCGTCTCGTAACATTGCCGCATGTCTTCGACCGAGCTGCCGTTCGTGCCGCCCGCCAATGTGCTCCCCAGGGTGGCGCCCGTCCGGGTCGCGGACGGTGAGCGACTGAGGTCGGTCGGGCTGCCGGGGATCACGCTGACGATCCGGTCGAGGCCGCCGGCGCGCGCGGGTCTGCCGCCCGCCCTGTACGTCCACGGCCTGGGCGGTTCCTCGCAGAACTGGTCCGCGTTGATGGAGCGGCTGGACGCCACCGTCGACAGCGAGGCCCTCGATCTGCCGGGCTTCGGCGACTCCCCGCCGCCGGACGACGGTGACTACTCGATCAGCGGCCACGCGCGCGCGGTGATCCGCTACCTCGACGCGTCCGGGCGGGGTCCCGTGCACCTCTTGGGCAACTCGCTCGGCGGCGCGGTCACCACGCGCGTGGCCGCGGTGCGCCCCGATCTCGTCCGCACGCTCACGCTCGTCTCGCCGGCGCTGCCGGAGCTTCGCGTCCAGCGCACCGCGGTCCCCACGGGACTGCTCGCGGTGCCCGGCGTGGCCGGACTCTTCACCCGGTTCACCAAGGAGTGGACGGCTGAGCAGCGGGTCCGCGGGGTCACGGCCCTGTGCTACGGCGACCCGGGGCAGGTGACGCCCGAGGGTTTCCGGTACGCGGTGGAGGAGATGGAACGGCGGCTGCGACTGCCGTATTTCTGGGACGCGATGACGCGTTCCGCGCGCGGGCTGGTGAACGCGTACACCCTGGGCGGCCAGCACGCGCTGTGGCGCCAGGCCGAACGTGTCCTCGCCCCGACGCTCCTCGTCTACGGCGGCCGGGACCAACTCGTGGGCTTCCGCATGGCCCAGAAGGCGGCCCGCGCCTTCCGGGGCTCCCGGCTGCTCACCCTGCCCGAGGCGGGGCACGTGGCCATGATGGAGTATCCGGAAACGGTGGCGGGCGCGTTCCGTGACCTTCTCACGGACTCGGAGGCCGCCGACATGAGAGACGTAGGAGTGGGTGTTCCCGACGGGGATGCCGGGATGTCGAGCACTACTGGCGCGGGGAGCTGAGGCGCGGCGTGGGACGCCACAGTCGACGTGGATCTGTCCCGAAGGACGCCCCCAGGGGCGACAACGGTGACAACGGCAATAACAGTGACAACAGCGGCAATGGTGACAACGGTACTGATGTGACGGGCGGCCGGGACCGGACCGCGAACCGGGCTGCTTTTCCGCCGCCCGCGTACGGGGCGCCCGCGCGGGGAGCCCCGAGGTACGCCGACGGGACTCCCGCGCGGGGGATGCCGCGTCTGCCGGACGGGACGCCCGCGCACGGCGTCCCCAGGCTTGCGGACGGCACCCCGGCCCTTGGCGTGCCCCAGGTTCGCGGTGGCCATCCCGAGCAGCGGGAAACCGGCGGCTGGGGCGGATCGAGCGGGCGGGCCGGTGCCGGGCAGGGCGGGCCCGGGCCGGTGATACCGCGTCAGCGGCCGACGCCGCGGACGGAGTCGGGACGGCGGACGGGACCGGGACCGCGTCAGGACTACGTCGACGCCTTCGAGGCGGGCGACGATGCCTTCGCCCTCCGTACGGACGCCTCCGGGGCCCGTACGGCCTCCGCGCCCGCCGTACGGACCGCCGTGCACGCCTTTGACCCCTACGGCTCGGTCACCGCGTGGCCCGACGAGGCGGGCGTCGACGCGGGCGAGGACGACGACGCGCCACCGACGGGCGAGCCCACCACGGCCAAGGGGACCAAGGGGCGGACCTTCACCGGCATCGCGGCCGCCGCGGTCACCACCGTGCTGGCCGTCGTCGTGGCCGGCCAGGTCGCGGACGGGCGGGGCGGCGACCTGGGGACCCAGAGCGCGACCGACCAGGCGCGGGACGCCCGCGACTCGGCCTCCCAGGCCGGCGAGCCGTCGGCCGGGGCGGCGCCGCTGACGTACGAGCAGCAGATGGGCAGGACGTACGCGCTCGGCGCCACCCTCAAGGCCTCGGGGAAGTTCGACGCGATGCCCGGTGTCGACAAGGCTCCCGGCAAGGGGCAGAAGTACACCTACCGGGTGGATGTGGAGCAGGGGCTCGGGCTCGACGGCGACCTCTTCGCCCAGGCCGTCCAGAAGACACTCAACGACGACCGGAGCTGGGCCCACAACGGCGCCCGGACCTTCGAGCGGGTCTACTCCGGCAAGCCCGACTTCGTGATCACGCTCGCCAGCCCCGGCACGACCGCCGAGTGGTGCGCCAAGTCCGGTCTGGACACCACCGAGGACAACGTGTCCTGTGACTCGGCCGCCACCGAGCGCGTGATGATCAACGCGTATCGCTGGGCGCAGGGATCACCGACATACGGTGATCGGATCCATGCGTACCGGCAGATGTTGATCAACCACGAAGTCGGCCACCGGCTCGGCTACGGCCACGTCAGCTGCGACAAGGACGGGGAACTCGCGCCGGTCATGCAGCAGCAGACCAAGTTCCTCGACCACGACGGAATCCACTGCAAGGCCAATGCCTGGCCGTTTCCCGGGAGTTGACAGGCGCCTCTGACGTCACGTTGACATGCGCAGAAAAGTCGTACATATTGCTGCGCATGTCGTCTCGTCACGTCTCCGCCCGCGCCGCCATCGAGCTGGCGCTGATCGGCGTGACCCCGCTCTGCGTGGCCGACATTCTCTGTCGCTGACACCCGCCCCTGGCGTGCGCGTCGCGAACTCACTTCCCTGCCGTGGCTTTGTCACGGGTTTTTCGACGGCCTGACGCCGGGGCAGACGTCTGTTCAGTTCTGTCTCACTCCTTGTCATTCCGTCTCGTGATCCGAGACTCGTCCTTCGAGAGGTCGACTCCGATGCGTCCACCGTCCCCCACATCGCGCCGTGTGGCCGCGGTATCCGTAAGCCTGGTTCTGGCAGCGGGCGCCGCCGCCTGCGGGCCCGAGGACAACGATGCCAAGGCGTCCGGTGGAGACTCCGCGCCCCACAAGGGCGGCACGCTCACGGTGCTGAACTCCAACCCCCAGCAGGACTTCGACCCGGCCCGCCTGTACACCTCCGGCGGCGGCAACGTCCCGTCCCTGGTGTTCCGTACGCTCACGACCCGCAACCGCGAGAACGGCGCGGCCGGCGCCGAGGTCGTCCCGGACCTCGCCACCGACACGGGGCGCCCCGACAAGGACGCGACCGTCTGGACGTACACCTTGAAGAAGGGGCTGACGTACGAGGACGGCACCGCGATCACCTCGGCCGACATCAAGTACGGCATCGAGCGCTCCTTCGCCCCCGAGCTCTCCGGCGGCGCCCCCTACCTGAGGGACTGGCTGGTCGACGCGGCCGACTACCAGGGCCCCTACAAGGACAAGAAGGGGCTCTCGGCGATCGAGACGCCGGACGAGCGGACCATCGTCTTCCATCTGAACAAGCCCGAGGGCGAGTTCCCCTACCTGGCCACCCAGACGCAGTTCACGCCGGTTCCGAAGAGCAAGGACACGGGAACGAGGTACGAGGAGCACCCGGTCTCGTCCGGCCCGTACAAGGTCGTCACCAACCAGAACGACGGCGAGCACGTCGTCCTGGCACGCAACACGCACTGGTCCGCCTCGACGGACGCCGAGCGCAAGGCGTATCCGGACAAGATCGACGTACGGTCCGGACTGGACTCGTCCGTGATCAACCAGCGGCTGTCGTCGTCCCAGGGGGCGGACGCGACCGCGGTCACCACGGACACCAACCTCGGCCCGGCCGAGCTCGCGAAGGTGACGGGTGACAAGAAGCTGGCGGCGCGCGTCGGCACCGGCCACTTCGGCTACACGAACTACATCGCGTTCAACCCGAACGTGAAGCCGTTCGACGACGTCAAGGTGCGGCAGGCGATCTCGTACGCCATCGACCGCTCGTCCGTGATCAACGCGGCCGGCGGCTCCGCGCTGGCCGAGCCCGCCACCACCTTCCTGCCGGACCAGAAGTCCTTCGGCTACACGCCCTACGACCTGTTCCCGGCGGGGAAGACCGGCAACGCGGCGAAGGCGAAGGCGTTGCTGAAGGAGGCCGGTCACCCGGACGGGCTCACCATCACCCTGACCCACTCCAACAGCAAGGACTTCGAGACCAGCCCCGAGATCGCGACCGCGATCCAGGACGCGCTGAAGAAGGCCGGCATCACCGTCAAGCTGCAGGGTCTGGAGGACAACGACTACTCCGACAAGATCCACGACGTGAAGACCGAGCCGGGCTTCTTCCTCGCCCACTGGGGCGCCGACTGGCCCTCGGGCGGTCCCTTCCTCGCCCCGATCTTCGACGGCCGGCAGATCGTCAGGGACGGCTCGAACTTCAACGCGGGCTTCCTCGACGACAAGTCGGTCAATGCCGAGATTGACGCGATCAACAAGTTGACGGATCTTGACGCTGCCGCCAAGCGATGGGGCGCACTGGACAAGAAGATCGGCGAGCAGGCGCTGACCGTGCCGCTGTTCCACCCCGTGTACAAGCGGCTGTACGGCGAGGACGTCAAGAACATCGTGATCAGCGACTGGACCGGTGTGCTGGACATCTCGCAGGTCGCGGTCAAGTAACGCCATGAGTGAGGCACTTGTCGCCTCCCAGGCCCCCGGGACGGACATCGTCGCCCCGGGGGCCTCCGGGGCTCGTCAGTTCTGGCGGCGGCTGCGCGCGCAGCGAGCCGCCCTCGTCGCGGCGGTCGTCGTCGCGCTGCTCGTCCTGGTCGCGCTCGCCGCGCCGCTGCTCACGGCGATCGAGGGCCAGGACCCGACCACGTACCACCCGTCCTTGGTGGATTCGGCGCGCGGCGGCGTGCCCGTCGGATCCTTCGGGGGCACAGGCGCCGACCACTGGCTCGGCATCGAACCGCAGACCGGCCGCGACCTGTTCGCGCGCCTGGTGTACGGCGCGCGGGTCTCCCTGGGGGTCGCGCTGGCGGCCACCCTGGTGCAGGTCGCCATCGGTGTCCTCGTGGGTGTCGCCGCCGCGCTCGGGAACCGATGGGTTGATCAACTGTTGAGCCGGATCACCGACATCATCGTCGCACTGCCCTTGATGATCATGTCGTTGGCGCTGCTCGCGATCGTCCCGTCGAGCTTCCCGCGACCTGTGCTGGTCGCCCTCGTCATCGGCCTGGTCGCATGGGGCAACACCGCGAAGATCGTGCGCGCGCAGACGCTCACCCTCAAGCAACTCGACTACGTCTCCGCGGCCCGGCTCAGCGGCTGGGGCACCTGGCGGATCGCCCGGCGTGAGCTGCTGCCGGGCCTCGCCGCGCCGGTCATCACGTACGCCGCGCTCCTTGTGCCGATCAACATCACCGTCGAGGCGGCCCTGTCCTTCCTGGGCGTCGGTGTGAAGCCGCCGACGCCGTCCTGGGGGCAGATGCTCACCGCCGCCGACGTCTGGTACCAGGCCGCACCGCAGTACCTGCTGCTGCCCGCGGGCGCCCTCTTCGTGACCGTCCTCGCGCTGACCGTCCTCGGCGACGGTGTCCGCACCGCCCTGGACCCCCGCGCTGCCTCGCGCCTGCGGGTCGGCGCGGGCCGCAAGCAGGAGGCCAAGGCGGACCAGGGAGGCGCGCGATGAACGGCCTCGGCGGTTTCCTCCTGCGCCGGGTCCTCGGCGCCGTCGTCACCCTGTTCGCCATCTCGGTGATCATCTACGTCGTCTTCTACGTCACCCCCGGCAACGTCGCCCAGATCACCTGCGGCCCGCGCTGCTCGCCCGCCCAGGTGCAGCAGGTGGCGGAGCAACTGCACCTCAGCGACCCGCTCTACGTGCGCTACTGGCACTTCCTGCAGGGCATCGTCGTGGGCCAGGACTACTCCACCGGCACCTCGGTCCAACACTGCTCGGCGCCCTGCCTCGGGCTGTCGTACCAGAGCGACCAGCAGGTCACCCGGCTCATCCTGGCGAAGCTGCCGGTCAGCCTGTCGCTCGTGTTCGGTGCCATGGTGCTGTGGCTGATCCTCGGCGTCGGCACCGGTGTGCTGTCGGCGTGGCGGCGCGGCCGGCTGACCGAGCGGTTGCTGACCGGCGTCACGCTCGTGGGCGTGGCCACGCCCGTGTTCGTCATCGGCCTGGTCCTGATGATCGTCGTCTGCGGCGAACTGGAGCTGCTGCCCTTCCCGCAGTACGTCGCCCTCACCGACGACCCCGAACAGTGGGCGTGGAACCTGCTGCTGCCCTGGCTCTCGCTCGCCCTCATCGAGGCCGCCGCGTTCGCCCGGCTGACCAGGGCGTCGATGCTGGAGACGCTGGCCGAGGACCACATCCGCACCTTCCGGGCCTACGGCGTCGGCGAGCGGTCGATCATCGGACGGCACGCGCTGCGCGGGGCGTTCGCCCCCGTCATCGCGCTGAACGCCAACAACTTCGGCGGCGCGGTCGGCGGCGCGGTGCTCACCGAGACGCTGTTCGGCCTGCCCGGTATCGGACAGGAAATGGTCCATGCCGTCAATGTGGTCGACCTGCCGGTGGTCGTCGGCATGGTCCTGGTCATCGGCTTCTTCGTGGTCGTCGCCAACGCCGTCGCGGACGTGCTGTACGCGGTGGCCGACCGACGGGTGGTACTGACGTGAGCGACTCCCAGAAGGCTCCTTCCCGCGGCCTCGTCGACGTGCGGGACCTGTCCGTCGAGTTCGGCGAGCTGCGTGCCGTCGACGGGCTCTCCTTCCGGCTGGAGCGGGGCGCCGCCCTCGCCCTGGTCGGCGAGTCCGGCTCCGGCAAGTCCACGGTCGCCTCGGCCCTGCTGGGCCTGCACCGCGGCACCGGCGCGCGCGTCGGCGGTTCGGTCACGGTCGCCGGTGTCGACGTACGACAGGCGTCGGACGACGCGTTGCGGCGGCTGCGGGGCGCGAAGGCCGCGATGGTCTTCCAGGACCCGCTGTCGTCCCTCGACCCGTACTACGCGATCGGGGACCAGATCGCCGAGGTGTACCGCGTGCACACACGGGCGTCGCGCCGGGCGGCACGCGCGCGTGCGGTGGACGTACTGGACCGGGTGGGAATCCCGGACGCGGCCAGGCGGTCCCGTTCCCGTCCGCACGAGTTCAGCGGCGGCATGCGGCAGCGTGCCCTCATCGCCATGGCGCTGGCCTGCGAACCCGAGCTGCTGATCGCCGACGAGCCGACGACCGCCCTCGACGTGACCGTCCAGGCCCAGATCCTCGACCTGCTGCACACGCTGCGCGAGGAGACCGGCATGGGGCTGCTGCTGGTCACGCACGACGTGGGCGTCGCCGCCGAGAGCGTCGACGAGGTCCTCGTGATGCGGCACGGGCGGGTCGTCGAGCACGGACCTGTCAAAGCCGTGCTGAGGGCGCCCGCGCAGCCGTACACCCGCGAACTGCTGGCCGCGGTCCCGCGCGTGGACGCGCCCCGCGCACCCTCCCAGACGTCCGGCGAGGTCGTTCTGGAGGCCACCGGCCTGCGGCGTGAATTCGGGCGCGGGAAGAGGGCTTTCGCCGCCGTGGACGACGTGTCGGTGACGGTCCGCCGCGGCGAGACGCTCGGCATCGTGGGCGAGAGCGGCAGCGGCAAGACGACCCTGGGCCGGATGCTCGTCGGGCTCCTGGAGCCGACGGCGGGGGAGGTGCGATTCGAGGGGCACGCGCGCGTGGGAGTGCGTCCCTCCGTACAGATGGTCTTCCAGGACCCGGTCTCCTCCCTCAACCCGCGCCGCAGCGTGGGCGAGTCGATCGCCGATCCGCTACGCGCGCGTGGCGAGCGGGACGAGCAGAGCGTCAGAGGGCGTGTGGCGGAACTGCTGGAGCGCGTGGGGCTCGAGGCCGCGCACTACGACCGCTACCCCCACGAGTTCAGCGGCGGACAGCGCCAGCGCGTGGGCATCGCGCGGGCGCTCGCGGCCGACCCGCGCGTCATCGTCTGCGACGAGCCCGTATCCGCGCTGGACGTCACCACCCAGGCGCAGGTGGTCGCCCTGCTCGGCGAGTTGCAGCGGGAACTCGGGCTGGCCCTCGTGTTCGTCGCGCACGACCTCGCCGTGGTGCGTCAGGTCAGCGACCGGATCGCGGTGATGCGCCGCGGCCGGCTCGTCGAGTCCGGACCGTCCGACGAGGTGTACGACAACCCGCGGGACCCGTACACCAAGCAGCTCCTGGCCGCCGTGCCCGCACTCGACCCGGAGGTCGCGGCGCGGCGCAGGGCGACCCGGCGCGAGCCGGCCGTGACGTGACCGATCGCCTGTGGCGATACGTACGCGAATGAGCTCCTAGCGCGACCGAACGCGACCCGCACGGAAAAGTTACGACCGTTCACCCCTTTTGGTGG
>Ga0307516_10006705_pt1 | contig 13453 bp, 7 predicted proteins | sample 19_EM_MG_FD_203310 | JGI IMG/M metagenome (GOLD analysis project Ga0307516, IMG submission 203310) | Populus trichocarpa ectomycorrhiza microbial communities from riparian zone in the Pacific Northwest, United States - 19_EM | ecosystem: Host-associated > Plants > Roots > Unclassified | place... | reverse complement strand
CGTGATCCTTTCTTCTCGCCATCTCCGTTGGCAAGGTGAGTCTCATCCCTAGCTTGGCTACTTTACTAGACTATAGGCACTAGGCTATTCTTCGATCTCGAAAGAGTGAAAATCAGGATTGGATGCGCCTTAAATCGATTACAATTTCCGGATATCTATGGCATACGTTATTCTCGGATCTCAGAGACAGATGTAGGTATACTTTGACTTTGAAAAGTCTCTGTCGCTGATCAGCTACTGGACCCGCAGTTTGCTCCCCAGAAGCAGGCCTTCTGTGTGAGATCCATAACGGGAGTCACAAACTTTAAATCAAACCGGAGAATCATTCAGGCCATCCACTTTTGCCCAAGATTAGGCCTTCTGCCATAATTAACGACTTCGCTACATGTTATGGACGCGCACAGATTCGCAGTAGCAAGATTAGGATTTAAATATATATATATATATATATATATATATAAAGAACTTATCCATTTGAATCGGTTTAAATCATATTCATTGAACTTGGATTAAACTATTATCCCTAACAGTATCCAAAATTTCATAAGTACACGCTGTAAAGATTCATTACAGCATGATAGAGATTTAAGTGTTCGAAACTTGAAAAATAACAGCTTGAGTTCCAGGCATCCATTACAGATTGCACCGACATCTCTAGAAGCAAATTAAATAATAAATAAGCAGAGTTCGTACCAAGTGTGAGCTCCCAATAATGCCATGCCATTCAGTCTCAGTGCTTATCTCCAACACCACCAAACAACAACGATAGCACTACAGGATCTTTAAAAATTCATGCGTGATTGAGATTATCTAAAAGAACGAAAGAGACAGCCACCACCATGATTTGGAGGATGGGTACAAGCTTCCACGTGGATCACATTTTATTTTAAATCCTGACGTCTCTAACCACACTGATGACCCCCTCATGATTATCAAGCTAAGAAGATGGTATACATCGCTATCTGATACCCTCTCGGGTGACATGTGTACCAAAAACATGATTGATGGAACTACGTCACAGAACAAACACAATGCCATCTCTGTGTTGTTAAAGGGCTCAATCGTTGCTAGAAGCTTCTCGAGTAGCTGGGCAATTATTTTTTCTTTTTTAATTCAATGGGTTGGATTGGACGGTAATTCTCTGTTATTTTTTTTGTCTGTCCTGCGTACAATGAGTGGAATGCATTGTCGGGATTGTTTTGAAGTGACTTTAAATTATTCTATCATCTAAGCCAGCTTAATTGACACCATAATTCACAAACAATTAATTTAGCTTAGAAAGATGACAATGAGATAACCAGTAGGATGGATGAAAATTACACAGAAGAACCATTTACACGCATATGATACATTAATTAACAACACATATGCACAGCACATGAAAGATAGATTTGACATGCAAGGATCGCCAACCCAGTCCTTGAAAAAGAGGTCTTGATTGGTTGTCTTATTTAGGCTCCGACGGTTGTAGGTGAGAGAATGGCGTCCATTTCACTCCTGGGGCGGCTGATCCTTCGATCACCGCTTTCCGTTCCTCCCACCCAGATTTCTGGAATCACCTCAGCTAGGTTGTGGATATGCTCCAATACATAATCCGCCTCTTTGCTCGTCACCGTTTTTCCAACCTTAATAATTACATCAGGACAGTACCACAGCACTGGTGTTAGACTCCAAACATTTTTAAATGTACATTCAGCAATCACAAAAGGACAGCCAATTACTTCTCTGTCACAGCTCTAATCTGAGATCCTAACTCGACGAAAGTATAAGCTGAAGCAGAGGCTTCACCAAGAGGGATTTCCCACACTTGGGAGTTGGGTCGTGTTTTCCTCGTTTTTCAATTGCAGCTTTTTTTAGATTTTTAAATGTGTCAGGCCACATATTAAGCATCAGCATTACTGCCCTTGCCCTCCCGCGAATGAAAGAAATAGCAAGCCGCGAAACACGGTTAATCACTGGATTTTTTGGACACGTGTTGACCCCACAGAGTCAAGGTCTTGAGCTTCCGGGCCGAAGAACATTTTCCTCGTTTTATAAAACTCGGATTCGCTTGGCAGGATTTGACACCGGTTATCTCCGGCTTAAACAGTTTGATTCAATTAAAAAATTCAGGTTGAAACTCCCTAACATTTGAATTTCTTTTTGTTAAAACAACAGTTTTGATATATCTTTTTTAATTCTAGATCAATAACTCAAATTTTACCTCAAATCAACCCCAAATCAGGTTTTATAATGGTTCAAGATTTACAATTTTTTTTTGCATGATAAAATTTTTGAAGGGGTAGGCGGATTTTTGGTTTTAAATTTCAGCAGCCAAAGACAAGTTGGATTTAACAGGAGTAGGTGGAATTTTTCGTTGATTCAGTTACAAGGGGATTGATTAGTAAATTTACCAGAGCAGTGCGGAGCCCCAAAGCTTTCCCTGCTGCCACATTGCGCACGTTGTCATCCAAAAACAGCTGCAACAAAACACAGCAGAAACGCGTTTCAGGATTTTCTTAAGCACCAAACAAAAACTTGTGGAGGGAGAAAACTGATCGAGCAAAAAAACCCTTGAGAGAGGGTTGCTTACCGTACGGCGAGGATCAACATCTGCAACACGAAGAGCAACTTTCATGGCATCTACTGAAGGCTTAAGAAGAACAGGGAACTCATCAGGACTTGTCGATTTAGACAGGTTTGGATTCATCGTCTCAAAACATATGATCTGATCGAAACAGTCTTCTATTCCTAACCGTTTTAGGGCCATGATCGCGTGATTTCTATCTGAATTGGTGAAGATCTGCCGTAAAAAACATTAAACAATTAATTAATTGGCTTGGATGCATGAACAAGAATACAAGGGGTTTTTTTTTATTCACGAAAAGTAGTTAAATTGGTGGCTCTGTTTTGTGTTTTCTTATTGAGGCTTACAATTTTCCTCTGAGTGATGCTACGCAAGAGGTTACGTAATTGAGAATCTGGCTTGATCAAATCATAAGGCAATCTTCCGTGCACGAAACTGTTCATAAGTAAATATATATAGTTAAGAAACTGATTCCAGGTTTTTCTTGTCCTGAAATGGGAACAGAGTCTATCTGATATTAAACAATTTGAGTTAGGGTTTTGCTAACCTGTGATAATCATCAGCATCAATGTCATAGCCTAGCGCCTGAAATATAAATTTAAGCCATTAATAATTAAACAAGGCAGAAAAAAAAAGAATGAATTATATTATGTCTTTGTCAAAGTAATTACTCGCAAGCCAGCAAGAGAGCTGCCGTAGGACTTGAAGAGCTCAACTCGGTGACTGGGAGCTTTGTTCTCTGGAAATCCACATTTCTCAACAAGAAATTCTACATACAAAGAAGGAAGATCATACCGATCGGTGCTTAAAAAAAATCAATCATTTTTTTTATTTTAATTTTGATAATGTGATTAATTGAAAAATGGCATGTACCATCAATATTTTTTCTCAGAGCTTCAGCTATTCCAAGCTTAGAGGAATACAAAGTGTCATCCAAATCTGTTTTAAAAAAATTACAATTCAAAACAATGTGATCAGAGAGCTTGGAGTCTTGGACAGAATAGAATGAAGAACTATAGCAAGATAGGGAGAAAAAAGTACCAAAAAGGAGGCAATCAAAAGGAGAGCTTGGATTGCAAGAAGATTTGCTGCAATAATCCATGGCTAAGTGACAAGTGTGAGAGAGAGAGAGAGAGAACTGAATTAGGCTTGGGGGTCGAAGAGAGATGAAACCACAGCGATTTCAGAGGAGGAAGGGGGGGTATTTATAAGGGATAGGGAGAAACGGATGATGCTGACTCAGGGTTCAAATCTCTTTGGGAATATTAATTTTAAATTGAGAAAAAATAACAAAAAATTAAATTTTTTAAAAATGTTTTTAAAAAGTAAAAAAAGAAACAGTTACACGATTTGCGAACTTCGAAGCCGAGTAGATAAGGGCCCACACGGCTGTACTAATTGCCGGTAAATGTCCTTCGTTCAAAATGTTTTTTGGGTTTAGAATTGTGATGTTCGACATTCCGGTACAGGTACAGAAGTTTTGAAAACCTTCTAATTTTGTTAGCTAAAAATTAATATTTTTTATATTTTTAAGTTGTTTTAATATATTAATATAAAGGATGAATTTTAAAAAATAAAAAAATATTTTAATATATTTTAAAAAATACTTTAAAAATTAATATTTCTCATACTTCTAAATAAAAATAATATAAAATAGTAAAATATTGTGGGATGGCAAGCTATTAACCTCTCCATGTAATTACAGAACTTATTTAAAAGAGTCAAATAAAAAATAATATAAGTATAGTTTTTTTTTCATAACATGCACTCTAATTAAAAATGTTATCATGTTTAAGTTTAAATCTTTAATCTTTTCTTTTGAAGTAAGCCAATAACTAGATTTTCTCCTTTTAATTTATTATTTTTTCCAAGAATATATATTTGTGTTTTAGCTTAGTATTAGAGTTTCTTTAGTAGTGTAGTGATAATTATTTTTTAAAGTGTTTTTTGCTCGAAAAAATATTAAAATAATATTTTTTATATTTTAAAATTTATTTTTGATATTAATCATGTCAAAACGAAAAAAAACAAAAAAAAAAACTCCCTCACAAATACCCTATAAAAAGATGCCCTGTAAAGCTGCTGTCTTGTAGACGACGCAGCATGTGAATTGTGATGTGAAGTGTTCGTATACAAACAAGAATAAAGATGAAAATGAAAATGACTTTTAAGGAATTTTACATGAATATATATATATATAACTCTATTTATTATGTCGACATGTATAGAATTTGTTAATTTTGATTTGTTTTGTATGGCATTATCCAGCAAACGAAGATTTATACTTAGTTAAGTGGAAGCATTCGTGACAGCATCGTGGAGTCAATTCAGTTTTGTCCGTCTCCGGTCGACTCCAATCTACATTGAGATCTTTCCATGTATTTTTTAAAATATTTTTAACGCGTCAAATTTGGTGTTTGCTACCCCGACTCCATTCTTCTTTCCTCTTTTTTTTTCTCTCTTTTCAGACCAAACCTAGAAAATATACAGGTTATTTTAATATCATCATCAAACTATTTTTTATATCATTATTTTTAAATCATGAACTTTTATCTATTTTAAACATTTTTTCGTTGATATTTATATCCAAATTATACAATTTCTTTTGGTTAAAATATCATTTTACAGAGATTTTAACATTTTCTGTTTTGTTGGTGATTTTAATATAAACTTTTATTTAATAATTGATACAGAAGATTTTGGATGTGAAATTTATATATCCTAATTGATGGGTCCAAAATCCAAGTTGCTTAGAAATAACATTAATGTATTAGATAATTGATTGATCTTCTAGTTCATGTGATCTGATTTATTCTTTATAGTCAATGCATCTGGTGACTTGATATGAAAAATTCATGGGGTCGATAACTAGTAACATGTGATATATAGTAAGTCAAGTTACCAGTAGCTGTGGTAATAGCAGGTAGTATCTGGTTAGTCAGGTGATTAGTAATTGATACCTGCAAAATATCATTTTTTATGGACATGAGGATTCTTCAATTGTAAAGTTAATAATTTTATAGAGAGAGAAAGTGTAATAATATTCCAGAGATAGATGCTCTGAAAATATATATACAGTAGAGAATGAAAAGATTGTGGACCTTTGACTTGAAGGATTTATGGTGTATTTATAACTTTTTAATCTTATCTTTTTTTTGTTGAAAAGAGGGATTGAAATATAGTTTAACTCTTGTTATATTTTGAGTTTTATTCTACTCAAAATAATACGTATTAGATCGGTATAAAATATTGAGAGACCCGCATAGGGTCCGAGAAAAATTTTCTAGAGAGTGTTGGGCTCGGACCCATTAAAAGTGAAAATAAATTCAGACATGCTGCCTTGACCCAAATATATTAGGCCTTTAAGTGATAGCCTGAACCCACGAGGGCTATGGTGCACTGGGCATCCATGCACCCTTGTAGGGAGCATGGGCTCGGGCTACATGCCAGAGCCCATGTTTCTAATGCATGAGCTCAAGCTTCTTATCAATGTTCATGCTTCTTATGAGTTGGGCTCATGCTCCTCATCCATGTTCATGCTCCTTAGGAGTTGGGTTCTGGTTATCACGTTCGAGACTATATTTTTTTTGATGTTTTTTTAGAGGTTTTTTTTTTAGAGGATTTTTTGGGTCCATTTCAGGGGATTATTTTGGGTCCATCACTAATAATTATTAATAGTGCGTTAAATATTGTATATATAATAAAATCTTTTTTTAAGTCACAACAACTTTAGGTTACGTGAAAATAAACTTAATAAAATATACACTATCTTTACTTGTTTTATAACATGCAATACACAGCAGGTAGGATTCCAAGTTAATTCTTGTTGTAGTAAAAGAATATATCAATGTTACAGAGGTATTTTATTATATCATGATTTCTTTCTAGTTATGAAGTGTAAATGTATTGTTTACACTAAATAAAATAAATTAAAAAAAGTACAGGATTCAATAAACTAAAAAAAAACTGTTAATGTTAATCAGAAACTAAAATGAAAAGCTAATTGTTTTTTAAAAAACAAAAGACCGACGAGCATGTAAGTAAGTATTTAACTTCAGCTTTCCTTTTTTATTTATATATACATTATCATAGAGATTATTTTTTTCTTACCAAGAACAAATACTTTTTATTTTGATAATACATCCTCAAAATGTAATTTATTTATAAAAATAAAAATATAATTAAAAATAAATTACAATAATCTTCTTGAAACATTATAAAAATAAATTAATAACTACAATTTTAAAAAGTGCATTAACAATTAAAAAAAAACATCAAAGCAAAGTAAAAAAAAAAAACATCAAAGAAGAGGAAGAAGGACATGTGATAAAAATTTAAACTATAAAAATCGAAGGTTATGATAATAAATATTCAAAAGATTCTAAACGATTCAAAATAAGGATAAAAGGCTTTTTTTAATTAAAAGCTCTTTATCCTATTAATACGATTTATTTTTTGATAATTTATTTATTGGAATGTTTATTTTTTTCAGAAAATTATCAAAATCATAAAAAAATAAAAAAATATTATTTTTATTTTCTTATCACGATTGTATTGAAAAATATAAAAATAATACATTAAAACTTTTTGGAGCCAGTTTTTTATGTAATCAAGCAATAATGAAAAATAATTTATGGAAAAAGGCTAGAAAACAAAATTTAAGAAAAAAGACATACAAATCACGAATGGTCGTACAAAAAGGTACTCATTATTAAATAAATATTTTTTCTCAAAAATGATATTTTTAGTGTATTTTAAAGTTATTATTTTTTTGAAATTCAACCAAAAAAAATGATAGAAATAAAAAAAATCATAATGGCCCAAATATATAGAGACAACATGTTTGCCCATATAATGCAAAGGTTAGACTCAAATGTGTGACCGTTTTTTCACCTGTAAAGGGGTGAAAAAAATGTCACCAGCCCTTTTTTTTAATAAATATAAAACCAGGCATGCATTATTTGCCTGTCTAGTTTTCAACCATGTGAAAGATGGTTGGAAAATTAGGCTAGTTTTTTTATATATAAAAATTTAACTTTTAACCTGATTTCACTTATAAACACTTAATAAAAATCGTTATCATGATAATAAATTAATTTCTCAACTTAAAACAACATCCAAATCATCCTAAAAACACAAAGATCAAACAAAAATAATCTTTAATTGACATTAATAAATGATAAACCCAATGAATTTATTTTTTAATAACCACGTGTGATACAAGTTTTTATTTCTTAATGGTTAGGGTCCAGGACAAGATTGCAAAGTTTAGAAAAATGAAGGCACTTCTTTTTTTTTTTTTAAATGCGAACCCTAAATGCCAATCTTTTTTGTTTCTATGGTGCGCGATGTAATTTATATTTTATCCCAATCATAAATTTTAAAATATTTAGTTAATCAATACCATAATTTTGCATGAGTTTTATTAAAAATTCTCTCTGAAAATCTTAATTAAAAAAAAACTATAATTTATAAAAAAATTAAAACTTGTTTTTTATAACATCAATTAACCACAAATACCTTCACATAAACTATCACAATAACAAACACACAAAGTAAAAAGCAGCACCTATGATCATTGTTAGATGGTGACGGTCCGTCGTACGTACCCACCGTCCATCCCAACATGACGAGGCAACACTGTCCCTAATAATTTGCATATTACACTACATGACAGTAACCTTACAAATAAAAACTGCAAAGTTCCTGATGGAACAAAACCTGTAATTGGAAGGTGTTATGATGGAGGACAAATGCATGCCTGGGCCAACCTAGAGAGTGCAGAGTATTTATATTTTCTTTATCATTTGCAGACGGGAATTAATTACTCTTTCAATCACCGGCCAGATCAATCCAGTAATTCGCCAACTTAAAACCAAGTGTTTTTTTTTTTTTTTTTAAGACAACGCTGTTTTAAGCTGTTTTTTTTTTTTTTAATTAAAGTTTATATGGACTCGGATCAATCAACAAAAACAGTGACTCTGGCCTTAGACAAAGTCGATCTCCGGGTTAGATTTTATAAATATCCTTTCAATTTTTAAACTTTTGTAAGTTTGCGCTTCTTTGCAATTGGAGGATGATCACAACGATGGTTTCCAAATCAGCGTTTAGCAGCCCAAGGCCCGAAAGACTTTGATGTTAATACTGCGCTTCCTTGCAGTTGAGTCACGACGCTATCATCGAGCGAGCGGATTTGTACAAACGAGGAATTTTTTTGAGGACATAAATAGGTTTATAACGGATATGTTGTCTGCCCCAGTTGCAATAAAAAAAAGGGTCCAGTCATGCCGACCTGGAAGGCTTGCATGTGGGCCGAGGCCCAACAAAAAAAGGTGATTGATTTCTGAGATTGACCTGGTGCCATCAGGAAATACCAAATAGTGATATCAGTTTTATGCTTTTATAAAACCTCAACATATCAGCATGACTGTTATAAGAATCAACTCCATATCTACATCCATTGTTTTATTACTTGCGCTGAACAGATGCATAGCCATACTTTTTCAGTGAATGACTAGGCTACTATGACTATTATTTTCTTCAAAGAAATGCCAAATAAGATTTTCAACTATGATATTCGATTGTACATGAATCGCGTTCATGTATTTGCAAATCATGCCGAAACTGGAATTCTGCAAACTGTCAGAGTTGTATAGAATAATTTCAAGCCTTTTCAAATAGCTATTATCATGGAATTCAAGCATACTTCCTTCTTTCTATGTGTTAGACGCCGCTCTATATCAGAGTTCAACGAATCATCAGTTGTTATTTTGGGATGCTCTGTTCCAAACAGAAAAACAGGAAACAAATTCTAGCCGGCGAATTATATTTGTTAATTAATAATTAATTACCCACTTTCCTTTTCTTGCATTTTCTCTTTCTGTAAATGATCTACGCCACCAAACAGAACACACAAAGAATGCAGCCATTTAAACTAGAAAGCAAGCATAAATTAGTAACTCTCAAAATACAAACCACAGTTATCATATTTAGTAAAGCTGAAGAGAGAGAGAGGCGTGCAAAAATGGAGCTGTGGAGGTTGAAAAATTAACAGTGGTTTGTTTGTGAGCAATGGCTTAAGCTTCAGATCCGCGTCTTTTGAAAAGGAAGAGAGGGTTTTAGAGCGCGGATCTAGCATGAATCAAAAAAGGGAAAACAATCTCAAACAACAAAAAATCAAAAGAAAGAGCATGAGGAAGAGAGGGGGAAGATTTACCTGGAGATTGAAAACTTGTTGATCTCTCTTCACTGATTAGAATTTGAGCCCAAGGCGTAAGAGAGGAGAGGCAGCGAATAACCAAAAATAAAATCAAACCTTAAAACTCTTTTTTTTTTTGTTTTAAAAAAATGCCGGCGCAACTTTGTACATGCTAGATTTTATGATAATGATTAAATTTTAAAATATTTTTTATTTATAAATATTAAAATAATTTTATTTTATTTTTTATTTTTTATATTTGTATATTAAAACAATCCAAAAAAAAAAATTAATTTAAAGAATTTTTTTAAAAAGCACAGTTATACCATAAAAACAAACATGCCTTTATTAAGTCTTGGCAGTGACTACAACATATTAACGCTAACGCGTGTCTTGGGTTTTTTGATAATTTAATTCTTATTCACCAATTGGCGGAGCGGGAAACTTTAGTCAGGAGGCCAAATTATACTAAATATTAAATATTCACTATTGACGCTAACACTGTTCACACACAAATTACTGTGGATGGTCCTGTTATTTTTTTACAATTCATTTTGATGCTCCAAATTTTATTTTAGATAATTTAATCCTAATTTAAGGTTAATTATTTTTTATTTCTTAGCCAATGGTGGGATTGGAAGAATAAAGGCCGAAATGAAAAAAACATAAAACATGAGTGATGTTTCATAAGTTTAGAGAAAGATACACTTTGATTCTCTAATTTTCATAATAATGCAAAATTATATGATTTCAATGTCTCAATTTTTTTTAATTCAATTTTGATATGAAAGTTTATTTTAATTATTTTTCAGTTCCTAGTTGAGAGAGGAGAGAGAGAGGTCGCTAGATTTCGATGCTAAAGAGATAAAAATATCATTGACACCGATTTATGCCACCAAAATGATCGATGTTTGTGTCAAACAGTTTCATTTGATGAGATGAGTTTATATTAAGTGTTTTTTTACCTTTAAGTTCATGAAAATACATATACAAGCTCAATTTGATTTTTGATTTCGAAATGATTTTTTGGTATCTTTGAGGCCATTGATAGGTTTATAACGATTCTAAAGGTGTTTTGGGTGAAAAAAAAAGTTAAAAAAACTGGGTTTTGGGTAAAAACAAAGTCAAACCCTGATTTTTTTGAGACCATGAATAAATTTATAACGGACGCGTTGTCTGCCCCAGTTGCAACAAAAAAAAGAGCCCAGTCATGCTGGCCTATCAGGGAAGGCTTGCATGTGGACCCTGACAAGATGGGTGAGGCCCAACAACGCTTGTTCTTTGCTTTTTTCTTTTTTCTTTTTCTAAAATATTTTTTCTATTTTTTTTAAATTAATGCTTTTTATATGATTTTTTCCTCTAAATTTGATTTATTTGTATTTAGATTAATACCCTACCCCTTCTGTCTTTCATTTTGTTTAGAGATCATCTTTTAAATAACAATTATGTTTTTGGTTATACATTTAATTTTGAAGAGTTTTTATAATTCATTTATAGTTATTTTTTTAATCTTTTGTATATATGAATTTTATTTTTGAAAAAAAATTATTTCTAGATAATATTTCTAATATGTACGTCTTTGCATAATGTTTTTTTCCTTTTATTTTATTTAATTAATTTAATTTGTGTCTCTATTTCTATTATTATTTACTTGAATAAAAATATTATTTAATAAATAAATTTAGCTAACATAACCAAGTGAATGTCTCGTCTTGCGAGATTAAATATCTTAATTTACATCTGTCTTTTAATTTTTTAATTTTTAATTTCAGTTACCGTTTATGTTTTTTTATTTATTAACACACACAATTCTCAATTTATTTGATTATATAGACATAAACTTTTTTATTCTCACTTAAAAACTTTTTAAATACAAAAATGTATTAAAAAAACTTTTATATATAATTTTTTATTTTTAAAAATATCTGATCATAGAAAAATACACGGTAATGCTATCCGAAAACATTTTTTGAAAGTTGAAAAAATTCTTTTACAAAGGCCGGGCCATACCAAGCCCCTGTCTACGCCATGCCTCTTGGAATCGTACAATTTCAGTAATAGGATTTCATTCTACCAACATAATAGAAAAACAAATTGAGACAAAATAAAAGCAAAGATCCACCCGTTACGATTATATAATCATTTCATTAGGTAACTACAAAAGCAAGAGTTAAAAAAAAAAAAAAAAAAAACATACACGACTTAGTAGATGAAAAAGAAAAACATATAATTAACAGAACAAGAGTAAATTTTCAAAAACATGTGCTGCTTCCATTCTTAATTCACTTTGTGCTTTTGGTAGGCGCTTCTTCCATTAATCCATTTCTTATTAATTTAGCTTGATTCTGTTTGTGGACGCTGCCATGCCCATAAATGAACCGGGCTGCTCCTTCTGTGTAGACATGAGTTTCGGTGTCAAGCCTGCCATTAAGTAATGTTCCAAGTTAGATACAGCTTAATTATTATAGAAGAGAAAGGTAGGAGAAGAATGACATGCATGGGCCTTACGATTTTCGAACAGCTTTGCTCAATGTCGAGGCTGATGAAAATGTTTTACCATCAAGATACCTGTTTTCCCCTTCAATCCTCTGTTTAATTCTGGTGTCTAACTCATCAGCACTCAGCATAAATGGAGAATCTGAAGCCTGTCAATTAATTGCAACTTTTACAAGTGCCTGAACTATCACGGTAAAGACAAGTTGTATGTATAGTCTTGATTGACAGTAATAAAGGCCTAGAAATTTGTGTCTAAGTAAAAATTGCAGGGAACTGATAAGTGCTGAAACTATTTAATTAAAGTGATCATCATAAGGCTGGAAGAACGTTTCGGAAGCCTGGAAAGTGGAGGATTAATTGTTTTTAAAACAGAAAGAGAATGTGTTAGGTATAATACCATGACCCATCCCCAGGTATCAGCATAGGAAGGGATATGAGCTGAGTAAGGCACCACATCTGCACGTTGGGAAATAAAGAAAAATAAAATTGGCCAGGCCATTAATCTGGTTTCAGTTTTGTTGGTTTATAGAAAAGAAACAAAATGTAAGTAAATATTTACGTGTTACTTACATTTGAACACCTGCCTTAAAGTGTTGTAGATGCATGAAAACACTTCTGTATGGCTGAAAATTCCAGCTGGCCCTGCCTGCAAAATTCACAGGACATGAATGATTATTTCTTCCATCCTCCCTCTTCCCCTCTGTCTCTCCCTTTCCAAAAACCAGAAACGATTATATACCTGTGTGATAAATATGCCACCTTGATTGAGTCTGGGCTTAACGGTGTGCTCATAAAAGGACTTAGTGTAGAGTTTGTAACATGGACCTCCCTCTATTGGGTCTGCCAGGTCTCCTATTATCACGTCATAGCACTCCTTTCCAATTTCTAGCTCAGCTCTGCAACATTTCACAGCAACATTATATATGAGCGAGAAGAAACGAGAATAATAATGAAATGCTTAACTTTTTTTAACAATAATAACAAAAAACATAGAATCGAGAGTCAAACCTGGCATCGTTGATGATGACCTCAAGTCTTGGATCACAGAAAGCTTCTCTATTCACAGCCAAGTATGCCTTGCAGAAGTTTACCACCTCCTGATTCCATGACACAAGTTTGGGTTACGAGCTGTAAAATTTTCCTGGCCATTTCCTTACATTACACGGCAGTGAATAAAGCACTCTGGTCTTTGG
>Ga0307516_10006704_pt1 | contig 13455 bp, 9 predicted proteins | sample 19_EM_MG_FD_203310 | JGI IMG/M metagenome (GOLD analysis project Ga0307516, IMG submission 203310) | Populus trichocarpa ectomycorrhiza microbial communities from riparian zone in the Pacific Northwest, United States - 19_EM | ecosystem: Host-associated > Plants > Roots > Unclassified | place... | reverse complement strand
TAGAGTACGAACTCCCTGACGGCATAAGTGCCGTACCCGGCTCGCCAGGTACTGTTCTCATTCCTATCCAGGTAGAGAACTCAAGCAAGAAGCGTAAGGTTCGGCTGCAGTTAGTGCAACCTCCGGTGGTCCCGCTTGCCGATCGTGGCACCTACTCAGGACCAAAGGTCACTAGCACCGAGGTCAGTATACCGGCCGTCTCGCTCGCCGAGTGCAGCACCTACTCAGGCCCAGAAGTCACTAGCACCGAGGTCAGTATACCGGTCGTCTCGCTCGCCGAGCGCAGCACCTACTCAGGCCCAGAAGTCACTAGCACCAAGATCTGTTTAAACCTACCGGACGCTTCAGAAGCTATGTCTAGTAGCAGCAGAATGTTAAAACGCAGGGAGTATAGCCCTGCTGGCTCGCTAAGCGAATACGAGGATGAACCACGTGCCGATCCGCCATCACGATGCCTTGCCATTGAAGAGAGCAAGTCTGAGAAGCGTCGTGGCAAGCAACGAGAACGTTCCCTGCAAACCCACCTCGCACGTCATGGGTACAGACAGCCATAAGTCATTCCCGAGTCAGAAGACGACGATGCCATGGAGGGGATATGTCACGCTATTGAGGAACCTCCCAGCAGCCCGATGGCTAAACCCGAAGAGCGCCGGCAGTCATCTAAGATGCCGCCATCTAAGATCCTGCCAGCTACTTCAGTCATGGGTCCAGAAGTGGCGCAGCCCGGGTTGGCTCCTCAATATCTTCCAATAGAGCAGTACATGCCAACGCTACCAGCACAGTACTGTCCGCAGCAAACGACGCTGCAGCCGCAGTCAATGGCGCAACAGCAACAAGTGCAGCAGCAGCCGGTGCTGCAGCAACAGCCGGTACAGCAGCAGCCCTCGCAGCAGTACTCGCCGCTTCAGCAGTTGCCATCACCATTGCAGGCACCGCAGCAGTACCCGCAGCAGCAGTATTCGATGCCGCAGTACCCGCAGCAGCAACCCCAGCAATATACACCACTGCAGCAGTATTTGCCAATCCCGCAACAACAACAACAGTCTACTACAGCCTTAGATAATATCGCCGCTCAGATGGCAAACCTCGCAATGGCGTTGAGCCGCAACCAAGGAACGATGCAGGCGGAGGTTGCCGACTTACGGAATGTGCCAGCTCGTGTACAGGTTCCCATGGAACCTGTGGCCCCGGCTTTAAAGCCATCGGACATTGCCACCTTCGAGCCAAGAAACCAGTCAGATTCAGATGCAGCGTCAAGATTCATTGACTCCATCCGCGATGCAATTTCCCATTACGGAGAAGCACGTACCCGTGTTGTCCTTCGGCGTTGCTGCAAAGGGCCGGCGGCAGAAGATTGGGTTGCAGGAATGTCAGATGACGACCGCCACCTTCTTCGCACAAACTGTCGCCACTGGATTGACTTGCTCGAGCAAGATTTCATGCCATACCTCGCATCTCAGCTGTCGACAGCACGCGCAGAAACCTTCCGCTGGAACCAGGGTCGTACACCCACCGAGTATGTTGCCAAGAAGCTGCGTTTACTTCGTATGGCCAACGTAACCAATGAGGACGAAATTGTTGAAGAGCTTCACCGAGGGCTCGTTGATGCTCCAAATCTGCACCTGCATCTAGATAAATATGTTACCGAAGCTGGAAACTCGGTTTCGGAATACCGGCGTGCAGTCGCACGTTTGCAAGACTCCGCAAGGCACGAAGGTACTATACCATCGCCTCAGCCATGTTCCAGTACGCGCCGCCCCTTTTTCCGCGAAACTGGCAACAGGCCTCGTACTCAGTTCTCTGACATGAGACAGGAAGCTCCGGCACCCGCAAGTATGACGGGCGGCGTAGTAGGCGCACGAAACCCCATTGGTTCCGCCTCAAGCCTTTCCAGTCCTTCTACTGCAAGGGCAGGTAAGCAGGTACGGGATTGTTTACGCAAATGCAAGAACTACCCAGCATGTGAGATGGCGAACACTGGGACTGGCAATGCATTCATAGAGGAAATACAAGCAATCAAGTAAAGCGTGCCTATTATGCAGAGCCTCGTGAGAGTGAACCAGAGAGTGATGATGGCGACGATGTGACGGAGAACAACCTAGTTTATGAGCTTCAGCCACAGTGTTACACCTTAGTAATTAGCTAGAGTACGTAGCAAGGGAGACTCATCACGGGCCTTCAGAAAGGCACTAATTGCCCTCTGAAGCACGGGTAATGATGTCAGAGAGTCTAGGCAGGAGATCGAGGAGACGGGGATTAGCTGTCGGCCGAGAAAAACCGGACCTAGGCTAACTCCGGAGATGGGGGGGTGAGTGCAAACGAACGGATCTCTTTCCAGAGGGAGATTGCGTCACCCCAGGGTGATCGACAGGCTCTAGAACTTAGACCCCGCACGACTGCATGGCCCTCATACAGTACGTGGCTCCCCAGGGAGCTCTCGCCTTAGGGAGAGACGGAGGACTCTGAGCCTAGGGTGCCGCAAGGTGCATGGAAACCTCATCTCCCCTTATCTACACCCTGCTATGACCAATGGATCACCCACGGGGTCCCCGCGCCTCGGGGAAATCCAAGCCCGAGTCACCTGCGCTTACGCTGGTTCATCAAATCTCACGCTACGACCTCCACCATAAAAGAAAGAGGTTTCCCCCGGAAACAGAAGGGAAACCAGCACGAACATCCTCACCAACACTACCACCGAACCCACACACAAGATCTAAGATTATTCCGTTGTGAATTATCAAAAGTATCCTGATTACCTTGACTTTCCTCAACACCCCGGTTACGAGACAACCCCAGTGTCACACTATAATCTTGATCTCAAAATCACCCTACATAAGAAATTCAGCAACAAATACCCTTTGACACATGCCCTCGTTCGAGCACGATCACTTCTACCTGCTCGAACTCTCCCACATATTCGAACCCACATCTCAATACTCACTCGACTATACCTTCTCCTCTATCGACAGCGAGATCTCAGGCTACGAAAAGTGGGACGAAGAAATCGACGGAGCAATACCCTCCGAAGCAATCAGTTGCACTCCCGGAAACTGGTACACCCAGTACTGGTTCAACTGCGCGCTTAACGATCTAAGCGCTGATCTCGACGGATACGAATTCCGAGAAATCTTCGACTACACATTTTACGACGACGAAACGATCTACACAGGACACCCTCTCGACCTATACTAGGAAAATGGCGTCTACCGACTTCAACATGCTCCGCCTGGAAGCCCCCAGAGATGTGCTACAAATCACCGACGGTACGGAGCAGGCGGAAGAAACCTTGGAGGTCGCCAATCCCGCCACGTGGCTCCGTGCCCTAGCCATACAACAAAAGCAAGCAGAACAAGACCTGGCGCAACTGGTCCACCTCTGCGGAAATACGATCGATCATGCCAACCAGAGAATCCACCAGATCGAACAAGCCTACCGAGACTTATCGGATGGAACTAGGTACGTATATGACTGATTAAGCGCTAACGAAAGGATCACGGGGGACTGGATCCGAAGCGAACTAGCAAGCACGGCCAGCGCATACCAGGCCTTTGCGCACAACGTCTGGGGCGCCATTATCGAACGAACCCAAGAGGCCGACCGAAAACAGGTAGGACAGGCTACGCAGCTAACACGACTCAACGATTCCATATCATTTCTAGCAGAGGCAAACGTGGCAAGAAGCCAACATTTGGCAAACTTTCAAGGTAACGTGGAATTGTGGGCAGAAGAACACCAAAAGCGAGCGGACGAGCAGCAGCAGCGGGTGGAATACCTGGAGCAACAGCTGCAGGAAGCCAGGGAAGAAGCGAGACAACAAGCAGAGGCCCTCCAGCTTCTAGCGGCTCGAATTCCGGTCCCAGAGACTCCCCGGCCTCCGGCACCAGCCTCAGGAGGACCCTCACCTGAGCCAGCGCCTTGGCGGAGCCCGGTCCGGGCAACCACTTCAAGCTTGGTCGACGCCCTATAGCAGCTCCGAGCGGGACCTTCGGGTAGTCCCAGCCCCAACCCACAACGACCCCCGGTGCCACCCCGGCCTGCAAGAAGAATCCGCCCGCCCGCGTTGTCACCCTCACCTGAAAGAATCCCCATGTTCGGAGGAGGAGGAAGGCCACCGCTACCTCCGCATCGACCACTACCACCCCCACCTTCGCCATCACCGCCACCGTCGCCTCGACCCGCACAAAGAACGTTGACCACCGAGAAGCTTGCCCGGACAGTAGCCAGGGCAGTGGCAGAAGGCGTAGTCGCCGCCACACAAACAACCCCGGCACCAGCCGTGGCAAGGATCAACACCTCCCGTCTAAAGATGAAGAACCCTGACCCGTTCAATGGGAAGAACACCACCAATTTCAATCAATGGTGGGAGGCGGTTACAATGTACCTAGGATTTTACCCAGAAACGTGGACCGACAAAAAATTGCATGGATAGGAACCCTCCTAACAGATACGGCCCTGTCCTGGCACCTCCATCGTTATAGAGACCTGGGAGAGGCGGACACCTGGGTCAACTACTCGGCGGCAATTCGGGCTGAGTACCACAATGACCGCGAAGCAGCCGACGCTCAGCAAAAGCTGGGACAACTCCGATACCAGGGGTGTATCCGGACATACATAACAGAACTCCGGTCGCTCAATAACTTCGCCCGGGCAAACGGGGAGAGTTTGCGGGAAAAGGTTGACCTAGCCATGACCGACGCAATCCTGGATATGAGGTTCAGTCAAAACGAAGGAGAATTCATGGACGACGACGACTTCATACGCGCCACCTACAGACCGGGCATCCAGGTAGAAAAAAGGAAGGCCCTCAGGGCAACCCAAGAACTGGTTCGATCGGCAGCCCCGCCAAAACCCGAGGCACCCCGAAAGGCCCCCTCATCAAAAACCCCAAATCAGGAAGAAAAGCCGAGGGACCCCCAGCACAGGGGCGCCCCGAGAACGGACCGGAAAACCCAGTACAACCAACCCGGTCATTGGGCATCAAAAGATGCCGCACTCACCGGTGTCCCAGCCAAAGAATGGGAGGAATACGGACGGAGTAATGACGACTGTTGGCAATGGGGCAGAAGCGGCCATAGGACTTACGAATGTTTCGCCGGGAGTACAAAAAGGGGGACCTCCCTACCCACGGCACCTTGGAAGGTCTCCGCAGTATACGGAGAAAAAAGGAAAAGATCGGAGGAACCCGAAGCACCGATCCCGGCCAAACAGCAGAAAGTCGCAGCAGTAGAGGCGATGGACACAGCTCCGCTTTGGGAGGGATCCGACTCGGATTTTTAAGAAACCCCGCCACGGCGCCCGGAGGGGTCAGAATCATCATATGCGGCGCTTGAAAACGAAAACCAGGGGTCTCGAACGAGGAACGACCCACGAAAAAGCCTCGTAACACACGACCGATAATCGACATGCTGCTCCAAGTCGGAACACAAAAGAAACCGATAAGAGTCCTGCTAGACACAGGCTGCTCGATAGCCTTGATCAATCAAAAAACAGTCGACAAATGGGGAATCCGGAAGAAGGAGCACAAGGAAGCTCGGATGATAGAAAGCTTCACAGGAGCCACCGTCCAAGGGGCAGGGCAATATTATACGGAGCCACTATGCGTGCAACACCGAAAACACTTCACCCGGGAGGTATTCGAAATATCACCGATGGAAGAAGGCATTGACATCTTTCTCCCATTCAGATGGATAGAGCAGCATCCACCTCAGGGAGCATGGGAATCGGAAGAAATCCGATTTAACAGCACCAGGTGCTGGGAAAACTGAGACAAATTCGCAACCAACGACTTCTCATTAACATGGGACGACACTGTGACTACGAATCCAGAAGCCGGCCTCGTAGGCCACGTATCCGCCGCCTCCGACCAGCCGCTGGAGGACGTCCCAATGGAGTTCCGCCAGTACCTAGGAATAATGAGCCAGGAGGCAGCAGATGCGCTCCCCGAGCACCGCCCCTATGACTGCAAAATTGATCTCAAGGAAGGCGCCATGGCACCCTGGGGACCAATCTACCCGCTCTCAGAAATAGAGCTACAGACGCTTCGGGAATGGCTGAAGGAAATGGAGAAAACCGGGAAAATACGGAGGTCTACGTCACCCGCAGGCTCAACCATTCTATTCGTCCCAAAACCAAATGGGCGAGGCCTTCGGCTATGTGTGGACTATTGAGGATTGAACGCTGTCACCATCCCCAACCGTTATCCACTCCCCTTAATGCAGGAATTACAAGACCGAGTACAGGGCGCTCGGTACTTCACGAAAATGGATCTTAAGAACGGCTTCAACCTTATCCGAATCAGGGATGGAGACGAGTGGAAAACAGCATTCCGAACTCGTTATGGCCTGTACGAGTTCAACGTTATGCCATTCGGACTAACTAACGCCCCATCGACCTTCCAAGACATGATGAACCACATTCTGTCTGACGTACTTGACATAGGAGTCCTGGCCTATATGGACGACATTCTGGTATATGCCAAAACGGAAAAGGAGCACAACACGCTCGTCAAGACTGTCTTGGAAAGGCTACAACAAAATGGGCTAGCGGTTTCGCCAGAAAAATGTGTTTGGAAGGCCGAAGAAGTGGAATTTCTGGGCTATATCATAGGACGCAAGGGTGTCAGTATGAGTCAGGACAAGGTGGAAGCAATATTATCATGGAACAGTCCCACATCAATCAAGGAAACGCAGTCCTTGCTGGGATTTGCTAACTTCTACCGACGTTTTATCCAAGACTACTCCCGGATAGCGCGACCAATGACAGAATTGACCAAAAAATCGGAAACGAAATGGGAATGGACGCCGGAAGCAGAGACAGCTTTCAAGGAACTCAAACATCGGTTCACCACTGCACCCGTTCTCGGCCACTTCGACGCGGCAAACCCAGTAATAATAGAAACCGACGCATCCGACTTTGCCATAGGAGCAGTCTTGTCGCAACGAGACAGCAAGGGAAAATTGCATCCGGTCGCCTTTCACTCAAGGAAATTCTCACCCGCGGAGATCAATTACGAAATACACGACAAAGAACTTCTCGCGATTGTGGACGCATTCAAACACTGGCGCCGATATTGTGAAGGGGCGGAGCACCAGATACAGGTATTTACGGATCACCACAACCTGGAATACTTCACAACTTCTAAAGCGCTCAACCGGCGGCAGGCCCGGTGGGCAGAAGAGTTGCCCGGCATAAACTTCCGAGTATATTACCGACCTGGAACACAAAACGGGAAAACCGATGCATTATCGAGGCGTTCGGAATACCGCCCAGAAAAGGGGGGGGTAGAAAACCAGCCAATCACGACAGTTTTGAAGGAAAGCCAGCTAGAGAAAAGACGGTCTCAGATATTCGTTGCCTCCTCAGCAAGGCTAACATCCCTCCCAGCAAAAAAATGGAACCCGGACTTCATGGGAAAAGTAAGGAAGGCGGCGGAAAAAGACGCAACCTACCAACAAGCATGGGAAAACAAGGGAAAGGAGGAAGTAACAGGACAGGCGCTGAGAGAAATCGAAAAACTCGACGACCTGTTATATCGAAGGAAGCGACTTTGGGTCCCGGCGGAGTTGGTCCCACAGGTTATGGAATCCGAGCACGACACCAAGGTAGCCGGGCATATGGGGCAGGATAAGACTATCGAACTTATCCGACGAAACTTCTGGTGGCCCAAGATGAACGAACGAATCACGGATTTTGTCAGTAGCTGCCCAGAATGTCAGAAAAACAAAGCCTCGAGGCACCAACCGTACGGATTATCCTCACCGCTGGAACTACCATACGCCCCATGGCAATCAATAGCTAGGGACTTCATTACGGACCTCCCGACATCTGAAGGATGCGACCAGCTTTGGGTAATCATTGATCGATTCACAAAAATGGCGCACTTCCTACCACTAAAAGATAAAACGGCAGCCGACCTAGCCAGAACATTCGCCAAAGAGGTATGGAGCTTCCATGGGCTGCCCACCGACATCGTATCGGACAGAGACTCGCGATTCACATCGGAAACTTGAAAGGAGCTACTGCGGCTCCTAGGGATCCGACCCCGGATGTCCACGGCATTTGACCCACAAACGGACGGACAGACGGAACGACTCAACCAGACAATCGAGGCCTACCTCCGGGCATTTATGGGACACGAGCAGGATGACTGGGTAAGGTTGCTCCCGATGGCCGAATTCGCTTACAATAATTCGGTCACGATGGGAAACGGAATCTCGCCCTTTTACGCCAATTACGGCTTCCACCCACGAACACTGGATCCCCCCAACCCGGATGAGGAGCCGGTTAACCCCGCCAGTACCGTCTACGCCCACTGGATGAAGGCGGTGCAAGACGAGGCCCGACGGGGCCTGGAAGCAGCGCAAGAACGAATGCGGCGATATGAGGACCCAAACCGAAAGCCTCCTCCGGCATACCAAGTGGGGAACCTCGTCATGCTTAACGGCCGAAATATCAGAACGCGTAGCCCTTCGAGGAAAATGGATAACAAGAATCATGGTCCTTTCCAGATCGAGAAAATCATCTCCCCCCTTGCGGTACGGCTGACGCTGCCCAGAAGCTGGAAAATACACAACGTTTTCCATGTGTCGCTACTCGAGCCTTATCGAACCAGCGAACATCGGACCCCGCCAGACCCGTCGAAAGTATTACGAGAAGCCGACGACATCGAGCAATCGGAGGAATACGACGTCGAAGAAGTAATGTCGTCCCAGAAAAGCGGTAGGCGTATCTTATATCTCGTCAAATGGCTCGACTATCCGGAGCGGAAAGACTGGACGGAAGAACCATACGACAACTTCTCGGAAGGAGGCCGGGAAAGGCTTCGGGAATTTCATCAGCGGAATCCCGACACACCAAAAGACTATCGGCTCACCGAAGCATAGTCCCACCCCGAATGGACGGGTCCGACGGAATCAAGCGCTGAGACCGGGCAGGATAGACAACGAAGAAAAGCGACACCCGACGCGCCGCCTTCGCCCGACAACCCAACTCACAACCCGGTTCACACCTTCACGACCTCGGAACCTGACAAACGAAGAAGAGCCACCAAAAGAACCCGCTTCTTGGGCACCAAAGCTCCGGCACGACAAACCCATCGTAAGGTTGCGTCGGACTCGATCGGACGGAAGCCGTAGGCGCTCCGTACGACACACCTCTGTATGTACACCTGCGAGGGCAAGAAGGACGCCCGGGCGCGAACCCCGAGTCGAGAAGGTCACTCGTTCCATGTGTCCCAGACCCGGAAAAGCGTCATATGCTCCCGTCCGCGAGTACCCGACCCAGCCAAACGACGGATGAACCCCGCGCGGGTTAATGACCGTGGAAGACGAACCCACCAACAGGCGGCGGACCCTGGCAGCCAACGGACACCTCTGTGTGCACACCATTGGCTCGTTCGTCTTGCTCGGGCTTGGTCACTCCTTTCACGTGCCCCAGCCGAAGGCTGACAGGATGCGCACTGGGAAAACTGGTACGTTCGTCTTCACGAACACGGCGGCCCGCAGGATATCGACAGTATGAGTACGTACCGGCCTACTCAGAGGGCCCAGCCATTCCGATGGATTACAGAGAATGATGCCCTGATCCGGTGGCTGGGAGGGCTGCAGGGGAGGAGGACTGCAGTCCGTGACGTTGAAGGGAACTCAGCGTTGAAAGAATCATACGATCAAAAGAGACGGGCTACTCAAGGATTGTTAGCGCTCGGGACGAGGCTAAGGAAGGGGGGAGGTAGTGTTACACCTTAGTAATTAGCTAGAGTACGTAGCAAGGGAGACTCATCACGGGCCTTCAGAAAGGCACTAATTGCCCTCTGAAGCACGGGTAATGATGTCAGAGAGTCTAGGCAGGAGATCGAGGAGACGGGGATTAGCTGTCGGCCGAGAAAAACCGGACCTAGGCTAACTCCGGAGATGAGGGGGTGAGTGCAAACGAACGGATCTCTTTCCAGAGGGAGATTGCGTCACCTCAGCGTGATCGACAGGCTCTAGAACTTAGACCCCACACGACTGCATGGCCCTCATACAGTACGTGGCTCCCCAGGGAGCTCTCGCCTCAGGGAGAGACGGAGGACACTGAGCCTAGGGTGCCGCAAGGTGCATGGAAACCTCATCTCCCCTTATCTACACCCTGCTATGACCAATGGATCACCCACGGGGTCCCCACGCCTCGGGGAAATCCAAGCCCGAGTCACCAGCGCTCACGCTGGTTGATCAAATCTCACGCTACGACCTCCACCATAAAAGAAAGAGGTTTCCCCCGGAAACAGAAGGGAAACCAGCATGAACATCCTCACCAACACTACCACCGAACCCACACACAAGATCTAAGATTATTCCGTTGTGAATTATCAAAAGTAGCCTGATTACCTTGACTTTCCTCAACACCCCGGTTACGAGACAACCCCGGTGTCACACACAGGCATCTCTGGAACAGGAGTACGAACACGCCCAGAATGCGTACCTTGCCACGCGGTATTTGGAAGAGAAAGGACTAGGCTTTATGGGTACTCACAAGACCATTCGTACGAAAGCACCCAGGCCTTCCATGACATGCAGAAACTTTGCTGCCGTTTTTACATCAAATAACAAACTCCACAAACACCTTCGAGACCCTTGCAAGGTCTCGAACGACCTTATGAGTGCAAGCTCACAGACTGATAAGAATGCACTTCCCGTCATAGTGGAATCTAAAGCAGTTGTCGCTAAAGATCTAACTGAAGGGCTCGCGGATTATCATTATGCGCAGGCTTTCTGGTACGTTACGCCCGGCAGCAGCCCTCAGATGAGCTGCATCGACTCAGGATTTGGCAATTCTGCAATCGATGATGCACTGCAGCAGAGGCTGTATCCAGATGCATCCCGTCTGCCACTACCTCAGCCGCGAGTAGTAGAAGGCCTGGGTGGGGCAGAATGCACCGCTACCCATGTCGTGCTCATAAGGATGCACCTGAAGGGAATTGATGGACGATACGCCCAAATCGTTAGGCCATTCCACATTTTCAAGAATCTCTCAGTTCCATTGCTGATTGGCAATGACATTATGAAGCCGGAGAAGTTTGATCTGCTCTATTCATCTAACCGTCTGCGAATTGGAACTTGTGATGGCATTTACGTCCAGATTACCATACACTAAGGGCCATGTTACAACAGAATTCCCGTACAATGTACGACCGCTACAATTATACCTGCCGGTACATCGGCGATAGTCGGCGTCAAGTTTGCACGAACGCTAGAAAAGAACCAGGACTATCAGTTCACACTGCTCCAGACCCGTTCAGCCATTGCTGGAGCAGGTGTGCCTCACGCAGTTGTACGGCATGATCAGAGTGGCTTGTTGTATACCAACTTCGATAGCTCACCTCTTACCATATTCAAGGGGACAATTCTGGGTCATGTTCGTTCGCTGGAAACCGCATCTAGTCTCTCTTGGGACGATGCGTCGGAAGATATGAAAGCACTTTTTGGCGCCACGCGAAGCAGTTCATTGGCAATGACAGCCGTGGAGGTTTTTAATCCCCATCAGACGGATATCTTGCCCGACAAAGATAAGGATCATGAGCTGTTGCAGCGAAATATCTTTCAAGATAATCCCAGACCACGGCCTGTTCCAGCCCAGTTAAGGTACCATCCGTCCGGTAGCGAGGACCCTTGCGCAAACGAGTTGTTTGAGTGCCCTCAATGGCTGGAGCAGGACTACGTACCTCAATATGAGCATGTATTGCCACCCTATATCAAAGTTCCTGATGTATCTACATCAACGTGGAAACAAGTGGTAGTTAATACAGAAGACGACATATCTGCAGCTCAGGTAGCGGCGTTGAAAAGTCTCATCCACCGGCATCGGAGTATCTTCAATGATGTCATGGGATGCGTTCGAGAACCTGAAGAGGACTGGTTACGGATCGAGGTACCAGCTGAACTTGAGGTAAATCTTAAACCAACAGGTCTCTATCGTCTCAACGCAGGCGGACGCGCGGCACTCGACGAGCAATTCAACCTCAATCGGGAGTATGGGCGTATGGCAGCATTGGACAAACCTAGTCCCTGGGATTTGAAGGTGTTTGTGGTATATCGCGGGACGAAAGCTCGACCAGTGGTTGACATGCGCAAGCTGAATGCAGCTATGATAGGGGATGCCTATCACCTCCCACGCCAGGAGGACGTCATCCAAGCAATGCAAGGCATGCGGTGGCTGGGATCCGCAGATATCACATCAGCCTTCTATCAACGTCTTATTTATCCTCCGCACCGCTATCGAATAGCGATTTCCTCACATCGCGGCCGTGAAGTTTTTAATGTCTCCATCATGGGTGGAAAGACATCGGTACAGCATCAGCAGTGTCTGATGGATACGAGATTGATTCAGCGTCTGTCATGGCGAGGAGCCTCTTGCTATGTCGATGACATTGTCATGTACGCACCAACATTCGCGAAATTCCTTGGTATCGTCGATGAGGTTTTCAGCATCCTCGGAAACCTTGGTATCACCCTCAAAGCAAAGAAATGCTTTTTAGGATTCCATTCTTTGGAAATTCTAGGCTACCTTGTCGACCGCTTAGGCCTCACTACAGCCGAAGCAAAGGGTGAGGCAGTCCAGAATATTCCATATCCTGCGACACTGTCACAATTGGAATACTTTATCGGTCTTACGAATTGGAATCGCCATCTCATTCCATACTATGCGCAGCGGATCGCTCCGTTACAAGCGTGCAAGACAAAATTGCTGAAAGGTGCTCCACCAAGCTTGCGAGGCCGGAGGGATTACGCAGCACGTACCGCTGTGCCTATCGATGCCAGCGTGACGGAAGCCTACGAAGACGTGAAAATGGCGCTCGCCTCCCGGCCTCGCTTGCATCATGTAGTGGATGACCTCCCCATTTACGCCTTTCTGGATTCATCCAAGGAGTATGGAACAGGACTGGCCGTATACCAGCTTACTGGAGATCCTAAGGTGTACTCAAAGACTCGTTTGGTACTCTTACATTTCATGTCGAAGCCATTGATGCAGGCAGAAACCAGGTATTGGCCAACTCACCTGGAGATGTCAGGGCTTGTTTGGGCAGCGAAAAAGATGCGTCTGTACATGGAACGAGCATTCGTCACTTTTGTTACCGATCACCACAGTAATGTGGCGCTATGCAAATTGCAGAGCCTCGATACCGCATCGGCCGACAGATCTAGTCTACGCCTTCATACATGGGCAATCTACTTGGACCAGTATCGAGATCATATGCGGGTGGTATACAGCAAAGGTGCTGACCTTGAGTGTCCTGACACATTATCAAGACTACGATATGAAATTTCCTCGAAAGCCAAGCATCTACGCGCCTGGGTGTCACGGCGTAGGTCCCGGCGCTCGATTTGGGTTTGGTTGTTTGATTTCGTTGTTGATGCCGGCACCTCGCTCCGGATGTCTCGATCTTGGAAAGAGTGTCGTCACCTCGCTCCGGATGTCTCG